>Ga0193727_1000363_pt1 | contig 17239 bp, 21 predicted proteins | sample H2c2metaG_FD_143051 | JGI IMG/M metagenome (GOLD analysis project Ga0193727, IMG submission 143051) | Soil microbial communities from a riparian zone of the East river system, Colorado, United States - H2c2 | ecosystem: Environmental > Terrestrial > Soil > Riparian zone | place: USA: East River...
CTCCGTCTGTAATGGCTCGTCGAACTCGGTGGGGAGAGGCCCGTGACCGACACGCGTCGTGTACGCCTTGACGACCCCGATGACTGAATCGAGCTCGCCGGGGGCGATTCCAACGCCGGTTGCGGCTCCGCCGGATGTCGTGCTGCTTGACGTGACGTACGGATATGTGCCGTGATCGATGTCGAGCAACGACCCCTGCGCCCCCTCGAGCAGCACCGCAGCGCCGCCGACAATCGCACGATGAATCATGAGCCCGACGTCCTCGGCGAGCGGGAGCAGCCGCTTGGTAAACCGATCCAGAACACTCAGCGTGTAATCGACGTCCGCTCGCTTCGCTCCGGCCATCGAGAGCTGGATGTTCGCGTGCGCGACTCCCCGCTCGACGAGCTTTCTCAGGCGCTCCGGATTCCGCAGGTCGAGCACGCGGATTCCGCGACGGCCGAATTTGTCCTCGTACGCCGGGCCGATCCCGCGTCCGGTCGTGCCGATCTCCTTGCTGGCCGAGCTCTGGCTGTCAACGAGTTTGTGGTACGGCAGCACGAGGTGCGCGCGATCACTCACGTAGAGACGTCCCTCGACGTCGATACCGTCGGAAACGAGCTCGTCTATCTCCGAGAACAGCGTCTCGACGTCCAGCACGACCCCGTTGCCGATGGCGCAGCGAACGCCCGGATGCAGGATGCCGCTCGGAATCTGGTGGAGAACGAACGACTTGTCGCCGATGTGCACGGTGTGGCCGGCGTTGGCGCCGCCCTGATAGCGGACAACCCAGTCGGCGCGCTCCGCGAGGACATCGACGAGCTTACCTTTGCCCTCGTCCCCCCACTGGGCGCCGACGACTACGATGGTGCGAGTTTTTGAATCGAACATGCGGTCAGAGGGGACGGGAAAAGCAAACGCCCCGAGAGCTTCGGGGCGTTGGTTCAATCTACCTCTCGGAGGGTGCGTGTCAACGCTCCGCCCGGCGCGGAGGCGGGACCTCGTCCACCATTCGGGGCGGATCATCTGCCCGGGCGACGCTCCTCATCGGCAGGACCACCGTAAAAGTCGAGCCCTTTCCGTAAACACTCTCCGCGAACACGTGTCCACCGAGCGCGTCCACGAGCTTCCGCGTGATACTGAGGCCCAGACCCGTTCCGCCGAACTCGCGCGTTCTGGACTGATCCACCTGCCTGAAATCCTCCCAGATGGACTCGAGATCGCCCTCGCGGATTCCGATGCCCGTGTCACGCACGTCGAAACGCAGATCCTCTTCGTCCCGCGACACCGTCACCCAGATGCCGCCGTGGTGGGTGAACTTCACGGCATTCGAGAGGAGGTTCAGGAGAATCTGTTTGACCTTGGTTCGATCGGTGTGGAGCTTGATTTCCCCGGCCGGCAGGTCGACGCTGAGCGTGAGCTGCTTCTTCTTCACCATCGGCTCGATCTGCTGCGAGATCTCGGTCATGATGTCGCGAAGTGTGACATCGTCCAGGTGCAGCGGCATCCGGCCGGCTTCGATCTTCGCCAGGTCGAGAATGTCGTTGATCAGCGCCAGCAGGTGCTGAGCGGCGCCCTGAATGCGGTTGAGTCCTTCCTCCTGTCGCGGCGTGAGGTCGCCGTAGATCCGGTCGAGCATGAGCGATGCGTAGCCGATCAGTGCGTTGATCGGCGTCCTCAGCTCGTGCGACATGCTGGCCAGGAATTCCGATTTGAGCCGGTTGGCTTTCTCCAGCTCTCGCGACTGCCACTGGAGCCGCGTGTTCTGCTCGGCAAGATCTGCCGTAGCCGCCTGAATGCGCTCCTCGAGCTGGCTCGAGAACGTCTTCAACTCCTCGTACAGGCGCTCGTTCTCGGCCTGCTCGGTGAGATCGTGCAGCACCGACACGATCGCGAGCGGCTCGCCGCGCCGATTGAGGATTTTTCCGGAGACGACTTCGACCGGAAGCTCGACACCCGTATCCGGGATCTGGAGCCTCATCTGCTCGCGACGCGCCACCGACGGGCTGATGGTGAAATCCGAAATGAACGTCGTGAACTTGGTGTCGTTGGCCTGAACCATCGCCGCGCGTTCCCAGCTCTCGCTGTCGTCCGCCTCGAATAGCTGCTCGGCCTCCTTGTTCATGAGGATGATGTTCGAGCGATCGTCAGTAACGAGGATCGGGTCCGCGACGTTCTCGAGGATCAGGTTCAGGCGATCGCGCTCGCGCTTCGCATCTATCTCGGCGAGCCGAACGCGCTGCACCTGACGCTCCAACTCGTTGGCCGCGCGGCGCAGGTCAGTCACGTCTCGTAGAACGGAAACCGTCGAGCCGATGTGACCTCCGTCGCCCGGACCGAGGGCGTGCGTCAGAACTTCGAACAGCAGGTCCGTTCCCTCATCCGGGTCAACGAGATTCAGCTCGCGCGAGCCGGCTGTCTCCCTGGCGCCCATCGCCGCCTTCGAGAGGTGCGACGTGAAGAGGAGATTGTTGATCTCCACGGCGCGGCGCCTTCCTTCGGAGTCCTTATCGGTCGTCGACAGCAGGTGTTCGGCGCGCTGATTCTGGGCGATCATGTCGCGCTCGGCGTTGATGATCACGATCGGATCGGGGAGCGAGTTCATGATCGTCGTCAACATCTCGCGCTGCTGGTCGAGCCGGCCTGTCGAGAGTCGGAACTCCTCGACAGCAGCCATGCGCGCCAGAACCGGTCCCGCCAGCGAAGCGGCGTTTATCAGCGCCGAGAGCGTTTCGTCGTCAACCGAAGCCTCGAGGAGGAGGACGCCGCCGGGCGCGTGACCCAGTTTCCGTCGGCGATCGATCCCCGCCCGCCGTCTCACCTGGCATCCATCCAATTGGACGAGATCGAGCTCGGTCTCGGAGAGGATTGGCGGGGCTCCGCGGAACTGCGGCTGCGGGAACGGAACCGCGGTCCACTCGCCGAACGGAAGCCCCGGCATCGGGACCGCTCCATCGCAGCTCACTGCCTGGAGCGAGAGCGCCGAAAGGGTCAGAGGATTCGAGAGATCGTCGGTTGAAAGCGAGATCGCCGGCAACGTCTCTGCGTCGAAGCCGATGCTGGCGGTATTGACGAAGCGTTGAGGCGGGCTGTCCAACGTCACAGCTAGCGCTCGGCGCGCGCCCACGATGTCAGCAAACTGCGCGAGCATGAAGGTCGCGGCAGCTTGAAAATCGGGCGCTTCGGAGATCGCGGAGAGGAGCTCGGCCAGCCGCTCTCCGCTGAGTTGCGGGCTGATGGCTACCGCGGCGTTCTCACGCTTGGAGTCGCTCAAGTCGCCGCTTCAGATCTGCATTTTCTACCCGCATCCGGTCGAGCTCGTCCGCCCCGCCGGCACTGAGCTCGCGCGGGCGGGAACCGGGCGCGGTGAGTCCCACCGCTTCGGAGTATTTGAGATAGGTGTCGATGGAAGCGACGACGATGCGCGCCTCGATCGTCACGAGGTCAATGCCGACAAGTGAGACGCGCACCCACGCGTCGATGACGATGCCCTTATCGAGAACGCGATCGAGAACATCGATAAGCGAGCTGCCGCTCGGGGAACGCTCAACTGCCATGTCTTGACTCCTGTTGTTTTTCTGCCGAGGCGGCGTGTGTAGACGGTGGGATGGAGGCGGCCTTCGCGTGCGTGCTCAAGCGCGGGTCTGTCCGCCACCAATCCATTCCAATCTGCTCTGCCTTGTCGATGGAGCAGATGAGAAGGCGGATCTGAATCGTGAGCAGCTCGACATTGGCGAGATTGATCTTGATGTCGCCGACCACGACCAAGCCCTTGTCGAGCACTCGATCGAGGATGTCGACAAGGCCGTAGGTGCGCGACGGGGATACTAAGTCTGCCAAGCAGTCATCTCCGTTCGGCTCGTGCGCCGGGTTATCGTAACTTGCCTAGGGGGCCCAGGTCTATCTGGAGATCGTCATCGGTGAGGCCGAAGATCCCCTTCATGTCTTGCATCCGGTCGTTGAGGCGGAGCAGTGCGATTCCGAGCTTTTCGATCTCCGCGTCGCTCAGATGTCCCCCCTCCATTCGCCGAACTGCCTGGTGCTCTAGGACCTTACGCAATACCTCAATCAACGTCAAGACGAGCTTCGCGAGCCCGTTCTCTATCTTGTCGGGGTCAGTATTCAGGCGCTGGGGCAGGCTCTCAGCGACGGTTTCGAGGGGGGTAACAGTGGCATCCCTCGGTGCGTCCAGAGAGTCAACCACCTGGCTCTCCATCGTCGAGCCGGAGGCGGCGGACGTGCCCGACTCCGCCCGCGGCGCGGCAAGTCCGAGCGACCTGGCGCCGGCCACGCGTGGGACTCTGGTCGCTGACTCCACGGCCGTCAGCAGCAGTCCCAGATCAAGGCGGATCAGATCGATGTCGGCAACCGCGAGCATCACTTCGCCCTTGAGGACAACGCCTTTATCGAGAATGTGGTTGAGGACCTCGGAAAGCTCGACCCGCGGCTCGCCGAATATGTCGTCGAGGCTCACGACGACCTCATGGGGAGTATCTCGCCGTGCCTCACGACGACCTCTCGCCCACGAAATGATACGGGGGCCAGGGTCCGGTGAAATCGAACTTGAATCCGGACGGCTCGAACTTGTTGACCATCGCCGTCAATTCCCGCTGAAACTCGACCACGCGCAAGGGCGCGACCAGAAACGATGCGTTGAGAACCGCGCGCCCCTGCTCGCGCGGAGCGCCGGAATTGACGGGTTGCTCCCGAACCGACTCCATCGAAGCGCCGCGGAGCGCGTCATGAATCTCTGCGGCAACCTTAGCAGTCACATCACGACCCGCGTCGCGACGAAGATTCTCGATCTTGCGCTCGAGCAGATACTTCTGGCCCGGCGTTGCCCTCGCCGCTTCCGCCTGGAGCGACGTGAGCTCCGCGCTGTGCTCGCCGAGCCGATCCTTGAGGACACCTGGCTGCACGTACGCCCGGACGATGAATTCCCTGCCGTCTGCAATCCGCGCGAACGTCGTCTGCAGCTCTGTCATCCGCTTCGACAGCATCGACTTGACCGCCTTGGCATCGCGGAAGAGCGTCCACATAGGGAAAGGAATTACTGCTCCATTGTCGGACGCCCAGGTGAGAACTTTGTCGTGTGCCATGGCTCGCTCGCTCACCCAGTCCACGTCCGCTGTAAGCGCTTCGACCCTGTCCGGCGCATAGTCTCCAGCGCTGACCGACGTGGCGAGCGCGGAGACATTGTCGTTGGGAATGAGGTTCACCTGGCCACCATCTATGCCCGCCGGAGCAGTCCCCGCTTCAACCGACGGGCCGACGACTCCGTACACGTAGCACAGACTCTCTGTCACGGCCGCGGCGGCGATGACTACTCTTGCTCGTCGCTTTCGGCGACGCGAACAGGGCCACCGCTCGTGGACATCCCGTACTTTTCACGCCATTCACGGACTTCGCGCAGCCGCGTCATGATCTCGGCCTCGCGGCGAACATACTCGGCGTCGTCGATCTCGCCCATCTCGAGCTGCAGCTGAAGCGCCATCAGATCTTCTTTGATGGGCGTGTCGTCGGTCAGCTCGTCGCGCACGACGCGGTCGACTTTCTCGAGCGTCCATCTCGTTCCCCAGACGGGGCCCATAAATGGCGCGAGCAGAATGGTGCTTAGAATTCCCATGGGTGAGACCCGCCTCAGGTCGCTTTTTCCAGCTTGAGCTTGATGTTCACGAAATTGTACGGTGGCCACGGTCCCGTGTACTTGAAGGTTAGCAGCTCCTCGTACTGAAGGCTGATTGTCTTCACTTTTTCGTCGAATGCCTTCTCGTCCTTGCGCTCGACCAGGAAAGCGGCGTTCAGGATCATCCGGTCGCCAATGACCTTGCTGCTGCGGCTGGCGACGGAGACGCCCTTCAGCTGCTCGTGGATGTCGTTCACATAGCGGTTGCTCGCCTCTTCCATTGCGGCCTCGACCAGTCGGCCCAGCTGCATCCGCGCAAAGTAAGTCGAGGAGGCGGCGTTGCGTGTGATCTCGTCCTTGAGGCGGCGAATCTCGTCGTTGTCCCGCTCGATTGCGGCCACGACTTTGTCCCGGTCCCACAGGATCTTGAGCCCGAACTCGATCTTGCCCTGCATCTTGTCCAGAACGTCAGTGAACGCCTGATAGGTGGAATTGAGCAGGGCCCGCACGTCGTTTTCGGAGCGGAATATCGTGCCGAACGACATCGGGATGAGTGTGAATTCCCGCATCACGGTCTCGTTGACGAACTCGTGCGCCAGAACATTGTCGCGCGTCGGATCGTAGATGACGATCGGCGTGTCGCTGACCACCGCCGCGAGGTCCTTGTGGCTGACGGTGTACACGCGGGCACCGCTACCAATGCCAATTTCGCCGAACTCCCGCGAGCGGTCGTTCCGTATGATGCAGTAGACGTACTTCCCGTCGACGGGGGCTGAGTCCGTTGGTGCGCTGACGCTCTCGGCTGCAGTCATAGTCTGGTCGGCGGGGAAGGTTACTTCGCGGCTGAAATGAAGATCCAAACGCCAATCGTGAAGCCAATACCGATCTTTAGCACTGTTGATACCACGCGTCCGATCAGAGCTCCCTTGGCGACGCGAGTGGCATCTCCTGCAGACGATCCACCCGTGAATTCCGCAATGAGCGCCCCGAGAAATGAGCCGATAAATGCTCCAATCACGGATCCGATGATTGGCACAGGAATTCCGACGATCGCCCCGACGATGCCTCCCAGAATCGCTCCCCAACCCGCGCGGCGCGAGCCGCCGTACTTCCGGGCATAGCGGCCAGTCATCGAGAATTCGAGCAGCTCGGCGACGAAAGCCAGAACCGCGACGCAGACCAGGGTTATCCAGCCGATCGGCTCACCGGGGACGATCAGATTGTACGCGACCGCTGAGGCCACCATTATCCAGAGCCCCGGGAGGCCCAGGACGATCAGGATCAGCGAGACCAGGATTACGGCAGCGAGAATCAGCAGATACATCAGCCCAGTTCCTTGGCTAGAGCAGAAAGGAGGACACCCGCGTCCGCGGCGCCATTTCCGGTAAGGGCATTGGAATTATCGCGCCGTGTATGAATGCGCGCGAGAGTAGACAGGGTTCCCCTGCTCAGCGTGACCGCTTCGATACCCAGATCGGCGAAGGCCATGCTGTCGGCCAGTATCCCGGGAATGAGTCGACCCACAGTCAGCCGTACGCCCAGCACGCTGGCGATTGTTTCAGCCGCCGCGGCGATCCGCTTGGGCCGGGGGCCCGTGTACATGCATCGCCAGGCGCCGGCGTCATCCACGGTGTCGCAGTTCAGGACTCTGATTCCGGGCTGGGCGGATGTCGCCCGCGCATGGGCATGCACCCAGGCGCGCGCACCCGCCAGCCCAAGCTCCTCGCCGCTGGTGATGAGCACGCCGAGGTCGCGGGGGGCGGAGTCAGACCTGACCGCAGTAAGAACAGCGACCACGCCGCTGGCGTTGTCCACTGCCCCAGCAGACCCATTTCTGACGAGGCAGAACATCGAAGGAAGCGCTCCGAAGACCGCCGCGAGAGCGAGCCCGTGCCACACCGTCGGAGCGAAGGTCACTCCCACGAGGGAGAGCAGGATGACGATGAACGAAGCTGCAGTGACGATGGCCAGCACAATCGAGCTCGCTATTCGAATCAGCATCGGCACGGTCTGGGACTTGGAGTCGACATGAGCGACGAGCCAAACCTCGGGGTTGCCGCGCTGCGCTTCGAGGTTGGTGGAGCTTGCGCGCTGCAGCGGGAAGATCGCGGTCCAGCGCCGCTTCGCATCGCCGGAGGCGAGCATGAGCGCAATCACGAGGGCCGCTCCGACGATCAGCGCTGAAAGGGGGCCGTGATGAACGGCCATGTGCGCAACCGCGAGAATTGTCAGGGCCTGAAATGCGGCGGCGATGGGCGGTCCCCAGCGTCCGGGCCACTGCGAGTAGTCGAATGGCAGCTCGCGGCACTCGAATCCGGCGCGCTCGAGCTCGGCCCTGCAGAGCGCCCTCGCCGCGGATTCCTCAGGACTCCCGGCGAATCTCGGGGTTCGCGCCAGCTCTTCGAGCAGACCCTTCGCGCGCTGAACGAGATCGGCGGGAGCCACGCTGAATGGTCTAGGTGAGTCCCATTTTTTTCTTCACTTCCTTCATCGTCTTCTGTGCTTCCGATCGCGCATGATCGGCCCCGGCGGCGAGATCGTCCTTCAACTTCTTCGGGTTCGCGGCGATCTCTTTCGCCCGCGCGCGAATCGGTGCGATTTCCTTTTCCATCGATTCGTGCAGAACTTTCTTGCAATCGATGCATCCCCAACCCGCGGTCCGGCACTGGACTGCGACGTGCTCGACCGTCGCCGGCGGGCTGAACGCCTTGTGCAGGTGATAGATGTTGCAGACTTCCGGGGTGCCTGGGTCCGTGCGCCGCACGCGCGCCGGATCGGTCATCGCGGGCTTCAACTTCTCCCAGATCGACGCTGGTTCCTCGAGCAGGTCAACCGTGTTCCCGAGTGACTTCGACATCTTCGCCTGTCCATCGAGTCCCATGATGCGCCGCGTCGGCGTGAGAAGCGCCTTCGGCTCACGGAAGAATCCGGGCTCCTTGTCTCCGAGCTCGATTGTCACTCTCTCGCGAACGCTCAACAGGTCGAACCGCGCGTTCCACTTGCGCGCGATCTCACGCGACAGCTCCAAATGCTGAAGCTGGTCCTCTCCCACCGGCACCAGTTCGGCGCGATACAACAGGATGTCCGCAGCTTGCAGCACCGGATAGTTGAGGAGTCCCGCCGGAACGCTTTCTTCACGGCTGGCCTTTTCCTTGAACTGGGTCTGGCGCTCGAGCTCGCCCAATGGAGTGAGAGTGTTGAATATCCAGGCTAGCTCAGTATGTTCCGGCACCATCGACTGCACGAACAGCGTGCACTTCGACGGATCCAGTCCAGCAGCGAGCAGCGACAACGCCATGTCAGCCGTGCGGGCGCGTAAATCGGCGGGCTCGTACGGAACCGTGATGGCGTGGTAGTCCACGATGCAGAAGAACGATTCGTATTTGTGCTGCAGCTCAACCCAGTTCTTGACGGCGCCGAGGTAGTTTCCGATGTGCAGGGAGCCGGAGGGCTGAATGCCGCTGAAGATGCGGGCCATTGCGCGAAATTAAAGAGCGAGCGAGAGGAGTTGCAAGCAATTTCACAAACTGACAACGGCGATTCCGAGCTGCTCGACATCGCGGTGGAAGCGGCTCGCGCGGGAGCCCGCGTCATTCGGGACGCAACGGCGGAGCGCGGGAAGCTGGTTTGGGAGCCGAAAGGCCAGTCGGACTTCGTCAGCGAAGTAGACAAAGCCTCCGAGCGCGAAATCGACGGCGTCATCACCCGGCGCCTCCCCGGCGCCACCGTGCTCGGCGAGGAGCTTTCGCCGACCGCCATCGCGAGCAAGGGAATCGTCGTAATTGCCGACCCGCTGGACGGCACCACCAACTTTCTCCATGGCTATCCGGAGTACTCGGTATCGATCGCCATCGCGCGCAATGGCGTGCTCTGCGCGGGCGTCGTCCTGAACGTCCCCCGTGACGAGGAGTTCACCTCGAGGCGAGACGGCGGTGCCTTTCTCAACGGCAAGCGCATCCGGGTCTCGGGTTTGCGCGAGCCCGAGAAGTCCCTCATCGGCACCGGCTTCCCTTTCAAGACGCTCGACAAGTTGCCACAATACCTCGCGCAGTTCAGCTTGGTTACGCGCGGGACGGCTGGAATTCGACGGGCCGGCTCGGCGGCGCTCGACCTGTCGAATGTCGCATGCGGTAGATTCGACGCATTCTGGGAGCTCGTCCTGGCACCGTGGGACGTCGCCGCCGGATTGCTGATGGTGCAGGAAGCGGGGGGCGTGGTAACGGATATCGAGGGGAATCCGCCACGCCTCGACGCCGAGTCCTTCGTCGCCGGAAACCCAGCCATGCATGCATGGCTGCTCCAGACGGTAAAGCGGGCCAACATGAGCAAGGAAAAAGACTGAATGAAGCTGGTCGAATGCGTTCCGAATTTCTCCGAAGGCCGCCGCCCTGAAGTCGTCAGCGCAATCCGGGATGCAATCGCGGCAGTGGATGGTGTGTCAGTTCTCGACGTGTCTTCCGACCCATCACACAATCGATCGGTTATCACGTTCGTAGCCCCGGTTGAGACAGCCGTCGACGCTGCCTTCGCCGGAATCAAGACTGCAGCGGAGAAAATCGACCTCTCCGGGCACAGCGGCGAGCATCCGCGCATCGGCGCCACCGACGTCGTGCCTTTCATCCCGCTCGAAGGATCCACGATGGAAGACTGCATCGCGCTTGCGCGTGCACTCGGCGAGCGCGTCGGGCGCGAGCTGAAGATTCCGGTCTATCTCTACGAGCGGGCGGCGACGACGCCTTCGAGAGAGAATCTTGCCGACGTTCGCCGCGGCGAGTTCGAGGGTTTGCGCGAAGAGCTGGGCAAGAACCCCGCGCGCAATCCTGATTTCGGGCCGACAGCGATCCACCCCACCAGCGGAGCGATCGCGATCGGCGCGCGACCCTTCCTTGTCGCGTACAACGTCTACCTCGGCCCCGCTTCGAATCTTCAGATCGCCAAGAACATCGCCAAGGGCGTGCGCGGATCATCCGGCGGCTTCAAGTACGTGAAGGGACTCGGCCTCGACGTCGATGGGCAGGCCCAGGTGTCGATGAATCTCGTCGACACCGAGAAGACGCCGCTCCACAATGCGTTCGATTTCGTGAAGATGCGCGCCGAAGCCGAGGGCGCGCAGGTGACGTGGAGCGAGATCGTCGGGCTCGTTCCCGAGAAAGTGCTATTCGACGCCGCTGTCAGTCATCTGCAGCTCAGGCAATTCACACCGGCGCAGCTGCTCGAGCGCCAGGTGCGCGAGGTGATGAGCGGAGGCGAGAGCGTGAGCGGATTCCTCGCCTCGGTGGCGTCGTCGAATCCGGTACCCGGTGGTGGGAGCGTCGCCGCGCACGCGGGCGCGCTGGCGGCTGCCCTCGCGCAGATGGTGGCGGGCCTCACGATTGGAAAGAAGAAATACGCCGCGGTCGACTCCGAGATGAAGGAGGCCGCCCTCAAAGCCGTAGCGCTCGGCAACCAGCTCTCGACGCTCGTAAAAAGGGATGCAGAGGCGTATGCGCTCGTCTCCGAAGCGTACAAACTGCCGAAAGAGCCCGCGGCCGCAGCCGCTCGCCGTTCCGAGACCGTGACCAACGCACTGCTCAAGGCTGCCGAAGTTCCCCTCGAGACGGCCCGCGCCGCTGTTGAAGTAGCCCAGCTCGCGGCGCTCGTTGCCGAGAAGGGGAATACCAACGCGGTAACCGATGCCGGCGTCGCCGCGCTGCTCGCGGCCGCCGCAGCCAGAGGCGCGGCGTACAACGTGCGGGTCAATGTGCAGGCGCTCGAGGACAAGTCGAAGGGTCAGTCGCTCGCGCGCGAGGTGGAGCAGCTGGTAAAGAGAGCCGACGAGCACGCCCAACGAGCCACCTCGATCGTCGAGCGAGCGCTCTCCGGTTGAAGCTCAACGTGGAGTACAGCATGAGCATACGTCGCCGCGCATTTCTTCTGGTGCCCGCCCTGCTGGCGCTGAATGTAGCCGCGGCTCAGGTAGCGCCGCCCTCCAACCCGTCGATGCTGATCGGGACGTGGGATGCGATGACGCGCTCGGCAGGTGGACTGGGATCGACGATCTCATTCGCGCCGGACAACACGATGAGCTTCACGCTCGGCACCTTGGTGGACATGAAGTACAAGCGCGCACGCGACAGCCTCTACATCATCGATCCACAGAACGGCGTGAATGCGTTCAGAGTCTCGATCCTGCGGGACACGCTGGTGATGATCAACGAGGGACACGAGCAGCGCGAGACGCGGGTGGGGCCGCCTGTAAGCGGCGCGGATCCCGTGATCGGCCGCTGGACCTACCTCCACTACACGGGCGTCCCTGCATACGAGGAATACACGCCCGGCGGTGATTTCAGGCTGCGGGTACCGATCCGCACGCTGCAAGGCACCTACACCGCCCTGCGCGACTCGGCGATGATGCATCTTCCGGGACCGGGAGGGGGCGACCGCGCCGTACGGTTCGCGGTGGTGGGCGACACCCTTCAGCTGACATGGGACGGTCAGACGAGCCGCTACATCAAGGCGACGCCCCTGGGACGGCTGATACCGCCAAAGCCGTAAGCGGCGAAAACCGGGGCGGGTTAGCGCTCCAGCGTCGTCAGAATCCGCGGTCCGTTTTCCGTGATCGCAATCGTATGCTCGAAGTGCGCGGAGCGCGTCCCGTCCACGCTGACGACCGTCCATCGATCCGGCATCGTTCGCGTGCCCGGCCCTCCGACGTTCACCATCGGCTCGATGGCAATCGTCAGTCCAGACTGCAGTCGGACCCCGCGCTTGGGCTTCCCGTAGTTCGGCACCTGCGGATCTTCGTGGAATCCCACACCGATGCCATGTCCAACAAGATCGCGAACAACGCTGAAGCCGGCCGCTTCGACCACTTCCTGCACTGCCGCGCCGATGTCGCCGACGTGATTCTCGGCAGTCGCAGCTCTTATCCCCGCCGCGAGTGACTTCTTCGTGACGTCGAGCAGCTTCTTCGACTCCGCATCGATTTTCCCGACGGCAACAGTTGTAGCTGAATCCGTGTAGTAGCCATCGAGCTTGACCCCGATGTCTATCGAGACGAGGTCTCCCTCTTCGATCACACGCTTCTTCGACGGGATCCCGTGCACGATCTCCTGATTGATCGATGTGCAGATGCTCGCGGGGAAATTGTAGAGGCCCTTGAAGGCCGGGGTCGCGCCGGGATGCCCGCGAATGAAGTCGTCCGCGATTTTATCCAGTTCCATCGTCGTCATGCCCGGACGCACACTCTTCTCCAGCAGCTCCACCGTCGCCGCCAGTATCTGGCCCCCGCGCGCCATGATGTCGATCTCGCGCGGCGACTTGATCTGAATCATTTCCCGAGCGCCTTGACGGCGCGAGCTGTCACTTCGTCGACCGGAGCGTCAGCGTCGATCTTCAGTACCTTCATCTTGTTGTCGCGATACCAGTCGATCACGGGCGCCGTCTGCTTGCGATAGACTTCGAGCCGATTCCGGATTGCTTCCGGCTCGTCATCCTTTCGGCGCACGAGCTTTCCGCCGCACTTCTCGCAGCTGGATCCTGACGCGCGCCCCATGTAGGGCGTCTGGCAGCCCTCGCAAACTGTGCGGGTGCTCAGTCGCTTCACGAGCTCGTCGTCGTCCACATCGAACAGCAGCACCTTGTCCACCTTCTTGCCGATTTCGCTCAGCATGACTCCGAGGCCCTCGGCCTGCGGCACCGTGCGGACCGCGCCATCGAGGATGGCGCCCTTTTTCGTCTCGGGCGAGGTCATCACATCCTGAAGAATACCGAGGATGACCGAATCCGGCACCAGATCGCCGCGATCCATGTAGGACTTTGCCTCGAGGCCCCGTTTGGTGCCCGCACGGAGCGCCGCGCGCAGTACGTCGCCGGTGGCAATCTTTGGAATCCCGAGACGCGTGGCGAGCTTGTCCGCCTGCGTTCCCTTACCCGCCCCGGGCGGGCCGAGCAGCACGATGATCATGGGATACCCGCAAAAGAGTCGGAGGAGCTTTTGGCTCCTCCGATTGGAATCTAGTAAGCGCCGCCGCTGGAGGAGCGGCCGCGGAATCGCACTCGCCCCTTCTTCATGAAGCCATCGTACTTCCTGAGCAGCAGGTGCTGATTGACCTGCGTTATGGTGTCGAGCGCGACACCCACCACGATGAGGAGCGACGTTCCACCGAATCTGAACGGAACGTTGATCATGTCGGCAATGAAAACGGGAAGCAGCGCGATGAACGTCAGGAACAACGAGCCCGGGAACGTGATGCGCGACACTACGTGATCGATGTACTCGGCCGTCTTGGCGCCGGGCTTCACGCCCGGAATGAATCCACCCTGCTTCTTCAGGTTCTCCGAGATGTCGACCGGGTTGAAGATGATCGACGTGTAGAAGTACGTGAAGAAGACGATCAGAACCGCCGTGAACACGTAATAGAGCCACGTGCCGGGCTGGAAGTACTCGGAGATGATCCGCGCGGTCTCGTTGCCGCTGAACTGCGCGACCGCGCCCGGAACGACGATCACCGATGACGCGAAGATGATCGGCATCACGCCGGCCGCGTTGACCCGGAGCGGGATGAAGTTCTTCGCCGCCTCGCGCTGCCGCCCGCGGGACATGGTGCGCTGCGGGATCTGGATCATCACCCTGCGAGCCGCCATCGTGATGGCAATGGTTCCGGCGACGACTCCGACCATGACGATCCCCAGCACCACCAGGGAGAAGGGACCGACCGCCTGGGTCTTGACGAAGCCCAGCGTACTGATGATTCCGGGCCAGAATCTCTCGACGATCGAGAAGAAGATGATGAGCGAAGCGCCATTTCCGAGACCCCGCTCAGTGATCTGCTCGCCCAGCCACATCACGAACAGCGCGCCCGTGGTCAGCACCAGCACCATCTGCAGCTTGAACCCGAACCCGGGGTTGATCACCGCGTTCTCGAGGGACGCCGTAAAGAGCGCGAATCCCCAACCCTGGATAATGGCGAGGACGACCGTCACGTAGCGCGTCCACTGCGTCACGCGCTTTCTGCCTTCCTCGTCCTTCTGCAGCTTCTCGACGGTCGGGATCACCACGCCGGCGATCTGCATGAAAATGCTGGCCGAGATGTAGGGCATGATGCCGAGGGCGAAGATCGTCGCGTGCGACAGTCCGCCGCCGACGAAAAGGTCGTAAAGACCCAACAACCCGCCCTTTCCCTGATTGTTGAAGAAGTCGGTCATCGCGACGACATCGATGCCCGGCGCGGTGATGTGCGCCCCGATTCTGTAGATCACGAGACAGATGAACGTGAAGACGATCTTGTCTCGCAACTCCGGCGTGTTGTAGATGTTGCTTACTGCGGCCGCTGGGGCTGATTGGGCCATTAGTTCTCTATCCGGCCTCCGGCCGATTCGATTTTCTGCTTGGCACCTGCGCTCATCTTGACGCCGCGCACGATGACGCCCTTTGCGGCGTCGCCATTCGCGAGAAGCTTGGCTGGACCCTTTCCCTTGCGGATCAATCCCGCCTCGGCCAGCGTCTCTTCCGTCACTTCAGCGCCCTTCGGCAGCTTGCCAAGGTCGTCGAAACTGACGACCTGATTCACTATCCGAAAGATATTCGTGAAACCGCGCTTGGGGATGCGGCGAGTAAGCGGCATCTGGCCGCCTTCGAACTGGGGCTTGCCGCCGCCGGGGCCGTGGTGGCCTGAGCGCGCCTTGATACCCTTGTGTCCCTTGCCCGACGTCTTGCCGGTGCCGGAGCCCGGACCGCGTCCGAGTCTCTTGCGATTCCGGTGCGACCCGGGAGCGGGAGCGAGATTGTGCAAGCCGATGCGCGGCGTCGCCTTGGCGGCGCCATCGCTGGCCGCTGCGCCTTCGCGGGACGCAGGGCGAACCCGGCGTGTTGTCTTGGTTGCCACTCGTTAATCCTCTACCGGCGTCACTTCGACGAGGTGACGCACGTGCTTGATTTGTCCGCGCAATGCGGGTGAGTCCTGCCTTGTCACTTCAGCCTGGTGATGCCGGAGCCCGAGGGCTTCCAGCGTCAGCCGCATCCGCCACGAGTGGCCGATGCCGCTTCTCACCTGCTTGATCCGAACCTTTCCCTTCGTGATGGTCTCCTTGGGGGTCACCTTCGGCCCCTTCGTCCTCCACCACACGTGTGTTCTAGGCATGAGCGACAGCCTCCTTCGACTTGGCGCGTGAGCGGTAGCCGAGACTCGAGATCTCGATGCCGCGCTCGCGTGCGATCTGCTCAACTGTAGTCAGCTGCTGCAGGCCGTCCAACGCCGCCAGTACCATGTTGTGCGGATTGGTCGAGCCGAGGCTCTTGGTGAGAATGTCGGAGATGCCGGCGCACTCCATGATCGCGCGCACCGCTCCGCCAGCAATCACACCGGCGCCAGGCGCTGCCGGCTTCATTAGAACCTTGCCAGCCCCATGAGTGCCGACGACTTCGTGCGGGATCGTTCCGCCGGTCATCGGGATCGAGACCATGTTGCGGCGCGCTCCATCGACAGCCTTGCGTACGGCCTCCGACACTTCGTTCGCCTTCCCGGTCGCGAACCCGACGCGGCCCTGTCCATCACCCACCGCGACGAGCGCGTTGAATGAGAAGCGACGTCCGCCCTTCACGACCTTGGCCACGCGGTTGATGGCAATGACGTTTTCGACGAGTTCGCTGCCACCATCGCCGCGTCCACCGTCGCGATCGCGCCCCTTGCCGTCACGGCCTCTGCCGCCGCGCTGGCCACCTTCGCCCCGCGCGCCGCCACCGCCGCCCTGTCCGCCACCACCACCACTGCCGCCGGATCCACGTCCGCGGCCGGCGCCACCACCACCGCCTCCGGGCCCGCCGCGTCCACCGCCACCGCCGCGACCGCGACCAGCACCGCCACCGCTACGGGCGCTACCGCCGGTTCGCGGGCGTTCCTGTGCCGCAGGACGTTCAGGTGCCGGCGCATCGGACGCTGATGCCGGCGTAGCTCCTTCGGGACTCTCGTTGTCTGCCATTTATTAAAACTCCAACCCGCCCTCGCGGGCTCCGTCGGCCACACCCTTCACGCGGCCGTGATATTTGTATCCAGCTCGGTCGAATACGACACGCTTGACGCCGGCATCCTTGGCCTTTGCGGCAATGCGCTTTCCAACTTCTACTGATCTCTCGGTCGGCTTCCCCTCGAGACCCGAATCGGTCACGGTCATGATCGTGCGCTGAGTCGTGTCATCCACCAGCTGCGCGTAGATGTGCTTGAGCGAACGATATACGACCAGGCGTGGACGGTCCGCGCTTCCGACTACTTTCTTGCGAAGTCGGAAATGACGGCGCGTACGAAGCTGATCGCGCGACTTTGGTCTGGCCATCTTCGGCATTACTTGGCTCCCGCCTTGCCCGCCTTTCCAGCTTTGCGACGGACCTGTTCTCCAACGTACTTGATTCCCTTGCCCTTGTAAGGCTCGGGTGGCCTGAGGCTGCGCAGCTCCGCCGCGACCTGGCCCACGATTTCCTTGTTCGCGCCCTCGATGATGATCGAGGTCGGCTGCGGCGCGCTCAACTTGATTCCCTTCGGCGCTTCGTACTTGACCGGATGCGAGAAGCCGAGAGCCAGCTGCAAGCCATACGGCCGCGGCTCCGCTTTGTAGCCAACACCGATCAGCTCCAGCTCCTTCTTGAAGCCCTTGGTCACG
>Ga0193727_1000364_pt1:0-10000 | contig 17227 bp, 14 predicted proteins | sample H2c2metaG_FD_143051 | JGI IMG/M metagenome (GOLD analysis project Ga0193727, IMG submission 143051) | Soil microbial communities from a riparian zone of the East river system, Colorado, United States - H2c2 | ecosystem: Environmental > Terrestrial > Soil > Riparian zone | place: USA...
TCCGACACGACCTTGTCTAAATCCAAGCCGCTCGCGCGCCCGCCCCCCGATGGAGTCACGGCATTCTGATTCGAATCGGCAAACGGCGGGCGGCCGGCTTCAGCCATCGCGCCGTCGTTGGGCGGCGTTAGAATCTGGCGATCTCCCGTAGCGGGCTTTCTCGCATTGGGCAATGTAGTTTGCCTTGCGAGAGGCGGCGTTGCGATGGGTGCAGAGCCGAGCGCCTTGGTTCTGGCAGTCTGTTGTCTGGCTGTATGTCGAATGAGATCCTCGATGCGCCCGGCCTTGATCGCCGCGATTATTACCTGATGCTGCCTCCTGAGCAGAGACGAAATCACGTCCTCGGTGGCGCCGTTGCTCAACTGTTCCGAATAAGGCGTGCGTTTTTTTGCTACGATCGTGCCGCCGATGTAGACGAGCGATTCCAGCACCGGGTTGTCGAGCCCGCGATCCTCTGTTTGAACGTGATACACGTGGCCTTCGTGCTGGACGTCGGTATTGAACCCGGTGATCATCTTCGTCGAAACTAACATAGCGCATTTTTACAGTCAACAATCCCGCCATGCCCGATAAGACATCGGTCGAGTTTGCTTCCATTACAAAAAGTCAACAAGTGTGAAGCGTCGGTGCAGCTTCGTCTTTGCCTCAGGGGCAATCTGGAATAGCCAAGTGATTTGTCGCCGGGCCCCGGCTTTGGTGAGGAGTAAATCTTTAGAATGCTCGACCGAGAACATCCGAACGAAGTTCGTTGTGATATTAACGAAATCTATCTTGAGGCGATCCCCTGCGAGGCCATCGAGGAGTTCGTACTGGCATCCCCACACGATTAGAAGAGGAGCTGTGGCGATTGCTCCTCGCGCGTCAGTCGCTACAACGCCGTCATATCTCCCCACTCCGGCAGCAGATCGATCTCCGCCTTGACAAGCATGCGCAGTGCGGCGACCAGGCCCGACTCGAGCGCACCTTCCATGTATCCGAACCATGCCGGCGACGTGTGCTCGCCCGCAACGAAGAAACAGTTGTTGTACGGTTTCGAGTACGATTGCTGCTGGCCCACTACCTGGCCCCTTCCAGGGCAGGAGTAGCCCATCTTGATGTTCGGATCGGAGAATGGGTTCTCAAACGTCCCGCGGCTGGTCGAGAACCCGGGATAGAGTTCGGAGATGAGCGGCGCGAAGTACGAGTCTATGTGTTGGGCGTGGTCGATCGCGTCCTTTGCTGCCTTGCCGCCGGAAAAAACCGTTAGATCGAATGCAGCCGTGTCGGCTTGGTTGTCGGTTCCCTCCCAGGTCATGCCGAGCGTATCCGACATTCCGCTAGGCGAGAGCATCTCCGGAATCCAAAAGCGCTTCGCCACAGGCGCGAGGTATTTGATCGCTGGCCCGTTATCGATGCCCGCATAAGGAAACGGTCCGCCATCAACCTTGATCGACGGCCAGATTGCCACCGGAGTCGCCACGATAACGTAGTCGAACGGACCGGCGGTGCCGCCTCCGTCGAGCATCAGCCGCACCCCGCTTGAGGTATCGATAGCGGTAACCTTAGCCTTGATGACGGGGAGACTGCCAAGGAGTTGCAGGGCGAGCTGCTGATTCCCGGCTGTGCAGCGGAAGACTTCCGTGTCGTCGAAGTATCCCTGGCCGCCACCGGCCTTGAACTGAGCGAGGTTCGCCAGCCAACTCTGTTTATAGATGGAAGTCGTGTTGTCGAGTTCGAACTCCGTCTCGATCGCTCTGACAACATCTGCGGGCGTGCCAGGCGGTATCTGCGCGCCGAGGGTCTGCGAATCGAGATAAGGCGCATCCGGCGTCAGCCACGGCGCCCTCGGATCGGTCACGACGGTCGACCAAGCGATCCAGGCATCAAAAATGGTTTGCATCTCATTGTAGAGCTGTTCCTGCTGGTCCTGATTATATGAGACACCATCGAGGATCAGCGGCGCATCGAGCAGCGCGCCCGAATAGTCGTCATCCGGTGTCACCACGCTCAGCGCAAACCCATAGAGCCAGGCGTAGACGATCCAGACCGGATGATTGAGGCCGATCAACTCCGCGCCTACCTCGAGAATACGCCCAGGGACGACCGCATTCGACGACTGCACGCGGCCACCTGGCGTTCCGGCAGGATCATAGACGGTAACTTCGAAGCCGAACAGGCCAGCTAGATTCGCGGCGGCGCAACCGGCGAATCCTGCGCCGATGATCGCCACTTTCCCAGGCGAAGGGCCGGCGCTCGGCGGAGCTTTCAGGACATCGAGCGGGATTGCGTTGCGAAGGCGAGCATAGTGATCTGCGGCGCGAATTGTCCGCTCCTTGCCCGAGATGCGGGTTCCGAAGCGGCGATGGAGCTTGCCGAAAAGTGAGCGTCCCATAGCTCCTCCCTTTGGGTGGACACAGAGCGTTTGAGCGCTGGCACGATATTCTTCAGATAGGCAGAAGTCAATAGCAAGGTTGCCTATTGAGAGTAAGGTAAACAGCTTTCATTGATTGCGGTTATTGAATTCAAGGCAGCTTTTTGAAGAAAGGACAGGCGCCATTGACCCCGTGCGCAAGCGGCCCATGTGCCGCCAGCGGCGCATCAGTTATCGTCGCGACATGCTACAATTCGAGCATTGTGTCGAAGAGTCCCGAAGAACTTGAAGAGATCGCCGTCTTCCCGCTTGCGACGGTCCTGTTCCCCGGTGCGATCTTGCCGCTCCACATCTTCGAAGATCGCTACAAACAGATGATGCGATACGCCATTGAGAACGGCGGTTTGTTCGGGCTTTCTTATCGAAGCGACGCTTCGATTGGCGAAGAAACTCCTCCGGAAATAGGAAGCGTCGGATGCGTGGCGAAGATACACGCGGTCATGCCTCTTGACGAAGGCAAGATGAACATCATCTCGACTGGTGTGGTTAGGTACAGAATTCTCAGTCTTCAACAAGCCGAGCCATTTCTGATGGCAAGGGTGGAGCCGTTCACTGACGATCTCGAACCGGGCGCCGACCTCAATCGCATCTTCAACGAGATGTCAGAGATGTGCAAAGAATTTCTGGAGGCTGCCCAGGCGCTTGATGAGTCAGGCTCCGTTGTGGGTCAGGAGCTGCCCGAAGACCCCGAAGCCTTTTCGTTGCTGGTCTCTTCCGCCCTGCCCATAGACAACGATGCAAAACAGACCTTGTTGGAAATAACTTCTACGAGGTTGAGACTCAGCCGTCTGAGGCACTACGTTTCCAGCGCTTTGTCTGATTTCACGCGAAAAATCAAGATGCAGGAGCGAGCTAAGGGAAACGGCCACGGAAGAATAGACGCCTAGCAAGTTAGACGCTTGCCTGGAGGTGCCGCCTTACGGCGTCGCCGGCTTCAGTAGTTGATAGCACACCGCCGATGTCTTTTGTAGTTTCGCCCGCTTTAACTGAATGATCCACAGCCTCCTCGATCTTGCGTGCAGCTTCTCTGAAGCCGATAAAGTCGAGCATCATCGCAGCGGTGAGGATTGCGGCTATTGGGTTGGATATGTTCTTGCCGGCAACTTGCGGCGCGCTTCCGTGCACCGGCTCGAAGAGAGACACTCGGCCGGGATGAATATTCCCGGACGCAGCCATCCCAAGCCCCCCCTGCAACCCCGCGCCCAGGTCCGTGATGATGTCGCCAAACAGATTGTTCGTAACGATCACCTCGAAGCGTCCGGGATCGAGCACCATCCACATCGTCAGAACATCAATATAGAAATGATTCGCCTCGATAGCCGGGTAGCGCGCGGCGACTTCTTTGAAAGTGCGCTGCCAGAGGTCGTGGCCATAAGTCAGCACGTTTGATTTGTCGCTCATAGTGACCCGCTTGCGGCCATGCTCGCGAGCGTATTCAAAAGCCGCGATGATAATTCGCTCGACTCCATGCCTCGTGTTGATCTCTTCCTGGATTGCGATCTCCTCGGGTGTTCCCTTCCTGAAGTTCCCGCCCATGAAGACATACAGGCCTTCGGTATTCTCTCGAAACACGACGAAGTCGACGTCTTTGGTTTTGCGACCCTTCAAAGGACAGAGCCGCTCATCGATGAGCTTGATCGGCCGGAGGTTGATATAAAGGTCGAGGCCGGATCTCATTCCCAGGAGGATTTCTGCCGCATGTTTGTTGTCAGGGACTCGGGGATCGCCAAAAGCGCCGGTTAGTATCGCGTCGTATTCGGCCAGCATCTCGAGCGCGCCTTCGGGCATTGCGACGCCGGTGGCTAAGTACTTCTCAGCGCCCCAATCGAAATGCTCGAGCGAAATCTCGAAGCCGAAGATATCGCGCGCGAGTTCAATCGTGCGCACGGCTTGGGCGATGACTTCAGGTCCGATCCCGTCGCCGGGGATTACAGCTACGCGCTTCACAGGCCAATCCTCCACAGAAGCGGCGAACTATCGAATCGCTAGCTCATCCTCTTCTCAGTGTTTTCCGTTTTGGGTGCTTAGATGCTTGAATATTTCCGGAAGGGACGCGATGACGACGTCGCCTACAACTTTGAGGCTCTCGCCGCTAACCTTGTCGAGAGTGTCCTGATTGGTGTGCCAATACTGATTTGACGGACCGTAATTGAAATCGATCAAGTCTACGACCGGCACGCCTGCGTCCTTAAACGGTATGTGGTCATCAGAATAGCCGCCTTCGACTTCGAGAAAATGCTGAGAGTGGCCGAGCCGCCGCGCGGTCTTCCAAATCACGTTCACCAACCAGGGGGTTGATTCGGCGTCGCGCAGCAGGTCCAGATTTTTGTCGCCGATCATATCAACAAGCACCATCGCCTTCACACGCTTAACCGCGCCTTCGCTCGTGAGCTTCGAAACCATGTGCCGGCTGCCATAGGTGTTGTCCATCCCGTTGTTAGCGCTCCAATCGACGAACGCTTCTTCTCCGTCGAAGAAGGCAAACCAGAGTGTGTATTCCAGCTTGGTCGTTGCCAGCACTCGGGCCATCTCGAGCACTGCTGCCGTGCTCGATCCGCCGTCGTTAGCCCCGATGAAACTCGCTTGAAGCTTTGTATCGTAGTGCCCAGAAATCACCACGATGTCCGAGCTCTGCCCGGGAAGTTCGGCGATGATGTTCTTCATCGCAACCCGACCGCGCGTGGTGTCCGCCTGGAAGTCGTCCTCAATCACCTTCAGCCCGTAGCTCTTCAATTCGCGGTTGATGTACTGCTGAGTCTTCTTGATCGCTTCCGAACCAGCAGGACGCGGACCGATGTCGACAAGCTTCTTGAGATGTTCGTAGGCACGAGCGGCGTCGAACTGGACTGGCCCGTTGGGGGTTGCCGCTTTAACAGAGTGATCGTCGCCGCTGAATGCGGCCCCGAAGAAAAGGACCAGCGCTAAGACGATGGCGTGCGCCGATGTAGACCGTTCAAACATGCTCGAACCTCGTCAACTCGAAAGAGACGCTCATATGAACTTCAGTTGAGCAAGAGTCTTGGGCAGCTTGTCGTCGCTCGACGAGCGCATGCCGGCCATTCTTCTCTCGGCCGCCAACTGATCGAGTGTCACTCGCTCGGTCTTGATATAGGTCAAATCGCGTACGTTGATCACCGTAACATCGGTGCACTCGCTCGGGCGCTCGCGGGAAAATGAACTAATCACGACGTACCGGGTCTCGGGCGTCATCAACGTCGCGTCAATCGGATCGGTAAGAATGTAGTTGACGGTCTCACCATTCCCGAACCGCACTAGAAGCTTATGCAACGGTTCACGAATTTGAATGCTCTCGCCCATTGTGGTTACCACCCTGATAGTGTTTCAGAACGAATTCCATGCGGCGCACGGACTTTGCCGGCTACATCTCAGAAGCTACAGTACCGGCTTCTGCCCGGTCAAGCTTGCCCTCTTTGCGTGTGTATGCGGTGTTTGCGCCTTGCCGCGCCGTGAGAGCGATGCCGGCACATTCACGCGAGGCCCGCTGAGCGGTTTGGTTGACAAGCCTCAATCGCAAACTTATGCTCTTGCTTGCGAACGAAAGCCGCGCGTCGGATGGTAAGCGAGGAGTTAGACTACATAGGTTGACGAGTTTGATAAACAATCCCGCGGCCTCGCTGCCTATGCGAAATAGGAAGCGGGTAGATACGATTTCCGGCGGCATAGTAGTTTTTTCGCTTGCGGTTTACGCACTGTTTGCACCTCACTCGATAGCAATAACGCAGGCTGCGTCGCTGCTCGGCTTGACCGCATGGTGTGTGCGATTGGCGGCCAACGGCAGCTTCCGTCTGAGGAGAACGCTGGTTGACGTCGCGATCCTGGGCTTCTTCGCATGTTGTGTGTTGTCCTCTTTTCTCTCCTACGACCCTCTTGTCAGCATCAAAGGCTTGAAGAGTCCCGCGTTCTTTTTCGCATTTTATCTTGTCAGCAATAATGTGCGGAGCGCCCGGTTCGCGAGATTCCTCGTCTTTGCACTTGTTGGTTCCTGTCTGATCAATGTGGCTTACAGTGCGGGCCAATTGGCTGCTGGACGAGGACTCAGGATCGATAGCATCAGCGCGGACAGCCCGCTTATCAAGACGGGCTTGATGGTGGGCGACATCATGCTCCAGGCCGACGACCAAAAAGTCAACACGCTCGAGGATCTGTCCCGCATTATCGACACCGGTCGAGGCGTGCTTCGAATAAAATATCAGAGAAGCGAAGCCGTCGCCGAGACAAGCTTAAAACGGCAAACGTTAAGGGGCGTGTTGGCGTCCGGCGCAGAACTTGGGCTGACCACATCGCCGGGCCGCAACTTTCGCGTCTCAGGCTTTTTCAGTCACTACGAGACGTATGCAGAAGTGCTTCAGTTAATCGCCGCTCTCGCGATCGGATTGTTCCTGGCGCATCCCAGGAAGACTTCAGCGGCAGCGGTCTTTCTGGCCTCATCAGTCGTGTTTATCGGAGTCGCGTTGGTGATGACTTCAACGCGAGCGGCGTTAGCGGGGCTGGCGATTGCAGTCTTCGCCATCGCAGTCGCAAGCTCTCGCCGCCGCGCCGTCATCGTAGCGACGACCGGAATCCTGATCCTGGCTCCTGCAGCCATTTTCATAGTGGAGCGCTCACGCGGGATATCGGTTCTCGATCCTCAAGAAGAGAGCACCGCCTGGCGGCTCGAGGTCTGGCGAGAAGCGTTCGGTATCATTAAAGATCACCCTGCGGTCGGAATCGGCAAGGGCAGCGAAGCAAAGCTCAAACAGCAGCTTGGACTCTACGACGAAGGAAGACTCCCGCCGGGTCATTTTCATTCAACGCCGATTCAAATCGCTACTTGGTGGGGACTGCCCGCGCTTATCTTCTATTTCGCAACTATGACAATCCTGGCGGTGATGATGCTGCGAGCGAGCCGAAGGCTGAAAGCGGCTGGTCAATGGGACTTGTGGGGAATACAGCTTGGATGCTTCGGCGCGCTGATAGCCTTCAATGTGAGTTCCTTGGTTCACTTCAATTTCGGAGATGGCGAAGTGGTCATGGCGTTCTGGATGTTGACAGGTCTCGCATTTGCGGTCCAGCGGTTAGCCTCGCAACAGAGAGCCGACTCTCAATCAGAGCATACGTCAGCGCTGCCAGCACCAGGCAGTTCACATAGAAGTCTACCCCTAGCACCAGCAACAACCTCTGGATCGAGCGCCCGGGCAGCAAAGGCAAAACAGAGTTGATCACCGCAATCAGAAGAAGCGCTCTATGGCTGAACCGGCCCGCGCGCGTCGGGTTGTGAGCTGCAAAATTTGACATACAGACGATCGGCCAGATAAGCGCGATGAAGTAAATCTTTGAAGTCAGCGGCCCAACCAAGAGTCCGACACAGATCATCACTCCAAACTCCAGTGGCGCGCAGGCATCGAGCCATCGACGCTCTTTGGATCCGTGTTCCGCCAAGGCTTGATGTCGTTCCTCGGCGCGGTGACGCATATTTCGTCGCGTGGTCTTCCACACCAACGCAAGCGCAGATGCGAACGCTAGCGCACCTATGACCATCCACGCCGTGTCTGTCTGCTCTACGGTGAGCGAAGCCACGTTGATTGACGGATATTGAACGTCGCCGTCGACCCGCTGCGTATAATCCACTCGTGTGAAGTATCTTCGCAACTGCCCCTTCAAAGAGAGGTTGATCGGACCGTTGATCTCGTGAAACTCCTGGTCGGCTACTACGTGATGGTACCACCCCTTCAATAGTTCCATGTTCTCGTCGAAGCCAAAGTAAGCGGCGGGCACAAGGTTGACGGCGATCAACAGGCCTCCGATAAGAACCAGGAGCCTTCTCTTCCCTTTCAAACCAAAGTATGGCAGGAGCAGCACAGGTGTGAGTTTTATCGTTATCGCTAAGGACATTGCAAGAGCGCCGACCAGATTCTTTTCCCGGAAGGCGAAGTAGAACGCCGCAAACAATAGAAACGTGGCGATCAGATGGGCATTTCCGTAATGAAGTGCCATCACGTAGTATTGAGCTACCGCAAGCGCGGAGACCGACCAGGCACTAGTCTTGAGCCGCTTCGCACCTGGCATGCGACGGAGAACAACGATGCAACCTGTGATTAGCAAGACATTGAGCAGGTACCAGGTGTATGCGGCTACGGCATACGGCATCGCCCAGAGCGGCAGGAAAGCCAACAGAAAGAAAGGCGGATACCTGTAGTCCATAACCTGACCCGCCGCGAAATCGGGCGCGTACAGGTCCCGACGTCCGCTAATAAGGGAGCGGCCGGCGGCATAGTAGACTGGAAAGTCGATCAGGTTCCGAATGAAAACAAGACCCAGGGCGACGACTGCAGCAGCAATCGCTACCATCAAGAGAATGCGTGATCTATTCTGCATCCGGAGAGAATCTCTCGGGCTCTGGCAAGGCTGTTAACCGCGACGAACCGCGGAGGGCTCGACGGCCTTTGGAAAGGAGCAATCGGTACGCGGGCCTAGACCGATTCAAACCCGCACGGCAATTCTAGTCTTGCAGGATTTAAGATTCGATATATTCGATATTATGACCGTCTCAATCGACTTCTGATTGGGTCTTTTTTCCACCAGCGTCCAAACGTAAGATCTCTACCAAATCGTTCGGCACTATCGCGCACGAACTGCGGCATATCGAGGGCGGATTGTATCAGTTGCTTCAACGCTCAGGCAAAAGCTACAAGTTGGGTTCGAGAGGAGTGCTGTTGGCGCACAGTGTAGGCAAATGGGAAGTGAAGGGATTCGGACCCGACAAGAAATTGACCAGCGCGTGGAGGCGGACTGCACTGAACGGCTACTGCACAAACTGCTTCGGCTTACGAGCGGCCAGTTTCACTCTCTTGCAGACTGGTCCGCTGCGACCAGTAAGTTTGAAAGACTCGCGTAGAAATTGAGTTAGCGCGGTAGGTACACCCGCTGAGCGAACAGGGCCCTTGGTTAGACCCTGTTCGCTCTAGTGGTTTTCCGTTTGAGGTTTCGTCGATTACCACCGTCCATTTCCGCCGTACCCGCTGTACTGGCGGTAACCCTGATCGTATCCTCGACGGAATCCATCGCGGTACGCGCCGTTGCCAGACCTGTAATGGCTGGAGTTATTCGGATCGAACGATCTGCGGTCGCGAGCGTCCTCCTGTCCCCTATCGAGACCGTCTCGATAGCCCTTCTGCTGATCGCCGTTGTTGTAGGCGCCTCCGCCATAACGTCCATAACTACCGCCGTAGCCACCGCTGTAGCCGCCGCCGTAGTTTGGATAGACTCGCGGGTAGGTGTAAACCCTTGGCGTATACACCCTAGGAGCCGTATACACTCGAGGAGCCCTGTACACATACCTATCGCGGCTTCGATCTCGATTCCAATCTCGGCCTCGGTCACGATCTTGACGCTCGTTCCGATCCCAACGATGATTGCGGTCTCGATCCTGAGCCTGTGCCGTTGTTCCGGTAACCATCCCGATGCCCAGCACGAGGATGAAGGAAAAGGCCGCTCCCATTATTGCGCTCTTCACTCGATTTGATCTCATACTCCCTCTCAGTTCACTCACTAGTAGTCTCCCATCCTGCCGGATACTCCGCCTATTAAGAT
>Ga0193727_1000365_pt1 | contig 17225 bp, 13 predicted proteins | sample H2c2metaG_FD_143051 | JGI IMG/M metagenome (GOLD analysis project Ga0193727, IMG submission 143051) | Soil microbial communities from a riparian zone of the East river system, Colorado, United States - H2c2 | ecosystem: Environmental > Terrestrial > Soil > Riparian zone | place: USA: East River...
CATACCGGTACCGGAGCGCGCGGAGCTCCGCCTGCTTCGCGATCAGCTCCTTCACTGCCTCGGCCAGGTTGGGACTCTTCGCCACGGACGGAATCGCGTCGAGCTCCGTAGCCGACAGCCCCGAGGTCTGGGCCCGCCCTACCGCCTGCTCGAGGAGGTCACGATCCCGACGTACCCCGTCGCGCTCGAGCTGCAGATCAAAAAAGCTCGTGAGAACGGGGTCCCGCTCGGCGCGCGCACCCGCCGTTCCGGTGGAGCCCCGGTCGGAGGGGAGCGTGATCGTTTGCACACCGAAGCGTTCCAGGGAGCCCTCGGCCTCGCTCAGTTTTTGCCGGGCCGACTCGAGCTGCTGGTCTAGGATCCTCGTCAGCTCGGATACCTTCTGACCTTTGAGATCGGCGGCCACACGGACGTAGCGCTGCACGACGGCGTTCACAATCGCCGTGATGCGTACGGGATTGGCGCCATGCAACTCGAGGCGCAGGAAGTTCCCCTCCTGATCCATGTGGACGTCGAGTGCGTCGCTCAGCAGCCGTGCACCGTCGCGCACCGCCGCCACAGTGAATTGCACGGTCCGCCCCGCCCCGAGCTCGTCCGGCCTGGGCGCCCACGCAAACCCAAGCTTGCGTCCGATGGAGTCCCCCACCACCCCCGTCTCGAGGGGTGCTCCAGCGGCGTCGCTCAACGCATAGCGCTGCCCCGTGGAGTCGATCTTGATGCCGTATTCGCCCGGCCGGTATTCCTGCGCCAACGCAAACGCGGCCAGCACCGTGGTATCGGCCAGGGGTCGAACGCTCAGATAGAGCCGCTGGCTGCGCACCACATCGTCCAGCACCTCATAGGATCGCAGTAGATCCAACCATGCCTCGGGATCGAGCAACCGGCTTGGGCGGATGGGGCCCTGATCCGCAGCACGGGTGCGATCCGACTCGTCGATCCAGATGGTCGCCTGGGCCAGATACTCGGGGGCCAGAAAGCGCGTCGCCGCAACGCCAAGCGCGCTGCCGGCCAGCGTCAGCGCCGCGATCCAATACTTGAACCGCATGACCGCGCTCCACACCCGCCTCCAATCGAGCCCGCCCTCCTCTTCTAATGGCTCGCGTGCGGGCAGGGCCCGGGCGGGCAGGATGTCGGCCGCGAGGGCGGGTTGCAGAGTGGAATGAGCGTCGGTCGTCATGGCATGGTTTGGCATCGAGCGTCTCGCAATCACGGTGGTTCCCGAGTCGAATGAACCGCCTGAGAGCAAGTCCGGTACCGTAGGATGGCGGCGGCCACGCTGTAACGAGGCCGCAAATCGGTGCAAAGCCCCACGCCGTGAGGATGCACCTTGGTGCGTTCTACGCCTGGTGCATGCTGCTGCGAGATGGTGACAGCGTGGCCCAAACCCTGCATAGCCTGCCGGTGACCCACACTTCAGGGATGCGCCTGATGTCCATGCCGCTAATGCAGGATCGCAATCTCCGGCCGCGGGTGCCTGACGCAGGAAAGCACGTGGCCGCTCTGGTCCCGATCCACCGCGATGCCAAAGCACGCATCAGGGTCTTCATCGTCGACGACGAGCATACCCTGCGTGAAAGCTGCGCCACGGTGCTCCGCCAACAGGGTTACGACGTGACCGTGTCCGGACGGGGCCAGGACGCGTTCGACCTCCTGAAGCGCCGGGCGTTCGATATCGTGCTGGCCGATCTCTACATGCAGCAGGTGGACGGCCTGGCCCTGCTCAGGGCGGCGCTCGAGACGAACCGCGATTGCATCGTCATCGTGATGACGGGCAACCCAAGCGTGGATTCGAGCGTCGAGGCGTTGCGCCTGGGGGCATTCGACTATCTCCCCAAACCGTTCTCAGCGACGCATCTCGACGTACTGATCGGGCGCGCGGTGCACACCCTGCTCGTTGCCCGCGAGACGCGCGACCAGGAGGCGCGGCGCGACCGGGACGAGACACCATCGGATCGCATAACCCTGCTGGGCACCGCGCCGGCCTTCCGCCAAGCGGTGGAACTGGCCCGCAAGGTCGCCGCGACCGATGCGTCGGTGTTCATCACCGGCGAGAGCGGGACCGGCAAAGAGATGATCGCGCAGTTCATCCACCAGAACAGCCGGCGGTCGAGCCGGGAATTCGTCGCCGTGAACTGCGCCGCTCTCCCTGAAGGGCTGCTCGAGTCAGAGATGTTCGGGCACCGCAAGGGCGCATTCACCGGCGCCGTACGCGACAAAGCCGGCCTGCTCGAGACCGCCAGCGGCGGCACGCTGTTTCTCGACGAGCTCGCCGAGATGCCGAAGCCGATCCAGGCGAAGTTGTTGCGCGTGATTCAAGACGGCGTAGTTCGCCGCGTGGGGAGCGAGACAACGGACGCCGTGGTGAACGTGCGATTCATTGCCGCAACCAACGGCGATCCGGAGGCGGCAGTGGCGGCCGGAGCGATGCGGGAAGACTTGTACTACCGGCTGCGGGTCGTGCCCCTGGTCGTCCCTCCGCTGCGTGACCGGCAGGAGGACATCCCGCTGCTGGCGGAATACTTCCTCTCGACTTACTGGGCTAGGCATCGCGGCCGGGGCGAGCCCGCTCCGACCCTGACCGAAGCCGCGATCCGGGCGCTGTGCGTGCACCCCTGGCGCGGCAACGTGCGCGAGCTGCAGAACGTGATCGAGCACGTGGTCGTGGTCGCGGAGCCGGGTGGAGCGATCGGGCCGGCGGAGCTGCAGCTGGCGGGCGAGGCCACACCTCCCAGCGGAGCGAATCCCGCGTCACTCATCTCGACGCTGCTCGAAGAGAGCTACCACGTGGCCCGCGAGCGCATCACCGCGCAGTTCGAGCGGCAGTACCTCACCTGGCTCGTCAACCGGGCCGGCGGCAACATGTCGAAAGCGGCTCGCGTCGCGGGCGTGGACCGCACGACCCTGTACCGGATGATGGAACGGCACGGCCTGCAGCGCAGCCACACGGCCGGATGGGTGATCGAACGCGAACCCGCGGGCGAGGCACCTCAGCGTGAAGTAGCGCACTCCACCCTCTGAGCGACCAAGGAGTCGTCAGGATGACCGCGAACGCTGCCGTATTGCCCGGGTGGGCGCCCGCGCGCGCCCTCCCCTTCCAGCCCGCCGAGCCGGAGGATCTCCGCGCCAAGCTCACGGGCCCCAACGGGCTCGAGCTGGTTGTCGAGATGGCACACGACCTTCGTTCGCCCCTGACGTCGATCTTGTTTCTCACCGAAGCAATACAGGACGAGCAGCACGGGCCGGTCAGCGATCCGCAACGCCACGCCCTGTCCCTCATCTATAGCGCGGCCCTGGGCCTGTGCACCGCGGCGAGCGACGTCTTGGAGCTGGCCCGCGGAGGCACGCGACTCACCGACCCCGAGCCCGAAGCATTCTCCGTCTCAGAGATGCTCGTTTCGGTCCGGGATGTGATTCTGCCGCTCGCCGAGGGAAAAGGGCTCGACGTGCGCCTCACGCATCCGGTGCCCGAGCGGCGCCTGGGACACTCGCGCGCGCTGTCCCGCGTGCTCCTCAACCTCGCGACGAACGCCGCGAAGTATACCGACGCGGGCTTCGTTGAGATCGCCGCTCAGCCCGTGACACCCACGTCGCTCGAGTTCTCAGTGCGCGACAGCGGCGCCGGTCTCGATCCTGAGGATCTGAAAACGGTGTGCCAACCGTTCCGCAACAGCTCGTCCCTGGCGCACCAGCACTTCTCGAGTGCCGGGCTCGGCCTCGCGATCTGCCACAAACTGGTGCGGGCAATGGGCTCGGTGCTGCAAGTCGAGACATCCCGCGCAGGAACTCGTTTCTTTTTCGTTCTCCAGTCACCGCCCGCCCCAACGCTGGCGTAGTTCGCTCCACCCTCGTCGCCCTTCAAGCACAGCGGTAGCCTGCGCGTGATGTTGCGCGCGGACTGCACCCCCTCCGGAAAGTATTGCGTAAGCGCATCAGCAGCAACACGTTAGCGAGATCGCCAGGCACGGAGTTTGCAAAGTCTTTCGGGCATGACAAGCGCACTCAGACTACCCGGCTCTCGCTTCGCGCCACCGCGATCCGCCGCCCCGGCACATTATCCCTCGAGCACGGAGCGCACCACGCACCGCGAGCCCCGAGCCCGGCGCGGGTTGAACATGCTCGTTGCCGCGGCGGGAATCGTGATCACGTTTCCGGTGATGCTCGTCATCGCGGTGCTCACCAAGCTCACGTCGCGCGGCCCGGTCCTGTTCGCGCAGACGCGCATCGGGCTGGACCGCCGGGCGCTGACCCGTTCCGGCGGCAACACCCGGCGCCATGTCGACCTCGGCGGCCAGCCCTTCGTGATGTACAAGTTTCGCACGATGCGTGTTGAGGACCGCCCAGCCAACGCAGTGTGGGCGCAGCCGGGCGACCCACGGATTACCTCCATCGGGCGATTCCTGCGCGGCTGCCGCCTGGACGAAATCCCGCAGCTCTTCAACGTGTTGAAGGGGGACATGAATGTCGTGGGTCCGCGGCCCGAGCAGCCCGCCATCTTCGTGCAGCTCCGCGAGCAGATCGAGGGGTACCAGCGGCGGCAACGCGCCCGGCCGGGGATCACGGGATGGGCACAGATCAACCAGCAATACGATCGCGATATCGAGGACGTCAAGAAGAAGGTCGCGTACGACCTGCAGTACATTCGTGGGCAGTCGACGTGGCAAGATCTCAAGATCATGCTGCGCACACTGCCTGTGATGCTGTTACGGCGTGGAGGCTGGTAGTGGCTAGCTCTCGAGCACGACGACGGCAGCGGCAAACTCCGGCTCATGCGTCAAGCTGACGTGGATGCTGCGAACGCCGCGAAGCCGCGCCCGCTCGGCGACCGCGCCGTGCAGGATGAGCTGGGGAGCGCCTTCGTCGCCCGAGACAACCTCGACCTGGTGCGGTGACACGCCTGCGAACAGGCCGGTGCCCAGGGCTTTAAGACACGCTTCTTTCGCGGCGAACCGGGCCGCCAGGGCCTGCGTCCGGTCGCGGCGGTTGGCGCACCGCTCCAGCTCGCCCGGGGTAAAGATCCGTTTCTCGAAGCCCCGCCCGCGCGCTGAGAGGGCTCGCGCCAGGCGTTTTGTCCCCACGACGTCGATCCCGATGCCGACAACCATAGCTGAGATTCTGGTGAGCCGTTGTCAGGTGGCGGTGAAACCGTCCGCGGACACTTCCGCCAACGCCCGCCGGAACAAGCGCGCGGATCCCGACGGCCGCAGCATCGCCGCGCCGACCGCCCGCGCCACCACCGCCGCGCCGGCGGGCGTATAGTGGACGAAGTCGTAGAAGTTCTCGAGAGTGGGCGCCAGCACCGGCCGCAGGTCGAGGTGCTCGACGCCGAGCTGGTCGGCGACGGCGGCCGCCCGGGCGTCGACGCGCGCCATCAGGCCGTTCAAGATGTCCTGCGCATAGTACACGCTGATCTTCTGCTTCCAAGCCTTGCCCAACCCCCCGTGCCATAACCGCCCGGCCTCCTCGGCGGTGTACTCTTTCTCGAACCACGGCTGCCGCACCACGAGCACGCGATCAGCGTGTGCCCGAGCACGCACCAAGAGGCACCGGAAGTGATCCTCGAAATGGTCCACCATTACTGCGGGGTCAGGAACGGTGGCACGCAGCTCGAGGGCCTGTGCGCGCATCTTCCTTGCAGTCGTGACCCAGGCGGCAGCGCGCTCCCGAACCTCGAGAGGACGGAGCCATGAGCGACGCATCCGGCGCGCCACTTCAATCAGCGCGCACCGTGCGGGCTGCCAGCCGAACCGCTGCTCGGGGTGATAGGGAAACACGTCCGGCACGGCGACGGACGACGCCGGAATGGAAGGCGGCGCGCCGTCCTCCAGCCACTGGAACACATCGTTCCCCCCCACCATGACGACGATCACCGCTAAGCGAGCGTACTGGGGGAGCAGGTGCTCGAAGATCACGTCCAGGTGCTCCGACGCGATGCCGCCCCGGCCAACGTTGCCAACGTGCACGCGCCGAGCGGCAAGCGTACGGCGATTGTCTGGGGAATTCAGCAGCCGCTCCAGCGCTCCGGGCCAGCTCGTCTCCTGATCCAGAGCGAAGCATTCGGCGGGACTTCCTCCGGCGACAAGAATCCGCAACAGCCCCGGCTCGTCGCCACGCACATCGTTGCCGCGCTCACCGTCCGCGTTGACGTCGAATCGCACGCGCCGCTCCGCCTCAGGGAACAGAGCGGCATCCTGGCGCGACTCGAGCCGCGTGCCCGGCGGCCACACATGATAGCGGGTGCGCCGCCGGATCCACCAGCGCGACGCCAGCTCCGCGCCGATCAGTGCGGCCGCCGTCAGGACGCCCCAGGCGATCATGCGCGCTCACCCGCGCGCAACACGCCCGGCAGGCGGCCACGCAAGTCGACGTACGGGTCGTTGCGGTACACGAACAGCGCCCACGTCAGACCGAACAGCAGCACCATGGCGACGCCCGCGCCCGCGATCCCGCCCAGGCTGCGCACGTCGAGTCCGAACTTGAACCAGAGCAACAGTGCCAGGACCGGGAGCGCGCCCAGCGCGGCGCGGGGAACGACATAGCGCACGTAATCCCCCAGCGGAGTCTCGAGCTCCCGGCAGGTCTGTACGAGGACCATGGCCGCGAATAGCACATTGGGAATGGCGGTCCCAATCGCCACGCCGGCCAGGCCGAACGGGCGCACGAGGGCAATGCTCAGTCCGACGTTCAGGAGACCGCTCACCAAAAAGCCAATGGTCGGGAGGCCCGGCTTGCCGAGCCCCATCAGGATGGGCAGCGCGACACCGCGTACCGGCAGGAACACGAGGTAGGAGGCCATCAGGATCTGCAGCACCTGCCCGGAGGGTCGCTCGAACGAGGGATCGATCCACCAGGCAATGAACCTCGGCCCCAGCACGATCAGGAACAGACCGGCCATCATGCTCAGTGACAGGGCGATTTTCGACCACTTCAGGAAAACTTCCCGCAGATCGGCGGTCTTCCCCAGCGCGTTGAGTTTGGTGGCTGCGGGCATCACGACCGCCGCGATGGCGAGCATGAACTCCATCAGATAAATGAGGAAGCTGTTGGCGACCGTGAAGTGGGGAATCGCGCTCACATCCATGAACGCTCCGATCACCAGCGAGTCCGTCTCGAAGGAGAGCCGGGCGCCCGCGTTCAGGATCAGGACGAACAGGCTGAATGAGAAGATCGCGCGTATCGTGGCCCACTGGAACGAGTGCAAACGGATCCGAATAGCGGGGTAGCGGCGGCGGATGAAGACCCAGCAGAGGGTGAAGTCGAACACCAGGCAGGCGAGCTGGACCAGCGCCAAGACCGTGAGCGATGCCGAAAGCGACAGCAGTCCCAGGGTGAGTCCGAGGCGGAGGAGCATAACCCCCAAACGGACGACGTTCCGGGGCACGAAGTCGTTGTGCGCCGCAAGGATCCCTTCCGGAAGCATCCCGATGAATCCCAGCGACACGAACAGCACCATCACGGCGAACGCCGTGTGCGCATCGGCGTTCATGACTTTCGGGATCTCGTAGAACGTGAAGAGGCCGTACAGGCCCAGGCCTGCGGCGAGCGCGATCACGCCCAGGAGCAGATACAGCGCCGCCGAGCTGCCGATCGCTTCGTTCAGCTTGGCTTCGTCCCCGTGGGCGATGTGCTGCGCGAAGGAGCGCACCGCCGCCATCGGAACCCCCAGGACGAGCAGTCCCAGGTAGCCGGTGATCGCGGTGATCAGGTTCCAGGTGCCGTATCCGGCGTCGCCGAGTACGTGAACCGTGAAAGGAGTGAGGAGGTAGAGCGCAACGATCGTGACCAGCGTGACGACCCAGTTGCTCCCGACGTTCCGAAACACAGATCACCGCTCCCAGTGAGGGACTTGCCTTGAGGCCCGAGGTGCGAAGGTGCACGGGCTATGCCACCAGCGGCGCAGCGCGGGCGCGCTACCGGTGTTGCGTCAGCACGACGGGAGTCGGAATCCCGTCTCCCAGTAGGGCGGCCGCCTCGCTGACCGTCACCAGCGTCACCGGCGTGATGCGCGACAGGCCGTCGAGGTACGCCTCGACCGAGGCGTAGAGACGCGCGACGTCCGCCGCCGTAGCGCTGAAGGGACTCAAGCCCGGCTTGAGGCTCGGACTGTGCCACGACATGTGGAGGTGCCGGACCCCGTGCTCCAGCAAGCGGCTCGACAGGGTCAGCATGTCGGAGACCGACGCGAGCTCGGGGCACAAGACCAGGCGTTTCACGACGCCAGCGTGCTCCGCGAGTCCCGCGAGATGCAGCCACCGGAGCGGCGCCGCTTCGAGCATGCGCCGCGCGGGGTCCCACAAGCTGAACGGCCCGCGGCTGAAGCCGGATGAGAGCGGAATCTCCAACACGGGGCCGTTCGGGGCTGGCTCGGTGACGTCGCGATCGGGCGCCAGCCGATATGGCGTCAGCGGCGCGCCATCGAAGATCGGGCCGTCGTCGAATGCCTCCAGGTTCGTGAACGGGCTGACGCTGCTGTCTACCGCATAGTCGCAGCAGGCGAGCGCGGCGACGGTGTCGCGTCCGAGACCGTAGCGTCCGGCGCGAAACACTCGCGGCGTGAATGCGAACGCATCCTCGAGCGTGGTGGTCAGGTGCCGCAGCTTGGCCAGCTGCAGGTCGACCGGCAGGTTCTTGAGCATTGAGTTCCGGGGAACGAACGGCTCAAGGAGCGGTGGGGTGTTCCAGGGATGCAGGTGCGCCGCGATCTCCCCTGCCCCGCCGTCACATACCTCGCGCAGCATGTCCGCCGCCCGCTGGTCCCGGGCGACGTGATACGTCGTGAAGTATGTTGGGCGCACTCCCAGGCGCCGGAAGAACGCCCCCAGGGGCCCGAACTCCCGGATGTTTTCGACCGTCACTTCGTGGCGGCTGCGGTACCAGTTGTCTTCTTCCGTGTCGATGGACACGATGAGGAGAACGCCTGCGGGGTCCCGGACGGGCTCAGGCATGGCTCGTCTGTACCCCCCTGGTCCGTCCACCGATGCGGGCGTGAAGCCGGGTCCGCAGCTCCGCGACGTCATCGAGCGCACGCAGCCACCACCCACGCCACCCGCGCCGGAAAATCGTGATCTCCTCCGTGCTGCACTGGGAGTCGGTCCACTGCCGCTTGTACACATCCTCACCGCGAAGGAAATCGAAGCGGCGGTAGCCGCGCTCGATGGCGCGCCGGATCATGAGACCCATCAGGACGAGCCCAACGCTTTCACGGTCCCAGCGGGGATCGCGGCCGCTCTGGTAGAAGTAGACGGTGTCGCGATGCGTGAACCCATACCACGCGGCGACCGACTCGCCATCCAGATCGAGCGTGGTCAACCACAGCTGGCCACGCGCGGCCAGCTCGGCCGCAAACCGGACGTGCAATTGGGTCTCGTGAGGAAGGTGCAGCGCCCCCGAGCCGTTCCAGCGCTGCTCGTGCAACGTCACGAGGCGACGCCACCCCTCATTCAACCGGTCACCCTCATAGTCGGTGACTTCCAGGGTGTAGCGCCGCCGCAGGCTGCGCTCTTTGCGACGCACCGTGTGACGACGCGTCGGTGTCAAGGTGGCGAGGTAGCTCTCCCAGTCGCCCGGCAACTCGAGATACGGGCACCCCCATAGCGAGCGGCGACGCACCGCATAGCCGCGTGCGGCCATCAGGTCGCACAGCCGGTGGGCGGTCGCCGCGTTCGGCGCCAGGTTGCTCAAGATGAGGACGTCCCAAGGCAGTGCCTCGAGCGCCGGCACGAACGCCCCGACCTCGGTCGCCGCCGCCGCCGGCACGTCGAGATGATCCGGACAGCCCAGATCCCCAATCGCCCAGGTCAGTGCGGCGACCGGCACGCGACGAAAGGACACCTGCCGATACCCGAGTGGCAGCAGCGCTTCGACGGCGCCGTCCGCGTCCCGTAGCACCAGCGCTTCGCTCGCCGCCACATCGGACGCCGGCGCGGCGTCAGCCCACGCGTGATGCCATGCCCAGCTCATGAACGGCGAGGGTGCGTCCACTTGCGCCAGCACCGCCTCCCATGTCGCGGGCCCGAGCGCGAGCGCGTCCGACAACGACATGCGCGTGACGCCGGGGCGCGATCCGGTGACGTGCGCCGCGTCGCGCGTGCCGCGCTCCGCTACGAGTGACAACGGTTCTACGCCCACGATACCTCCGAACAATCGTGTTCCACAGGAGTGGGACAGAGCAAAAGCCACGCCGTTCTTGATTGTTGCGTTGGCGCCACGAAGCGCCGCGTCGCGGATCGCGCCGAAAGAGTGGCGTCACTCTTGCTCCTAGGTCGGGGTCAACGAGACAGGAGGAGCAAGACACCATGTGCGGCATCGCAGGCATCGTGTATCGCGAGCGGGAACGGCCCGTCTCAGAGGCATTGGTGCGCCGGATGTGCACCGCTTTGAGGCATCGCGGCCCCGATGACGAGGGCCTCTACCTGAACGGTGCCGCCGGTCTCGGGATGCGACGGCTGAGCGTCATCGACCTGAGCGGCGGGAAGCAGCCAATCCTCAACGAGGACGAGTCCAAGGTGATCGTCTTCAACGGGGAGATCTACAACTACCAGGAACTGCGCCGCGGTCTCGTCGCGCGGGGCCACCGCGTTTGCACGCACTCCGATACCGAGACGGTGTTGCACCTCAATGAGGAGATGGGAGCGGATTGCGTGACGCCCCTCCGCGGCATGTTCGCCTTCGCGATCTGGGATGCCAATGCAGAAACGCTGCTGCTCGCGCGGGACCGGTTCGGCATCAAGCCTCTCTACGTGGTCACCTCCCCGTGGGGAATCGCGTTTGCCTCGGAGCTCAAGGCGCTGCACGCGGCCGGTTTGACATCGCGGGCGTTAGACTGGGAGGCACTCGACACCTATTTCCAGCTCGGATACATCCCCGCCCCGGCATCGCCGTTCCTGGACGTGCGCAAACTCGAGCCAGGACACACGCTGGTGTGGCGGCGCGATGGCGCTACGACCACACGGCGCTACTGGCAGTTCCCGCAGCACTCTCTTCCCAGTCCCGCCGACCCCGAGGCGCGCGTGCGCGAGTGGTTGGATGGGTCGGTCGCGGCGCATCTCGTGAGCGACGTGCCCGTGGCCGCCTTCCTGAGCGGCGGGCTGGACTCCTCGGCCGTCGTGGCGAGCATGACCATGGCGGGGGACGCGCCGCACGCGTTCACGGCGCGCTACTCCGGCTCCGGAGCCGAAGCGGCCGACGAGACGGGCCTCGCGCGCACACTGGCGACGCGGTACGGCGCGGACCTCACGCTCGTCGATATCCGCCCCGACATCCGAAACATTTTCGAGCCGATCGTCCGGGCCCTCGATGAGCCCCATGCCGATGACTCGGCCATTCCGACGTGGCTCCTCTCCCAGGCCGTTGGCAGCCGCTACAAGGTTGCGTTGACCGGGGCCGGAGGCGACGAACTCTTCGCGGGTTACCGCCGCCATCTCGGCCTGCTCGCCTCCGCGCACTACGCCAGGTTGCCCGCTGCGGTACGACATTTCGCGAGCGCCGCCAGTCAATGGCTGCCCGATGCGGCGGGCGGCGGTCTCGGCGTCGATCGGCTGAAACGGTTCTTGCGCTTGAGCAACGGCACAGTGCCCGATCGGTTTCTCGGGCTCACCAGCCGAATCCTGAACGGTGAGCGACCTACGCTCTATACGCCGAGCCTCGGCGCGCAGATCACGGGCCGCGCTGCCAGCATGCATTTCCAGACGTTGTTTCGGGACCAGGGGTGCCCCACGGGCCTCGCTGCGGGGCTGTACCTCGACTCCATGACCTTCCTCCCCGACGACGTCCTCGCGCTCAGCGATCGGCTCTCCATGGCGCATTCGCTCGAGGTTCGCGTCCCATTCGTCGATCACGTGCTGGTCGAGTCAATGTCCTCGATCCCGGAGCGGGTAAAAATTGGCGCGTGGTGGCGGAGCAAACGGTTGTTGCGACGCGCCCTCCGTCCCCGATTGCCGCCCGCCCACCTCCGGGCACCCAAGCGTGGGTTCGTGGGCCCCACCTCCGCCTGGCTTCGACACGAGCTCCGGGACATGCTGGGAGACGAGTTGTCACCCGACCGCCAGCGCCGGCTGGGCTACTTCCAGTCGAGCACCGTCGACACCATGCTCCGCGAGCACCATACCGCGCGCCAGAACCGGGAGGGGATTCTCTGGGCGCTGCTCTGCTTCTCGGTGTGGCACCGGTTGTATGTGGAATCACCGGAGGTCCCGCCACACATGTTGGACTGACTCGCGGAGGCGGCAACTTGCGAACCCATAAAAACGAGGAATGACGCATGGTGAGTCACGCCCGTTGGCTACGTGCCCAGGAGTACGAGCGCCACTATTGGGAATCACTCGCGGCCAGCATCGCCGCAGGCGCGGTCTCGCAACTCGATTGGTACCGGTGGCGGGCCGAGCAGCTGGTGCTCAGGCTGCGACACCTCGGTCTCGAGCGCCTGACGGATGGAGGCGCTCGCGTGGTCGAGGTCGGGTGCGGTCCCGTCGGGGTCGCCGGGTTCTTCCCGGCAGCCGAGCGCCTGGCAATCGATCCTCTCGAGCCGTACTACGCCAGCAACCGCACCCTCACCGAGCTGCGAGCGCCGGGCGTGGAATACCGCCAGGGGTCCGCTGAAAAGCTCCCCTGTGAGAGCGGGCGCTACGATCTCGCGATCATTGAGAATTGCATCGACCACGTTCGGGATGTTACGGCCGCGATGCGGGAGCTCAGGCGCGTGCTCAGCGCCGCCGGGACGCTCTATCTTACCGTCAACTGCCGGACGCAGTGGGGCTGGCTGGTGCATCGCGCGATGTCGCGTCTCCGCATAGATCCCGGTCATCCGCATACCTTCACGCCCCACCGCGCGACGACCTTGCTGCGGGATCACGGCTTCAGCACGCTGCAGGTCGACGTAGACTCCTACGCCGTTGCGCGGCGCGCCGACCTCACCGCGCGCGAGCCGCGGGCCCGCCTCAAAGCGCTGCTCGGCGTGAGCGAATTCGCGGCCAGCGTCGTCGCACAGCCGGTTGCACGCGCTTGACGCTGCGCATCGCTTTCATCGGCGCGGGCCAGATGGCTGGACTCCATCTCGACGCGCTCGCCGGCGTGACCACGCCGCACACGGTGGTTGGGGTTCACGACCGGACGTCACCCGCCGCCCGCGCGTTCGCTGCCCGCGCGGGCACGCAGGCCTACGGCACCCTGTCCGAATTGCTCGGGCAGGCGCGTCCGAACCTGGTGCACGTGTGCACACCCATGGGCACCCATTTCGAGCCGGCACGGCAGGCCCTGCTTGCGGGAGCCCATGTCTACATCGAGAAGCCCTTCGTCGAGACGAGCGACGAAGCCGATGCGCTGTTCGCATTGGCGCGCGAGCGCGGGCGCCTCATCTGCGCCGGGCACCAGCTGACGCGTGACCCGGCGTTCGGCAACGCCCTGCAGCGCGCGGCGGCGCTGCGACCCGTCACGCTCGTCGACAGTTACTTTGCGTTTCGCCCTCCCCGGCTCGACCCCGATCGCTCGCCTCGGCGCGAGCTCGGCCGCCAGTTGCTGGACGTGCTCCCGCACCCACTCTACACCCTCCTGGTCGCGCTCGAGACGATGGGCTCCGGGGAGGCATCGATCGACCTCGTCCACGTGACGGCGACGCCGATGGAGGTGCACGCGCTGCTGCGGTCGGGCGAGATCACTGGTCGACTATTCGTCAGCCTGCGGGCCCGGCCGGTCGCCTCTACCCTCACGGTGACCGGGGCCCAAGGGACGCTGACGACCGACTTCGTCCGGGCCATCGTGCTCGGCGCAGCGAATGAAGGAACGAGCCCCATCGAGAAAATCGCGAACCCATTCCTCGAAGCGGCGCAGCTCATCTGGCGCAGTGCGGGGAGTCTCGCCAAGCGATTGCTGCATGGCGGCCACTACCCCGGGCTCGTGGAGCTCATCGGGGATTTCTACGGCGCCGCGGCTGCGGGGAAGCCTTCACCGCTCAGCATCGACCACCTGCGACGTGTCACCATCCTCTATGAGCAAATCGCGACCCGGCTCCGCAGCGCAGTCGATCCCGAGACCGCCGCACCCTGGACTACAGCCGGGACGACCTCCGGTCCTGTCGCGGCGGTGACGGGTGCCGCCGGATTTTTCGGGCGCGCTATCAACCGAGAGTTGGTACGTCGCGGCTTTCGCGTCCGGGGCATTGGGCGGTCCGAGCGCCCGGACGATCCGCACGTGCATGAGTGGGTGCGTGTCGATCTCGCCAACGAGATTCCGGCAGCGGCCTTTGCGGGCGCCGCCGTCGTGGTCCATGCCGCCGCCGAGACCGCGGGCGGGTTCGATGCCCACGAGCGCAACACCGTGGGCGCGACCCGCCGGGTGCTGCGCGCCATGGCTGGCGCGCACGTCCGCCGCATGGTTTACGTGAGCAGCCTGTCGGTGCTGCGCCCGCCGCGTCCGTTCTGGGAGCGACAGAGCGAGAGTACCCCGCTCGCCGCTCGCGCGGAACGGCTCGGCCCCTACACCTGGGGTAAATGCGCGGCCGAGCAGCTCGTGGCGGCGGAGGCGGACGAGCATAACGTCCACGTGCGGATCATCCGGCCAGCCGCGCTGATCGACTGGGAACGCATCGACCTCCCGGGACTGCTCGGGCGACGCCTATTCGGCCGCTGGCACCTGGGCCTGGGGCACCCCGGATTGCCCCTGGCTGTCTGCGAAGTCGGCCAGGCGGGGGCGGCGGTCGCGTGGTACGCGGCCAACTTTACCGATGCGCCGCCGATCGTCAACCTGATCGATCCGGCGATTCGCACCCGCGGTCGGCTGCTCCAATTGTTCCGCGGGCGCGGATGGCGTGGTCACGTCGTGTGGGTGCCGATCAGCTTGCTGGCCGGCGGCGTCATGCTGGCGCGCCGGGCGATAGCGCTCGCCCGTCGCGAGCGAGCGCACCCCCTCGCCGTGTGGTCCATCCTGCGGCCCCGCCGCTACGATCCTGCGGTGGCGAGCGCGGTCCTTGCCGCCGCCCTCAAGGACGGCCCGCCCGCGCAGCCACCGATTCGGGCACCTGTCGCCGAGTGCGTGAGCGGGATGTATGCCTGAGCTCGTGACCGCGCCGAACCAGGTCGCCCCGCCACCGCTTGCGCGCGACCGTCCGGTTCCGCCGGCGGCCCGGAAATCCAGGGTGCCGGGATGGGATCTGCTGCTGGTGTGCGCAGGCGTGTACGTAGCGACCGCGGTAGGTCGCGTGCATCAGCTCTTCCCCGTGCTGCTGTCCCTCAAGCCCGTGCTCGTGGCCGGGGTGCTGGGCATCGCCCTCTACGTGCTCCAGCAGGCCGGCCCGCGGAGCATCGGTCGCCTCCGCTCGCCCACGACGACCTGCCTGCTCGGCCTGCTGGTATGGGCGGGCTTGTCAGTCCCCGGGGCATTGCACGAGGGGGTGGCCTTCCAGGCCTGGACGGACTTGGTGAGAACCGTCGTGATGTGCATGGTGGTCGCCGGGAGCGTTCGCAGCGTGCGCGATGTCGAGCGCCTGACCTTCGTCTACTTCGGTGTCACCGTGGTGTACACGGCGGTGGTGCTGTTACGGTTCCAGATCGACACCGAGAGTTGGCGCCTCGGCGGTCTCTACCACTACGATGCGAACGATCTGGCGACGTTGATCGCCAGCGCGATGCCGCTCGGCCTGTACTTCGCGGCCTCGTGCTGCGGGTACTCGCCGTCGGGGCGCTCGCCGTGCTAGCGGTGGGACTGATTCGCTCGGGCTCGCGCGGCGGCTTCCTCGCCTTGCTCGCCGTCGCGGCATTCGTGTTGCTGGGCTTCACAACGTTGCCGGCGCGATCGAGGGTCGCGGGGCTCATCCTGATCCTGGCCGTCACCTTCACCACGGCCAGTGACAAGTACTGGGCGCAGATGCAGACAATTATCCATCCCACGGACGATTACAACGCGACCGAAGACGCCGGCCGGATGAAGATCTGGACGCGCGGTCTCGGGTACATGGCCGCTCACCCCTTGCTCGGCGTCGGGGCGAGCAACTTCCAGGTGGCGGAGGGCACGATCTCGCCCCTGGCCAGGCGCCAGGAGCGGGGCCGAGGGGTCCGGTGGGGAGCCGCGCACAATAGCTTCATTCAAATCGGCGCGGAACTGGGGATTCCCGGCCTGCTGTTGTTTGTCGCGTTGATCGCCAGCTGCTTTGCGGCGCTACGTCGCGTGGCACGAAATGCGTTGCGGGCCGCGGAGGCCAGGAGGGCAGCGATCACCGTGTCGCGCCTTGCTCAAAGCCTCATGGCGGCGCTGGTGGGGTTCGTTGTCGGGGCGTTCTTCCTGTCGCTCGCGTACGCGGACATGCTGTACACGCTTGCCGCGTTGGCGGTCGCCCTGGCGAAGGTCGAGCTCGGCGATGCGCGGACGCGCGACCGCCTCCGCGGCGCGCGGAGCTAGCGAGTCCAGCCGGTGGCCACCCGCCCGCGGGTCTTGTTCCTCGCCCAATGCCTGCCCTACCCGCCCCACAGCGGTGTCGCCAACCGCACATTCAACATCCTGAAGCAGCTGCAGGTCGCGTACGACGTTGACCTGGTGGCGTTCTCCCGCGCAAACCATCAGCCCGATGGCGCAGCGCGGGAGGCAGCCAGGTGCGCACTGCAGTCTGCTGTCGCGGTCGTCGCGGAACCGACGCCAATTCCGAACGAGCACTCGACGCTGCGCAGGATCTGGGACCACGTGCGCAGCATCGTCAGCGGGCGTATGTACACCTACTATGAGTACCAGAGTGGCGCATTCGCGGACCGGTTACACGCCGTGCTCCGTGCGCGTACCCCGGACCTCGTCCACCTAGATAGCCTCGATCTCCATCGCTGGCTTCCCGATCTACCGCGGGTGCCGATCGCCTGTACCCACCACGACATCGATTCCGAGCTGCTGCGGCTGCGTGCGCGACGACTCGACGGGGCCCTGATGCGGCACTACCTGCTGCTGCAAGCCGATCGCGCCGAGCGATTGCAACGGGAGCTGTGTCCGCAACTCGCCCTGAACGTGATGATGTCGGCGGTCGACGAGCGGCGACTGCAGGAGCTCGCCCCTGGGGCCACCACGGCGGTGGTTCCCAACGGTACCGACACGGACTACTTCCACCCGAACGGTGCCGCGTCCGTCGCGGGGCGCGTCGCCTTCGTTGGTCCGACCTACAGCTTTCCGAACCGGGACGCGGTGGAGTTCTTGCTGCAGGACATCTGGCCCAGAGTGCGAGAACGGGATCGCGCGGCATCACTGGGGTTGATCGGCCG
>Ga0193727_1000366_pt1 | contig 17205 bp, 9 predicted proteins | sample H2c2metaG_FD_143051 | JGI IMG/M metagenome (GOLD analysis project Ga0193727, IMG submission 143051) | Soil microbial communities from a riparian zone of the East river system, Colorado, United States - H2c2 | ecosystem: Environmental > Terrestrial > Soil > Riparian zone | place: USA: East River...
GGTCAAACGTGCAAGCGGCAACACCGTGACCATCAGATGGCAGTACCGCAATAAGACGAATGAAAAGAAGCCACTCAATCATGGCGCCAACATGGGTATGGATTCATATCGCTTTGCGAAGGACGTGTACTTTTTGGATTCCAGCCAGAAGAAGTACGTTGTATTGAAGGATGCTCAAGGGATTCCACAAGCGGCAAAGCACGACCAGTTCGCGTTCTCGCTCAATCTTGCTCCGAAACAGACGGTCAACACCTGGGCAAAATTTCCGGCGCCTCCCGCCGAAGTTGAAAAGGTGAATGTTTACCTGCCCGGGGCCCCGCCATTTGAAGATGTTGCTCTTGGTAAGTGAGAACGGATCCAGCGTGAAGGGCCTATGTGTCTCGGGGCTTCAGTTCGTTTCAAGAAGGTGAAGCGGGGCAGACGCTGCCGTTCTTATTTGGAAGAGTCGTTATGTAAGTCGAGATCGTTCCTTGATGTGGGTCAACTCTTGGGCTCCAATCCCGGACGGGATGTTGGCATAGAGCCACGGGTGAGTCCGCGAACCCGTGGGGCGACACGAGAGGAAACCACGTGAACCCTCAACGAGGGTGACGGACGCCGGTGAGCTATCAAGCTGGAACCTCCCGTCCGAACGTCATAACCTCGGCGGTTCTCACCGAGCCTGGCAAACCAAGGCCGCCACCCGCTTCGCGGGTTAGTTCCGTTCGTCGTGCCTTTTCTCCACGCGTTCGCGGACTCACCCGAGGCTTCATGCCTACACGCTTGCAGGGTTGGACTATCTGCGGTGCTGAGCTAAACCGTTCATATTATTCATCACAGTCCTTGAGAGAGCTTGAATACGTATACTAACGGAGGTATCATTCGGCCGCTTTTGATGTGCCTGGTTCACGCTGGGCAGACGAACGGAGGATCAATGGCGAGACAGTTCAATTTGTCAGGAACTCAGGTTTTTTCTCTGACCCCCGGTGAGTCATTCATGTTGGTTTCGTTAGGTGCGAAGCAGGTCTACAGCATCCAGAATGAAGGTCCGGCAACTATAACATTGGACTGGGATGCGCCACCCGCTCCTGCGACTCTGGCTCTGGAAGTTGGGCGCTCGATTGACTTACAGGTGAGTAGGTTAGGCGTGCGTATTCCGCAGCCTTCTCCATCGGGATCTTATGCGGTTGGCTGGTATCAGTTTCTTGGCTAAGGCACGGCTTTACTTCGAATCAGTCAGGTTACTCTTAGACGCTACTCTGTCCTGTCTGGATTAACGCAGTGACAATTCGAGTCATCGAAAGGAGGGGATCATTATGCAAAATGTAGTTGCCTTCGCGAATAACGACGTCGCAACGATTGCTTGGAGCTACGGCAAGCGACCAATTGGATGCATGGGGTTTGCGATCTATCGCATCGACGAAAAGGAGAAGGAAACCGCATTGCCAAGTCATGCGGTCTTCAAAGGCAGCACGATCAAGCCCGGACAAACTACCGCAGAGTTTCCCATCCAGAAGTTCTACTGGAAGGACCCATATGCCCGGCTGGAAGCAGAGAAGACGGGTAACAGAAAGTTTCGTTACAAAGTTGTGCCTCTTGAAGGCAAACCTGGCAGCCTCACGCCGATGACGAACTTGCCCCACCTCATCTCCAATGAAATCGAGATTTCCCCTGAGATGTCCGCAGGGGTCAACGCCGTCTTCAATCGCGGCCTGATTTCCACCCAACGCGTCTCGAGGGCGCTCAAGGGTAAGCCGAGCAAGGGAAAACTGATTCCGCTGATCTCCGATCCGAAGAACGGGCTCCGCGCAAGTCTATCCGGCGACATGGTCGAAGCCCTGACCAACTTCGTCGACCGCGCGAAGTCGTCCGGCAAGATTTATGCGGCGCTCTATGAGTTGGGTGATGAGGAACTGATCACGAAGCTGGAGGGGCTTGGCAAACGGTTGCAGGTCGTCCTGTCGAACTCAGTCGTGACTGACGCGGATACCAAGGCGAAAACCGACGGCAACAAGCCAGCACGCGACCGGCTCGCCAAGACGGACGGGAGGCAGTGGGATCGCATCATGCCGACGAACCATATTGGCCACAACAAGTTCCTGGTCTACACCGACAAGGGCGGCAAGCCGCAGGCCGTTCTATTCGGGTCAACCAACTGGACAGCGACGGGACTCTGCGCCCAGACCAACAACACGGTCGTCATTGAGGATCCCAAGCTGGCGGCTCGCTACCTGAGTTACTGGAAGCAGCTCGCCGCCGATACGAAAGCTGCAAAAGGCGATACCAAAGCGTTGCAGGGCGCTAAACTTCGTAGCTGGGATGCCGGCACCAAGGATTTCACGCTTGTCGGTGGGGAGTCGCTGCAAAGCTGGTTCTCGCCTAATACTCCCAAAGCCAGAAGCAGCAACACAAAGAGCGAAAAGCGACCGCCAGATATGAGCGGCATTGTCGAGCGTATTGATCGCGCTCAACACGCGATTCTCTTTCTCGCCTTCTACCCTGGCACACCCAGCCTGGCAAATTGGGCGGCGCTCGCTCTCCGAAAGAACAAGAGTCTTTTCGTTCGTGGCTGTGTCACGAACAAGTCAGCGTCCGAGGGCTTCTATTACGAGCTGAAAGGGATGACCCCGCCAAAGAAGGTCAAAGGTGACAAGACGCCGGTCAAGCAGGATCCGCGCGTCATTGGCGCCGAGGCGTTCGACGGCAAGATCATTCCCGAAGGCTGGCAGAAGGAAATCCTCAATGCGGGCTTTGCCATTATCCACGACAAGATTCTCGTTATTGATCCTTTCTCGGACAATTGCGTCGTCATCACCGGCAGCCACAACCTCGGTCACAAGGCTTCCTTCAATAATGACGAAAACCTCGTCATCATCGAGGGCAATAAGAAGCTTGCCGTTGCATATGCCACGCATGTCTTGGACGTGTACGACCATTTTGCCTGGAGATACATGGTGAAGCGGCTTGGGGGCGAAAAGGCCGCAAACCAATCTCTGAAGAGCGCTCCTGACGACTGGCTGGATCAATATTTTGACGCCAACGGAGAGATCAAGACCGCGCAATTGAAGTTCTGGATGCAGGCCGTCGGGTAGGCTTCTCCGACCTCAACAAGAATGCGAACGATGGCCAACTCGCGGGTCGTAGTGACGCTATCGCTACTCATTCAGCCGAAGATCTAAAAACAGGGGAATGGACCGGAGCCGCTCGAAGCGGATTCGTTAACCTTTCACCGTGCCGTTCGCGCGCCCGATCAGCTTGATGGTTAGTCGCCGGTGCCGGCGCCGACCTTTACTTCATCATCTGCCTTAGCGTCAATCTCTCGCGAAGTCGAACGCCGAGTGACGACCCCAGGCAAAATCCGCCGCTTGAAAGGGTGCGCGACCGCATAAACTCGCGCTGCAAGCCTGCTCCACGCCGAAGTCGCAGACATGTCATCGAACAACGAATAAGCTACCGGAGTCACGATCAGCGTCAGCAGCAACGACAACGTCTGGCCGCCGATCACGACTACTGCGATAGCGCGGCGCTCGTCGGCGCCCGGACCGGTTCCCAACGCGAGCGGCATCATCCCTGCCACCAGCGCAAGCGTCGTCATCAAAATCGGACGCAAGCGATCGCGGTTGGCTTGCAAGATCGCCGGCAATCGCTCCATCCCATCCCGACGCAGATTGTTCATGTGATCGATCTGCAGAATCGCATTCTTCTTCACGACTCCGAACAACACCAAAATGCCAAGCGCCGAATACAGGTTCAGCGTGTTCGAAGTCAGCCACAGCGACAGCAGCGCGAATGGAATCGAGAGCGGCAGCGAGAGCAGGATCGTCAAAGGGTGAACCAGGCTCTCGAACTGGGACGCGAGGATCATGTACATGAAGATGACTGAGAGCAAGAACGCCCAGATGAACTCGGTGAAGGTCCGCTCGAGTTCGCGCGCGCGGCCAGACACGCTGGTGGTGTAAGCCGCCGGCAAATTCATCGCCTTCACTTCATTTCGAAGCGCTTCCAATCGGTCGGCAAGCGCGTAGCCCGGAGCTACCGACGCGCGGAGGCTCACTTGCCGCTGGCGATCCAAACGATCGATTCTCGAAGCTGTCTGCGACGGAGTGATCTTCACCAGGTTATCCAGCCGCGCCAGCTCCCCGTTCTGCCGAGGCACATACAGCCGCGAGATCGAAGCGGCATCGTTTCGCGCGCCGTTGATCAACCGAAGCTGCACGTCATAATCGTCGTTGACCATCGCATCGCGGAAGCGCGAGACTCGCTGATCCCCGCCAACCATCAACCTCAACGCCGATGCGATGTCGTCGGTTGAGACTCCCAGATCGGCAGCGCGCGTGCGGTCTATCTCGACTTTGAGCTCGGGCTTGTCCAGTTTGAGCGTTGTGTCGGCATCGATGATTCCAAGCTGCGGCGCCTTTTCGCGAAGCTGTTCGGCGTAGCTTGCAAGCGCCTCCAGGTCTGGCCCGCGCAGGTTGAAGTCGATGTCCCACGAGCCTCCGCCGATGTTGAAAGACGGCGCGTTTCGCACGCTGCTGCGAAGGTCTTTATACTTGCGCAGCCGCGTCCGAATCTCCTGCATCACGTCCCGCTGCGAGTAGTTGGTTCTGAACGCTTCAAGCGGACGCAGGTGAATGATCCCGCTCAACAGCCGTCCGACCGAGAAGCTGCGTTCTTCGATCGGGATGATGCGAACGTAGGCGCCCCCTTGATTCACGCTGCCGCTAAAGCCGCCGCCCGCCGACGCTAACACTATCTGAACGCCCGGCGTAGTAATCAGATCTCTTTCGATCGAGCGCATCACTTCTTCCATCGCCGCGAAGCTGGTGCCTTCACGCGCGTTGACGTTCACGTCGAACTCGGATTCGTCCACGTCGCTTGGCAGGTAGTCTTGCCGCACAACTTTGTAAAGCGGCACGGAGGAGAGGATGACAAGGATTGCAAGCACTGCCACGCCGACGCGGTGCCGCATGGAGAACTTCAGCATCGCGGTGTAGAACCGATCGATAAAGCCGTAGAATCCGGCTCGCGATTTCGCGACGTCGTGCGCGCCCGCCGCGTCCTCGGCTTTCAACAAGCGCGCGCTCATCATCGGTGTGAGTGTGAACGAGACAAGCAAACTGACTAGTATCGCTACGGCAGCGGTTATGCCGAACTGATAGAGAAAGCGCCCCGACACGCTCGACATGAAAGAAACGGGCACGAAGATGACTACCAGACTGAACGTTGTAGCCATAACCGCCAGCCCGATCTCGGCGGTTGCGGCCCGCGCCGCTACAAACGGCCTCCTTTTCTTCTCTTCAACGAAGCGATAGATATTCTCGAGCACCACGATCGCGTCGTCGATCACGATTCCGACCATCAGCACAAGCGCAAGCATAGTCACGCTGTTGAGTGTGAAATTCAGCGCGCGCATCATGCCGAACGTCGAAATCACCGAAGCCGGTATCGCTATGCCGGCGATCACGGTCGAACGCCAGCTTCTGACAAACAGAAGGACCACCAGGCAAGCCAGGATGCTTCCGACTATAAGGTGCAGGTTGATCTCGTTCAGCGCCGCATAGATGTAGCGCGACTGATCTCGAATCACTTCCATCCTTACGTCAGACGGAAGCTGAGGAGCTACGCGAGCGAGCCCGGCCTTTGCGGCTTCGATCACTTCTATGCTGTTGGCTCCCGACTGGCGGCGCACTTCGAGCGTCACCGTCGGCACGCCGTTCAACCTTGCCAGCGACCGTTGTTCTTTGGTGCCGTCCTCGGCGTAGCCGATGTCACGAATGCGAACCGGCGCGCCGTTGATGTTGCTGACGACCAGGTCGTTGAAGATCTTCGGGTCGGCAACGCGGCCCATCGTGCGAAGCATTTGCTCGCGCGACCCTGAAGTCACGTTGCCGCCCGGCGCGTCGGCGTTCTGGCGGACGATCGCGTTTCGGACGGCGGCGATAGGAATCTGATAAGCCGCAAGCCGGTCGGGGTCGATCCACACGCTGATAGCGCGGCTCAATCCGCCAACGATGTCCACCTCGCCGACGCCCGCCGAGCGCTCGATCTGAACCTTGACGATCTTGTCCGCAAGCTCAGTCAGCTCTCGAATCGGGCGATCTGCGGACAGCGCCACGGTCATCACCGGCGACGAGTCGTTGTTGAACTTGGCGACGATTGGCGGGTCTACGTCGCGCGGGAGGTCGCGAACGACGGTGGCAACGCGATCGCGCACGTCTTGCGCGGCGACGTCGATGTCGCGGTTCAGATTGAAGGTTGCAATGACGAACGAGCTTCCCTGATTCGATACCGAGCGCAGTTCCTGAATGCCCTCGACGGTGTTGACGACCTCTTCGATCTTCTGCGAGACCTCGCTCTCGACTTCTTCGGGCGAGCCGCCGGGCAGGGACGTGCGCACGCTCACCGTGGGGAGGTCAACGGAAGGAAAGCGATCCACTCCCAGACGGAAGTAGCTGGCCGCGCCGACGACGACCAGCGCGAGGATGATCATCGCCGCGAACACCGGCCGCTTGATACAGATTTCAGCAAGCTTCTGCATAGGCTAAGAGTTTTTGGTTTCTGGTTTCTAGTTTGTGGTTTCTGGTTTTCACTAGTGAGCGAGATGCCCCGAACCAGAAACCAAAAACCAGAAACCAGAAACCTAGTCCGTTACTACCACCGGCTGACCTGACTGCAGGTTGCCGGGGTTGACGATCACCGTTTCACCCACTTTTACGCCGGACAGAACTTCCGTCCATTCGCCGGACGGGCGGCCCGTGGTGATCGGCTTCTCCAACGCTTTACCATCCTGGATGGTGATGACTTTATCTATGCCGGCGAAGCTGACGATCGCATTAGTCGGCACCGCGGCGGCGACGGTTTTGTCGTCGGCCACTATGTCGGCTCGGGCAAACGAGCCGGGCCTCAGGCTGCCGTTGTTGCGCACCTCGGCTTCGACGATCAGTATCCGGTTCTGTGCGCTGATGGTAGGGCTCAACCGCACGATACGGCCGGTGTACACGTTCGGATCACCTTCAACGGTCAGGCGAACCGGCTGACCCGAGACGACGTTGCGAGCTTCGCGCTCGGGGACTTCCGCGCGCAATCGCAGCGGGTCCATTCGAACGACGTTGACCACCGGAGCGCCTGGCGCGAGATACTCGCCGACGCTCGCTCGCTTCTCCTGGACGACTCCGGCAAAGGGCGAGTAGATAGCACAGTCGGCGAGTTGTTGGCGCGCTATCTCGAGCTCCGAGCGCCGCTGGCCGACCATCGCCTGTCGGTTGCGTATTTCTTCGATCGCGTCCTGATAGCGGCTCATCGCGACCTTCAGGTCGGCATCGGCGGCGTCGAGCTGTGCTTGCGCGATCACTCCCTGCGCGAACAGGGAAGAGGCGCGCTCGCGTTTGAGCTTCGCATCGTCCAACAGCGCTCGAGCCTGACGGACCGTGCCGGTTTCTTCCGGATTGATGCGATCATCTTTTCCATCAGGTGACAACCCGACGCGCGCGCGCGCTTGCGCAAGCGCGGCCTCGGCTTGCTGCAATCTCAGCTTGTAGTCCTGTGAATCGAGCTGCGCGATCATCTGACCCTGCTTCACCACCGACCCGAGGTCTACGATTATCGTTTGCACGCGGCCGGGCACTTTCGCGCTGACCGTAGCTTGATCGTAAGCCGCCAGCGTTCCGGTGACGGTCACCGCGCGCTCCATCGACACTTCGGTGACCAGAGCGACCTTAACCTGCCGCGCTTCTTTCGAGTCGGATGCCGCGTTCTTAGCTGAAACCGGATAACCGCTCTTGCAGGCCGAAACGAAAGCAACCGCCGCCAGCAAGCATAGAAATACAAAGCCCTTCGCGGACCCGCCGCGAGCGATAGTGAAGTCTCGCTTGTTGTTCAAAAGCGTCATCATTTGGTTCTTGACTACCAGTGTTTACCCGGCTCTTTGCTCGTTCAGGATTTCCAGCGTCGCGAATTCGGGTAAGTCAAATCGGCGAGATCACCTATCCTGCCGAGTTTGGCAGCTTCGAGCTAAGGCAAACAACCAACAAAAGAATACACCACCCACCTTAGCCAAATGAAGCCGCGCGCAATGTTCTGATACGGCGTATGAGGGCCGTGAGTTACGCGGAACTGCCACGGGAGCCCGCTTTCATTCAACTCGAGGGTTCCGTCTTGTCACGCCGTGTGAACCAGTAAGCCCATACGAGCAACACAAGTTGAAGCGGCAGCCTGATCAAGAGCGCCCTTTGGGTGGTCCAGGGGTAGAGCTCGGCGTGCTGAGCCATGTAGATGTTGGCCGGAGAGATCGCGATCAGCAGGAGTATCAGCCCCCACGCCGCGATATGCGTAAGCGTCGGGATCAACCGAATAGCATTTCGAAGATTCCACTCAAGTAAACCAGCGGAACGTGCCAGGGAAGGTAGACGGCATCATCGCAAGATAGAACTCAGAATCGCGGAAATGATTCGCGCCGGCAAAAACAAAGAAGACGGCTAGCAGATACTTCATTAGGGCTTTGACTATTCTCATATTTCAGCTCCCTCTGAACTCGAACTGACCAGCAGCGCATCGAATCGATTGACTCGCGATAGGAGTCCAGCCTGCGGGCGAGACGCCCGCGCTCCCAGCATACGCGCCCCGAACATCACTGATTGGCGTCCAGCAGCTCGGCCTTGTTGCTGCGATACGGTTGAAAGCGACGGCCCCAATCGACGCCGATTACTTCGAGCCGTATTCGATCGCCGTCCACTTCGAGTAGCAGGAAATGATACGGGTTGTCGCCGGGATTCATTCCGGGTTTCACGATGTGATCAAGCGTCACCTTCTCGGCGGCATTCGTCTCCAGATACTGTCGCAAGTCGGGCTCGCCGCGGTACGAATAGAGCGGCGCGCCGCCTCCTCCGGTTACGACGTGATCGAGCCTGTACTTGTGCCCCTCCTTGTCCTCGTAGCGCTCGACCCAGTGCTCGAACAGGTGTTCGTGTCCGCTGAACAGAATCGCCGCGTGGTGTCGGCGAAACAACGGGATATAGCGAGACCTCAGCGCCGCGGACGGCGGTTCGACTAATACGCCGCCGTGCGGGCCTGACGAGAAAGGCGGATGGTGAAAGAACGCTACGACGTGACGATAGCGCTTGCGGTCGAGTCCTTCGAGTTGAGACTTTACCCACTCGAACTGTCTGTCGTCGGTAGCGATGTTTGAATCGAGCGCGATGAAGAATGAATTGCCATAGCCGAACGCATAAGTGGGATAGCCGCGAAGCCGCCGCGCCGCGCCGTCAGGCGGAATCAGATTGGCTATCGCTGCGAGGTAATTCCGAAGCCCGTCCTGACGCATCGGCTCATCAAGCGATTCGGCGCCCGTTACGTCGTGATTGCCGGGCGCGAGAAAGTATGAGACGCCGCCTTCAGTCGTGATTCGATTGATCAGATCAATAAAGCTCTTGTTCCACTGCCGCGCGACGCGGCCATCGACTACTGCATCGCCGGTTTGCAGGACGAACCTAACGGGAAACGCAGTGTTCTCGAGGCGCTTTATCGTCGCGACCATCGAATCGACAATCAGCGAATGTTCGTACTGTTCTTGCGCGCCGTCGCGCCGTCCCCGAGTGTCGCCGTAGACAATGAATGAGAAACGCGTTACGCCCGCGGAAGACTCTTCCGGTGGAACCGGATTGCGAGGCGGCGTAATCGCTCGCACTTGTTCGACGGCTTGAGCAGGCTGCCGAGCAGCCGCGTCTTGTCGCTGAGCTTGTTGCCGGGCTCGCGCGATCGAAGGTCCATGAGCCGGCGCGAACTCGAGCCCGAGAACGAATAAGAGCAACAGCGCGATGGCAAGTCGGCGAAGCATTCGAAGTTGTCTCCCTGGCCGAGTAAATCGACGGCAGCAAAGAGGTTACTTCGCTGAACAGAAGGTAGGCAAGCAGAAGGTGAGTCGTCCCGGCAGGGCGTGTCACAAGAGCCGGCTCCTCCGCAGGGATCAAGCGAGCGAGGCGCATCGGGTTCATTCTACAAAGCGTTTTTCAAAGCGGTCCTTTGCGCAGGCGCTTTCGAAGCTTCTTGACCGTCTTGGCGAATCCAGGAGCTTTCACCAGGTTGGTCAACTCATATGGATCGTTCAGAGTGTCATAGAGTTCTGATGTGTCGTTGTCTGTTTCCACATACACATATTGCTCGTTGCGAATCGCCCGGTAATGCTCCTGGGTCTCCGTTCCGTCTCTTTGTGGGACAGCACCACTTGTCCCGGAATGGAGGTGACGGCCGGGCCAGCCTTCGAGCAGCAACGCGTCTCGCCATTCAGTTGTTCCTTGCATAAGCGGGACCAGCGACCTTCCATCCACATCGCCTGGTATGGGGATGCCGGCGAGTTCGTATATCGTCGGCGCGAGATCGATCACCTGGATGAGCCTTGCTTCGGTTCGCGGCGTTGAAACCAGCGGCGGATAGCGCAGCGCGAAAGGGACATGACTCGCTTCGTCATAAACCCGGTTCTTGCGATCCAGTCTATGCTCGCCCCAAAAGTATCCGTTGTCCGAGTAGAACACCACCAGCGTGTTGTCGAGCTTGCCCTGATCGCGCAGCTTGTTAAGGAGGTCGCGCACTGCGAGATCTACGGAGTGCAGACAGCGCAACTGATCAAGGCGAACCTTGTCCACTTCGGCGATTTGCTCCGGCGTTAGCAGTTCTGTATTCGCAAGCCACGCGGGCTTCTCAGACTGCGCGGGCGGGTTGAAGCTCGGCGGTCGCCAGTTGGGCAAATCGGAATAAAGATTCTCATCGCCAGGCGCAGGAATAGCGGGTGCGTGCGGCGCGTGCGGTGTGAACAACAAGAAGAAAGGCTCGTCGCTGGGAACTTTGTCCAGAAAATCAAGCGCGTAGTCTCGAAGAATATACGTCAGATAGCCCGGCACATTTTTGAACTCGCCAAAGATGTTCATGCTGGGGTCGGTATAATTCTCCCGCCAGCAAGCCCAGTAGTCGTATTCGGGCCTCCTATCGCCGGGCCACGAGTTCAAATACTTGCCGATCAATCCGGTATAGTAGCCGGCCTCCTGCAAGCGATTCGCGACTGTCGTTTGGCTAAGTTTGTCGGTGTTAACGTGGACACGGTGATTGCGGGCGTACTTGCCGGTCAGGAAGCTTGCACGGCTGGGGCAGCAGATCGCAGTTGACATGAAGCCGTTCGAGAAGTTGATGCCCTGATCGGCGATCATCGACTTGGTGAAAGGCATGAACTGATCGGTTAAGGTGTCGTGGCCCTGATCGTCGGTCATTATGATGAGGATGTTTGGCCGAGCGTTCTGCGCGAACGTCGTCTTTACAGTTGCCACGCTCCGCACAGATGCGATGTTTCGCGCTATTGGCAACGGCAGCACGATCGCCGCCGCCAGCGGTAAAACAAGAGCACAGCTCCTAACGAGCCTGTTCTTTGCGAACAAGAGACTGCGCATCATCAAGCCTCCCACAAAGCGGTTTCTCCGCGGCTTAATACAACGAGCGCCCTCTGAATCTTATCTCGTCCGACGCAAATGCCACGTCTGGAGTATTCAGTTGCCGGGAACTTCCGAACTCCAACCAATACAAGGCCAGTGGATCCTGACTCGTAATTCGCGGATATGGTACCAAGAAAGTAACAAACCTGCTAACCGCTGAACCACGATTTGCAAACTGGAATTGCCTGAACACGGGAAAGTCAACGAAGCATTCGAAGATTTTCTCTTTTGGAGGAATAGGATGCCGAGCTTTGGAAGGCGTTGAGCTTAATGAACTCGGTGTGCAACCTGTACGGGCGTCCCTCCGTGGGCGCCCCTTCTCATCACAAGGCGCTTCGATATCGGAAAGGGGCGCCCACGGAGGGACGCCCGTACAGGTTCACCAAAATCACGTTGACACTCGGGGCAATCAGAACTGGCCCTTCTTCAAACGCTTGCTGAGTTTCTTGACCGTCTTCTTGTAGTGAGTGTCATTGACCAGGTTAGTCATCTGATACGGATCAGCCTTGAGGTCGTAAAGCTCCGGCGTGTCGTTGTCCGTTACCACGTAGACGTACTGTTCCGTTCGAAGAGCCTGATAATGTGCCGCCGTCTTGTCCCTGGAAGCGCCAGTCGCTTCGTCGTCATCATTTTTGACGCCGGGCCATCCTTCGAGCAGGATAGCGTCTCGCCAGTCGCCTGTGCCCTGCATCAAAGGAACTAACGATCTTCCGTCGACGTCGCCCGGCATCGGAACGCCCGCGAGTTCGTAAATAGTCGGCGCAAGATCGATCACCTGGATCAGCCTGTCTTCGGTCCGGGGCGTTGAAACCATCGGCGGGAACCGAAGCGCGAACGGCCCGTGACTCGCCTCTTCATACACCCGGTTCTTGTGAAGCAGTCTATGCTCACCCCAAAAGTAACCGTTGTCCGAATAGAATACGACGAGCGTGTTGTCGAGCCTGCCCTGATCGCGCAACTTGTTCAGAAGGTCGCGCACGGCCAGATCCACCGAATGCAAAGTGCGCAACTGGTCCAGTCGGAACTCGTCGTCGCCCGAGATTTTCCGCGGTGTCAACTGAGGCGTGTTGGCAAGCCAGGCGGGCTTATCCGACTGCGCGACCGGGTTGAAGCTCGGCGGCCGCCATAGAGGCAGATCCGAATAGAGATTTTCATCTCCCGGCGCGGGAGTTGCAGGTCCGTGCGGAGCATGTGGAGTCCATAGCAAAAAGAACGGTTGACCCGCCGGGACCTTATCGAAGAAGTCTAACGCGTAGTCTCGGAGTATGTATGTCAGGTAGCCGTCGACCGTCTTATTTTCGCCAAAGATGTTCATGCTCGGATTGACGTAGCCGTTCTTCCAGCAAGCCCAGTAGCTGTATTCGGGTCGCGCGTCGCCCGGCCATGAATTCAAATACTTCCCGATCAAACCAGTGTAGTAGCCGGCGGCTTGCAGGCGATTTGCGACGGTCGTCTCAGTGAGGCTGTCCTTGTTGATGTGTACCCCGTGATTGCGCGCGTACTTGCCGGTTAGAAAGCTCGATCGCGAAGGGCAGCACACAGCCGTCGACATGAAACCGTTTGTGAAGTTGATTCCCTGGTCGGCGATCATCGACTTAGTGAAGGGCATAAATTGCTCGGTCAAGGTGTCGTGGCTTTGATCGTCGGTCATTATGATCAGGATGTTCGGCCGATCCTGGGTTGGCGGCGTCTGCGCGAACGTCCGGCTTGCTTTCTGGGCCGGCACTATGATGATCGCAAGCGGCAATATCAATACCAGGATTCTGATCAGCCTGCGTTTAGTCGATGAAAGAGTGGTCATCTTGAAGTCCCTCCGCCTGAGCCGACCACATTACCGTCTTGGCGCCCCGCACTAGCGCGCTCTTCGAAGTTTCACGAACAGTGTGTCAGCCGTGTTCAATTGGTTTCATGGCCTAAGACGCGGGCCGGTGACTCAAAGTCTGATAAATGGATTGAGGACCGCGAAGTACTTTGGCGTAAACCGATCGTAGATTGACTAGTGCGATGGTACTAGCAGAAACCGCCAGCAGTAAGCACCGCACCCCAGCGGAGCCACTCCGCGCGTGGGTGCCACTCCGTAGGAGTGGAATGTTTATAGAACGAGCGGACGCGGCATCCACGCGTCCTCGGCATATTCCAACTCCGTCAGGAGTTGTATGTCAGAATCGGGTTGCGTGCCGCGCAATGTGCTATGTCGCAATCGCGCAGTACCATATCACCCCTCGGGGGTGAGCCGCCCCAGTCGCCTCCGTACTATAAACATTTAACTCCTCCGGAGTTGGGAACGGTAGCAATCTGCGAAGGAAGCGAAAGCTAATCCTCGTTGTCCTCTAGCCATTCGTCGAATTCTTGCTCAACCTGGGCTGGGTTCATGTAGTCGTCCCAATACTCGCCGTATTTCTTCGATGCCCAACCGTCAGCCCTCTTCCAATAGACTCGACTTGCTGTTTCAACTTTTCGGTTTTCGTCTTCTTTTGGGTGACACAGTTTACACAAAACCATCAAATCCGAATCCAATTCATGGCCCAGTCGTTCATAGGTCTTATGATGAACTTCCAGACCTTCTCTGTGCTTTTGTATTCCGCATTTCTCGCACTTATTCTGTGTCCGACGAAGCGCAGACAGGCGCTTAGCTTGCCATTCGCGAGACCTCATATACTCCACATACTCTTGGCTTTGCCGTTGCACCTTACTTCCGAAGGGTTTACATGGCCGGCGACAATTGACTCAACGAATCAGAAAGGTGAACAACCGGCTGACGCTCAGCCTCAATCTCGCAAGCCGAGCCTTAGCCAAGGCGAAGAAGCGTCTCTCCTCAAGCTCGGCAAACATCGAGTAAGCTACTGGCGTCACGAGCAGCGTCAGCAGCAAACACAAACTCTGACCGCCGATGATTGTCACCGCGATGGCCGAGCGCTGGGCCGAACCCGCGCCGATGCCAATCGCCGTCGGGATCAATCCCGCTATGATCGAAAAGGTGGTCATTAGAATCGGGCGCAGCCTCACATGATTTGCCTGGATGATGGCTTCGCGCAACGGGACGCCTTCTGACCGGAGCTTGTTGGTGTAGTCGACCTGCAGGATTCCATTCTTCTTTACGATGCCCAGCAAGAGCAGCACGCCGAGCGCGCTCCACAGGTTCAATGTTCGTCCGGTCAGCCACAGCGACAGCAGCGCGAACGGAATCGACAGAGGCAGGCTGAGCATGATCGTGAAAGGGTGCAGGAAGCTCTCGAACTGAGCGGCCAGCACCATGTACATAAAGATCGAAGCCAGCAGGAATGCGATGATCAGGTTTGTAGTTGTCTCGTCCAGAATCTTGACCGCGCCGATGAAGCGATAGGTGTACCCGGCCGGCATCCCCATCTTTTTGATCTCGTCGACGACAGTTCGCGCGGCAGCGTCGAGCGCGAAGTCGGGCGCGTTGTTCGCGTTCACCGAAACCTGAAACTGCCGATTGAACCGTTCGATTCTCGAAGGCCCCAGCCCGTGCTCGATCGTCGCGATATTATCCAGCCGCACCTGCCCGACTTTGGCCGAGGGGATCATCAGCCGCGAGAGCACCTCGCGATCCCGTTGCTGCTCGGGCAACAACTGCATCGTAACCTGGTATTGTTCGTCACCTTCTTTGTAGGCCGAAATCTGGTCTTCACCTGAAATCATCAATCGAACGGCGCTTGCAACGTCGGCGGCGCGGACTCCAAGGTCGGACGCGCGTTGGCGGTCGATCTTGACTTGAAGCTCGGGGTTGTTGAGGTTCAAGCTCGCTTCCACGTCCAGCAAGCCGTGAATCTTTCGCATGCGGTCCGCGACTTCCTTCGACAGCTCTGCTGCTTTCTGGAAATCCGGACCCAGGATCAGCGCGCGCACCGGGAAGTACAACTCGCCGCCGCCGAGCGCCGACGGAATGATGATCTTGCTGCGAAGGTTCTTGTACTCGGCGTTGATCTTGCGAACCTTGGCGGCGACATCGAGGTTCGAAATCTTGCGATCGGAGACGTCGACCAGCCGAACGTAGATGTGATTGTGGTTCGACGTTCCTTCGTGGATATAGGGGTTGACGAAGTCGACCTCGGGAATCTCCTTGATGCGCCCCGCGATCTCCACGGCCATCTTCGACGTGCCTTCAATCGAAGTCCCTTCCGGCCAGTTCATCGAAACTTGAAACTCGCTCTGATCGTCCGGCGGAATCCAATCGCGGCCAACCATCGCGTTGAGCGGAAAGGTCAGCGCGAAAGTCGCAAGCGCCACAGCAACCACGACGGGTCGATGATCCAGGGACCACTCCAGCAGCCGGCCGTAGAACCGGTCGATCGATCCGAAGAACCGCGAGTCTTTTGAGGTGCGTCCTTCGTGATTCGTGATGCGTGATGCGTGATCCGTGACCGGAGATTCGGATGAGATCGGGTCGTCCTTGCTCGCAGCCTCATCTCCTCGCTTGCGGCTTATGCGCTTGAGCATCTTCGAGCTGAGCATCGGCGTCAGAGTAAAGCTCACGAGCATCGACACCATCACCGCGAACGCCATCGTCCACCCGAACTGATTCACATACCGCCGCGCGTAACCCGTCATAAACGCGATCGGCACAAAGATGATCACCAGCGAGATCGTAGTAGCCACTACCGCAAGCGTGATCTCCTTTGTGGCTTCGATCGCCGCGAGTTTCGGCTCGAAGTGCTTCTCTTCGATGTAGCGGACGATGTTTTCCAACACGACTATCGCGTCGTCGATCACTATGCCGACCGCCAGCGTCAGCGCCAGGAGCGTCATGTTGTTTAGCGTGAAGTCCATCGCCTTGAGCAGCGTGAACGTGGCGACGATCGAGGTCGGTATCGCGACTGCAGCAATGACGACCGAGCGAAAATTGCGAATAAACAGCAGCACCACCAGGCTCGCCAGCAGGCTCCCGAAGAGCAGGTGCTCCTCGAGCGACGCTACCGACGCATTGATGAAGACCGACTGGTCGCGAATTATCCGGACTGTCACTCCCGCGGGAAGGTTTGGCTTGAGCTGATCGAGTTTCTTCTTGACCGCGTCGATGATCTTGACGGTGTTGGTGCCGGACTGGCGGCGCACGTCGAGCGAGACCGCCTGCTTGCCTTCAATCGAATTCCATGTGCGCGGCTCGGCAAAGCTGTCTTCAACGCGGCCGACGTCGTTCACTCGAATAGGAGTGCCGTTCACGTTGGCGACGATGATGTCTCCGAACTGGCCGACGGCGTCTATGCGCCCGAGCGTGCGAATTCCCATCTCAGATTCGCCGCGTATGATGCGACCGCCGGGAATCTCGACGTTCTCGTTCTGAATCGCCTGTTCAAGCTGGCTGATGGTCAGGTTGTGAGCGTTGAGTTTTTCAGCGTCGGCGAATATGCGAATCTGCCGTTCGCGTGAGCCGGTCATGCTGACCTCGCCCACACCGTCCACCGTTTCGAGCACGCGCTTGATTTGTTTGTCGGCGATCTCGGTTGTCTCGCGAAGATTGCGGTCTCCGGCGACCACCAGCGAGATGACCGGGTCCGAGTCGGGATCGGCCTTCTGGATGATTGGAGGAAGAATGTTGGGTGGAAGGTTACGAAGCGCGCCGGCGACTTTTTCGCGAACGTCCTGGGCCGCGCTTTCAATCTCCCGTTCGAGAAGAAACTTGCAAGTGATTCGCGCGCTGCCTTCTGAAGCTTGCGAGTTCAGCTCATCCAGACCGCTGATCGTGCTGACCGCTTCTTCGAGCGGAAGCACGACCTGAGTCGTGACTTCT
>Ga0193727_1000367_pt1 | contig 17196 bp, 17 predicted proteins | sample H2c2metaG_FD_143051 | JGI IMG/M metagenome (GOLD analysis project Ga0193727, IMG submission 143051) | Soil microbial communities from a riparian zone of the East river system, Colorado, United States - H2c2 | ecosystem: Environmental > Terrestrial > Soil > Riparian zone | place: USA: East River...
TACGACGCCATCGGGAGCGCGAAGCATCTCCCCGACGTCTTGAAGAAGGTTCTCGACGGCGCGAAGCGGGACGGCGATGGCCACGTGCTGCACCTGACCTACGAGGAAGCCACGGCGCTGAACGAGTTATGTTCCTGGAATGTCCACACCGACGAGAGCGGCGCCGTGACGCCCGACTCCAAGGTGTACGACGACCTGGTCCGCGCCATCATGACTCACCCGGAGTTCTAATGCGCACTCCCGTTTCGCTGCTGGCCTGCCTGCTGCTTACTCCATCACTTCTTCCCGCTCAACGACGCGCCATCGCGTTCGAAGACTTCATCGCCTTGAAGAACGTGAGCGACCCGCAGCTCTCCCCCGACGGGAAATGGGTGGCGTATTCGGTGAGCGTGCCGTCGCTGCAGGACAACCGGGGCATCTCGCGGGTCTGGGTGGCGGAGCTGGCGACCGGGCGCTCCCGCCAGCTCACCGGCGGTCCCGGCTCCGACCGGCAGCCGCGCTGGTCGCCCGACGGGAAGACATTGGCATTTATTGCGACGCGCGACAGCGGCGCCCAGGTGTGGCTCCTCCCCATCGGCGGCGGCGACGCTCGGAAGCTGTCGCACCTGCCGGACGGCGCGTCGGATCCGATCTGGCTCCCGAATGGCGCCGGGCTGTTGGTCGTCAGCGACATCAAGTGGCCTGCCGATCAGGAGATCGATCGCCGCAACGGCGCCTATCCCACCGACGCGCGCATCTGGACCAGTCTCATGTGGCGCCATTGGGACGACTTCCGGGTGGGGAAGCGCCAGCACCTGTTTCGCGTGGACGTCGCGACCGGACAGGCGAGCGACTTGACCCCGGTAGACCACGACGTGCCCACGATCGCCACGGGAGGCGACGGCGACGTCGCCGTGTCGCCGGACGGGAAGGACATCCTGGTGGTGATGCACGGCGACTCCGTCGTCGCCGACAATACGAACGCCGACATCTACGCGGTGGACGGGACCACCCTGCGGCGCATCACGACGAGTCCCGGCGCCGACAACACGCCTCGCTACTCTCCCGACGGCCGGTGGGCGGCCTATCTGTCCATGGAGCGCGCGGGGTTCGAGGCGGACCGCCTGCGGCTGATGCTGGGTGATCGACGCTCGGGCGGGGCAGCGGTCGAGGCGACGGCGGGATGGAATCTGTCGGTCGGCTCGTACACCTGGTGCCCCGACTCCAAGTGCGTCTACGCCGTGGTCGAGGAGCGTGGCCGCGACAACATCTATCGCATCGACATACCAGGGTTCAAACGTACGCGCGTCGTGACGGGCGGAGTCAACACCGGCGTGCAGGTCGCGCCGGACGGCCGCACGCTCGTCTATCTCCATCAGAGCAACACGCAGCCGCCCGAAGTCTGGGTGTCGGGAAAGGCGCTCACCCATCACACCGACTCCGCCGTTGCTACCCTCGATCTGCCGCCCGCCGAGGAGTTCGGATTCGTCGGCGCGCTGGGAGACTCGGTGTTCGGCTGGCTGCAGAAGCCCCCGGGCTTCGTGGCGGGGAAGCGCTATCCGCTCGTGTACTTGATCCACGGCGGTCCCCAGGGTGCGTGGACCGACTCCTGGGGCGCGCGCTGGAACTACCAGATGTTCGCGTCGCGCGGCTTCGTCGTGGCGATGGTGAATTTCCACGGCTCCACCGGCTACGGCCAGAAGTTCACCGACGCGATCTCGCGGCATTGGGGCGACTATCCCTACGAAGACCTCATGAAAGGCCTCGACGTCGTGGCGCGGCTGCCCTACGTCGACTCGACCCGCATGGGCGCGGCGGGTGGGTCGTACGGCGGCTACATGGTCTCTTGGATCGCCGGGCACACCGACCGCTTCAAGGTGCTGGTCGATCACGACGGCGTGTTCAACACCGTGAGCATGGCGGGTTCGACCGAAGAGCTATGGTTCATGGATTGGGAGTTCGGCGGCAACCCGTACGCGAACCGCGAGCTCTACCGTCAGTGGAATCCGTTGAACTTCGTGGAGCACTGGAAGACGCCGATGCTGATCGTCCACTCGCAGCTCGATTACCGGGTGGATCTGTCGGAGGGCTATCAGGCGTTCACGGCGGCGAAGCGGATGGGGGTGCAGGCGAAGTTCCTCTATTTCCCTGACGAGGGACACTGGGTCCTGCGGCCGCGCAACCGGCGCATCTGGTGGGGCACCGTCCTCGACTGGCTGGAGGCCTACCTCAAATGAAAGCCTTGACGCGGAACACGTTGCTGGCCATCCCGCTCGCGTTGGTGTTCTACCTGACGCTGCCGCGTCAGGGGGCCTTCTGGTGGGATCTGGTCGACGACTTCACGCTGGCGTTTTCCTTCACGTACGTTGGCTACTGGGTCGAGGTGTTGCTCACCAGGATCCCGGGGATCACGACGGGCGCGGGCCCCGTGGTGCGACTGGTGGGTTGGTTCGCCGGGGGCCTGTGGTGCTACGAGCTGGGTCGCTGGGCCCTGCTCGCGTATGGTCGCGATACATCGGTCCTGCCGCCGCTGCTCTATGGTGGATTTTGGCTCGTGGCCCTCGAGCTCGTCGTGAACGTTCTCAAGCCGAGGCCGGCCGCCGCGTCGTGACAGGCTGAAACGCTTTCTGCTGAGCCCACGCGCGGGCTAGATTCGACTTATCTCGCCATGAACGCGCGCTCCGCCGTCCTCGCCGCCGTCTGGCTTGCCGCTGCGGTCACGGCGTGCGAGCACACCGCGACATTTGAGCTTCCCATCTACACGCCGAACGGTCCCCTCGGCTCGGGACCAACGCTGCGCCTCACCTACAATCCGGGCACCGACCTCTACCCGATGTGGATGTCTGGTGGCAGCGAGATTCTGTATTCGGCCGCGCGCGTAGATCGCGCCGATCACGATCATTGCTTCGCCGTCCTGCCCGGCACCGGCGGGACGATCTCGGGTTATGTCTGCCGCACGTCGGCTCCCGACGACTCGATCAATGCCTTTGAGGGGGCGTCACTCGGGCCCGGTGGGCGCATTGCGTATGTCCGCGCGAGCTCGCTGCGCCTCCCCGTGCCGCCGCTCGTGCCACAATGGGAGGCGCTGGTCGTCGCGCCGCTGGCCGATCCGAACAACGCCATCGAGCTCCGGTCGCTCGACTACACCGCGCCGTCGGGGCGGATTCACCAGGGCATCTCGCACATCGGTTGGTTGGGGCCGAGCCGGCTCGTGTATCTCGGTGAGAGTGTCACATACCCTGGGGCGTGCTCCAGTTGTCCTCCAGACACGGTACGGACGGGCATCGAGATCATGACGTTGGACTTCGGCGGGGCGACGCCGGTCCTCGCGACGGTGCCCGGAACGGACAGCGCGTCGTCGGTCGCTGTCGGCGCGACGGGCGACACAATTTATTTCACGCGGAACGGCGATTCTCGCGTGTACCGCTACACGTTCTCGAGCACTCAGACCGACACCATTCACGACTTCGCGCCCGCCGGGATCGCGCGCGACGTGGGCGTGGCGGCGGGCCGTCTCTGCGCCGTCGTGGGGGGCAACGTCATCTACGTCGTGGATTCGATTCTCGGGGCGCGGCAGGTCGATGGTGGCGGAGAGTTGCACTTCGTGACGCTCGCAAACGGCGCCGAGACGGTCATCGGCGGCTCATCGACTTTCTTCCGGCGCCCCGCGTTCTCGCCCGACGGAACACACGTTGTCGCCGAGATGTGGACGCTGGGTCGCGGCGACATCTGGCGTCTGGACGTACCGTGATGCGGTCGGCGCTGCTGGTCCTGCTGGTCGTTCTTGCGACGCCCGTGGTCGCCCAAACGAACGGCACGATCTCGGGACACGTCCGGCAGCGCGACGGAGCGACACCGATCGTCGGCGCCGAGGTCGGTCTCGACGGGCGGTGGCTCGCCCGCACCGACAGCACGGGGTTCTACCGGGTCCGCGAGGTGCGCAGCGGATGGCATCTCGTCACGGTGCGCGCGATCGGTTTCGAAACGATGCAACGCGACAGCGTGCTGGTGCGGGCCGGCCAGCTGTCGCTCGTCAACTTTACCGTCGCCGTCTACACCATCGACCGGCCCATCGTCATCGAGGCGTACGCCGACTCGATCCTCGACCCGGCCCTCGTCGCTACCGTGCAGCGCATCAGTGGCGAAGAGCTGCGCCGCTTTCCCGTAACGACGCTCGACGAAGCCGTATCACTCTCGGCGGGTGCGGTGGGCGAGAGCTACCGCGGCGGGCGACTGGGCCAGCAGGCCTTCGTGCTCGACGGGCTCGGCGTGAAGAACCAGCTCGACGCCTCCACGGGACCCCTGGGCGTCCGCATTCAGCCCGACAATCTCACGGAAGCCTCGCTTGTCACGAACGGGTTCTCCGCGCGCTACGGGCAGGCGATCTCCGGACTCGTCAACGTGGTGACGCGCGATGGCGGGGACCACTGGACGGGGCGTGGGGCATTCGAGAGCGATCGTCTGCTGTGGAGCTCCGCGGATTTCGGCCTTGATCGCAGCGTCGTGAGCGTGGACGGACCGTTGGGCGGGGGAGCCGGGCTCGTCGCCGTGTTCGACGCCGAGGGACGGCTCGACGCGGATCCGGTGAACGCGCCACCGCCGTCCGACCCGCGTGATCCGCGCAGTACCAGCCCCACGCTCCTGCCGCACAACAGCGGCGAACGTTACGACGGCGCGATCAAGCTGCGCGTGCCCCTGGGGGGGCCGCACACGCTCCGCCTGTTCGCCTTGCGCTCCGCCGACCAACGGCTGCTCTACGCGCCGGCGTACAAGTACGACCTGCAGTGGGCGCCGGCGCGGCGCGTCGTGGGCGACCTGCTGAGCGCGCACCTGCAACGGGCGACCAACAATGTCACCGCCGACCTGCGCGCCGGATACTTCACGCGCGAATTCCTGCGCGGCACACTCACCGAGCAACCTACGTACCGTTTCGGCGCCATCACGGGCAAGACGTTCCGGTTCGTGGGTGAGGACATGGCGAGGGCGCAGGACACTCTGGCGGGCGCGACACCTGTCACCGGGTTCACGGCGCCGGACTTCTCCGATCGCTCACCGTGGGGGGTCCCCGCGTTTTTCTTCGGCGCCGGCTCGACGGGGGACATCGGCTGGAATCGTTATCGCGAGCTGCGTGGGCAACTCGACTTCAGCGTGGGCGGGCCGAAGACCGATTTGTACTTCGGCGGCGAGGTGTCCCGGCAGCGTGTGCAGACGTTCCAGCGCGTGCTGGGCTACCTGCCGGTCGGCGACAGCGTCCCGCCCGCCACGGCCTCGGATTTCTCGCCGACGTCAGCCGCCGGCTACGTCGAGGGACAGGTCCACGGCGAAGACTTCGTGATCACCCTTGGCCTGCGCTACGATCAATTCAACCCCGGCGCGAACCTTGCCGGTTCGCGCCTCGGCGCCAGGCGCAGCATCAATCCGCGATTCGGGTTTTCGACCGTCCTGAAGGGTGCGACCGTCGTCGTGAGCTGGGGCAAGTTCTCGCAGGCGCCGGACTTCCAGTATCTCGTCGACGCGGCGTTCGACGATACGCTGCGCACGGGCCGGTTCCGGCGCGGCAACCCCAATCTCGGGTTCGAAGACGCAACGCAGTACGAGATCTCGGTGCGGGCGCGGCCCTCGCCGACCACCTCGGTGCGCGTCAACGTCTTCAACAAGCTGCTCGACGGCCTGGTCGCGTCGGTGCCACTCGGCCTCGACGCCGACTCGACGATCTTCGGCAACCTGGACTTCGGCAACGTCAAAGGTGCCGAGATCATCGTCGACCGGCCGATGATCGATTACTGGGGCGTGCGCGTCGCCTATTCGCTCCAGGTCGCCACCGCGACCGCGACTAACGCCTTCGAACTCCTGCGGCGTATTCGTCTCGATCCGGCGGGCGACACGATCAATCCGGCGCGCGTCGAGTTCCCGCTCGACTACGACCGGCGCCACAGCCTCACGATCATCGGACAGGGCCGCGTGCCCGATTCACTCGGCCCGACGCTGTTCCGCGGTTTCGAAGGCGTCGCGATCTTGCGTGCCAGCACGGGCTTGCCGTTCACCATGACGAACGTCACCGGAGACACGTTGATCGGTCTTCCCAACAGCCACCGGCTCCCGCCGCTGTTGACCATTGACCTGATGCTCCGGAAGCCACTGCGGGTGGGGCGCTGGCAGGGAAGCGTGTATCTCGACGCGCGCAATCTGTTGAATCGGCGGAACACGGAGGCGGTGCGCCGCGACACGGGCCAACCCGACATCGGTCCGCAGCAGCTCGACTCACTCGCCGAGCACGCCTACCAGGCGCACCCAGAGGCGATTCCTTACGAGTCGCCGCGCTATCGCGCCTTCGCCGATGTCGATGGAAACGGACTCATCGAAGGACGGGGCGAGCTATTTCCGCTCTTCCTCGCCGCCGCGCGGGACTATACGCAGCCGCTCTTCGCCTACGGTCCGCCGCGAACACTGCGGCTGGGAATCGAGCTTGTCTTCTAGGCGGGGGGCGTCGGCTCTGCCTCGCCTTCCTTCAGGTAGCCTGTTGCCACGCCACCCACAACCATCAGCAGCCCTACCCATCCAATCCACGTCAGCTGCTGGCTGAAGAGCAGTAACGCGAGCAACGCACCTACGACGGGCTCGATCGTCGCGGCCACCGCCGTGGGCGTGGCCTCGATGCGCCGAACGGCGGTGAAGAAGAGCAGGTTGGCGATGATCACGCCGCCCAGCGCGAGCGCCACCGCATAGAGCCACCCGGCGCTTGTAGGCGGCGGCTGCGGCGTGTGGCCGCTCAGCGGCAGAATGATCGCGAGGAGCACGACGCCGCCGATCGCTTCCCAGAACAGCATGCGAAACTGGCCGTACCGCGGCACCGCCCAGCGAGCCAGGACCGTCGTCGTGGCGTAACTCACGGCCGACAGCAATCCGCCCGCCACACCGACGAGGACGCTCGGGAGGGCCACGCTACTCGCCCCCGCGTCTTCCGTCTTGCCCATAACCGTCATGGCGGCGCCGAGCATGACGGCAACCGCGAGGCCGAAGCGCAGCGGCGTCAGCCGTTCGCCCAGCAGGGGCTTGGCGACGATGGCGACCATTACGGGCGCGGTGTAGAGCAGCGCCGCAGCTCCGGCGACGCCGGCGCCGGCGATGCCGAACTGGTAAGCGACCTCGAATAGGGCCACCAGGAAGCCGCCGAACAGACCCATCAGCAGGACGCCTTGGCGATCGATTCGGAAGAGATCGCGGCGGAAGAAGAGCGCCCACAGTGCGAGCGCCGCGGTGCCGAGCACCAGGCGCCAGAAGCCGATGCCTGTGATCGCCTGTCCTTCGCGGTAGAGTGCGGTGGACAGCGGCCCGGTGGTTCCCCACGTCGCACCCGCGCCCAGCGCGCAGACATAGCCGATGAGGCGAAACCGGCGGCCGTCGCTCACAGGCCGGGTCCCGTGCCCCCCTGCGCGCGGGACTTGAGGGCGCGGTTCATCGCCTCGAGCCCCTGGCGGAAGTTCGTTTCGAGTCGCGCGTTCGTCGCGGCGCCGATTCCCGGCAGCGACAGAGCGAGGCCGGTGCACGTCATCCGGTGGATCACGTGGGTGCGGTTCTCGCCTTTAGGCACGAGGATGAAGCACTGCTCGGTGTCGCAGATGCCGCTGAAGGCCTTGGCCCAGAGCCAGCGCAGCTCGCGCGGCGCCTCGGCCTCCAGGACGACCGGTCGCACGGTGAGCGACTCACCGCCAGGCAGCTCGAGCCGCAACGTGAGGATGCCTCCAACCTCGAGGTCGCCTTCTGCTTGCGGGATATACGGATTCCACTCCTTGTATGCGGCGAGGTTACCCAGGACCTCCCACACCTTCTGCGGCGCGGCGTGAATGTCGGCGGTGGTTCGGATCTCTCTCATGTTCTCGCTGCCTCCTTGCCGCCCAAGTTGCCCGCCATCAGCGTGCCGCGCAACACCGTCACGGCCTGGCCGCCGAGAATCACGCGGTCGTCTCGCAAACGCACCCGTACCGTGCCGCCGCGCGCCGAGGCCTGGTAACCGACCAGCTCGGGCCGGCCAAGCTTGGCGGTCCAGTAGGGAGCAAGGGCGCAATGGGCTGACCCCGTGACCGGGTCTTCGTTCACGCCGGCACGCGGCGCGAAGAAGCGTGACACGAAGTCATACGACGAGGCGGCGGCGCGGCTGGTGACGATCACGCCGCGCGCGTCCACGCGCGCGAGGGCCCCGAAGTCGGGCTTGCAGCCGCGCACGATCTCCTCGCCGTCCACCTCGAGCAGGTAGTCGAAGCGGCTGCGGCCCACGAATCGTGGTGTGACGCCGATGGCGGCGTTCAGCCGCGCGGGCGCTTGGGCGGCCTCGGCACGCGTGGCGGGAAAGTCCAGCTCGATCCAGTCGCCGGCGCGGTCTGCAGTGAGCAGGCCGCTGCGCGTGTGAAAGCGGGCCTGCGTGCTCGCGGGAAGGCGCCCCTCTTCCCAGAGGACGTGCGCGCTGGCGAGCGTCGCGTGGCCGCACAGGTCGATCTCGACGGCCGGCGTAAACCAGCGGAGGCCGAAGCCGTCATTTTGTGGGACGAGAAACGCCGTTTCGGAGAGGTTCATCTCTCGCGCGACGTCCTGCATCCATTGTGTCTCGGCCGCGGCGGGGAGGAGGCAGACGGCGGCGGGGTTGCCCGCGAAGGGGCGGTCGGTGAAGGCGTCGACCTGGATGATCGGCAGGCTCATGCCTACCAATCTATCAGGGTTCTCGCGCGAGCCTTCCGGCCGCCCACGTTAGACAAGCCCCGAGGTAGGCGGCCGACAACGCCGCGAGAAGTGCAAAGCTCGAGTCCGCGGCATCGGGCGGGTCGAAGTAGCTGTCGGCGCCTGCCTTGAGGACGAGCGTCACGACCACGGCCCCCGCCGCCCACGCGGCGAGCGCGAGCGTGGCCCAACGCCACGGTCTTCGGGGTAAGGCGCAGCTCTGTAGGAACGCGCTGAACGCGACCAGGACGACGCCCATGCTGCCGGGCGTGAATCCGCCCAGGAATGCAACTGGTACAACCCATGCGGTCACGCCGGTCAGCGGCTTCATTTCGCGGCCAACGCGAACGTCGTCTTCCCATGCCCGACGCTGTTCTCATGCCCGATGACAAACCGCGTCTCGAAGGCGGCACTGCGGAGCACGAGCTGGACGTTGGTCATCGCCGCCGGCAAGTCGAAGACGATGTCCGTCGTATACGACTCACCCGGGATGAGGCGGCGCTTGAGGCTGTCCGTCGAGCCAAGGTAGTAGTTGCCCGCGGAATCGAGCAGCGCGACGTATCGACTGTTCGGCGAAAGCGTGGCGTCCTTGGGACGCCGGGCCGAAATCGTCTCCTCGTCGAACCGCACCTTCACGGTCACGGTGTAGCGCGTGCCACCGGCCGGGTTCGACTCGGTCTTTGCGCCGGCCACCGAATACGCGAGATGACAGTCGAGCTCGCAGATGTGCTTCTCTTCCCCCGGTGCGAGCACGCGATCGCGGCTCGTGACGTCGGCGATCGCAAAGAGCAACAGGTACGCACCGGCGCCGATCCCTCCCACGAAGAGCACACGCTTCGCGAGCGGCGCGCGGCCCGCGACCCGCGCGATGAGATAGGCGACCGCCAACGCGCCGCCGCCCAGGACGGCGCCGAGGAAACCGAGCAGCGCAAACGGGTTCAGGCCATCGGTGATCATGGTATCACTCCGAAGACGACGGTTTAGGGGGACAGTTGAGGGCGCGCAACGCGTCCGCCCGCTCCGCGACGAGACGTCGGGCGCGGCTGCGGCTCCAGTTCCAGGTGCGCCAGTCGGCCCCTTCCGGCGACCACTGCTTGAGCAGCTTCGTCGCGACCGTGCACTGACTGGCGGCGTCGAAGCTGGCAAACGCATCGAGTAGGGGCGGTACCGCATCGGCCCCGAGCGAGAGCGCGTACTCCACATCGAACGGCCGCTCGGCTGCGTTGCGGTGCAAGTTGGTCCGGACGATGAATGCGTCGGGGTTCAGGATGTGCAGGCCCGCGAGGACCGCGAACCCCTGAATGAGCGCCCCGAACGCGAACTTCTGCCGCAGGCCGCGCAACACCGTCCACCCAAACCAGGCGAACACGCCGAGCAGGAGGACCATGAAGCCGGTGGCGTAGAGCCGGTCCTCGGACAAGCCGAAGGCACCTACGTAGAGCCGCATGCGCTGCAACGCTGAGGCCATGACGACGGCCAGCAGAACAAGCAGGAGGCCGGCGAGCCGCCGGAACGTCGTCAGGTTCGCGGGCGTCTCGTGCCGCACCATGTGATCGGCGCCCATCATCACCGGCAGGACGAGCGCGCTCGCGGCCGTCAGCTGGAAGAACCCTTGCCGGGCGTACTCGGCGTAGGTCAGGCCCGTCGTCTCTTCGATGATGGACGCGCCGCCAAAGAAGTACCGCAGCTGCACGACCACGAAGAGCAAGAACATCAGGTTCAGGAGCCCCAGCGCGGTCCCGACGGGGCCGATCCCCAGGGCCCCGGCGGTCGACGTCTCGGCGGCGGGCGCGGCGCGCTGCCCGATGAAGCCCCAACGCAGGTATCCGGCGGTCAGGGCTCCCCACACGCCGATCATCGCGGTGTGCTGCCCGACGGCGTCGAGATCGACGGAGAACATGTTTTGCAGCACGTTCGCGAAGACACTGTCCGCAGACGCGAACAAGGCACCGAACACCACGAGCAGTGGCGCGGCCAGGAGCACCCCGAGCCCGACGGTCCGCAGGCGCCGCATCCGCCCTTCTTGCGGTAGCTCATGCCAATCGATGTCCTTGCCGACGAGCATGAGCCCGCCGCCGATCGTCCCGGCGGCGGCCGTGATGCCGTCGCGTACGTAATCGAAGGGGCGTTGCCCCATCAGGCGGGCGCCCTGCAGACTCGCCGCCCCGAGCGCGAGCGCGATGATCATCGCGATCACGTCGAACTGCTCCAGCCCTTGGGCGTCGCGTCGCATGAAGGCTGCGCCGAGCAGGACGACGGTGATGGCGAGCCAGGGCGCATCGGGCCCGGGCGTGACGTTGTGGCGCCGAACGAGCAGCGCGGCGGCGCCGGTGAGCGCGAGGGCACACAGGGTGACGTTCAGCCCCCACGGCTGGGCGCGGAGCAGGAGGTCGCCGATGATGCCAAGGACGAGTCCGGCCGCGAGGATCTCGAGACTCATTTTTGTCTTCATACGGCAGCCTTTGTCGGGAGGGCGCCGAAGCGGCGCTCTCTGGTTTGGAAGTCGGCGGTGGCCTCGGCGAGGTCCGCGGCGTTGAAGTCGGGCCACATCCGGTTCGTGAACCATAGCTCGGCGTAGGCGCTCTCCCACAACAGGAAGTCGGAGAGACGTTGCTCGCCGCCCGTGCGGATCACGAGATCCGTGTCCGGCAACACGGTCCCGGCGCGGATCGCCGCGCGCGCGGAGTAATCCACGGCGAGGCGCAGGTGGAGCCGGGTGCCGCCGGCGGTCGCCTCCTCCGCACCGGCGATCGCCGTCACCAAGGCGGCGGGGAGGCGGTCTCGTCTCCCGATCACCGACAGGCGGACGCCTTTCTCGGCGAGTGGTGCGACCTCGCGCTGCAGGTAGCGTGCGAACAGGCGCATGAGGATGAAGATCTCCGCCCGCGGCCGCTTCCAGTTGTCCTCGGAAAACGCGTACAGAGTGAGCGCGGTGATGCCGAAGTCCGGGGCGGCGGTCACAACGCGGTGCACGGCTTCAGCGCCGGCGCGATGTCCGGCGCCGCGCGGCAGCCCGCGGCGCGTGGCCCAGCGGCCGTTGCCATCCATGATGATGCCGACGTGCAGAGAAGTACTTTGTTGCACAAAGCTAGTCCTCAAAAAAAAGGGGCCGTCAACGCGCGCGGGTGGCGCGGATCAGGGCCTCCATGTGGTCGAGATAGCGCTCCAGCGCGCGCCGTCCATGCGCGGTGAGGCGGTACTCGGTCTTGGGCACGCGCCCCTCGAACGACTTCACGCACGTCACGTACTCCGCGTCCTCGAGTTTGCGCGCGTGCACGCTCAAGTTACCGTCGGTCGTGTGGAGCAAGCCCTTCAGCTCGTTGAACGTGAGACTCTGGTTGACCGCCAGCGCGCTGACGATGGCGAGGCGCACGCGCTCGTGGATCAGCCGGTCGAGCTCCGGCGCGCGCGCTTTGGCGGCGACCTTCACCGGCCGCTCCGATTCACTTGGCGTTGCCCGTGCTGCATTGGATTTAGCCACCGTACCTCCGTGCGATAATCCAGCCGAACACGATGTGCAGGCCGCCGAATCCCACGGCCATGAACCAGGGCCAAAACCGAGCCGGGGTGAACAGCGCCACGGCACCGAGCAAACAGAAGCACAGACCCATCAGGGGTACGATCCGTACCGAGAACGCCCCTGCCGTCATCACGCCCGTGCCATACAGCAACAGCCACATCCCGGGCATCGTGGGGAACAGCCCCACCTGGTGCAAGGCGATCGTCAACAGCCCGCCCACGAGCAGCGGCGGTAAAAACGCGAGCCCGAACCGGCGCCCCGGCCCCGAGAGCAGGGGATCCTTCGCGGCGCGCGCCTTGAGCACCATCGCCGTGCCGCCGATCGCGACGCCGAGCACCGCGTCGCTGAGCCACACCGCCAGCCACGCGGCATCGGTGCGTTGCTGCGCCGCGACCCACGTAGCCACGAGCGCCGTCACCCCGACGGCCACCGTGCCCCAGCCGGGCACCGCGGTGAACGAGCCGGCGCGCTCCATGGCGGAGCGGATGTAGCTCAAGTTATCGAGCGCCCGGTCGCTGAGGGGCCGCGGCTCCGTCATGTGCTGAGAAAGTAGGGGGTCAGGGGCACGTTTGTCAAGTACTTTGTAACGTAAAGCGCTATCGGGTATTGGCTATCGGCTATCGGCTATCGGCTATCGGGTGGTGGCTCACCTGTCCTTGAGTCTCCTCACGAGCTTCAATCCAGACCAAACGTCGTCCACCGCGACGACCTTAACATCAACCAGGCCGATGTCCAGCGCGATCGACCGAATCACGTCCTCGGTGAGATCCGTGGGCACGCCGGATGCCTTTTTGGGCCACGAGACCCATAGCGAGCCGGCCGGCTCTAGTGTCCGCACCAGCCCATGGATGCGCCGCTCCAGCACGGTGCGGCTTGCCACGAAGAAATGAATGAAGGGGAGCGCGCCACGCAATTGCGCGGCTACCGTCACCCCGGGTGGGAGGTTGCCCAAGGTCGCTCGAAAGCCCCGGGGCGGATTGAGGATCGCGATCCTGCTACCCGGCTTGATGCCCAGTTTCTCGACGAGCGAACGGTGGGAGTAACCGGCCATGGCTATCGGGTATTGGCTATCGGCTATTGGGCGTTCGCGCGAATAGTATCCATGTCGCGCGATAATGATGAGTCCATCTCAGGTCCGCGTGTCTAGGTTGAACGCCAATGGCACCACGTGGAACAGTGATCAGGGATTTCAAGGACCTGGAGGTCTGGCAGCGTGCCGTAGAGCTGGTGGTGGAGTCGTATCGAATCACGAAGTCATTTCCCTCCGAGGAACGGTACGGCCTCATTGCCCAGGTTCGCAGGGCGGCGGTGTCCGTTCCATCCAACATTGCCGAGGGTAGAGGCCGCTTCGGGTTGCGCAGCTTCCTCTATCACCTGTCCGTTTCCAGTGGTTCACTTATGGAACTCGAGACGCAACTCGTCATCGCCGAGAGACTCCAGTACCTCACGCCTGCAGACGCGCAGGCGCTGATGGAGAGAACGGCAGAGGTTCGTCGTCTGCTCGCCGGGATGGTCCGCGCGCTTCGAGCGAAGCAACGGAGGGCGGTTACCGATAGCCAATAGCCAGTAGCCAATAGCTGAGGGCCGCCCTCCCGCCGCCATCCGCCCCCCTACTGCACGCAATTGCCCCGCGGATCGGGCTTCGGCTTGTCCACCACCACCCGGTGATCGAGGTTCGCGACCGACACCGCCACGTCGTGCACGAACTGCGCGACGTTGGCCAACTTGTCGTAGTCGATGTACTGCGGCTCGTCGGTCACCTGGTGATAGTCGCGGTGGCTCCCGGTCGTGAAGAACGCGATCGGAATGCCGTAGCGCGCGTACATGTAGTGATCGCTGCGGCAGTAGTACTGCTCCGGGTGCCCCGACGCGTCGAACTGATAGTCGAACGCGAACGGCTGGCGCCGCGCCTTGTTGACCGTCTCGATCATGTCGCCTAGCTCGGTCGACAACCGCCGCGTCCCGATGAGCTGCAGGTACCCCGGGCCGCCCTGGTTCTCATCCTCGGCGCGACCGCGACCCACCATATCCATGTTCAGCTGGGCCACAATCGAGTCGCGCGCCACGGTCGGGTGATCCGTGAAGTACTGCGACCCGAAGAGTCCCAGCTCTTCCCCGGTATGCCACACGAAAATCAACGAGCGCTTCGGCCGCACCTTGCTCCCGGCGAACGCCTCGGCGATCTCGAGCACCGACACTGTGCCCGAGCCGTCGTCATCGGCTCCATTGAAGATCGAGTCCCGCCGCGCCGCGTGACCGCGGTGCAGGCTGTCGACGTTCACGGTGATCTGGGCGCGCTGCTCCGGCGTCAGCGGCAGACCGGGGGCGGCCAGCTCGAGCCTCCGCTCCGCGCCGTTGTAGGCACGGATCGAATCGTGATCGACGGGCTGATGATCGAAGCCCACGTGATCGTTGTGAGCGCCGATCGCCACGTATTCGCCGCGGAGTTTCGCATCGCTCCCAGGGAGGATCGCGACGACATTGCGCGCGGGCGCGGGCGACTCGCTGAATCCGAGCGACCCGGTGACGGTCTTGCCCACCGCGCCCGCCCGCAGACCCGCCAAGGGCGCGCCCAACATATTCTGAGCGACGGCGAAGGTGACGTAGACATACGACGGCAGGACGATCGTGTCTGGCGGCTGCGCGCCATCGCGCAGCACGTATTGCGGATCGCGGAAGAACGCGCGCAGGCCGGGCGGCATCGAGTCGAGGCTCGCGACCGCGATGCCCGCCGCGGTCCGATAGCGGCCGAGCAGGGCGCCACGGTTCACCTGGGCGGCGGGCGGCAGATTGGGTCCGAACTGGACGCCGATGACGATGAACTTGCCGGCCGCTTGTTCAGGCGTGAGCATCGCGCTATCGCCGAGCATGCCGGCGTAGACAACCTGCGTGCCACTCAAGGTCTTGGTCGCGCGCCGCGGGTCACGCGGGACGTAATCGTCCCAGGGCCGGAGCGTCGCGCCATCCAGCGCCAGGCTCGAGCGCGCGTCGTACTCGCGCTTGACGATCGGCACGTTCTGGAAGAACCCGCCCGAGTCACCCGCCGGTGTGAGACCCATGCGCCGCACCTCCGCGGCGATGTAGGCCGTGGCCTTGAGGTTGTATTCGGTGCCGGCGGCGCGGCCCATCATCGAATCGTCGGCGTAGAGGTACAGGCGGGTCATCAGGTCGGCGGGACTGATCGCCGTCTTGGTCGGTGCCGGCGCGTGCTTGATCGGCAGCGCCGACTGGGCACGGGCAGATTGCGCGGCGGTCGCCAGGACCCCGAGCGTGAGCAATCGGACGACTACCTTCATCGGACAGCCTCCAAAATGGTGGGGAGAATACCAGCGACTAAGATTTAGACGCTCAGGAACGCCACGGAGTTGCGCGGGCCATGTCGGGTTCGTGTCAGGGTTTGGGCGGTGTGATACCCGCCGGGGGATCACCCGTTTCAGGGCTCCCGCGGGCCGAGGGAGCGAGCCAGGATCCCGATGCCCGCGGGTTGGCCCTGGCGGCGCGGCATGGCGCGGTACAGAAGAATGACGAGCACCCAGGTGAGCCAGCTCACCCGCTCGCTCCAGCTGAGCGAGCGCAGCAGGAACCACGGCTGGGTGACGGGCGCCGTCCACGGGAGCCATTCTCCCTGCAGCAATGCGAGAGGACGCGCCACCACGCGATTGGCGCGATACCCGTGCGCCCCCGGTTGAGACACGTTCCACACGCACGTCACCTGGCCCCATCCGTGATTGTCGCTCGCGCCCACCACGATGAGGTCGTGCTTCTGCGCCAGCGCGAGGATCTCGCGGCGCAGCGGCGCCGGGAACGCGAGCCCCTTCGGGGCGCAGTTCACGATTTCGAATCCATCCACGCCAGCGTCCACGAACGCATCGAGATCGTTGGCGTGGTTGCGCCAGTACTCCGGGAGCGACGCGATTCCCAACGCACCCTGGCGTTGCAGCTCGGCGAAGAGTTTCAGCATGCGCGGCGTGCTGGCGTCGAAACTGTCACGCACGATTGGTCGAACGGCGCCGAGCGCGATGACGTGCTGCCGGTAGACGCTCCACTCGACGCCGGGGAGGAGTCGAATCGGGTCGGTGACGGAGAGGTTGAAGATGGCGTTGTGGTCGGTCACGTAGCTCGCCTCGAACCCCTGACGCGCGTGCCAGGCGGCGAGCCGGCTCATCGTCCAGCCGGCCCGGCCGTCATGCGACGCCTCCGTGTGGGCATGGTAGTCGAGGATTGTCGTGGCGGAGTCGGCGGCCACGAGTCGCGGCACGGGGCGGGGCAGAACCACCGCCGCGCCGCCCAGGAGCATGATCGCGATCGGCCCGACGAGCGCGAAGCCAACGCGGCGCCGCACCGAGCCGGGGCGCGTGGCTCCCCACGCGGCGAGGGCTCCGGCCCAGACGATCAGGGCCCAATACGCGCGGCCCATGCTGAAGAAGGTCAACGCATCGAGGACGTTGGAGAGGGGCGCGAGCACCACGTACAGCACCGGTCGCTCGAGCTCGACGTCTCCCGGTACCGACCCGGTGGCGGCGTCCACGAGTGGCGGCAGCGGATGGAATGCCGTGACGAGGAGGAGGGCCACCAACGCGATCGCGATTGGGTGGCGCCTGAGCAGGTTCACTCCCAGATTCTTGTCATGCCGGGTGGCTTAAAGTAATGCCGATCGAGCCGCAGTGGTTAATCATCGGGGGCGTGGCGGCGCTGGTCGGTGCTATCGCCCTCGTCGCGCGGGGCGTCGAACGCAAGCGGCGCGAGGCCTACGAGCAACATTGCCTGATCCGCGGCTTCAAGTTCGAGCCCGAGCGCCCCGAAGGGGAGCGCCGCTTCCGGGACTTTTTCGAGCCCTTCAATCAGGGTCACAGCCGCCGCTGGAGCTACACCATCAGCGGTCAGCTGCACGGCGCTGCCTTCACGGCATTCGAGTATCGATGGGTCACCGGTGGGGGAAAGAGCTCGCATACCCACCACATTGGCGGCCTGGTGTGGGAGGCCGA
>Ga0193727_1000368_pt1 | contig 17167 bp, 13 predicted proteins | sample H2c2metaG_FD_143051 | JGI IMG/M metagenome (GOLD analysis project Ga0193727, IMG submission 143051) | Soil microbial communities from a riparian zone of the East river system, Colorado, United States - H2c2 | ecosystem: Environmental > Terrestrial > Soil > Riparian zone | place: USA: East River...
CGAGATCGAGGTCGCGCTGGGCTCTCTCGACCCCGAACGCGAGCGGGCCGCCGCCCTGGTTGCGCGCCGCGGAGCGACGCCCGCGACCGCCCGGCTGCTGGCCGGACGGGGCTTCGACGAGGAGCTTGTGGCGGCACTCGTTGCGGCAGAGGGGTGACGAGCGTTAGGATAGGAGTGCTTCATCCGACGTTTTGCCTGCATCTAACGCGTTTCCGAATCGGATCAATGACCTTTCCTACAGACCACCACGAGCGCGAGAGAGGGGATCTGACGGCGCCGACGGCTCGACGCTGAGCCGCCAGGCGAGGGCACGCGCGCCCCCGCCCCGATTCTGAGCACGTTCCCGGTGCAAGCGGTGCCGGATGAGCACCGCGTACTGAGCGGACAACGGTTCCCGGCCGAGGCCCCCGGCCCGGCCCGACAGTGGGAGCGTGCATGGTCGTCGTCATCGGGATCCTCATCGGCCTCGCGGTCGGAGCCGGCCTTGCCTTCCTGTCGCTCTACGCCTTTGCCGGCTCACGCCTGGCCGCCGCTCGGCGTACGCGCCAGCTGCTCGTCAGCGAGGCCAAGCGCGAATCGGACGTGATGCGCCGCGAGGCGCAGAGCGAGGCCGACGCGCTGCGCCGCGAAGGGCAGATCGAGGCGCGTGAGGCCTCGGTCCGGCTGAGGACCGAGATCGAGCAGGAGGTCGCCGAGCGGCGCACGGAGATTCTCAAGATCGAGGAGCGCGTTCTGGCGAAGGAGGAGGACATCGACCAGAAGTTGACCGAGCTCACCCGACGCGAGCAGGGCGTCTTCGACCGCGAGGTGCACACCAAGCAGCTCCAGGATGACCTCAAGGAAACGCGCGACTCGCAGGTCACGGAGCTCGAGCGCATCTCGGGCATGACCGTCAACGAGGCCAAGGCGCATCTGCTCGAACGATCCCAGGAGCTCGTCCGCCACGAGCTCGCCCGCCAGGTGCGGCAGGCCGAGGAGGAGGCGCGCGTCGAGGCGAAGCGTCGCGCCCGCAACCTGGTCGCCGACGCGCTCCAGCGTGTGGCCGCCAGCCACGCGTCCGAGACCACCGTCTCGCTGATCGAGCTCCCGTCCGACGACATGAAAGGCCGGATCATCGGCCGCGAGGGCCGCAACATCCGCGCGCTCGAGCACCTGACCGGCGTCGATGTGATCATCGACGACACGCCGCAGGCGGTCGTGCTCTCGTCGTTCGACGGCATCAGGCGCGAGGTGGCGAAGCTGACTCTCTCGAAGCTGATCGAGGACGGCCGGATCCACCCGGCGCGGATCGAGGAGATGTACTACCAGTCGAAGGCCGAGATCGAAGACACGATCCGGCAGGCCGGCGAGCAGGCGGTCTTCGAGGCCAACTGCGGCGAGGTACACGAGGAGCTGGTGAAGATCCTCGGCCGGCTGCGCTTCCGCACCAGCTACGGGCAGAACGTGCTCAAGCACACGCTCGAGGTAGTGCACCTGGCGGGGATCATGGCCGCCGAGCTGCAGGCGAGCGTCAAGACGGCGCGCCGCGCGGCGCTCCTACACGACCTCGGTAAGGCGCTCACGCACGAGGTCGAGGGCTCGCACGCGCTCCTCTCGGCGCAGTACGCGCGCCGCTACGGCGAGTCGCCCGCGGTCGTGCACGCGATCGAGGCCCATCACTACGAGGTCGAGCCGCAGACGGTCGAGGCCGTGCTGCTGATCGCCGCCGACGCGATCTCCGCCTCGCGCCCCGGCGCGCGCGGCGAGAGCCTCGAGCACTACATCAAGCGGCTCGAAGCATTGGAGAGCGTGGCCGCCCAGCACGAGGGCGTCGAGAAGGTCTACGCGCTGCAGGCAGGCCGCGAGATCCGCGTGATCGTCAAGCCCAAAGAGGTCGACGACGACGGGGCCGTGTTGCTCTCACACGAGATCGCCCGCGAGATCGAGGACCAGCTCGAGTACCCCGGCCAGATCAAGGTGACCGTGATCCGCGAGTCGCGCGCAATCGGGTTCGCGAAGTAGTCCGGACTAGCGAGGAGCGGGGCGGGCGGCGCCCCGCTCCCGCCGCTCACTTGATCTTCAGCACCGCGTACAGCGCCGGCGCAGAGCCGCCGAAGGGCCGGACGAGCACCGTATAGAGCTGGCCGCTCGCCGCGTTCGACGGGACGGCCAGGTTGTAGACGTACTGCCCGTCGCCCTCGCGCATGACGCCGCTCGTATCGGCGCTCGAGTTGCTGTCGGGGACGACGTAGCTCGGGTCGCCGGGGTCGACGCTCGGGTCGAAGTCGCCGGCCCGGAGCGAGATCGCGGGCTGGAGGCCGCTCAGGAACCCGCCGCAGCCGACCGTGATCTTCACGGGGACGACCCGGCCGCGCTGCACGACGTTGTACGCGCCCGCCTGCAGCGGCGGGATGACATTCGCGCCGTAGACGTGCACCGCCGGCGCCGTGGCCGGGTCAGAGACGCCGCCGTCCTTGTCCTGCGCCTTCGCGGACACCGTGTACGTCCCGCACGCCGAGAACGACGTCGTGAACGGGCTTGCCCCGAACGAGCCGAATCCCGACCCGGTGTCGAACGACCAGGTGAAGCCGGCCGCCTGGTCGACCGCGGACCGGTCGGTCGCGGAGCCGGTGAAGGTCACCGGCTGGCCCACCAACGCGTTCAACGGGCTCGCGTCCAGCGAAGCGATCGTCGGCGCGAGGTTCCCGACGTTCACCGTCGCCTGCGCGACGTCGGAGGCCCCGCCGTCGTCGGTCGCGCGCACTTTCACAGTCGGGCTGGACGGCCCGTCGGCGCCGAAGAACGAGACCGACTGGCCCGGGGTCTCGAACGAGCCGTTGTCGTCGAGATCCCATGCGTACGTGAGCGGGTCGCCCTCTGGGTCGCTCCCGCTCGCGGTCAGCGTCACCGACGAGCCCTCGTCCACGGCGTACGGCCCGCCTCCGGCCGCCGAGGGGGCGTCGTTCAGGAGGACGCGCACGACGGACGGGTCGTGGTCGGAGACCTGGTCGAAGAACTCCGCGTTCACGTGCACCGGGTCGAAGAAGAACAGCCGTGAGAACAGCGGCCCGCTGAACATGATGTGGTCGAGCACCTGGGCGTTGCCCTCGAACTCGTAGCTGTAGCGCTCGTTCAGCGGGAGGGTGTTCATCAGGTCGTGGAGGCCCCTGCCCTCGAGGATCTGGACCGTCTGCGAGAACTCGAAATCGTTCAGGTCGCCGAGGACGACGACGTTTGCGCCCGGGTCGGCCGACGAGATCTGCGAGACGAAGTCCGCCACGAGCGTGGCCTGCTGGTGCCGCTGCGTCGCGGTCACCTCATTCGGCGGCTGGAAGCGGCCGCGAAGCGGGTCGTCGCCGCCCTTCGAGTTGAAGTGGTTGACGATCACGAACAGGTGGTGGCCGTGGTACATGAGCTCGGCCGCCAGCGGCTTGCGGGAGGCGTTCCACGCAGAGTCGGCCGGCGCGATTCGGCCGGGGCTGTAGAGGAGCTGTGTCGAGGCTCCGGAGCCGGTCACGGCGTTCGGCGTCGTCGAGCCCGCTCCAGTCCGGTCGACGAACGAGAGCCCGCGGTCGGTCCGGAAGAGGATCACCTGCCGGATGTTCCCGTTCGGCGCGCCGCCGTCCTGGTTGTAGACCGGGTCGATCTGCCGCCAGTCGTAGGTCGGCCCGCCCGCGGCGGAGATCGCGTTGACGAGCCGCGTGAGCGTCTGCGACGCGTCGACCTCGGTGTTTCCGAGCGGCCCGCTAACGCCGTTGTTGTCCTGCACCTCCTCGCCCGCCAGCAGGTCGGGCGTGCGCAGGTTGTTGACGATCAGGTTGGCCAGCCCGTCGAACTTCGACTGCGGGTCGGTCGCGGCGAGGTTCTCGAAGTTGAAGGTCGAGATCGCGAGCTCGCCCGCGGAGACGGGCGCCGTCGCCTCGCGCTGTACGCCGTTGTGCGTGACGTCCGGTGCGGACGTGACCTCGAGGAACGGGTTGCCGAAGTTGTAGTCCACGACCCCGACGATCGCGCCGTAGTAGTGGTCGCCGACGTTCGCAGGCTGGACCGGGGTCAGGTCGTCGAGGGTGATGCGCTCGGGGTTGCCATCGCCTGGACGGAGCAGGAGGCCGCCGCGGTAGGTGCGGACGGAGGCGTTCGCGCCGTCGTCGCCGACGACGGGGGTCTCGCCGAAGGCGGTCGCCGTCGGGCCGACCGCGACCGCGTCGTTCAGCTGGACGCGCATGCCCTCGAGGCTCTCGTAGAAGTCGAGGCCGTCCTGTGACGGGTCGAAGACGCTGCCCGCGTTCTCGACGCTACCGCCGACGGCGTCGTCCTCGATCACCGTGTCCGGCGGGACCCGCCCGCCGTTTCCGATCACGACGGGCACCGGCAGCGGGTTACCGGTGGAGAGCACCGAGATCGTGGGCGAGGTCAGCTCGGTGGTCGTCAGGTTGCCGGTGGTGGCGCCGCCGGGGCGGAACTCCTGGGCGCGACCGGTCGTGCTCACCTGGTTGCCGACGGTCGCCGCAGCAGACGGCACAGAGCTCGTGAAGACGAAGATGCCCTCCGAGGTCGCGTCGTCGGCGTCGGGATTCGGATCCTGCATCCAGAAGCCGTTCGACGTCCGGGCCGTCACGATCCCGAGCACCCGCACCGTCTGGCCGGCATAGGGCGAGAGGTGGTTCGCGCCCTGGACGGTGTGGATCGCCAGCGCCGGCATGATCGTCGCGAAGCTGAAGGCGTAGTCCGCGTCCATGTTGTCCGGCGGATCGGTGGTGTCCTGGTCGGCGACGTTCGCCGCGAAGATCGTGACGTTGCACGACTCGCCCTCGGCGAAGTCGGTGTCCGGATCGAGCGTGAACGTCGTCGGGCCGCCCGAGACCGCGGCCGTGTGGCTGCCGCTCGACGTGCAGGAGATCGAGAACCACGAGCCGGAGACGTTCACGGGCTCGTTGAAGGTGACCGTGATGTTCGCGCCTGCGGCCACGCCGCCCGCGCCATTCGACGGCGAGGTCGAGGCCACCGCGGGGGCGGTGTCCGTCGGGCAGGGATGGATGGTCGAGACGGTGTTTCGGGGCGACGGCGCGCCGGCCGTGAAGTCGTTGCCGTTGTTGTCCGTGTCCACGCAGCCAGCGGCGTTTCGCAGCGCTGAGGTCGTGTTCGAGAGCGTCGGCGCGGGCGAGCCCTCGAAGAAGTTCGCCCCGTCGTAGCCGACGAGGTCGACGATCGACGCGAGCTGCGCCGCGCTGCAAGGCGCAGAGCCGCCGTTGCACGTAAGCCCGGTCGAGTTGTTGACGAGGACGACCTTGCCGCCGGTGGCCGACATGTTCACGGTGCCGACCTCGTCGGGGTTCGGGAGCGCGGCTCCGGTCGTGCCGCCGGCCTGCGCGACGAGGAAGTACTGGCCCGGGATGAGCACGCCGTGAAGCGTCGTCACCGGGTTGGAGCCGAAGTTCCCCGTCCCGGTCGCGCTGGCGTACTGGACCGACCAGCCGGTGATCGAGATCGTCGACGTGCTGCGGTTGAACAGCTCGACGAAGTCGCTCCTGTACGGCGCGCCGGTGTTGCCGCCGCCGCCGTAGACCTGGCTGACGACGATGTTGCCCGCGGCTCCCGCCGGTCCCGCCAGCGCCAGCATCGTCCCCACCGCGGCCAGCACGCAGCCGCAAGCCTTCAGTACGCCTCGCATTCCACCCTCCTAGAGCTCTCCCTGACGACAGGGCCTACCCTGCCATGTCTTCCGGAGGGTGTCTACAGTTCGGCGCGGTGAAAGTTGTTACGACTGCGCTGGCCGCGGCGCTTCTCCTGACGCTCGCGGGCTGCGGCTCGAGCTCCGGCAAGCAGCAGTACGTCGACAAGCTGAACGCCATGTGCGAGGACTTCGCCAAGCGCGAGCAGGCGCTCGGGAGCGACCCGTCCCAGCGCGGTGACCGGATCGTCGCCGCCTTCGACGCCGCGATCGCCGAGCCGATCAAAGAGCTGCAGGCGCCGCCGGAGCTTGCGCCGCAGGTCGCGCGCCTGCGAGCTCTCGTGGGGCAGCAGCACGACGTGCTGAAAGGCCTCGCCGACGCAGGTCGCACCGGGGACGTCACACGCTTGCGGCGCCTGTCGGTCCGAAACCAGCAGCTGAACCGGCAGGCGGGCGAGATCGCGAACGAGCTCCACGCCGAGTCCTGCACGAGCTCGGGCTGAGGCGAGGCTAGGCTTCCGCCGTGCGCAGCTACCACGTCACCACGTTCGGCTGCCAGATGAACGCCCATGACTCCGAGCGGATCAAAGGCATGCTCGAGGAGCTCGGTCTCGGGGAGGCACGTGACCAGGGCGAGGCCGACGTGCTGGTCTTCAACACCTGCACGATCCGCGAGAAGCCCGACCAGCGCTTCGCCGCGCACCTCGCGCAGGCCCGAGCGCTGAAGGCGCGCGACCCGGAGAAGGTGATCGCCGTCGGCGGCTGCTACGCCGAGGCGCAGCGCGAGCGGCTGTTCTCGCTCTACCCGTACGTCGACGTCGCGTTCGGGCCGGGCTCGATCCCGCACCTGGGCGAATGGCTCGGCGCCGGCGGGGAGGGCGTGGCGCGCGGCTCGTTCGGGATCGCCGAGGAACGCGCCTTCGCGGGACGGCTGCCGCTCCACCGCGAGCGCCGCTTCCAGGCCTGGGTGCAGATCTCGATGGGCTGCAACTCGGTCTGCTCGTACTGCATCGTGCCGTCGGTGCGCGGCCGCGAGGTCTCGCGCCGGCCGGGGGAGATCCTCGTCGAGGTCGAGGGCCTCGCGCGCGCCGGCGTCAGGGAGCTGACGCTGCTCGGCCAGAACGTGAACTCCTACGGGCGCGACGTCGGCAGCTCGTTCGAGGAGCTGCTCCGCGCCTGTGACGCGGTGGAGGGGGTCGAGCGGATCCGCTTCACCAGCCCACACCCGAAGGACTTCCGCGCACCGGTGATCGCGGCGATGGCGGAGTGCGCGTCGGTCTGCGAGCACGCGCACCTGCCGCTGCAATCGGGCTCGACGCGCGTGCTGAAGGCGATGCGACGCACCTACTCGCGGGAGCGCTACCTGCGACTGGTGGGCGAGTTGCGCGCCGCCATTCCCGACCTCGCGCTGACGACCGACCTGATCGTCGGCTTCCCCGGCGAGACCGAGGCGGAGTTCGAGGAGACGGTGAGCGCGGTCACGGAGGTCGGCTACGACGGCGCCTTCACCTTCGTCTACTCGCCGCGCCAGGGCACCGAGGCTGCGTCGATGGAGGAGCAGGTGCCGGACGAGCTCAAACGCGAGCGGATCGAGCGGCTGGTCGAGGTCGTCCAGCGGGTCGCAGAGGCACGCAACCGCGAGCGCGTCGGCCGCGTCGAGGAGGTGCTCGTCGAGGGCCCGAGCCGCACCGACCCAGCCGTCCTGCGCGGCCGCACGCGGCGCAACACGACGGTCAACTTCACAGGCGCGGCCACGGCCGGAGAGCTCGTTCCGGTCACGATCGAGAGCGCGACCTCGACGACGCTCAAGGGCATGCAGCTCGCCGCCGTTGCCGCCTAGTCGCGACCTCACCTGGGACGGTTGTTTGAACGTCCGCGAGCTCGGCGGGCTGCCGACCGCGGACGGGGGCGAGACCCACTTCGGCTCGGTCGTGCGGGCCGACTGCGTCCGTCAATTGAGCAAGGACGGCTGGCGCGCGCTCGTCGGCCACGGGATCCGCACGGTGATCGATCTGCGTGGCGACCACGAGCGCGAGGAGGACCCGCCTGCCGAGCTGCCGGTCGAGGTCGTGCACGTCCCGTTCATGGAGGCGAGCGAGGCGGAATGGGAGGAGATCGCGGAGGAGATCGAGGCCGCTGCGGCGGCGGCACCCGACGTCGCCACCTCCACGCGCGACGTGTACCTGATCTTCCTCGAGCGCTTCCGCGACAACGTCGCCGCCGCCGTGCGAGCGGTGGCTCGCGCGCCCGAAGGCGGTGTGGTCATCCACTGTGTCGGCGGCAAGGACCGGACGGGCCTGCTGGCCGCGTTCCTGCTCCACCTCGCCGGCGTGGACGACGAGACGATCGCCGCCGACTACGCGCTCAGCGAAGAGCGCCTGCTCCCGCGCCACGAGGTCTGGTTCGCGGCGGCGCAGAGCGAGGAGGAGCTCGAGCGCCTGCGCCGGATCGCCCGGACGCCGTCCGACTCGATGGTGGGCGTGTTCGCCGAGCTCGAGCGGCGCTACGGCGGCGTCGAGGCGTACCTGCTCGACACTGGCGTCCGCGCCGATGAGCTCGAGCTCGCCCGCGCTCGGCTCCGTGGCTGACGTCCTCGCGATCTTCGGGCCGACGGCCTCGGGCAAGAGCGCCGTCGCCGAGGAGGTGGCGCGCCTGATCCCGGCCGAGCTCGTGTCTGCCGACGCGATGCAGGTCTACCGCGGGCTGCCGCTTCTGACCAACCAGTCCGACGCCCGGCTGGTCGGGTACCTCGGCCTCGACGAGGAATGTTCGGTCGCCGACTACCAGCGCCGTGCCCACGTCGCAGTGGACGAGATCCTCGCCGCCGGCCGGACGCCGATCGTCGTCGGCGGCACCGGGCTCTACCTGCGCGCGGCCCTGGCCGAGCTCGCGCTGCCGCCGCCACCCGCGCCGGGAGCCCGCGAGCGGCTGGAGGGCCTCTACGACGAGTTCGGGTCGGAGGCGGCGCACAAGCTGCTCGCCGAGCGCGATCCGGCCGCAGCGGCGGCCGTGCACGCGAACGACCGCCGCCGAGTCGTGCGCGCGCTGGAGCTGGCCGAGGCTGGGTCGAGCCTGCGCCCGGGCGAGGACCGGCTCTGGAGCGGTGAGACGCGGCACCCGACGCTGGTCGTCGGCCTCGACGTCCCCGCCGACGAGCTGGCGCGGCGGATCGAGGAGCGCACCCAAGCGATGTTCGAGCGCGGGGTGGAGGAGGAGGTGCGGCGGGCGCTGGCCGGGCCGATCTCGCCGACCGCCCGCACGATCCACGGCCTCGCCGACGTCGCCGAGCTCCCGCGCGAGGAGGCGATCGCGGCGCTCACGACCCGGACGCGCCGCTATGCCGCCTACCAGCGGAAGTGGATGCGGCGGATCCAAGGGCTCGTGCCTGTCGACGGCAGCCGCCCGCCCGCCGAGGTCGCGCAGGAGGTCGTCACCCTGCTTGGTAGCGTGGCCGGGTGAAGCTCGCGAAGTGGCACGGCCTTGGCAACGACTACCTGCTCGTCGAGCGGGCCTCCCTGCCGGTCCCGCTGACGCCCAAGCGGGTGCAGCGGATCTGCGACTACCACTTCGGCGTCGGCTCGGACGGGATCCTCGAGGTCGTCTCCGCGGACGGCGACACCGCCGAGGTCGTGATCTGGAACCCGGACGGCTCGGTCGCCGAGCTCTCGGGAAACGGCACGCGGATCGCCGCCCGTTGGCTCGCCCGGCGAGGCGGCTCGGAGCAGGTCCGGATCGTCGTCGGTCCGCGCGAGGTGGGCGCAACGATGCGCGGCGAGCGAGAAGTAGAGCAGGAGATGGGCGCAGTCGAGGTCGGCGAGCCGGAGACGATCGACATCGGCGGTGAGCCGGTCGAGCTGACGCCCGTCTCGGTCGGCAACCCGCACGCGGTCATCCGGCGCGACCCGGACCGCGCCGAGCTGCTGCGGCTCGGCCCGCTGGTCGAGAATCACGTGCGCTTTCCCGAGCGAACCAACGTCCAACTCGTCCGGGTCGACGGCGAGCACGACATCGCGGTCGGCGTCTGGGAGCGCGGGGCGGGGGAGACGCTCTCCTCGGGCACGAGCGCGGTTGCCGCCAGCGCGGCCTGCGTCGCCAACGGCTGGTGCCAGAGCCCGGTGACGGTGCACCTCGCAGGTGGTGACCTGCTGGTGGAGCTGCGTGACGGCGAGGCGACGCTGACCGGGCCTGCCGAGGAGATCTGCACGGTCGAGCTCGCCGAGGAGTTCCGGCTGTGAGGCGTCGCTTGCGATGCCGATCTCAGGACGCGCGAGCTTCGCTCGTGCGTCCGTCTGAACTGACCGGTCGATGCGCTCTTCGACAGGACTCTGCGCTGTGAGGTTCGCGAAGCGCCTCGACGCGGTGCCGCCGTACCTGTTCGCGGAGCTCGAGCGGAAGATCGCCCAGAAGCGTCGCGAGGGCGTGGACGTGATCAGTCTCGGGATCGGCGACCCGGATCTGCCGACTCCGCCGGTGGTGGTCGAGGCGCTGGCCGAGGCCGCTCGCGACCCGCGCACGCACCAGTACCCGACCAACCACGGCTCGGACGAGCTCCGCGAGGCGGCGGCCGGCTTCTACCGCGAGCGCTTCGGCGTCGAGCTCGACCCGGCCTCGGAGATCGTGCCCGCGCTCGGCGGCAAAGAGGCGGTCGGCCACATCGCCATGGCGCTGCTCGACCCGGGCGGCATCTGCCTCTCGCCGGATCCGGGCTATCCGCCGTACACCTCCGGCCCGCTCTTCGCCGGGGCCGAGGTGCACTACCTGCCATTGGAGGCCAAGCACGGTTTCCTGCCCGACCTCGATGCGATCCCTGCCGACGTGCTCGCGCGCGCGAACCTGCTCTTCCTCGACTACCCGAACAACCCGACCGGCGCAATCGTCGCGCCCGGCTACTTCGAGCGCGCGGTCGAGCTCGCGCGCGCGAACGACCTGGTCGTTGTCCACGACAACGCCTATTCCGAGCTCTGCTTCGACGGCTACCGCGCGCCGAGCTTCCTCGAGACGCCGGGCGCCAAGGACGTCGGCGTCGAGATCTTCTCGCTCTCGAAGGGCTGGAACATGACCGGCTGGCGCTCCGGCCTCGTCGCCGGCAACTCCGAGGTGGTCGAGCGTTACCGGCAGCTGAAGACCAACCTCGACTCGGGCATGTTCGAGGCGGTTCAGCACGCGACCGCCGTCGCGCTGACCGATGCACGCGACTTTCCGCGGGAGATGTCGGCCGTCTACGAGCGGCGGCGGGACCTGCTGGCGGAGGCACTGGCCGCGATCGGGCTGGAGGTCGACCCGCCCGAGGCGACGCCGTACTTCTGGGTGCGAGTGCCCGAGGGTCACGACTCGGCTTCGTTCACGGAGCTGGTGCTCGAGCAGGCAGGTGTGGTGATCTCGCCAGGCCCGTCGTTCGGCCCGAGCGGCGAGGGCTTCGTCCGGCTCTCGCTCACCGTTCCGGACAGCCGGCTCGACGAGGCGGCGCGGAGAATCGAGTCCTCGCTGCGGAGCGGCATAATCACAGCGTGACGAACCGTCAGCCCGATCCTGCGCCGGGCGCGGAGCCCGAGCGCGGGTTCGTGCTCGCAGCGCCGCCCAAGGGTGTCGATCCCGTCCTCGGCGAGCTTCGTGAGCTCGCGCGCACGGCCGGGGTGGAGCCGGTGGCCGAGCTGGTGCAGCACCGCGAGCGGCCAGACCCGCGCACCTACGTGGGTAAGGGCAAGCTCGAGGAACTGAAGGACGCGTTCAAGCGCTCTGGTGCGGAGTCGCTGATCGTGGACGACGAGCTCTCGCCCGTCCAGCAGCGGACGCTTGAGGACGCCCTGCAGGTGCGCGTCGTGGACCGGACGCAGCTGATCCTCGACATCTTTGCCCAGCACGCCGTCAGCGCCGAGGGCAAGCTCCAGGTCGAGCTTGCGCAGCTCGAGTACAACCTCCCGCGCATGCGCGGCCTCTGGCAGCACCTCGAGCGGCTCGGCGGCGGGGTTGGAACGAGGGGCCCCGGTGAGAGCCAGCTCGAGACCGACCGCCGCCTCGCGCGCCGGCGAGTGACGTTGCTGCGCGACCGCCTGCGCCGCCTGGCCAAGCAGCGCGACACGCGGCGCAAGGCGCGGCGCCGCTCCGAGACGCCGACGATCGCGCTCGCTGGTTACACGAACGTCGGCAAGTCCACGCTCCTGAACACGCTCACGGGTGCGGATGCATCGGTGAACGACCGCCTGTTCGAGACTCTGGACCCAACCACGCGCGGCTTCGAGGTCGAGGGACGGCGCTATCTCGTCACCGACACGGTCGGCTTCATCCGCCGCCTGCCGCACCAGCTCGTCGAGGGGTTCGCCGCCACGCTCGAGGAGACGCTCGTCGCCGACCTCGTGCTGCACGTCGCCGACGCCTCGGCGAGCGACGAGGAGCTCGACGAAATGCTGCACGCGGTCGACTCGGTGCTGGGCGAGATCGGCGCGGGCGAGCTGCCGCTCGAGCTCGTTCTGAACAAGGTCGACGCGATCGACTCCCTGCGCAGGCGTCGGCTGTCCAACCGCTTCCCCGGGGCCCTGCAGGTCTCGGCGCGCACCGGCGAGGGCCTCGACGAGCTGCGCGAGCGAGTGGCGGAGCGCTTCGGCGAGCGCTTCGACCAAGTGCGCCTGCTGATTCCCTACGACGAAGGCGCGCGGCTGGCGGAGCTCTACGCACTCGGCACACCCGTGGACGAGCGAGTCGACCGGCCCGAGGGCGTCTTCGTGCGCGCGCGCCTGCCGCGTCGCGAGGTGCGCCGCTTCGCGCCCTTCCTGATCGCCGACGCCGAGGCACGGTCGAGCGCGTGATCGAGCTCCCGATCCGCCGCCTGCATCCGGACGCAGTGCTGCCCGAGCGCGCGTACGCGGGCGACGCCGGCCTCGACCTGGCCGCCTGCGAGCGGCACGAGCTCGGACCGGGGGAGCGGGCGCTTGTAGGTACCGGCCTCGCGGTCGCGATCCCCGAGGGCCACGCGGGCTTCGTCCAGCCGCGCTCCGGTCTCGCGGCGCGGCACGGCCTGACGGTCGTGAACTCGCCCGGTCTGATCGACGAGGGCTACCGCGGCGAGGTCCGGGTCGTCCTGCTCAACACCGACGCGCGCGAGCCGTTCGTGGTCGAGCCCGGGATGCGGATCGCCCAGCTCGTCGTGCTCCTGCTGCCCGAGCTCGAGCCGGTCGAGGTCGAGGAGCTGCCCGAGAGCGAGCGAAGCGTTCGCGGCTTCGGCTCGTCGCTGACGTGAGCGAACCGCGGATCCGTGTCTCGGCGATCCTCCGCTGGGAGGCGAGCATCCTGCTCTGCCGGCACGAGAAGAACGGCAAGGAGCACTGGCTGCTGCCGGGCGGCGGCGTCGACTCGGGCGAGAGCCTCGTGGACGCGCTCCACCGGGAGCTCGCCGAGGAGGTCGGCGTAGGCGCCGAGGTGCCGGTCGAGGGCCCGGTTGCGATCGTCGACTCGATTGCGCCCGTCCGCAGCTTCGCCGCCAAGCACGTGGTGCACATCATCTTCGCCGGCGACCTGACCGGGCAGTCGCTCGAGCAGGTCACCTCGCACGATGCGGCCGTGCGCGGCCACCGGCTCTTCGGCGCCGAGGAGCTGGACGAGATCGTCGTGCACCCGCCGATCCAGCGCTTCCTGCAGCGTTGGACGCCTGGCGATCCCGCGGTGTATCTCGGCGCGCTCTGGGTTCCTTAGAAGCGCCCGCCTCGCGAGCGAGCGCGCTTGGCTGACACCACGTGCGCCTCGCCCTCGAGCTCGTCCGGGAGCGGCTCCAGCTCGGGGGGGTCGCCGCCCAGTCGGTGCGCGAGCGCCTGGGCCAGCAGCCAGTCCGCGAGCCAGGGGTTGCGGGGAAGGAGCGGCCCGTGCAGGTACGTGCCGAGCACGCGCCCGGCGCGGCAGCCCTCGTAGCCGCTGGCTCCGTCGTTGCCGAAGCCAGCGAGCACTCGCCCGAGCGGCTCGGCGCCGTCGTCGAGCACCGTGCGGCCGGCGTGGTTCTCGAAGCCGGCCAGCGTGCGCGGCTCGCCGGGCTCGAGCTCACACTCGAGCAGGACGTCGCCGATCATCCGTCGCTCGCCGGCGACGGTGTGCAGCGGCAACAGCCCCGCGCCCGGCAGCTCGTCGCCACTCTGGTCGCGGTAGAAACGGCCGAAGAGCTGGTAGCCGCCGCAGACCGCGAGCGCAGCAGCGCCGCGCTCGACGGCCTCCCGTAGCGCGGGCCCCAGCGCGGCGAGCGCGGGGGCGATCAGCTCCTGCTCGCGATCCTGGCCGCCGCCCACGTAGAAGAGGTCGTGCTCGCCGGGACGCAAGGCGTCACCGGCCCCGAGCGGCCGCACCTCGAGCTCGTGCCCGCGCCAGGCGGCCCGCTGCGTCAGGACGGCGATGTTGCCGCGGTCGGCGTAGATGTTCAGGTAGTCCGGGAAGAGGTGGCCGACGACGAGCTTCACGCCGCCTCTTCCCAGTAGGGCTTGACGAAGCCGCGGCGCGAGACGAGGTCGCGCAGGGCGAGCATGGCCGTGTAGGTCGGCAGCGCGATCAGCTCGTCGCCCGGTGGGGTCAGCTCGAGCCCGCGGTCGAGCGCGGCCTCGAGCGAGGGCACGACCTCGATCGAGTGCTCCGGCAAGCCTGCGTACTTGAAGCGCAGCGCGAGCTCGGCCGCGCGCTCGCCCGTCGCGATCAGCCGTTCCAGCCCTTCGAGGAGCGGCTCGAAGTCGACATCCCAGATCCAGGAGACGTCCCGACCGTCGGCGATCTCGTCGTTCAGCGCCACGAGCAGCAGGCGGGGCGAGCCGCCGGCGACGAGCGTGCGAACGACCTCGTTCGCACCGGCCGGATTCTTGATCAGCAGCACGAGCAGCGACCGCTGATCGAGCTGGATCCGCTCGAAACGGCCGAAGGCGGCGGAAAAGCCCTGCAAACCCGTCACAATGTCTTCCGTAGAGGAGCCGAGCCCGCGAGCCAACGAGGCCGCCGCGAGCGCGTTGTAGACGTTGTAGAGACCCGGCACCTGCAACTCGACACGCGTCGACCCCTCCGGCGTCTCGAGCCGGAAGGAGACGCTCTCGAGGCCGTTCAGCTCGATCTCGCGCGCAACCACGTCGAGCGGCGGCCGCGCATGGCCGCAGGCAGGGCAGCGGTAGTCGCCGAGGTGGCCGATATAGGCCGCGGCGTACGCATACGGCGTACCACAGCGCACGCACCACTTCGAGTCGGCCGCGTGCTGCAGCTCCGGCGAGGCGTGGCGCGGATCGTCGACCCCGAAAACCACCGAACCAGGCCGTTCCGTGGCGATCTCGCCGAGCTGCGGGTCGTCGCCGTTGGCCACCAGCAGCGCGCCCGCCGGGAGGCCGCGCGCCATCTCGCGCCAGCGCCCGGCCACGAGCTCGAGCTCGCCGTAGCGGTCGAGCTGGTCGCGAAACAGGTTCCCGAGCGAGACTGCGCGGGGCGCGACCCGCCGTGCCACCTCGGGCAGCGCCGCCTCGTCCACCTCGAACAACCCCAGCTCGGCGTCCCGGGCGGCGACGAGCGCCGAGGCGACGCCGGAGACGAGGTTCGCGCCGGCCCGGTTGTGGGCCAGCCGCAACGACGGCTCCAGGATCCTCGCGGCCATCGCAGCCGTGGTCGTCTTGCCGTTCGTCGCCGAGACGAGCGCCGAGCCCCGCGGCAGGCGCGCCGCCAGCCGGTCGACCGCGCTCGGATCAAGCTTCCAGAGGAGCTTGCCGGGCAAGGTGGTGCCGCCGCCGGCGCCGGCCAGGCGCGAGAGGCCCGCCGCGGCGCGGGCGAGGCCGATCTCGAGGGCGAGCGGGGCGCGCACGCCGCCACGCTACCGCGCCGACCTCGGCGTCACCCGTTCGAGGGAACTTTCGGCGGGCTCACCCTGCCGGGGGATGTAGCGGGGCCCCCGCAAAGCCTAGGTTCCGCCCGTATTTCGCGGCGGCGAGCAAGCACCGACGACGCGGTTGGACTGACATGCGGCCCGCGCGAGGGCGCGGAAAGGAGACACGGAAGGTGAGGAACGGCGGAATTCGCAACGAGACGCGATCGAGCGCGCTGTGGGGCACGGGCAACCGTGGCGGCGAATCTCGATCCAGCGCTCTCTGGGGCAAGGGCGGCAGGGGAGCGGTCACCGCGCTTGCGGCGATGCTCGTCCTCAGCGTCCCTCTCGCAGCGAGCGCACCGAAGCACGGACGGCTGGCGGTCAAGGTCACCCCGAAGAAGACCTGGGTCTCGCCCGGCCTCGTCAAGAGTGCCAAGCAGCATCCGAACCAGTACGTGCGGGTGATCATCCAGAGCACCAACGGCAGCATCTCGCCGGCGCTCTCGGCGTTCACGCGCATCAATCAGCTCGCAGACGACGACCGCGGTGGCCTGACCCGGCGCCTCAGCCTGGTCGACGGTGTCGCCGCGTCGGTGCGACTTCGTGATGTCGCTCGCCTGGCGAAGCTCCCGAACCTGATCGTGACGCCTGACGTCCAGGTACGCACGAGCGGGCTCAGCTCGAGCCAGCTCTGGCCGTTCGAAACCGGCCTCTCGAAGGGCTGGAGCGGCGGAGACGCGCCGAAGCCGGGCTCGGTTCCGGCGATCGCGATCGTCGACTCCGGCATTCAACCGGGCCGGACGGACTTCGGCAGCCGCGTGCTGGCGAACGTGAAGTTCAGCACGCTCCCCGACGATTCGCCGGGCGACGGCCGCGGCCACGGCACCTTCGTGGCGGGCATTGCAGCCGGAGGGGCAGACAACTACACCGGCGGCACCCCGCAGGCCCCGCTCGTCTCGCTGGACGTGATGGACGATCATGGCGTCGCGCGGACGAGCGACGTGATCGCGGCGGCCCAGTGGATCCTGGCCAACAAGAACACGTACAACATCCGCGTCGCCAACTTCTCGCTGCACTCGGCGACGAAGAGCCACTTCTTCCGCGATCCGCTCGACCAGGCGGTCGAAAAGCTCTGGTTCAGCGGCGTGGTCGTGGTCGCGGCGGCCGGTAACTACGGCGTTCCGACCGGCCCGAGTGGCGTGCTCTACGCGCCGGGCAACGACCCGTTCGTGGTGACCGTCGGCGCGATCGACATCGGCGGGACGAAGAACACACACGACGACATGAACGCTCCATGGTCAGCGTACGGCCGGACGCCGGACGGCTTCATGAAGCCGGAGCTGGCGGCCCCCGGCCGCTACATGGTCGGCCCCGTGCCGGCGACGTCGACACTCGCGATCGAAAAGGCGACCAACGTCGTCGCGCCCGGCTACATCCAGCTGTCGGGAACGTCGTTCGCCGCGCCGATCATCTCGGCTGCTGCCGCGCAGATCCTCGGCAAGCATCCGGAATACACGCCTGACCAGGTGAAGGGCGCCCTGATGGCCTCCACCAAGGCTGTCGACGGTGCACCCGTCGGGTCGGTCGGCGTGGGCGAGATCCAGGTGACGAACGCGGCGGCCATGAAGACGCCGCCGAACCCGAACAAGGCGCTCGAGCAGTTCGTGAAGCCGGACCTGACAGGCTCGTCGGTCTTCGACGCGGTCAGCTGG
>Ga0193727_1000370_pt1 | contig 17152 bp, 16 predicted proteins | sample H2c2metaG_FD_143051 | JGI IMG/M metagenome (GOLD analysis project Ga0193727, IMG submission 143051) | Soil microbial communities from a riparian zone of the East river system, Colorado, United States - H2c2 | ecosystem: Environmental > Terrestrial > Soil > Riparian zone | place: USA: East River...
ATGTCGGGCATGAGCCAGTCCGCGACGATGATGCGGAACCGCGTAAGGAGCCACCGGTCCCACGCTTCGCGTCCGTTTTGCGCGGTCACGACTTCGTGACCTTGAGCGTCGAGAATCGCCTTGAACGTCTCCCGGGCTACGGGATCGTCGTCCACGAGCAGGATCTTCATGAGCCCTCCACCAGGGGAGCGTCGCGGGCGTCGCGGTCCTGCTGCACGTAGGCAACCACCGTCGCGGCTTCGACCAATACGCGCTCCAGCCCGCCGCGCGCCTGCCCGACGTCGCCGTCCTGCGCCGCCGTCTCGACGTGCTCGAGCAGCTTGGCGAGCTGGCGGGCTCCGATCGTCCCGGCGGCGCCCCGCAGCACATGCGCCGCCCGGGTGATGTCACCGGGGTTCCCTTTCGCCGCCGCGGCCTCGAGCGTGGCGAGGCGGCCCGGCACCTGGCTCAGAAACGCATCCAGGATGGAGCCAATCGCTTTTGCCGCTCCGGCGTCCCGGAGCGAGCTTTTGAATCCTTCCAGATCCACCGGAATGGCGGGAGCGGCTGCTTCAGGGCTGGGGCTCAGGGGCGGGGCCGGCGCTTCGCGCCGTCCCTCGATCAAGGCGAACAGCTCGTGTCCCTTGAACGGCTTGGCCAGATAGTCCGTCATGCCGTGGGCGATGCAGCGCTCCCGCTCACCGCTCAGCGCGTGCGCCGTCAAGGCGATGATCGGGAGATCCCGGCCCTTCGCCGTGGCGCGGATGGCCTGGGTCGCCTCAAACCCGTCCATCTCGGGCATCTGGATGTCCATCAGAACGACGTCGTACGGGTTGCGCTCGACGGCGATCACGGCCTCGCGACCGTTGTTGACGACGTCCACCACGTGTCCCCGGCTCACGAGCATGGCGGTCGCGACCTGCTGGTTCATGGGGTTGTCCTCGGCCAGCAGGATCCGGAGCGTGGGCCGCGATTCGGCAATCGAGTGGCGGGTGATGACCGCGGGGCCGCCCATGGCAGGGGAATCCGCGAGTACGGCGCCGAGGGCTTCGATGAGGTCTGCCCGGGAGGCCGGCTTCGTCAGGTACGCCTCGATGCCGAGCACGCGGCATCGCTCCCCGTCGCCCCGTTGGCCCGCGGAGGTGAGCATCAAGAGCCGGGTGCCGGCGATACGCGGATCGGCGCGGATCTCGGTGGCAAACTCGAAGCCATCGCGATCCGGCATTTGGACGTCGAGGATCGCCAGCGCGTACCCCGCTTCCTGCTTGGTTGCCTGAAGCAGCGCCTCGAGCCCCTTGGCCGCACTCCCCGCTTCATCCACGGCCATTCCCTCGGCCGCGAGCATCTCCCGGAGGATACGCCGGTTCGTCGGATTGTCGTCCACGACGAGCACCCGGCGGCCGCCGAGGGCCGCCCGCCCGGGGACGAGCAACACGTCGTCGGGCTCCACGGGGAGCGTCAGCGTGAAGTGGAAGTCGCTGCCGCGGCCCAGCTCGCTCGTGACGTCGAGCTCGCCGCCCATCAGGTGTACCAGCCGCTGTGAGATGGCGAGCCCGAGGCCGGTACCGCCGTAGCGCCGCGTCATCGACGCATCGGCCTGCGCAAACTCTTTGAAGATCATCTTCACCTGCTCGGGCGAAACGCCGATACCCGTGTCGCGCACGCTGAATGTGATACGGGCGAGTCCGTCCTCCATTTCAGTGGCGGCGATCGATACCACCACCTCGCCTTCTTCGGTGAATTTGATCGCGTTGCTGATCAGGTTCGTGAGAACCTGCCGCAGGCGGGTCGGGTCACCGCGCACGGCCCGGGGGACCTCTTGCGGCACGTCGGCGAGCAGCTCGATATGGCGTTCGCGCGCCCGTACGGCGAGGAGGCTCGCGGTCGCATGCACCAGCTTCGCGAGGTCGAAGGAAATGGATTCGAGGTCGAGATGCTGCGCCTCGATCTTCGAATAGTCGAGAATGTCGTTCAGGATCGTCAGCAGCGCTTCCGACGACGCGCGCACCAGCTCCAGGGCCCGCCGCTGTTCCGCACCCAGGTCGGTGTCGAGGATGAGCTCGACGAACCCCATGATCGCGTTCATCGGGGTCCGGATCTCGTGGCTCATGTTCGCGAGAAACGAGCTGCGGGCCCGCGTGGCCCGCTCCGCGACGTCGCGGGCCTCGCGCATGGCCTCCTCGGCACGCCGCGCCGTTTCTTCGCTCACGGCGAGCAGGGCGGTGGCGCGGAGATGGTCGATGATTCCGGCATGGGCCCGCCGAAACAGGAACCCCATGAGGACCCCGAAAAACGCCACGCCGGCGGCGGTGGCAACATGGAGGCGATCGTGCCCGATGACGAGGAGGCCGGCCGTCACCGGCACGGTGATCGCGATGACGAACCCCAGGAAGCTCACCGAATCGGCCGAGAGCGTGGTGAGCGCGGCGGCGATCATCGCGGAGAGGACCACGAGCAGCAGCGCCGCATGTGCGAATGGCAAATCCTGGATGATCATCGCCACGCCGACGCCCCAGCAGATGCCCAGCAGGGCGACCGTGAGGCGGACCCCCAGCCAGATGTCGCGGTCGGTCAGCGCACGGCGATGCACGGTGCGCAACCACACCGACCGGAAGGCCGTCGCCAGCGTGACCGCAAGTGCCCACCCCAGCGCCGCGAAATGCGGGACCTCGTCCCAGGTCGCAAAGACGACGAGGGCCATCATCAGAGGGTGGCCGATCAGCACCAGGCCGCTCTCCCGGATGAGGCGCTCCTGGAGCAGGCGCCGGAGATCGGCGCGGACCCCCTCCTCAGACGGAGGTGCGCCGGCGGGCAACACAGCCGCGTCGGGAGACGTCACGACTCGGCCTCCTCCTCGTCGAACGACTCGATCACGCGTTCCAGGGCGGGCAGCAACTGGGTGGGTGCGACGGGTTTCTTGAAGAACTCCTTGGCGCCCAGGGCTCTCACGCGGGCCTCGAGTGCGGGATCGGTCAATGCCGTGATGACGATGATCGGAATCATGCGCGTTTTTGCATTCGCCTTGAGGCGCTCGAGGACCTGAAAGCCAGTACCGCCCGGCATGCCGATGTCGAGAAGGAGCGCGTGGGGCGGCTTGCGCATCGCCATCATGATCGTCTGCATCGCGTCAACGGCGACCGAGACATCATACCCGCCCCCCGTGAGCACTCCGGAGAGCATCTGAACCGTGACCGGATCGTCGTCCGCGATAAGGATATGCTGGCGTTTTGGCACCGGGTTAAGCCCCATACCCGCGAGGGGTGGAAAAGTCGTGCGCCGAGGTGCTCGTATCCCCTGCGCCCCGAGTTGCGCCGTCGGGATTGGGGGGTAGGTTAGCCATATTCCTTACTACCTGGGAGGTCGTATGCGTCCTTTCTTCATTAGCACGACGGTCGCGACCCTGGCGTCGTTCGCAGCGTGCAGTCCTGCTGACCGGACGGTGCCCACCGAGCAGAGCGCCGCCGCCACGGCGCCCGGGGCCAGCGCAGCCGCCAACGCTCCGGATGTGAAGAACTTCGTTGCCCACCTGTCGGGCGACAACGAAGTACCGGCGCGGCCCTCGCTAGGGCAGGGTGAGCTCAAGCTCCAACTTAGCCCGGACGGCCAGTCTCTCGATTATCGGATCATCTCCAGCAATATCACCAACGTCGTCCAATCGCACATCCACATAGCCCCCGAGGGGGTAAACGGCCCGATCGTGGTGTTTCTCTACGGTTTGGTCCCTTCGGGAGGCGGGCGGACCGACGGCGTTCTCGCGAAGGGTACCATCACCGCGGCAAACTTGATCGGTCCGCTGGCTGGGCATCCATTGAGTGATCTGGTCGCGGCGCTCGAAGCCGGTAACGCTTACGGCAACGTGCACACCAACGATGGCGTAGGCGTCACGAACACCGGTCCGGGCGACTTCCCGGGCGGGGAGATCCGCGGCCAGGTGCGCGCGAACGGCCCGTAGCCCAATTCCGCTCGTCCGGCGTTCGCGCGGCTCAGATCTCACCCCGGCGCGCGAACGCCGCGATGTGCTCCCCAGCGCGATAGGCGAGCGCCTGGATCGTACAGGTCGGCTGTCCCCGCCCCGATGTCACGAAGCTCGACCCATCACACAGGAACAGGTTTGGTACGTCGTGGGTGCGATGATATCGGTCCACCACCGACGCGCGCGGGTCGTCGCCCATCCGGCAGGTGCCGAGCAGGTGGACGGAGAAGTTCGCCGGTTGCACCGGCCGGGCCCAGGTCTGTCGCGCCCCGGCCGCCTCGAGGATCTCGATCCCTTTGGCCTGGAGGAAGCGCATCGCCGCCAGGTCGTCGGGGTGATCCTGATACGTGAAGCGGAGTGCCGGCAGCCCCCACGCGTCCTTGAGGACGGGGTCGAGCGACACGGCGTTGCTTTCGAGTGGCAGCGACGTCGTGTGGCTCGCGGCCACCATGGTTCGAGAGTATGACTCGCGCAGCAAACGCTTGTACTCGGCGCCCCAAGTCGGCGCGTCGGGGGGGAGGCCGCCTATGATCCCGCCGAGCGCGAACCCGAGAGGGTAGCCCGTGAAGCGCGCGTCGATGCCGCCGCCGCCGTAGAAGCCGCGTATCGGGTCCGCGTCGTAGAAGTCGTGGATCATGCGCGACGCCGCCACGCTCTTCCACTCGTTGAGCAGGCCTTCGAACGATCCCATCGCCTCGCAATACCCGTTGAACATCAGGTACTTGCCGACCAGGCCGCTCGAGTTCGCGAGGCCGTGCGGAAACCGGTTCGATTGCGACATCAACAGGAGGCGCGCCGTCTCGGCGCCGTTCGCGCACAGGACCACGGCGCGGGCGCGCTGCCGCTGCTCGACCTTGTGCTCGTCGAAGTAGACCACGCCGCCGGTGCGGCCGGTACGCGCGTCGATCTCCACCTGGCGCACGTAGCTATTGGGCCGGATCTCGCAGCGGCCCGTGGCTTCCGCCATCGGGATCACGCTAGTGAGCGTCGAGGACTTGGCGCCGAACTCGCACCCGAACGCGAGGCAGAAGCCACAATGGTGGCAAGCCTGGCGTCCGCGGTAGGGCTGTGAGAGGATCGCCAGCGGGGTGGGTTGCGAATGCAGGCCAAGGTGGCGGCAGCCGCGCTCGAACAGCACGCCGGACGACTTCACCGGCAGCGGCGGCAACGGGTACGGACGCGACCGGGGCGCGTCGAACGGCCCCGCTGTTCCCGACACGCCCAACTCCCATTCGGCCTTAGTGTAGTACGGCTCGAGCTCGGCGTAGGTGATGGGCCAGTCAGCGAATCCGGTGCCGCTGATCGGCCCTACGCGGCTGGCCTCGACAAAGTCGATCTCGTGGAAGCGCCAATAGTTTGCCGTGAAGTGAACGCTCCCGCCGCCCACCAGTCGGGCGTACACGAGCTGACCGGCGCCTTGTTTCGCTTCCTGGTTCGGTGTCGGGGCGAATGTCTGGGGCTGGTCTTGCGGGTTGTTGGTGATGCCGCCGCGGAAGAAATACTTGAATTCGTCATGCTCGAACTGCGCGGGCTCGAGTCGCGGTCCCTGCTCGAGCACGACGACCGAAAGGCCCGCAGCCGCGAGCTCTTTCGCGACGATACCACCCGCCGCGCCGGACCCCACCACTACGAAGTCCACGAGGTCACTCGGCCGGAACCGCACACTCGGGTCGCGCATGGCTCCTACCTTCTCACGTCGGCGCCGTCGTAGTCGCCGAACGGCGGCTCCCACATGAAACGGTCTTCGAAGCCGAGGATCTGCCAGCCGACCTTGCCGCGATTGCCGCCCCACGACGGGTTCGCAAACGTCCCGGCGATGGTCAAAAAGCGCACGCCCTGGAAGAACGGTGTGGGCTCGATGGCGTGAAGCAGCTCGATCTGTTGTTGCGCGGAGAGCGTGGCGAAGCGCCCCGCCCCCGGCCAGCGCTGGCGAGCCTCGCGATTCAGGTCGTCCAGACCGCGGGGGAAGCCCTCGCTCTGGGTGCGCGCCCAGGTGGCGAGCGAGTGATCGATGAAGTGGATGGCGCCGGCCTCGCGCGCGCCGGGGACATCGTCCGTGGGAATGATCTGCGCGGCGATCGCGTCGATATCGGCCGCCTGATCAGGTGTGAGGAATTCCCAGGAGCCCGGGGGTGCGGCCGCGTGCGCCCGCGCAAACGCCAGGCTCGCGCGCAGCTGGTCCGGGTCGGCCGCGAGCCATGCGGACGCGACGGCGGTACAGGAGGCGGCGAGGAAGGCCCGGCGGCCCAGCGCGTCATCGAGCATGGCGGGCTTAAGTATGCGCGCCATTATTATAGAGGCAAGAGATGAAACAACTCGTCATCACTCGCTATGGCCCACCGGAGGTGCTGGCGGTGCGCGAGGCGCCCGATCCTGCCGTCACGGAGGGGACGGTGCGCATCCGTGTCGCGGCGGCGGGGATCAACTTCTCCGATGTTATGGCCCGCCAGGGTCTCTACCCCGACGCCCCGAAGCCCCCGTGCGTCATCGGGTACGAAGTCGCCGGCGTGGTTGACGCGGTGGCGCCCGGCGCGGTCGCGCCGCGGGCCGGCGACCGGGTCGTCGCGACGACACGATTCGGCGGCCAGAGCGAGCTGGTGGTGGTGCCCGCCGCGAACGTGTTTCCGCTGCCGGATGCGTGGAGCTTCGAGGAGGGTGCGGCTTTCCCGGTCGTGTTCCTCACCGCGCACCACATGCTGGTGCGGGTGGCAGCCGCGCAACCCGGCGAAACCGTGCTGGTGCACGCGGCGGCGGGTGGCGTGGGACTGGCCGTGGCGGAGCTGGGCCGCGTGCTCGGCTTGCGGGTGCTCGGGCTCGCGTCACCGGGGAAGCACGAGGTGCTGCGAACCTACGGCGTGGAGCCGATCGATGGCCGCGACCCCGGCTGGCCCGACGCGGTCCGGCGTCTCGCCCCAGCTGGCGTGGACATTGTGCTCGATGCGGTAGGCGGGAATTCCTGGCGCCAGGGCTACGCCTTGCTCGCGCCCGTGGGACGCCTGGTGTGCTTCGGCGCGTCGGAGCTCTCAGTCGGCATGCGCCGCAACCTCTTCTCACTCGTTTGGAAGGCGCTGCGCTGGCCTCGCTTTGCCCCGCTCACGTTGATGAACCGGAACCGTACCGTCGCCGGGGTCAACCTCGGACACCTTTGGAGCGCGGACCGGATTCTCAGGCCGCAAATCGAGGCCCTGCTCGGCTACGCGCGCGCGGGGCGGATCCGTCCGCGGGTGGACCGGGTATTTCCCCTGGTCGAGGCTGCAGCGGCGCACCGCTACATTCATGAGCGCCGCAACATCGGCAAAGTGGTGCTGGCGCTGGGCTAGGGACCCTGGGAACCCCGCCGGCGTTATGTGTGTGCGTAGCAACATCGCACCACCCTCATCACAGTGGAGTTTGCACCATGCGTTTCAGCTTTGCCGGCATGCTCGTCATGGGCCTGGCTCTCGCGCCGTCGCCCGCGGCCGCCCAAAGCCACGCGAAAGGATGGAACCCGATGGAATTCAAGAAGCCGAGCGATCCACAGTTGAAGACCGCCCTGACCCCGCTGCAGTACCAGGTGACCCAGCACGAGGGCACGGAGCGGCCATTCCATAATGAGTACTGGGACAACCACCGGGCAGGGATCTACGTGGACGTAGTCTCAGGTGAGCCGCTGTTCAGCTCGCTCGACAAGTACGAGTCGGGGACGGGATGGCCCAGCTTCACGAGGCCGCTCGAGACCGGGAATGTCCGCGAGAAGACCGACCGGTCACTGGGCATGGCGCGCACCGAGGTGCGATCGGCCCATGCGGACTCGCACCTGGGGCATCTATTCGACGACGGGCCCGCGCCCACCGGGCAGCGCTACTGCATGAACTCGGCGGCGATGCGGTTCATTCCTGTCGAGCGTCTGGCGGAGGAGGGGTACGGGGAGTATCTGGCGCTCTTCAAGGGCGTGACGGCGAAAGATCCGGCGCACAAGTAAACCGGAGTCCCGCATCAGCCATCGAGGGCAGGGGTTGGTCTCCCTGCCCTCGATCGTTTTTTGGCATGCGACCCGCACCTTCGGCCAGGCGTCAGCCGGCGACCGCGGCCTCGGGTCAGCGGTCGGCACGCGACCGATGTACGCGTGCCTCTTCTCACCGATCTCCCCGCGAGTCCATGCCACCGTACGCCTAACTCTCACCTTGGAGCAACCTCCATGGTCTCGTCGTCGAAAGTATTCCTACTCCTCTGTGCCGGTATTTTCCTCGGTGCATGCGAAGAGCAGTCCAGCCCCGAGGCCACCACCCTCACCGACGAACCCGTCCCGATTGTCCCCGCGGAAGTGACGCCCGACTTGCAGCTCGCGCAAACCTCCGCGCTGGGAGATCCGCTACCGCAGCTGGACCCGACCGAGATCCTCAACTTTACGGCGGGGCAAATTGCGTTTGCGGAAGTGGAAGAGGTCGACGATGGGCTTGGCCCCGTCTTCAACGAAGCTTCCTGCGCGAGCTGCCACACGGCCCCAGTGGGAGGCACCACCGGGCGGCTGGAAACCCGCTTCGGGCGTACCGCCAATGGGATGTTTGATCCGCTGACGACCGTTGGGGGGTCGCTGTTGCAGGACCATGCGATCGGCGCCGTGGCCGACGGCGCAGTCTTCTTTGCGGAGCAGGTCCCAAGCACGGCGAACGTGGTGGCGGGGCGCATGACCACGCCGCTGTTTGGCCTCGGCCTGGTGGACGCGGTCCCGGACGCGGAGCTGATCGGACTCGCCCTGCTGGAGAGGGCGCTGACGCGCACCCCCGGGACGCCGAGCATGGTACAGGACATCGCGACGGGGGAGACGCGGGTCGGGCGGTTTGGCTGGAAGGCCCAGGTGGCCACACTGCACACCTTCTCGGGCGATGCCTACCTGAACGAAATGGGGGTTACAAGTCCGGACTTCCCGAACGAGACCTGTCCGCAGGGGGATTGTGCCGCGCTCGTACACAACCCCGTGCCGGGCCTGAACGACGAGGGGGACGACGTCGAGGCGTTCACCGACTTCATGACGCTGCTCGCCCCGCCACCGCGCGGGCCGGGGAACACCGTCACCGGGGCGTCCCTCTTTCTCATCAGCGGCTGCGCCGGATGTCACACTCCCCGCTTGGCAACGGGGCGCAGCTCAACGCCCGCGCTCGACCGCAAGGTCTTCGAGCCGTTCTCTGACTTTCTGTTGCACGACATGGGAACCCTGGGCGACGGGATTGTCCAGGGCGCGGCGAACGGACGGCAGATGCGTACCGCGCCGTTGTGGGGCTTGCACACGCGGCCCGCGTTCCTCCACGATGGCCGGGCGACGACCGTCCAGGCGGCGATCCTGGCGCACGATGGTCAAGGGCGGAGTGCCCGCGATCGGTTCGTCGGCTTGACTGCGGAGAAAAGGCAGGCGCTGCTCGCGTACTTGAACTCGCTCTGATGTAACCGGGCCAAAGGGGCTCCTCGCGCAGTGCGAGGAGCCCTTTCAAAACTCGACCTCCCATACCGTGCCACCCGGCACCCGACTGGCGAAGATCAGCCGCCCCCCACGGTGCCTGATGCCGTGCAGCAGGGCGGCGATCGCGTTTTCGGGATAGAGCTCGGTTGCCCACAGCCAGGCAAACGGATTCGCGGCGCGTTGGACGCGATCGCTCTCGCTCGCGACCCACCCCGCGTCGGGTGCCGGGGACCGTGCGATTCCCCCGCGTGCGTATTGAATGCGGGCGCCCACTCCGATGAGCTCCTGGCGACGCCCCAGCGGGAACGACAGCGCCGCGGCGTCGACCGGTTTGTCGGGAAACCGCAGCAGTCGCACGCTGTCCGGTAAGCTCCAGTCGGTCGCGGCAACCCCAGCTGCCCACATGTCGGCAAATCGGCGCAGCCGTGCGGTATCGGGGGCATTCCAATCAGCAGTGTAAAAAGCCCACACCGCGCACACGCACGACACGCCGGGGGTGAAGAGATACACCGGGGCGTTTGGCGGCCCGGCCTCGATGGCCTTCAACAGCGTCTTGGTCTCGCGCCGTCGCTCGGGGTGCAACGCTTGCTCCAGGGCAGGCGGGTAGCGCCACAGCGTGAGCAAAACCAGAAAGGTTGCTAGGGCCGGCCCTCGCGCCCGTGGCGGGAACGCGCCGACCGCCCAGCACAGCGCGGACGCATAGATGAAGAACAGCAGAGGAGCGGCAAAGAGCAGCAAGCGATCTACCGGCGGGTACTTGCCCAGCATGGCCGCCCCGAACACCGCGATGTACGGCCCGGCGCAGAGCAATACCAGCGATAGTCCCCGCGTTCGAAACATCGCTACGAGCCCGGCGACAAACGCGAGCGTCGTCAGTCCGCCCAGTACCAGGGGCGTGCCGAGCAGGGTGCCGCCCGGCCAAACCAACGGCGGCACCAGCATCGCGCGCACGGCGCGCATGGCCCGGCCCGCGAAATCGGGCGCCCCGGGGGAAAGGAAGGTCATGTCCCAGAACCCCCTGAGGAACGTGTCCGTCGCTCCCTCCTGGTAGACGAAGAAGTACGTCACGGCGAACATGCCCGCCCACCCGATGGTCGTGAAGGCATAGCGCCGCCGCCAGGTTGGAACGGCACGCACCGCCGCACTGGCCGGTAGCGCGAGTGCTGCTCCCGCCAGCACGAACACGGCTGGATGCGAGATCCACAGCGCCGCCGCGCCTCCGGCCGCGAGACGCCACCACGCGGCGCGGTCGTACGCGGCCCGCAATACGTCGATCACCAGCCACATCACGAGTAGCGTGACGAGCGCGTCGCTGGTGTATTGCTTGACTGCGCTCCCGTAGCCGATCAGGAAGGTCGAGAAGGCGCCCAGGCAAGTGGCCAGCGCGGCGGGCTGCTCGCCGAACGCGCGACGTCCCACCTTCCACAGCAACACGAGACCTGCGATGCCGGCGAGCACAGGGAGAGCGCGGAGCGCGTACTCGTTGACGCCACCGACCAGCGTCATCACTTTCTCGATCCAGAGAAAGGGAATCGGGGCGGCTTGCCCGTGGTCGAGTGGTTGGGTGAGACCGCCCAGCGAGCGCGCCGCGACATTGAGCGCGAGGCGGGCGTCGTCGACGTAGAGCTCTCCCTGAGAAAAATACTGGAGCAGCCGCACCCCGGCCCCGGCGGTGATGAAGCTCGTCGCGACGGCCCCCCACGCGGTTCGCGGACCGAGGGGCGCGGCAATGCCGGATGCGACGGTCAAAGGGTGGACATTCTCCTCAGGCAGGGCTATAGAATTCCCTATCCATGTTAACCATCCCTCAGGTCGCGAGCAATTTGCTCGTGCAGCTCAACTACGCGACCAATCGCACATTTGCGCTGCCGATTCTCATTTTCTTTCCGACGGCGCGCTGCAACTCTCACTGCATATCGTGCGACTGGTGGAAGGCGGACGGCGCCCGGGACTTGACACTGGAGGAGATTAGTGGGTTGACCGCACAGCTCCCCGCGCTCCGGACCCGGCTGGTCTCGTTTTCCGGAGGCGAGCCGACATTCCGGCGCGACGTGTATGAGATCGCCGCGCTGTTCCGCGCCCGCGGCGTGAGATTACACCTGTTGACCAGCGGCCTGTCGCTCGAGCGGGATGCCGCGGCGGTGGTCGAGCACTTCGGGGAGGTCACGATTTCGCTCGATGGACACACCGCCGCCCGATATGAGCAGATCCGGGGAGTGAACGGGCTGGGCGTGATCGAACGCGGTGTCCGCAAGATCAAATCGCTGTCGCCCCGGACCAAAGTACGGGCCCGCAGCACCCTGCATCGCCACAACTTCACGGAGGTGGCCCCGCTGATCGACAAGGCGCGCGCCTTGGGGCTCGACGGGATTTCCTTTCTTACCGCCGACGTGACCAGCGAAGCATTCGGGCGGCGGACGACGTCGTCCATGGAAGGGCTGCTGCTGGATCTGGAACAAGTCGACGAATTCGCGCGGGTGGTCGAGGCGGCCATTGTGTCGCATCGCGGCGATTTCGAGTCACGGTTCGTCGCCGAGTCGCCGGAGAAGCTGCGGCGGCTGCCCCAGTACTATGCCGCGCAGCACGGGCGCGGCGCGTTTCCGCCGGTGCGCTGCAACGCGCCCTGGGCCAGCGCCGTGGTCGAAGCCGACGGCGCGGTGCGCCCCTGCTACTTCCACCCCGTGGTGGGCAACATTCGAGAGCGCAGCCTGCGCGAGATCCTGGCGCATGAGATGGTCGCCTTCAGGCGCGGCCTGAACGTCGCGCAGAATGCGACGTGCACTCGCTGCGTCTGCACGCTGCGGGTCGGGCTGCGGGCGCCGACGTGAGCCAGCCGGGCCCCGGGATGAACGTCGAGGGTCTCGCTACGCGAGAGCGCCGCTGGTCACGTGGGCTGTATCGCCGCTTGTGGCGCCTGTGGCATCTGCTCATGCCGCGCGACGACAAGGTGATACGCGTCCGCACCGTGCACGGCGCCCCGCTCGTGGTGCTGCCCGGCGTGTTCGACGGTGCCCGGCTGCGGACGGGCGCGTTTCTCGCGGACACGCTCAACGCCGTCACCTGTCCGCCCGGCACGCGCGCGCTCGACCTCGGCACCGGCTCGGGGATCGGGGCGATGGTGGCGGCGCGCTACGGCGCGCGTGTGATCGCGACGGACATCAATCCAGAAGCCGTGCGCTGTGCGCAGATCAACGCGCTGGCGCACCACCTCGAGGATCGAATCGAGACGCGCCTGGGCGACCTGTTCGAGCCGGTGCGCGGCGAGCGCTTCGATCTGATCCTATTTAACCCGCCCTACTTTCGCGGGCGTCCCCGCGACCTGCCCGATCACGCGTGGCGCAGTCCGGATGCGTTTGACCGCTTCGTGCGCGAGCTGCCCGCGCACCTGACGCCCGGCGGGCGCGCGCTCGTGGTGCTTTCGAGCGATGGCGACATTGCTCCGGCTCTCTTGTCCGCGACCCACCTGGCGGTGCGGGTACTGCGCGAGCGCGACTTGTTCAACGAGATCCTCACGGTGTACGACGTTCGGGCGGTCAGCGCGGCGTAAACAGCAGCCAGCGTTGGGACGCCGGTCTCGTTTCCTGCATCACCCACACCACCAGCCACGACAGCGCGCGCCACAGTCTTGATGCTAGGGCGGGTGGAACAGCGTCGCGGGTCCTGTCCCGCGGGCTGTAGACCTCCGAGCGATGCGTCGTGGCAAACCGCTTGAGGAGTTGCTCGGTAGTGCCCGGCACACGCTCATCATGCGTTTCGATCAATACCGACGCCCGGGCCAGGCAGGTCACGACGTCGTTGTCGAACGTCGCCAACTCATCTCCCTCGATGTCGGCGAACACGAGGACTGGTGGAACGGCGTTGCTCAGGGCGTCTTGCAGCGTGGTGGGATTACAGATTCCCCGAAGCGCGATGCGGGTGTCCACGCCGTTCGCGCGTGCCGCCCGCGCGATATCGGCTTGCATGTCGGCCAACGCCTCGAAGGCGATCACCTGCGCCTGCGGGCATCGCAGCGCGAACCCGACCGCGTAGTAGCCCCGGGCGGCGCCGCAGTTGATGATGGTCCGGAATCCGGCAGCGACCAACCGTTCGATCGCCTGATGCAATTCGAGCTCGTGTGTCCCCAGGAGCAGCCGCAACAGGCGGCCAGGGTAGGGGGAGTCGGAGAGCACCATGCCGCGAAACGGTCCGTGGACCACGCGTCCGCGTGAGCGGCTCATGAGCAAACGCGCGAGACCCCAGCGCGCGCGCCCCTGCACCCAGCGGCCGGCCGCGCGGACACCAGGGGGAAGTCGGATCATCAAGTGTCAGGGGTTGCGAAGGGCACCAGGGTCTTGAGCAATGCGGTCCACCAGGCGGGATACCATCCGGCGTGCCGAAACGATATCCACAATGCCCGGCGGGCGTCGCGATATCGGTGCGCCGCTCTGAAGCGGTTCACAAACCGGAGATTGAACCGCGCCAGCTGACGCCGGCACAGCCGGCGCACGCGCGAGGAGGTGGTCCGGGTCAGCAGGTTGGTGTAGGTGCGATTCATGTATTTGAGCAGCTCGACCTGGCCCGTGGGCCGGTCTTCGAAATGCTGGCGCTTCTTGGCGAGGGGCGCGGGCACGACCGTGACCGGGCTGGCCGCCGCCAACCGGATGGCGAGATCATAGTCTTCGCAGCCATGGATCGATTCATCGAATCCCCCGACCGACTCGAACACGCGCCGCTCCACCATGATGGTGGGCATGGCGATCATGGCCTGCACGGTGATCACGTTCTCGAGTATCCAGCCGGCGTACGGGACCCACGGGCGGTCGCTGCGCCATTGATCTCCTTGTCCCTGCTCGTCCATGTGGACATAGCCGGTGTAACTCCAGCCGCATTCCGGATGCGCGAGCTGGTCGTCGACTTGAAGCGCCAGTTTGGCCGGAAGCCAGACATCGTCCGAGTCCAGGAACGCGAAGTACGCGCCGCGCGCCGCGCGTGCGGCGACATTGCGCAGCAGCGCAGGGTTGCCACAGTGATCGTGCGGCAGGGGACGGACGCGCGCGTCGGTGAGCGTTTCCAGGTACGCGCGGGTGCCGTCGGTCGAGCCATCGTCAATCACCAGCAGCTCCCATTCGGCGTACGTCTGCGCGAACACAGATTGCACCGCGTCTCGCAGCTGTGCTTCCCGGTTGTAGGTGGGAATGATGATGGAGACCAGCGGGCGCTCGAGCACGGCGAATTCTACACGGCGCAGGTACCCCGGGCCACTCGTAGATTCAAGGCAACTTCTGGAGGTGTTCATGCGACGCCTGTTCGGTCCGTTGGCTGGCGCGATTGCCGCGGTTGCGTTGTCAGCCGCGGCGCCGCGATCCGTGCCTCACCAGGTGCTGCTCACGCGCAGCGGCGATCTGCGCGTGGAACGCAAATTCACCGTCATCCCATGGCAGGTGACAGCCCCGGCCGGCGCGGGCGACATGTGGGCAGCCGGAATGCCGACTCGCATAACGATCCCGGCGGGGTGGGAAGGCGGATCCGTGTTGCTCAACGGCGGCGTCGATCTCGCCGGGTTGTGGCCCGGCGACGAAGACATCGCGATCACGATCGGCAAAAACGGTCGCTTCGGGAATTCCTCGCTCGCGATCGCGATTGGCCGCGCCAACGGGGGCGGGTTCGGCGGCCTGACCATCACAGCGATGGATCTGGCACCGGTCGCGGGGGACTACTTCGAAATCGGCGTGCTCACGGGCCAGGCAACCCACGGACAGACAATCAAAGCGGCGCGGCCGACGTTCTTTCAAGCGCGGCAGCTGTTCTAGCGCGACCCGGCAGGTTCTCCCGGGCCGTAGCCCAGCGCGGCGAGTGTCGGTTGTAGCAGCTGGTCCAACTCCAGGATCTGTTGCGGATCCAACGCCGTGCGCCAGCGGCCGATCGATGTCTGGTACACCGGCTGCCACACTCCCTGCAGGCGCGGGTGCCGTTCGACATCGCCCAGCTTCAGGTCCAGCTCGTGGTGGTGCAGCATGCGCTCATCGAATCCCAGGCCGAGAAAGCTCGCGACCCGTTCGAGGCTGGGCCGGGGATCGCGGACCAGGTCTTCGTAGCGAATCTCGAGGTACTGCGCCGGATGCCGGGCGCCGAAGGCCTGCGCCGTGCGCACCGCGCGCAGCCATGCCCCGGCGAAATAGGGCAGGCTTGCCTTCGAGACCTGTAAGAAAGACTGCACCACGTCGCGCCCATCGCGCAGCAGATGAACCACCTGGAGGTCCGGAAACACGGCTTGGAGCGCGGGAAGCTGTGGCGTGTGCGGGGGCGTCTTGTCGCCCCACCGGCCGGCACCTGGCTTGTGGTTTCGCAGATGGGCTCGATACACGGCGTTGAGCACCGTCGCCACGTTTCGCATCTCGCGCGGGAGCTCCTGGAGGTCGCGCAGCAGGGGGCCGGGCGCCAACTCCCACGGTTCCCAGGCACGCTCGTAGCCGAGCGGCGCCAGCAAGATGCGCAGCAGCACCTTCCACGGCAGCCGGGAATACCGGCGATAGTCGCGCACCATGGCGGCCAGGCCACTCTCCGGCGGGATGTGCACGTCGGGATGCGCCTCGAGCATCGCCCGCAACAGCGTTGAGCCGCAGCGCCCCGAACCGACGATGAAGAACGGCCGGTAGCGTTCCGGGCCGTGCAGCGGGCGGCCCCGGAGCAACACGGGCAGATGGCGCGCGAGGCGCGCGACGCGTGAGGTCATGAGCGTGGTCTCCCCGGACACTAGCATTGACGGGCTTTGCTCGCCAGCGATAGACTGCCGCACGCCATGACACCTCCCACTGTTCGACTGCCGAATTTTTTTCTCGCCGGCGTCGCCAAGTCAGGCACGACGGCCCTGCACGCGTATCTGAGTCAGCATCCGCAGGTCTTCATGAGTCCCATCAAGGAGCCCTGGTACTTCGGCATTGCGGACCTGCTGGCCCCGCCGTATGGCGACGAGGTCCGCGAGGCCCTGCAGCGCGATCGCGCCTGGTTGCAGCACTACCTGCCGGGGCCGCACGAACCCAACGTGTGGAAGTACGTCATGGAATGGGACGACTACGTGCGGCTGTTCCGCGACGTCCAGGACCAGCCGGTGGTCGGTGATGCCAGCACCGGCTACTTCTGGCTGCCGAGCGCCGCGGCTGCGATCCGCGCGAAGCTCCCGGACGCGCGGTTCGCGTTCATGCTGCGGGACCCCGCGGACCGCCTGTTCACCCTGTATGTCCTGAACCTGGCGCGCCAGCCGGACATCACGTTTCCCGCGTGGTTCCAGTTGGTCGTCGAAGCACCCCAGCTGTTCCCGTCGATCATTGGGGCAGGCCGCTACGCCACGCATCTCGAGCGCTGGGGCACGATCTGGCCGCGGGAGCGGATGCGCATCTACTTGTATGACGACTACCGGGCCGATCCCCGCGCGGTGCTGCACGACCTGTTTCGGTTCCTGGACGTGCGGCCGGACTTTCCGATCGACTTCTCGCGCCGCCACCACGAGACGACCGTGCCGCGGTTTCGGTTCCTGCACGCCCTGCGCCAGCGAATGTTTCCCGACGCTGGGCTGCGGTGGATTCCAGGCGGGGCTCGCCGGGTGCTGCGGCGGCTCTACCGCCGCCGCCGGGATGCGCTGGTCATGGATCCCACCGACCGCCGCATGGTGGTCGAGTATTATCGCGACGAAATCGGGCGGACTGCCACCCTCATGGGGCGCGACCTCTCGGCCTGGCTGCGCTGAGGACCTCTTCATACAGGGACTCAAAGCGGCGCGCGGTCGG
>Ga0193727_1000371_pt1 | contig 17144 bp, 18 predicted proteins | sample H2c2metaG_FD_143051 | JGI IMG/M metagenome (GOLD analysis project Ga0193727, IMG submission 143051) | Soil microbial communities from a riparian zone of the East river system, Colorado, United States - H2c2 | ecosystem: Environmental > Terrestrial > Soil > Riparian zone | place: USA: East River...
GTGAGGCTGGGTGCGTTCTCACGCGTCCAGGCTGCGCCGGCCAGCGCGAGCACTGCGGCCGCAAGCACAAGCACGACACCGGCCAGCCGCCTGTCGGCGCGCGGTCTGACCATTGCTTGAGCCTAGCGCTCTCGCCGCGAAGGTCAAGAAGTGCACTCGTTCGGCAGCAGCCAAATCCAGTCGGGACTAGCCGCCTGGACTTTATGCGCGACTCGCACTCGTACAGTCCACTCACGGTCTCTCCGGAGGCGAGCGGATCATCATCCCTGGCGGAAAGACGCGACGATTCGACGTTCCTGTCCGCATGTTTCCGTTTACGGAGCTGCGCGGTTGGCTCGAGCAAGCCGGATTCGAGAACGTCAGGAGCTACGGACGGGACGGCGAGCCACTCACGATCAACCATCCTCGGATGGTCGCCGTCGCATCGAAGCCGCGCTAGTTGATCGCTGCCGTCAATTGGACCCATCCTCGATGCAAGTCGGCCAAGATCGCTGTTGTGTTTCCGCCAAAACACGACAGCGACCCACACTGTCATTCTCGCGCGGATGCCGGCGCCACCTGATCGTCCAAACCGTCTGTTCATTGTCTTGGAGGTCCCAGCCCTGCTCGCTGGCATGGCGTTCCCTACCGCTGACACTGACTGGGTGGAGTTGCATCGGCGCGGCTTCCAGCAGCTCATTCGTCTTCACCCCGGCCACTACGACCCGGCCCCGCTGACCGCGCATGAGATCCTGCTTGAGGATCTTGCCGGTGGCCGTAAGCCACCCGATGCCGCATCCGAGCGCGACCGCGTCTTGGACGCGGCACGCCTCGCCACTGGATGTGTGCAGCGCGGCGAAGGCGTCATTGTTCATTGCGTCGGCGGAACCGGCCGAACAGGAACCGTGCTCGGATGTGCGCTCCGGTATCTCGGCCGTGACGCAGACGAGGCGGTCGCGATTATCCAAGCTCACCGCCCACACTGGCCGGAGTCACTGTGGCAGGAGGAAGTTGTCCGTACCGTGCAGCCAAGTTAGCCGCCATTCACTACGTGCCCGCCAGTCGTGAGCCCACCGCCACCCACCTCGTCCCAAGATACGGCTCGCATATTCATTGGCCTCGTCGATCGCTATACCGATCGCTGTCGCGTTTTGGCGGAAGTGCGACTGAGGCCCGGCTGGGTGCGCGGTTTTAGCTTAAAGGGGATGCTCGCCCGTTGGCACATTGGCGGGCGGTTGCCTCGTTCCCTGGCTCAGCCGGTGTAGTCCGGCCACACGTGTCCGATCCTCAACCGGGATTTGCTTCACGAGTGGTTAACGCAGCAGCAATCTGCGTCGCGAAATAGTTAACGAGGCAGCAACGTGCGCAGCGGACACTTCGGCTGGCGGATTGGAGTGCCGAGTCGCGGAGTGGTTGTGGGCGAGAGGCTTCTCAGGTTCCGAGGTATTGGCTTGAGGCTGAGCATCGCGCTGCTCGTCGTGAACCTGGTGGCGCTGGCGATCGTCTACAGCGCAACCGTGCCTTCGTTGGGAAGCCGGCTTGTGGCGGCGCGAGAGGCTGCCCTGCTCAGAGATGCCCGCTACCAGCGAAAGGTCTATGAGAGCGCGCCGCTCGATCCCGATTTCACCAGCAACGCCTCGGCCGCGAGCGACGCTCGTGCGACGGTGCTGACTCCGCCGAAGCCGCCGTCGGGTGACGTTCTCAGCGTCAAAGAGGACTCGCGCAGTGGGGCAAGCGCAGCAGACATCGAAAACGACCCGGTGGCGAGGCGGGCGGCGGCGACGCATGCGGCCGTAGGCGGGGTTGTGACGCGTGCCCACGAGCGCCACGCCGAGGCCGCCGTCCCGCTCTCGTCCGACGGCACCGTTTTGCTTCTCTCGGCACCGCTCCGCGCCGAGTCGCGCAGCGCGGCGCTGATCAGTCACCGCATCCTGCTCGCGGCCGGCGCAGCGGTGCTAGCGGTTCTCCCGCTCGGCTACCTCTTTGCCCGCATCCTCGCTCGCCGGATCGGACGCCTCAAGGTAGCCGCGAGACGGATCGCCGAGGGGCAGTTCGACGATCCGATCGAGGATCCGACCAGCGACGATCTTGGGCAACTAGCCCAAGAGTTGGAGACGATGCGCGGGCAGCTCGCGCGGCTCGACAGCGCCCGCAAGGAGTTCATCGCCAACGCCTCACACGAGTTGCGCACGCCACTGTTCTCGATCGGCGGATTCCTCGAGATGCTCGACGCCGAAGAACTCGATCGCAACACGCAGCGCCAGTTCATCCAAACGACGCGAGAGCAGCTCGACAGGCTGACCCGGCTCTCCCTTGACCTGCTTGACCTGGCGCGGCTCGACGTAGGCCGCATGCCTCTCTCGCGCGAGCCAGTTCGCCTCAGCCGGGTCGCCACGTTGGTCGTCCATGAACTGTCTGCCGCCGCGAAGAAGCAGCGACACAGACTCGACCTAGTCGCTCGCGGAGACATCGTCGTTCTCGGCGACCACGAACACATCGCGCGCATCGTCCGCGTGTTCGTCGAAAACGCGCTTCGCCATACGCCACGCCGAACCGCGATCTCGGTCATCGTCTCAGGCGCCGACGATGGCGGGCGGATCAGTGTCGAGGACGCAGGCCCGGGCATCCCCGAATCTGAGCTCAACCTCATCTTCGAGCGCTTCTACCGGATCGAAGGCACCGTCGCATCAGGCAGCGGTCTCGGCCTCTCCCTTGCGCAACAGCTAGCCGCACTCATGGACGGCAGGATCGACGTCAACTCAAGCCCAGGACGCACCACCTTTTCGCTCGCGCTACCCCGGCACCTGCCAGCGAACCAGCCGGGGCTAGAGACGCACGCCCTCGCTTGACTGCGCGACCGACTGAGCACCCAGAACAGGACGCAGTTACTAGCCCGCCCCCACCGGCGGTGTCGCCTTCTGTTGGAAACGCGACAGCGACCTCTGCCCCGCGCGCCGCCCAAGTCAACGAGTGCCCTCGATGTGCGCGTTGAGAGACGACTCGATGAAGGGTCAGCGCTTGGCGGGCGCGTTCCAGAGGTGGCGGAGCGTCGAGTGTTCGTTTCGAAAGGAGACGGGGCTCTCGAGTTTCTCCTCGGTCGGCCGCCCGCGCGCCTTCCACTCGTCGATCAGCGAGACCAGGAGGTCTTCGCTGTCGCGTGCGCCGTACGCAACGATCCGATCGACTGTTTTCTTCATGCCGCCAACCAGGGCGAGGCTTGTCCCGCGCCGGGCGTCGCGGGCTCGTCACTACCGCGAGCGCTTCACTATGACTACAAACGCGGCAGTTGTTTCATTGCCGCTTGTGTCTGTCGCCGAGCAACGGACACGCGTGCGGCCGATTCTGAACAGGCTCGCCGACCGCGGTCGGCACGTGACCGGGAGCGCGCTATCGACGGCGTCCTGTGCCGTGATCGAATAGGCGACGCGAACACGCCTCATCCCTTTCGGCAGACGGGTGGTCCTGTTGTTGGCGCCGTTCAGCACGGGTGGCGTCAGGTCGAAGTCGAGGCCGGGAACCACGAGCTTGCCGGCCCAGGTGTCTTTGGCGCCCCACTTGGGCGGTCCGCCCGACTCGTCGGTGTAAGTCCCACCGCCGGAAGCCCCGGCGTATATCCCCGAACCTCCCGCGATCGTGAAGGTCTCTTGTGCCTCAAGCGAGTTGCTGCGGAAAAGGCACGGCGTTCCGCCGATCCGGAGATCGATCTCTCCCTTGCCAGGGACGGTGAGCACAGCTGTGGTGGCGGGCAGGCGCACTGCCGCGATGTCGCACCCTGGGGGCTCGCTCTCGACGATGTAGTCGAACGACTCGTTCACGCCGCCGAGTCCAGGAATGACTCCTCCGGCGGTGCGCGCGAAACATTTGATGCGCGAGGGAGTGCCCGCCGGGCACGGTTTCAGGGGATAGGTGCCGGCGAGCTGGGCGTCGAAGCTGAGCGTTCCGGTGTCCGCGCGCGTAGCCCATCCGTCCGCTACCGACTGCCGACCCGTTGCTCCCCCCTGGGCTGCGGCGGCCAGCGCGCCGACGGTCACGACAAGCGCGAGACAAACCTGGTTCGGCCGGGGCGCGCGTACCTGCGTTCCGAGCGGGACTCGATGATGGTCAAGCGGGGACCTTGGGTTCGCGGTCGAGGGGCGAGGCTAGTGGATCGACTGCCACGCTGGCCGGCCCGGCAGCGCTCCGCACCAGGTATTCGCGGTTCCTTTGGTCAGAAGATGAAAGTGGCTGCCGTCCGCGTTCATCACGAAGTCCCAGCCCTCGTCTCGAGTGCGATCGTCTTTCCATCCGGTGACCAAATCGGCAGCCCACCTGAGAGTCCGATGGCACCGCAACTGTTCGCCCACCGCCGCGGCATTACATCCTTGCCGGCCGGAGTGACCGGGCATATCCCGCACTGCGTCTGGTACGCAATCGGTGTCCCGTTAGGTGATCATGCCGGCTGGGTCGCGGCCGGCGGGCTCCGTCGCTAGACAAGGGAGCCCCCGCCGCGTCCAGCCGGCGGGAGCTCGTTGGTCGTCCCCTTGCTCTCTGCTACCGCGCGGGCGGGATCAGTACGCGGTTGATGACGTGGATCACGCCGTTCGACGCCGTCACATCTGCCTTCGTGACCTTCGCCGAGTTCACGAAGACGTTCATGCCCGACGTCCGGATGCGCACGCTCTTTCCGCTCAGCGTCTTCGCTGTTGACAGCTTTGCGACGTCGGCCGCGGTCACCTTCCCCGACACGACGTGATACAGCAACACTGCCTTCAGCTTCGCCTTGTTCCGCAGCAACGCGTTCAGCGTCCTCTTTGGCACCTTCTTGAAGGCCGCATCCGTCGGGGCGAACACGGTATACGGGCCCGCCTCCTGCAGGGCGCCGACGAGACCGGCGCGAGTCAGCAACTTTGTGAGTGTCTTGAACTGCCCGGCCGCGACTGCGGTCTGGACGATGTTGGCGTCCTCACGCGTCCGGGCCGTTGCCGTGCCGGCCGCAACCGACAAAACGACCGCGAAGAGCGCGAGAACTGCGATGAGCTTGGTCATTTCTACTCCTTCGTTTCGAGATTGATGGTCAGCGGGCGCCGGCCGGCGCGGCCCGCATGCCCGACCGGCGGGATGCGGTGAGCAGCGAGCCGATGCCGTAGACGGCCGCTAGCCCGACGAGGCCGTAGACGACCCGGCTCGCGGCGTTCGTCTCGCCGAACTCCAGCCCGCCGCAAATCCACGCGACGAGGTCAAACTCGGCGACGGCGACGAGACCCCAGTTGAGGCCGCCGACGAGGACGAGAATGGCGGCAAGAGCATCTAGCTTCTTCATCTGTATACCTCCTGTATAGATGTTGTCCGCCGCAGGATACGCAAAGCCGAACCTGCTTGTCAAGATTCTGTTCAGGTCCTGTATAGTGAGCTTGTGAGCGAGAGCGCTGGACTGCTGCGAATCGGAGAGCTGAGCCGGCGCTCGGGGGTGAGCCCCGAGCTCCTCCGTGCGTGGGAGCGCCGCTACGGCCTGCTCGAGCCGACTCGCTCGGCCGGCGGGCTGCGGCTCTACTCGGCCGCGGATCTCGACCGGGTCCGGGCCATGCAGCAGCACCTCGCCGAGGGCCTCGCCGCGGCGGAGGCTGCTGCCCTCGCCGCCGCGGCCGAGCCTCGCGCCGACCAAGCCGTCGCTTTTTCGCCGGCCGCCGCGAGGCGGGATCTCGACGTGTCGCTGTCGGCGTTCGACGAGGCGCGCGCACATGCCGTGCTCGACGAGCTGCTCAGTACCGCGACGCTCGACTCGATCCTGTCCGACGTCCTCATCCCCTTCCTGCGCGAGCTGGGCAAGCGATGGGAACGCGGGGAGATCACGGTCGCTCAGGAACACTTCGCGTCGAGCGTGTTGCGGGGGCGGCTGCTCGGTCTCGCGCGCGGCTGGAACCGCGGGATCGGGCCGCGCGTGTTGCTCTCCTGTGCGCCGGGCGAGCAGCACGACCTGGGCTTGGTCGCCTTCGGCCTCGCCCTCCGAGCGCGGGGCTTCCGGATTCTCTATCTCGGCGCCGACACGCCGATCGAGAGCGTCGCCCAGACAGCGCGCGCTGCGCATCCGCACGCCGTCGTCGTCAGCGCGGTCAGCGCCGAACGTTTCAAGGAGATCGCCGGCGCACTCCGTGAGCTCGCCGCGGAGTACCCCGTGTATCTCGGCGGCGCGGGCGCCACCACAGTCGGAGGGGAATTCCCGACGTTGACGGGTGACCCCGTCGAGGAAGCCGACCGCTTCGCGGCGCTCACGCAGTGAGGCTGCGCCACGCGCGGCCGGAGCTCGATGGGTGGCGCGCGATGCGCGCGCGCTCCGACGACGGCGCCGTTGAATCGGACGAGCGCGTGCGTGTCACCGGGCCGGTGGTCGAGTTCAGCGAGCACGGGGCGCGCGTCCTCGCGGATCGCTACTGGCTCGAGGTGTCGCGAGTCAGCCGCGGGGTCGTCCGTCGCCGAGACACATCGCTCGGGCTCGAGCTGCGGCTGCTCGGTCGCGGGCCGTGCCTGCTCAGCTTCGGCCCAGCCCAGTGCACGAGCGACGTGGACGAGGTCCGGTGCCGGTATCCGATCGCGGGCGGCCTGCTCACCCGGCAGCCCGGTGGGGAGCTGAGTCTGTCGCAGTCCGGCTCGCAGCCGGCCGAACTGCGCGCGGCGGTGCGGGCCTTCGTGCCGAGATGGCGCGGCACCTGGTACGAGCGGGTGCAGCTGCGCTTCCATGTCGCCATCAGCAGGCGCTATTTCAAACGGCTGATCGCAGAGGCGTCGTGAAGGTCGCTGTCCTCGGCGCCACCGGTTTCATCGGACGCACGCTCCTGCCCGAGCTCGCAAGCGAGCACGACGTCGTCGCGGTTTCGCGAAGCGGCGCCGGGCTCGAAGACGACCGGGTGAAGAGCGTGTCGGGTGACGTCACGGACCACGCGGCGATGCGCAGGGCCCTTGACGGCGTCGATGTCGTTTACTACCTCGTTCACTCGCTCGGCGCATCCGACTTCAGCGAGCGTGACAAGCGGGCCGCCGCGACCGTCGCGACCGAGGCCGAGCGCGCCGGCGCCTCCCAGATCGTCTACCTCGGCGGCCTTGGGGACGATCGGTCGGACCTCTCTCCGCACCTGCGCAGCCGTGCCGAGACGGCCGCCACGCTCGAGCAGGGCGCCGTCCCCGTGACGACGCTCCGCGCCGCGATGGTGGTGGGGCGCGGGAGCGCCGGCTTCGAGACGATCGTTGCTCTGGTCGACCGGTTGCCGGTGATGATCGCGCCGAAGTGGGTCTCGATGCCGACCCAGCCGATTGCGCTCACGGATGTCATCGCCTATCTCGCCGGAGTCGCCGGCCATGACGGCACGATCGGTGAGACCTTCGATCTCGGCGGCCCGGACGTCCTCACGTATCGCGAGATGATCGAGCGCATCGCGGCGCTGCGGGGCCGGCGACGCGCGATCGTCGAGGTGCCGATCCTGAGCCCGCGCCTGTCGTCGTACTGGCTGCATCTGGTCACACCTGTGCGCGCAGGCGTCGCGCGCCCTCTCGTCGAGGGTCTGCGCAACCCGACCGTCGTGCGCGACGATCGCATCCGTCAGCTGCTGCCGCGGGCGCTGACGTCGTTCGACGCTGCCGCCCGCGCTGCGCTTGGTCAGGTGTAGGCCGGCTCGTCGACGACCTGGTCGACGAACTCGAAGAGCGCCTTGCGAACCCGCTCGACACCGTCGCCGCACCGTTCGATGCGGCGGCGCGCTGCTCTCGTCCCCCGTGTCTCACCTCGAGCCAACAGGAAATCGTCCGGCTGGTACGGCTCGCGATGTCCGGGTGTAACCAACTTCATGCACCCTCATCAATGCCCCTTGAAAGACCGGCCGCTAAGCGGAAAAGGCCCTGTTTCCAGGGCCTTTATGAGTAGCGGGGGCAGGATTTGAACCTGCGACCTACGGGTTATGAGCCGCCTCGAATAGGTACACGCGTTCGGCCGTATTCCGCCGAAATGCAGGCTCCGAGCCAGATTGGCCCACTGCCGCTGCATTTAGACGGAACACACTGACGTCGCTACGGAAGCTCGATGCTTGCAGAACGCTTGCAGTCTCCAGTCGATCCGATGGACTTGAGCGGACGCCTGCCTGTCACGCCGGAGGTCGCGGGTTCGAGTCTCGTCGCTCCCGTCAAAGTCCTTGCAAATCGGGATCCTATGTTGTCCATCTAGACGCCGGCTGGAGGCCAGCTACATAGGAGACCTTTTCGCGCCGACATCCGAAAGGCGCGGAACGGCGCGAAACCCGTCGTCGAGGTCGTGATTTCAAGCCATTTCCGGCCGAGTTCGGGCCGGTCACGAAGGTTGCGTGCAACTGCACAAAACGGCCGAAGGCCACGGTCAAGCGCGCCGATCGTGACGCGACGGATCCACGACCGCTCGCGCGACATAGAGGGCGAGGGAGAACAGCGTTCGCGATGTCCGTTATGGAAATCTCGGCCCTCACGACGGCAGCTGGTCCGCGAACGCCTGGGCGATGATGCCGTACCCAGCGCTGTTCGCGTGGATGTCCGGGCCTAGGGGCGGTGGCGTGCAGATCCAGGTCCACTCGCACTCGCGCAGGACGTCGAGCGGCGTGCCGTCGACGGGCGTGAAGTCCGTGACCGCGAAGGCGCTCTCGACGTCGGCGACCGGGTCACCTCGGGCGGCATACATCTCTTCCAAGAGGTTGTTGAAATCAACGACCCCCGTAACCTGAGCCTGAAGACCCGGCAAGGCCTGCGGCGCGAACGGATCGTAGTAGTTCATGCCGAGGATGGGGACGTCGGCGCCAGCCGCCGCTCGGAGCTCTCGGAGGATGATCGGCAGGTTCGTCAGAAGCGGTCCGATCCCACTCGGGCCGAGGAGATCGTTCGCGCCGATGTCGATGGTCACGAAGGCAACCGACCCTCGGTTTTGCTCCAGGAATGCGACCGCTTCGGCGAGCTGTGTTCCTCCATCCGGGTACTGGTGCTCGTAGAAGGCGGGCGGCCCACAGCTGGCGGCGACGTCGGGGTTCTGACTCCCGTAGAGCATCGACACGCTCGACTCGCCGCCACAGCCGAGCTTGACAAGCTGAAGCTGCGTGTACGTATCACGCTCGAGCTTGAAGAGCTGGTCGGCGTAGCCCTGGTGGTAGCCGGTGGGTATGACAGTGCCACTCCTGGTTCCCCCGATCGGCTGGTACCCCTGTGCCAGCGAGTCTCCGAGCGAGAGGTAGTAGGTGGCCTTGGATGCCGCGGAGGCACGTCCGCCTGCAACGGCGAGCGCGACCAGCGCGACCAGCGCGAAGAGAACGACAAAGCGCTTCATCGCTCCACCTCCTGTGGAATCGAGAGTTTGGGGTGTCATCACTTCACTCTCCTAGTTGTCTTTTCTCCAATTCACGGCCTTACGGCGTGAGCGCCGCGCACACCGAAGACACGTCGCCGCCAACCTCGAACGGGAACTGGCCGTGTGCGACTACGACCGCGCCATCGGGAAAGAGCGTGACCAGGTACCCGGCGTCGAGAAGTACCATCCCGCTCCCCGGCGCCTGGATGTGGAACGCCGCCCCACGTTGCGTGAAGACGCCCTGCTCCTCGGCGGGACTGCTCGGCGGTGTCGTCGTCACGTTCCAGTGGTCGTTGACGAACAGCGTCCTGCCGTTCGCAGTGATCGTTCCCTGCTGCTCGTAATGCTGGATGTTCCGAGGTGGGTCGTCATAGATGGCGAAGGTGCCGGTGCCGTCGATGTCCACGCTCACGTCGAAACCGCAGAACGTGCCGGCGGGGAAGATCGCGTGCAACCCAATCGGGAATGTGCCGCGCAGCGGTGCAGTGGCGACCGCAGCACTGACAAAGACAAGCGCGGCCGCCGAAGCGAATGCGCCTGCTGCGAACGTACGGATGGATCTCATGGTTCTCTTCCTCCTCTTCATCGGGCGTAGATGCGCTTCAACATCCGCTGCGCCACTAGGTACGGAGGCGCGCCGGCTATCACGGAAGCTCCTTCTCGAACCTAGGCGGCGAACGGGGACGAGCCAGGGCCGGTACGGTCCGAAGCGGGAGGGTGGCCTGGGAGGCCGCGCGGAGAGGAAGCTGCTCTTCGCCTTCGTGCCTCGGCTGGGCCGAGCTCCCGGGCGTCGCGGCGAGAACCACCGACGCGATCAGCGCGACACCGCAGGTTCGGAAGACGCGTCTGCGAACGTGGTGCTTCCTGGACATGCGCTCCACGCTGCGTCGGCCGCCTCACAATGACCTCTCGAATCGCTCTCGACGGCCTCTCGACTCGGTGCTAGCGTCGTGCGGGCACCACGCCGAAGGAGACCTATGGAGTTCCGGCTGCTCGGGCCGGTCGAAGCCCTCCGCGACGGCCGCTCCGTCGCGCTCGGCGGCGCCAAACCGCGGGCGCTGCTCGCGCTTCTTCTCCTTCATGCGAACGAGGTCGTCTCCCGCGATCGCCTGATTGACGCGCTCTGGCCGGACCGCGCACCGGGGACAGCGGCACACAGCCTCGACGTCCAGGTCTCACGCCTCCGCAAGGCGTTCGAGCCCGAAGCTCTCCTACTCACGCGGAGCGGCGGCTACGTCCTCGAGGTCAAGGGAGAGCAGATCGACGCGCACCGGTTCGAACGCTTGCTCGAGGAAGGGCGGAAGGCCAACGCAGCCGGTGACCCTTCCGGGGCGCTCGGAGCGCTCGAAGCGGCGCTCGCGCTCTGGCGCGGCCGCGCTCTCTCCGATCTCGCTTACGAGCCGTTCGCACATGCGGAGATCGAGCGTCTGGAGGAGCTACGGCTCTTCGCGCTCGAGGAGCGGATCGACGCCGAGCTCGCGCTCGTGCGACACGACAGCACCGTCTCAGAGCTCGAAGCGCTCATCGCCAAGCATCCGCAACGAGAGCGGCTGCGCGTTCAGCTGATGCTCGCCCTCTACCGCTCCGGCAGGCAAGAGGAAGCGCTGCGCGTCTACGCCGAGACGCGCAAGCGATTGGTCGATGAGCTTGGCCTCGAGCCGGGGCAGCAGCTGCGCGACCTCGAGCAGGCGATCCTGCGCCAGGACCCAGCGCTCGACCTCCCCAGGCCGCCGACCGCCACGCGGCGGCGACGGGCACTCATAGGTGTGCTTGCACTCGTGCTCGCGGGGGGCGTTGCCGCTGCAGCCATTATGCTCGCCAACGGCGGAACGGGAAGTGCACGGGCGTTCGTCGCTCCGAATTCCGCCGTCCTCGTCTCTGCATCAACGGGCAAGGTGGTTGGCGACGCGGACATGCGCGACACGGCCGAGGTGCGCTTCGGCGCCGGCTCGCTCTGGAGCGTCTCCTCAGAGGGCCAGCTGACGCGGATCGATCCTGAGAGCGGGAAAGTGTTAGCAACGATCGGTCTTGGCATCGTCAAGCCCGGCGGGCTCGTCTTTGGCGAGGGCTCTGTCTGGATCACCGATGCGTACTCGCCAACGCTCCTTCGGATCGATCCAGCGGTCGACGAGGTCGTCGACCGGTTTTCGCTCCCGACGAAAGGGGTTGTCACGGACTTGACCGGTGGCGTCGCCGTCGGTGCGGGCTCCGTTTGGGTCGGTCACGGGCAGTTCAACCCGGGCGCCTGGGTGGAGCGCCTCGATCCGGAGACAGGTCGCATCCAGCACCGCTTCCCGATCCTCGGCGGCGACGCGGACTCGCTCGCCTTTGGCGACGGCGTCCTCTGGGTCGCGAGCAACGCGGCCGGCGAGGTCCGGAAGATCGACCCGCGGACGAACGAGATCTCGTTCACGAAGTCTCTCCGTCCCGGCTCGCATCCGTGCTGCATTGCCGCCGGAGGCGGCTTCGCATGGGCGGCAGGTAACCCCGAGGCTTCGCTCTGGAAGTTCAGTCGAAACGGAAGTCTCGTCGACACCGTCGAGCTGCCCGCTCCGGCGAAGGACGTGGCCTACGCAGCGCGAGCGCTCTGGGCGGCCATCGGCGAGCGCGGCCTCGTCGTCCGGATCGACCCGACGACGGATGCGCGACGGCCGTACGCCGTCGGCCACAACGTGACGGCTGTGGACGCGTGGACCGGGCTCGTCGCCGCGGGCGTACGGCCGAGTGCCGCTGACGTCACGGCCGGCCTCAAGGGCGACGTCGTCCGGGTTGGCCTCAAGTCGCCGCAGCTCTTCGAGATCGGCGGGCCCACGCTACCTTCGACGGACCCCGCCCTCTACGCGCCGTGGGACAAGAACCTGCAGCAGTTCGACCACGCGACCTGCGCGAAGCTCTACAGCTACCCCGATGTCGAGGGCGCGCCGGGCAGGCGCGTCGTGCCCGAGGTCGCAGCGGGCTTCCCGACCCTCTCGGACGGAGGCCGGACGTACACGATCCGGATCCGGGACGGCTTCCGCTTCTCGCCCCCGTCCAACGCACCGGTGACGGCCGAGTCCTTCCGGACCGCGATCGAGCGGGATATCTCGCCGAAGTTCTCGCCGGACTACCTCGACCCTCGGTGGAAGGTCCTCGTCGGCGCGGAGGCGTACAACGCCGGGAAAAGCGCACACGTCTCGGGGATCTCCGCGCACGGGATCACGCTCGTGCTCCACCTCACCCAACCCGTACCGGATCTGCCGAGGAACCTCGCGCTCAATGTCTTCTGCGCAGTGCCCCCGGGAACGCCCATCGTTCCGCACGGACTGGAAGCGCCAATCCCGTCGGCGGGGCCGTATTACCTGGCCGCATTGACCGACTCCGTGGCGCTGCTGAAGCGAAACCCGAACTACGGCGGCTCGCGGCCGCATCACCTCGATGCGATTGTCTTCGAGTTGGGGGTGGCACCGAAGGACGCGGCCGCGCGAGTCGCGAGCGGATCACTGGACTACGTCCTCGAGAACGATCCTGCGCTCGCGCCCGAGACCGCAGCCGCACGAGCGGCCGGGTCTCGCTATCGACTCACGCCCGACTCCACGGGCCACGTCCTCGCTTTCACGTTCAACACGGGGCGTCCGCTCTTCGCCGATCTCCACATGCGGCGGGCAGTCCAGTACGCCCTCGATCGGCAGGCGCTTGCCCAAGCCGATCCGACGGGCGCGGCGATCCCGGCAACGCGTCTGCTCTCGCCGAAGGTGATCGGCTTCTCCAGTCCGCAGCTCTATCCGCTTCGCGGCGACCTTCGCAGCGCCCGCGGGTTGGCTCGCAACCGCAAAGCGCAGGCGGTCGTCTACACCTGGAATGACCCGTACAGCGCGGCGTTCAACAGGATCCTGCGCAGAGAGCTCGCCGCCATCGGGATCGCTACGACGTTCCGAACCATGACCAACGACGATTACGCGAACAACAAAGTGTCGGCCAAAGCGTCCCGCTCGGACATGGTCTGGGGTGGCTTCAACGCCGAGACGAGCGACCCAGTCTCGTACCTTCAGCAGGCTCTTCTCCCAGCGGACGATCGCGCCGAGCTCGATCGCATCTCCAAGCTCTCTTCACCAGAGCGCGAGCGACGAGCAGCTGCGCTCGCGCGTCGGATTGAGCGACAAGTGCTGTTCGCGGTCTACGACATCGGTGCGGTCCCGGAGCTCATCTCGAGCCGGCTGGGCTGTGTGGTGCACCAGCCCGAGTACCCGGGCGTCGATCTCGCGGCCCTCTGCAGCCGAAAGGGTCGGAGCTAGCGAAGTCGGTCCAACTCCGCACGTCCAGGTGTTCATCGTGGCTATCAGGCGGGCCCACGTCATCGGATCTCGATCTCGTGGTGTCCGTAAAGCTTGGCTCGATCCCGTCAGTTCTGCCGCGCCGCCATTTGCGCGCACGCATTTGCAGGCCTTAAGTAGCGGGGGCAGGATTTGAACCTGCGACCTCCGGGTTATGAGCCCGGCGAGCTACCTGACTGCTCCACCCCGCGTCGCTGGGCGGAATTATAGCTCGCCGGGCTCGAGGCCTGCTAGGTCGCGGCCAGCTCTGCCGCCGGCAGCGCCGTTACAGCGGATTCAGCGAGAACGTGCGTACGCCGGCTCGCGCACGCTCACCCGGAACGGAGCGGTCGCAGCGAAGCCGACGGCCATCACGAGGGCGCCAGCGACGGCGTCGAAGATGTAGTGGTTCCCCGTGACCACGATCGTCAGCAGCACCGCGGCCGGATACAGCACTCCGGCGAGTCGCAACAGCCAGCTCCGCGCGTACAAGATCAGCCCGGCCCCCAGGGCAAGCGCCCACCCCGCATGCAGGCTCGGTACCGCCGCGACCGGGTTGGAGAAGCGCTCATGGTGCGGCTTGCCGATGTTCACGCCGGAGTACAGGTCGATCGTGTCCTTCATGCCCATATTCGCGAGCCGCGGCGGCGCCGTCGGATAGCGCCAGTGGATGACGAGTGCGATCGCCGTCGCCAGCAGGAACCCGTCGCGGAAGATGGAGAAGCCCTCGCGGTTCCGCCAGTACAGCCAGACGAAGAACGCTCCGGTCACCACGAAGTGACTGGAGAGGTAGAACCAGTTCATCCCCTTCACCACGTCGGGGAAGCGCAGGAACCACGCCTGGATCCCCTGCTCCCAGGAAAAGTGGGCCACGCGCTCGAGCCGCTCGACGTGCTGCGCGTTCGCGACCGCCTGCGGCCAGTCGGTCGGGATTAGCCGGCGCAGGAGCCGGTAGACCTCTGCGAGGCCGATAACGAGGCCGATCTGGAAGATCGGGTCGAGTCGGTGGAGCAGGCGGCGGGCTCGACTCACGGGCCTGACTCTACCCACGGTTCCGGGGATACAGTCATACCCTTGTGAGCCGCGTTGCAGCCGTCGATCTCGGCACGAATTCCACCCGTCTGCTCGTCGCGGACGTCGAGGACGGACGCATTTCCGACGTCGAGCGCGAGACGCGCATCACGCGCCTCGGCGAGGGCGTCGATGCGCGCCGCCGCCTCCTCCCCGTCCCCATCGCGCGCGTACGGAACGTCCTGTCCGACTATCGGAAGACGCTGGAATCGCTCGGCGCCGAGCGAACGTTGCTGATCGCGACGAGCGCAGTGCGCGACGCGGAGAACGGCGAGGCGTTCCTCGGCGAGATCGAGTGGAGCTACGGGTTCAAGACCCGGCTTCTCTCTGGACACGACGAGGCGATGCTGATGTTTCGCGGCGTCACGGCGGAGCGGGAATTACGCGCTGGGACGGTGATCGTCGACATCGGCGGCGGCTCGACCGAGCTCGTTGCAGGAGCCTTGGATGGTTTGCGCTGGCACGACAGCCTCGACATCGGCTCAGTTCGTCTCACCGAGCGCTTCCTCCACTCGGACCCGCCGACGGAAGCCGAGCTGGACGATGCTGCAACCGCGGTGCGCACGCTGCTGTCGGAGCGCGTGCCCGACGAGGTCCGCAACGACACGCACTCGGCGATCGGAGTCGCTGGAACGCTCACGAGCATTGCAGGGCTCGCCATTGGTCTCGAGGAGTACGACCGCGACCAGGTGCACGGCTTCGAGCTCAGTGCAGACGCACTCGACGAACAACTGCAGCGATTGGCGTCGGTACCGCTAGCCGAGCGGCGGAAGCTGCGTCCACTCGATCCGGACCGCGCACCGGTGATCGTCGGCGGCGCGGTGATCGCCCGCGAGGTGCTCGCCTTCTTCGGGCTCGACAAGCTAGAGATCAGCGAACGGGACATCCTCGACGGCGCCGCGCTCGCCGCGGCCGAGCTACCGGAAGAGGAGGAAGGAGCAGCGCCTCCCGGCGCTTACACCTGCTGCTAGTTCGCGGGGTCGGTGATCTCGATGTAGGCGGCCGGCTCCGGCTGGTTCCGAGTGACGACGCGGACCAGGCGGTTGAAGACGCCGAGCAGGAGGCGCATGAGCCCGTACTTCCGATCGAGCAGCGGCTCGACCAGGCTTCCCTGCGGGATGTCGAGCAGCCGACCGACGCCTTCGAATGACTCGCCACGCACCCGGCCGCGGTAATCCGACGCGGCAACGACCACGCGCGGATCCCGGCGAAGCCGCTTCACCTTCCAGGTGCCGGGGCCGGTCAAGACGAGCAGCCGGCGCCCGTCGTCGCTGACGACCCACACAGGCGTCGCGACCGCTGTCCCGTCCTTCTTGAAGGTCGTCAAGCTGATGTACTTCTCGCCGGCCAGGGCGCTCACCCGATTCACAGTTCGAGCCTATTCCGGTAGTGGCGGCGGTTCGTCCTCCGCCAGCCTTCGCTGCAGCACCGTCCGCGACAGGATCCCGACGAGCCTCCCGTCCTCGACGACGGGTACGCGCTCGAAATCGTGCTCCTCGAGAGCGTGAAATGCCTCCTCGAGATCCATCGAGGCATCGAGCGTGAACAACGGCGGCTCCGCGATCTCCCCCACCTTCGTGTCGCGTGGATCTCGCCCGGGTGCAACCACCTGCGACACGAGCGTCTTGCGCGTGATCACGCCGACGAGTTGGCCGTCGTCGCAGACGAGGATCGCTCGGACCGCGGGATCGGACAGCCGCTCGCCCGCCTCCTGCGCGCTCGCGGTCACGTCAAGCGCTCCCGGCTCCGGCACCATCGCATCGCGCACGTGCTGCGCCATCGATGTCATGGATAGATCCCGCGGGCCTTCAGCGCCGAGGCCACCTCGTTGATGCCTGCGACGAGCGCTGACTGCCGCAACGAGATGCTCTTCTCCTCGGAGAGGCTCCACACACGGTCGAACGCATCGGCGAGCTTCTCCGCGAGGCGCGCACGGATCTCGTCGCGCGTCCAGAACAACCGCCCCAGGTCTTGAACCCATTCGAAGTACGACACGGTCACGCCGCCCGCGTTCGTCAGCACGTCCGGCAGGACGAGAATGCCGCGCTCGGCGAAAATCGCATCGGCTTCGATCGTCGTCGGGCCGTTCGCCCCTTCCACTACGAGTCTCGTGTCGATGCGCGGTGCGTTCTCCGCGGTGAGCTGCCCCTCGAGCGCTGCGAGCACGAGGATGTCGCATGGTTGCTCGAGCAGCTCCGCGTTCGAGACGTGCCGCACGTCCGGATAGCCCTCGAGGGTCCCGTGGTCCGCGACCCATGCGCGCACCGAATCGAGGTCGAGACCGCCCTCCGAGTAGATCCCGCCGGAGATGTCCGAGACGCCGAGGATGGTCGCGCCCTTCGAGACGAGCTCCTGCGCAGCGATCCCGCCGACGTTGCCAAAGCCCTGGATGACACAACGCTGCTCGGCGAGCTTCCACCCGAGTCGCCGGCACGCCCGCTCGATCACCATCACGACACCGGCGCCGGTCGCCTCGT
>Ga0193727_1000372_pt1 | contig 17143 bp, 18 predicted proteins | sample H2c2metaG_FD_143051 | JGI IMG/M metagenome (GOLD analysis project Ga0193727, IMG submission 143051) | Soil microbial communities from a riparian zone of the East river system, Colorado, United States - H2c2 | ecosystem: Environmental > Terrestrial > Soil > Riparian zone | place: USA: East River...
CCGTCACCGGGCCCGCCGAATTCTTGGTGATGCGAAGAACCGTGTTCTCCACGCCTTCGTCGAGGGACAGCGTCAGGATCTTGAGATTGCCGATGATCTGGTGGACGTCTTCGACGACGCCCGGAATGGTCTGGTGCTCGTGCAGGACGCCGTCGATGCGGAATCCCCACACTGCCGAGCCGCGGAGCGACGACAGGAGAAGACGCCGCATGGCGTTCCCCAGCGTGTGTCCGAATCCGCGCTCGAGCGGCTGAAGACGAAATTCTGCGATGTTGGGATTGTCTTCGCGCTTCGTCGCCTCGACAAGCTGCGGACGGACAAGTCCCCTGAGATCAATTGCGGTTGCCATTGTTTTCGATTCCTTGAACGTGCCACCCCGCCCCTAACGCGCGGTGAGCCCGTAACGAGAGTTAGGGTCTCGTCCTACTCGATTGCGGATTGCGAACCAACTGCTATTGCGGATTGCTGACTAACTGCGGATTGGGAGACTAACTGCGAACTGCAGACTAACTCTTGCCCTTTCCCTCTTCCCCCTTCCCTACTTCGAGTACAACTCCACCACCAATTGCTCCTGAGCAGCTATTGGGATATTCGGCCTCGTCGGTCTCTCGAGCATCCTGCCGCTGAACGTGTCGCGATCCACCGCGATCCACGAGAGCGGGGCGCCACGACTCGACTGATCCATTGCTGCCATCACGCTCGCCTGCTCGCGCGACTTCATGCGGACCCGAATTTCCTGGCCCGGCTGAACCAGAAAGCTCGGGATGTCCACCGACTTCTGATTTACTTCGACGTGACGGTGCCGAACCAGCTGGCGCGCTGCCTTGCGGCTGCCCGCGAATCCCATGCGGTACACGACGTTGTCGAGACGTGATTCCAGCGCTGCGAGAAGATTGTGTCCCGTGATTCCCGGAAGCGGTGCGACCCGCTCGAAGGTATTCCGGAACTGTCTCTCGCTGACGCCGTAAATGCGCTTGATCTTCTGCTTCTCACGGAGCTGCTTCGAGTACTCCGAGAGCTTGCGACGGCGGGCCGTCGACGAGCCGTGCTGCCCCGGCGGCGTCGGACGACGCTCCACTGGGCACTTCTCGGTGAAGCACTTGGTCGCCTTGAGGAACAACTTCGTCCCCTCGCGGCGGCACTGCCTGCAGCTCGCATCTGTATATCGCATCGGCTAGACTCTCCGACGCTTTGGAGGGCGGCAGCCGTTGTGTGGAATCGGCGTGACGTCCTTGATCGACTTGACCTGGAGGCCGGCGGCGACGAGCGCCTGGATCGCCGACTCGCGTCCCGATCCCGGTCCCTGAACTCTCACGTGCACGCGACGAACGCCGAGCGTGACTGCTTCGCGTCCGGCCTGCTCACCGGCGACGGTCGCTGCAAATGGCGTCGACTTCTTGGATCCCTTGAAGCCCGCCTTGCCCGACGATCCCCACGAAATCGTATTCCCGTGGGTGTCGGTGATCGTGATCGTCGTGTTGTTGAACGTCGCGCTGACGTGGGCGATTCCTTCCGCCTCGATCACGCGCTTTACTTTCTTGCCAATAGCCATAATTACTTGGTTACCTTCTTCTTGCCGGCGATTGCGCGGCGTGGGCCCTTCTTCGTGCGGGCATTGGTGTGAGTGCGCTGTCCACGAACCGGAAGACCACGGCGGTGACGAATCCCGCGATAGCTTCCGATGTCCATGAGTCGCTTGATGTTCATCGCGACCTCGGTGCGCAGAGCACCTTCGACGCGGAAGTCCTTTTCGATCGCCTGACGAAGCCGGTTGGTATCGGTGTCGTTCAGATCGCGAATGCGCTGCTCGGAATTGACGCCGGTCGATGCCAGAATCTTGCGAGCCGTCGCGCGGCCGATGCCGAAAATGTAGGTGAGACCGATCTCGACCTTCTTTTCACGCGGGAGATCTACGCCAGCAATACGCGCCATTAATTAGCCCTGCTTCTGCTTGTGTTTTGGATTGCGCTTGCAGATGATGCGAGTCACGCCCTGCCGCTTGATGACCTTGCAGTGCTCACAGATCGGCTTTACGCTGCTACGAACTTTCACGTCCAACTCCCTACTTGATAGGCAAAGAGGGCCGGAGCCCTCCGGTTTTTTCCGAGGTTAGCCTTTGAAATTACAAGGCTAGGGCGGGTAATGCAACCCACCGAGCGGGGTCAAACTGTGATGGCAGACCGGGTTACGAATTCATGGGAAAGTTGGTAAAGCGCCGTCCGGCATCCACAAAACCGAAGCAGGGAGCGCTCAGCGATCCAGCTCATCGCTGGGAGCTTTTCCCGGCGGCGATTGGGAGTGCGGGCTCAGAGAAATTACGGGCTCCTCAGTCAGGTATCGAACTGTACGCGATGCGGCCCTTCGGCACTCTCAAACGCAAGTATGAGGGCTCCAAGCGATCGGCTGCAAAGCTGTCAGCTCCCCGCTTCGGTACTGTGGATGCCGGAGGCGGAATCCCCAGACCGGACTAAATGGTCTTCATGACCGATCTGAGCTCCGAGGCCGGATCCTTTGCCTCGGTGATCATCCGTCCGAGCACGATATAGTTCGCCCCCGCCCGGGCCGCCTCAGCAGCAGTTACAGTCCGCTTCTGGTCGTCGGACCTCGCACCTGCCGGTCGAATTCCGGGGACCAGAAGCTTGAGCTTGTCGCCGTATTTTGCGCCTATCTTCTGCGCCTCGAGGCCACTGCAAACTACGCCGTGAGCCCCAACCATCGCGCAGTCGCCGGCCAGGCGGAGGACCTCGCCATACACCTCCAGCGACTTCCGGCCCCAAGCGCTGCGCAGCATCGCCGCATCGAGCGAGGTGAGAATTGTCACCCCGAGCACCCCGCACGTGGCGCCGGCCCCCTCAACAGCGGCTTCGATCATCTCTCGCCCGCCGGTCGCATGGACGGTGAGCAGCTTGGCGCCGATCGAGGCTGCACTCCTTGCCGCCCCTTTCACGGTGTTCGGAATGTCGTGGAGCTTGAGATCGAGAAAGACCTCGTTGCCCAGAGCGCGCAGCGTCTGCACAATTTGCGGCCCGGCGGCGGTGAAGAGCTCCCCCCCCACTTTGTAGAATTTGCAGGCGTCACCCAGGCGCTCGACCATTGCCAGCGCCAGATCGGCACGCGGGAAATCGAGCGCCACGATCGGGATCGGCCGGCGCGAGCTCGGCGGCGCGCTCCGGGTTGCAACTTTGGCTCGCGGTGCCGGAAGTCGATGAGGGGTCACTTCAGTTCTCCCATCGTAGAGATCCTCGAAGTTCGCTCAACGAAGTTACTCCCTTCTCACTGCACCAGCGCTCGAGGTCCGCGACGAGCTTCTCCGGAAGCCTGGGCTGCTGCATCGCCGCGGTTCCAATTGCAACGAGTGACGCGCCCGCGAGCACGTACTGCACGATGTCCTTTGCCGCCGATATTCCTCCGACTCCGATGACCGGTAGCCGCACCGCTTTCGCGACCCTGTACGTCGCCAACACACCCACCGGGAGAAGGCCGGGTCCACTGACACCGCCGGTGCCGAAGCCGAGTACAGGTTTCCGCGTGTCGACGTCGATGAGGAGGCCCGGGAGGGTGTTCACCACCGATATGCCGTCCGCACCAGCATCGGCCGCCGTTTGAGCGCTTCGTCCGATGTCCTGCAAAGTCGGCGAGAGCTTGACGAAGATTGGCTTTCGAGTCGCCTTTCGTGCCCGCGTGATGACCTCGGCCAGCGACTGCGGGTCCGCGCCGAATTCGAGACCGCCGGCCTTCACGTTGGGGCAGCTCACGTTCAGCTCGTAACCCGAAAAACCCGGCGAATCGTCGAGCAACGACACCACTGAGGCAAATTCCTCGACCTGATTTCCGACGACGTTCACCAGCACCCGCGCCTTGTGCACGTTGCTCGCGAGCCAGGGCAGATGCTCCGCCCTCACTTCCTCCACGCCAGGATTAGCGAGCCCGACAGCGTTGATCATCCCGCCCTCGAATTCTGCTACGCGTGGCGCCCGGGCTCCATGCCGTCGCTCGACACTCACGGCCTTGGTGACGAGTCCTCCCAGCGCGTCGAGATCAACGACGCGCGCCAGCTCTCGACCGTAGGCAGCCGTACCAGCGGCAAGCAACACCGGATTTTGAAATTCGATTCCCGCGGCGGTGACTGCTAGCGCGGAAGTGGTCACCGCTACCGGGCGCCCCCAATTCGGGAATCGTAGTGAGCCAGGTAAGCGATCACCGACTCGGCGATGTTTCTCGCAAGCGCGCGCTGGTTCGCCTGGTCACTCAGGAATGTCGCCTCGGACTGATTGCTGCCGAACCCGATCTCCACCAGTACCGCCGGCATGTACGATCCACGCAGTACCGCGAAGTTCGCCTGCTGCACGCCGCGATTGGGACCGGGATGGACGTCTATCAGGCCCTGCTGAATCGTCTGGGCCAGATCACTCGACTCGCGCAGATGCTCGTTCTGCGCCATGTCGGTGATGATGAAGTTGAGCGGATCACCCTTGGGCGCATTGGCGCCCGTCTCGAATTTCACGGATTCGTTTTCCATGTCCTGCACTCGGCGCTCGTCCTCGGTCTTGGCTTCGGCAAGAAAATACGTCTCGAAGCCGCGTTCGCGCGCTCCGGCGGCAGTATTGCTCCCCGGCGCGTTGCAATGGATCGAGATGAACACGTCGCCGTGATTGCTATTGGCGATGCGGCCGCGGTCGGCGAGCGCGATCAGGGTGTCGGTGGTGCGCGTCATCAGGACGTCGACTCCGCGGGCGCGAAGCACCGTAGCAATCTTCTGAGCAACGGAGAGCGTCACATCCTTCTCCGTGAACCAGACTGGTGAGCCGATCGGCCCCGTCATACCGCGGTCGGGTCCACCGTGACCAGCGTCAATAACCACGATCTTACGGACAGGCGGAACGGAAGCGCGGGTGCGACTCCGCGTCACCGGGGGAGCCGTGACTACACCCGGAGGCGAAGCGACACCGGGCGAAGGGGAAACATTACCGGGTGAGGGCAACGCCACTCCAGAGGGTGAGGACACGCCACCGGACGACGGCGACATAACCGCGCCGGCTGGAGGCGCCCGACTGATTGCCGCTTGTGCAAATGTGCGCAACTCGCCCTGTGCGACATCATAGAGGTATCCACCACCATAGCGCGGAATCACCTCGCTCACGAATTGGAAGGGCAGATACAGTTGACCGCCGCGGACCTGTGGCGCGCGCGTCAGCGGCACTGTGACAGAATCCAATTTGGCGAACGGAATCCCATCGATCAGATCGAGATGCGCGCGCGGCAGCGCCAATGTGTAATGCTGATTGGTGCCGAATATCAGTGTTCCCTTCATCGCCTTCGCGAGGAGATCGGCTCGCACAAAAGCCTGACCCTCGCTGATCGTGACAGGAACCGATGTCGTGGTCTGGCCGTCGCGGACGACAATGAAAGTCGGAGCGGCGACCGTTGCCGCGCTCCCGGCGATCTGCATTGCCAGGACGATCGCGATCACCGAGTGCGCACCGCGCGCTGCATATCGCGCTCATCGTCGCGCCGTTTTTCGTCAGCGCGCTTGTCGTACAGTTTCTTTCCCTTGCCGAGGGCGAGCGCGACCTTCGCCTTTCCGCGCTTGAAGTAGACCTCGAGCGGAATCAGCGTCAGCCCCTGGCGCTCGACGGCGCCGATCATCTTGCGGATCTCCTTGCGATGCAGCAGGAGCTTCCGCGTCCTCGTGGGCTCGTGGTTGAAATAACTCGCCTGTTCATAGGGCGAAATGTGAAGGTTGAGCAGAAAAACCTCACCATCCTTAACGATCGCGTAGGAATCAGCGATGTTGGCCTTTCCATTCCGAAGCGACTTGACCTCACTGCCGGTCAGGACCATCCCCGCTTCCCAGGTGTCGATGATGTGGTAGTCGTGTCTCGCGCGTTTGTTCCGCGCGATCGACTCTTTCGCATCTTTCTCGACTTTCTCTGCCATTTTGACTTCGTGCTCAAGTTAGACGCAACAACGATGCTGGGAAAGCGCCACTACTGACTTCGCTGTCGCGACGTGAGAGAAACTCTTCAACGCGAGCAAACCATTCGCGTTGACTTCACTATCCTCAGTTTCTATCTTCGGAGTCGAGATCGCCGGAGTGGTGGAACTGGTAGACGCGCTGGCTTCAGGAGCCAGTGAGCGCAAGCTCGTGGGGGTTCGAGTCCCCCCTTCGGCACATAAACGAGAACGGCGCGTCTGCTCAGTCAGGCGCGCCGTTTTCGCATCCGATCTGGAAATCTAGACGGTCTCTAGAATCGGGAGGCCGGCTTTCTCCGGTGCGCCACTCTCGGCCCTCGACAATCCCACGCGCTCGCGCACGGTCGGCTCGTCATGCAGCAGGTCGGCGAGACTTACGCCCTGCAGCACGTCGTCGATTTTGTTCTGCAACATGACCCAGACCGGGCGAATGCTGCAGCTGTGAGACGCCGAGCATCGCTCCTCTTCGACGGGATGGCTGACGCAGTGGAGGTCGAACGTCTCGAGCTCCGAGGCGTGGATCACGTCCCTGATCGAAATCTCGGCCGGCGTCCGAGCGAGCACGTACCCACCTCTAGCTCCGCGCGTGCTGGTGATAACACCCGCGCGGCGCAGCCTGAGCAGGATCTGCTCGACATAGTCGGCCGGAAGCCGCTCCTGCCGCGCAATCTCACGCCCGTTGACCGGGCCCAGGTCGGTACGCTTGGCGAGATTGAGGGCGCAAATGACGCCGTACTCTGCCCAGGTCGTTATTCGCATACACTCAGGATAGGGTTTTGGGTCGGGCGGGACAAGTGCCGATCAAGTTCAACTGCAACTTACGACTACCGGCCGGGCGCCTTGGGCGGGCCGGCTTGGGGCTACGTGCAGGCTGTCCCTCTGTGGGACACTGTTCAAGGGGACACAATTCACGTGGTTTTTTGATAGTGTTCGCGTGCCCCCTGGGCCGGATCGCGCTACCAAACAGCCCGCGCGCGGCCCCGGGCCGACACGCCCGCGGCCCCTGGCCGGTAGTCATAAGTTGATTTTTTACCCGACCGACGCACCACCGTGCTTCCCGCCAGGAACGCCAATCTCGGTCATCTTGCGAAGGTCGAGGACTTCATCGATCTCCTTTGCCGGCAGAACTTTCTCCCGCTTCACCAGGTCTCGGATGAGCACGTTCTCACTCACCGATTGCTTGCTGATCTCCGCGGCGCGCGCGTACCCGATCTGCGGCGCCAGCGCCGTCGCCAGCGCAGCCGAGCGCTCGAGCCAATAGTTGCACTGTTCCTCGTTTGCCTCGATGCCTTTTACCGTCTTCTCCGCGAGCACGCGCGCCGAGTTTCGCATGATCATCATCGAGAGAAGAACGTTATACGCGATCACCGGCATCATGACGTTCAGCTCTAGTTGACCGTGCTCGGCAGCGGCACTCACGCACGCGTCGTTGCCGAATACCTGGAAGCAGACCTGATTCACCATCTCGGGGATCGACGGATTCACCTTGCCGGGCATGATCGATGAGCCGGGTTGAACCGCGGGCAGACGAATCTCGTCGAGGCCCGTGCGCGGACCACTGGCGAGAAGCCGCAAGTCGCTTGCGATCTTGCTGAGGTCGACTGCCAGGACTCGGAGCTGCGAGCTGAAGCCGGCAACATCGCCCATGCTCTGCATCAGCTGGATCCGATCCTCGCCCTCGCGCAAATCCACCTTCGCCGATTCGCGAAGATGCTTGACCATGAGCTTCGGGTACTGGGGCTCGACGTTGACCCCCGTTCCGACGGCGCTGCCGCCGATTCCGAGATCGCGCAGGTAGTCAGCAGCTTCGATCACACGCTTTAGCCCGCGGCGGAGAGATCCCGCGTAAGCGTCGAGCTCCTGACCGAGCCGGATGGGCATCGCGTCCTGCAGGTGCGTGCGCCCGGATTTCAGAACGTCGTCGAACTCCTTTCCTTTCTTTTCGAATTCTAGCGCCAGTAATTCGAAAGCGTGTTGGAGACCGCCGAGCTCGCTCAGGCACGCCAGGCGAATCGCTGTTGGGATCACGTCGTTGGTCGACTGCGCCATGTTCACGTGATCGTTCGGATGGACCGGCGAGTACGTCCCACGCTTCCCGCCCAGGATCTCGTTGGCGCGATTCGCGAGCACCTCGTTGATGTTCATGTTGTGCGATGTACCGGCGCCGGCCTGATAGACGTCGACGACGAATTGATCGCGGTGCTTTCCCGCGAGAACTTCGTCGGCGGCTTTTACAATGGCGTCCGCGAGCTTCGGCTCGAGGCGACCGGTCTCCTTGTGCGTGAGCGCCGCTGCGCGCTTGATCCGCACCGTCGCATCGACGAAGGCGGGAAGCGGTGGAAGTCCACTGATCGGAAAATTCTGCACCGCGCGCAGCGTCTGCACGCCGTACAGTGCGTCAGCGGGAACTTCGAGGCTGCCCAGCGGATCCTTCTCGGTGCGAGTGTTATCGCTCATTGAGTTTGGCTGTGAGATGCGAAATTAACGTCCGACAATGCGCGCGGTGCCGTTCAAGAATGGATTCGACAGTCGCTCCTGGCCGATCGTGGTCTCGATCCCGTGACCGGGATACACGACGGTCTCAGGGGGAAGCGCGGCAATTTTCTCCAGCGACGCTGCGAGCTGTGGTGGATTCGAGAAGGGGAGATCCGTCCTGCCGATCGATCCGGCGAACAAGCAGTCACCGACCAGCGCTATTCCATTGCCGTGGATGACGACGTGGCCCGGTGCGTGACCCGGCGCGTGGAGCACCGTCATCTGCGCGTCTCCGACTTTGATTTTCTGACCATCAGCGAACTCGAGGTCGGGGTCGGGCGGCTCGTCGAAGGGAAGACCATACACCTCCGCCTGTCGGCCGGCAGCTTCGTACAGTCGGCGATCGAGAGGATGCAGATAGATGGGCACATCCCATTTTGCCTTTATCGGCGCGATGGCGCCGATGTGGTCGACGTGGGCGTGTGTGATCCAGATTGCCTCGAGCGTCGCGCCCGATTGCTCGATCGCATCGACGAGGCGCTCCCCCTCGCTTCCCGGATCCACGATCACTGCCCGATTCGAGAGGGGATCGACGAGCAGGTAGCAGTTCTCCTGGAATGCTCCGACGGTGAGTGTCTGGACGTTCACCCTATCGGCGTCAGGAATGGTGGTCATCGCGTCCACATAAGGATCGTAATGCAATTGTCGTCGACGCCACGATACTGGATCGGTGCTTCATGTGCCTTGTAAACTTCGAGCCCGATAACGTCACGCGGTTGGACAAACGTGTCGATATCGCCTGCATCGACCACGCGCCACGCGAATCCATCGACCCATACACGCGTGCAACTCCCGCCTCGCCCACCGCCAAGGATGTACCTCGCGCTCTCGCCGTTGTCCTGAATCGACGCGCCTGCAATTCCACGCACGACGCGAATACCGGGAACCTCTCTCAGCAGGTCGCTTACCTGATACGACTTTCGCTTGGCGATGTCCTCGCGGGTGAAATATTTCCCCCAACCAGTGCGTTGCCGGGCCGTAAAACCATTCTTGTCGAGCGCATAGTTCGCACGCGCCGTTACCAGCACCGGATCGAGCACGTTCACGCTCGGCCCCAAAGTCACCCTCACCTCGATCGGTTGGCGAGAAGTCACGTTCACTGTGACCCTTTCCACTTCAAAGCCGATGTGGCGCACAATGATCAATTGTGTCCCGGTCGGAACTCCTTCGAGGTTGAATGTTCCGTCATCCTTCGTAACGACGGCCACCCCCCACATCGGCGCCTCGACCCTCGCTCCCTTAACGGGCTGGTTCTCCAGTGAGACAACCGTCCCGCGCACGATTCCCTTCATCGTTGTTCCGCTGGACGACGCGATCGCGAGATTCTCGAACGTGAGTTGGCTGCCGTGGGTACTGATCGCGACCTCGCCGGTCGAGATGCCGGATCTCTCGCCTTGAACTACCGCGTCGAGATCCGCGGGCAGCCCGCAGAATCTGAAGAAGCCCGTTGAATCGGCATCAGCGCGAAGCTGGTGCGGTGTGCGCACGACGCCCGTCTCCTTGCTGACCACCATGTCGACCCACGCCAGCGATATCTTCGCCCCCGAAATCGGCACATCGCTGTCGGGATCGAGAACCCGCCCCGCCACGACCGCGGGATGCGTGGGCGTCACTTCCTTCCCACAATACCGTGACGCGAGGGTGGTCACCGATGGGATGGCCAGGCTCACGACGCCCGTGCTATCGCGCCCCACGTTGAATGGCTTCGACGCGAGCGTCAGCCCGAGACTCTCAATCAGTGGATGGAATACACCGACCTGATACGTGCCGGGGACAAGACTGTCGACCGTAAAGCGGCCGAGCGAGTCAGTGGTGACCGACGAAGCAAGACCCGAGACAATGACCTCCGCCCCTTCCAGTCCGCTCTTGTGAAGGCTGTCGATGACAATCCCGACTATGCGCGACGTCCTCGGCGCGGGACTCTGAGCGAAGAAGGTACCGGGCGTAAACACGAGCATCGCTCCGATCATCATTCTCCGCGCGCATATCATGTGTACCCGCCCCCGCTAGTGTGGGAACCTTCGAGCGCTTCCTGCGTCGCCTCGCCGGAGCCGTCGCGCTCCGCTTCCTTGAACCGCGTGATGTATTTGTCCGCGGCGATCGCCGCCGTCGTGGCATCGCCCGACGCCGTCGTTACCTGGCGCGTCAGCTGCGCGCGCAGATCTCCAGCAACGAACAACCCGGGAATCGAAGACATCATCGCGTTGTCGGTTAGCACATACCCCATCACGTCGTGATCGAAATGCCCGGCGATGACTCCAGTGTTTGGCCGGAAGCCCACAAAAATGAACAACCCAGTCGCGGGAAGTAGCGAACGCTTCTGGGTCACCAGATTGTGCAGGCGCAGCCCGGTCATCCCCTCTTGCGGATCGCCCTCCACTTTCTCCGCGATCGTGTCCCAGATCACTTCGATCTTCGGATTCTCGAAGACGTGCCGCTGCAGAATCTTGGACGCGCGAAACTCGTGCCGACGATGGATCAGATAGACCTTGCTCGCGTATCGCGTCAGGAAATCGGCTTCCTCGCACGCGGCATCGCCCCCACCAACCACCGCCACGACCTGCTGCTTGAAGAACGCCGCGTCACAGATCGCGCAGTACGACACTCCCTTTCCCGCATACTCCAGCTCGCCTGGAATCCCGAGCTTGATGGGAGTGCCGCCCGATGTCACGATCACCGCGGGCGAGCGGAAAATGTCGCCGGTCTCAACCTCGGTGTGGAAATGACCGTCGGGCATTTTCGTCACCGAGGTCACGCTGGTCGTCTCGAAGAACTCGGCGCCGAACTGCTTGGCGTGAGCGGCGAATTTTTCCGCCAGCTCGTACCCGAGGATCTTGGGGAATCCGATCACATCATCGAGGTACTCGGTGTTGAGCAGCTCGCCGCCTGGAAAGCCGCGCTCGAGGACCGCCGTTTTGAGCATCGCACGGCCCGTGTACAGCGCGGCGGTCATGCCCGCCGGGCCGGCACCCACGATGACAACGTCGTAGTCACGCACTGTTGCCAAGGAAATCACCTGAAGAGAAAAACTACGGAGGAAACACCTACACTCGAAATATAACCGCCGCGTCGAGTGGCTTTGCGGCCGTTAGCGTCGAACGTGACGGCCTCCGTCGACGATGATCGTCTCGCCGGTAACGAAGTCGGCCGAAAGCAGATACAACACCGCCTGAGCGACATCTTCCGGAGTTCCCAGCCTGCCAAGCGGCGTAGTCGCGACGAGCTTGTCCGCCTGCTCCTGCGTCCATCCTTCCGGCAACAAAACAGGACCCGGAGCGATGGCGTTGACGCGGATCTTGGGCGCCAGTGCGTGAGCGAGGCTGCGTGTCATCTGCACGACTCCCGCCTTGGTGATCGCGTGTGGTATGTACCCCCTCCACGTTTCGAACGCGGCCAGGTCCGCAATGTTGACGATCGCGCCCCCTTCTTCCGCCATGACTCGCGCCGCCGCCTGCGACAGGAAAAACGGCGCGCGGAGGTTGAGCGCGAACATCGCGTCCCAATCCTCGACCAGAACTTCGCCAACCGGCGTTCGCAGCATCACGGCCGCGGAATTGACGAGGACATCCAGCGACCCCAGCACCTTCGTCGTATGCTCGACGAGTCGAAGGCAGGTGGCGGCATCCGTCAGATCGCCGGGTAGCGTAACGGCATCGCCTCCACCCGCGATTATCTCCTCCGCCGTCTTGCGCGCGCCCTTCTCGGAACCGAAGTAGTGAACGCCGACGCGCATTCCGGCCTTGGCAAGGGCGAGCGCGATCACGCGGCCGACGCGCGTGCCCGCGCCGGTCACTAGCGCAACGCGGCTATCGAGTTCCATTCGCCGCCCCCACCGATGCCAGCTTGTCGTCCTGACGTTCCAGCCACTCCGCCGGCACGTTCATTATTCCGAGCCGTCGCGGCCCGTCGGGGGCCCCGTGCCAATCGGAGCCGCCGCTTGGCACGAGATTGAAGAAGTCGGCGAGCGCCTGCAGACGCTTGCTGTCCTCCGATGAATGGCTCGGATGCCTTATCTCGAGACCATCGAGTCCTGCCGCTACGAGCGGCTCCAGCCTCTCGCGTCTGCCGCCATCCCCCGGGTGCGCCCATATCGCCAGCGCGCCGGCCTCATGCGCGATCGCGATCGCGTCCTCGATCGAGAAATGCTCCTTCGGCACGAACGCGCTACCGGCTGTGCCGAGATATCGCGTGAACGCGTCACGAAAATCGTGCACGACACCGCGGGCTATTAGCGCGCGCGCGACGTGCGGACGTCCGACGGCGCCGCCGTTCGACTGTTGAAGCACCTCGTCAATCGTGATGGGGATCCCGAGCGTATTGAGTTTTTCGACGATCTTCTCGGCGCGTACGTGCCGCGACGCGCGGAGCTCGCCTAGTCGCAGCTGGAGCGTCTCGAGATGCGTCAAATGGAGCGCCAGAAGGTGCACTTCGTGATCATCATGAAAAGCGCTCAGCTCCACTCCCGCAATCACTCGAACGCCAAGTCGCTCCCCGGCGGTGCGCGCAGCTGCCACTCCGTCCATCGTATCGTGATCGGTGAGCGCTATCGCGCCTAGGCCGCAACGCTTCGCCGCGTCGATCACTCCTTCAGGAGAGAGGGTACCATCAGACGCTGTCGAATGTGTGTGCAGGTCGACGAACCCCGTCCGGCCCGCATCGTCGCTCACTGCTCGTAGCCGGCCTCAGGCGACGTAAAACTCGGCTGTGATTGGGCGAAAAGCTCCTTGAGCTGAACATCCGACAGCTCGGCGAACGCCTGCTCGCGCGAGCGGGTGCCCTGCGGCGAATAGCGCGTCACACGCACCTCGCGATCCTTGCCCGCGCCGCGCGAGAATATCAGCCCGTACTCGTCCTGGGTGTACTGCGTGATGTAGCCTGAGGGAGTGATGTCCCAGTTCGCACCATCTACCTGGAGAGAGCGTGCCGGCATCTTAAAGCTGGACCTCCTGATAGACACGCGAAGGATCGAGAGTCTTGTGAGGCGCGCTGGCGTGAGCCGTAGTGAGCGTCTGCTCATCATCGGCTTCTGTGAATTCGATGAATGCACCTGGAAGCGATGTCTCCTCGAACACCCAGAAGCGGCACTTTGCGCCAACGTAGTAGGAGTGGAGGGCCTTGAGTCGCTTCGTGTAATTGGCACGCTCGGCCGAAGGAACTGTCGAACGCTGAATCGTGAGAGCCTTGGGCATTTAGAGTCCGATCTCCGGAAATGTTTCTATTGTTTTCTTCACGAAGGCGAGGAACTGATCCGCCACCGCGCCATCGATGATGCGGTGATCGAATGAGATCGAAAAATAAGCGCAGGTACGGATCGCGATCGTATCTTCGCCGTCGACCCCGGGAAGGATCTTCGGCCGCTTCTCGATGGCGCCCACCCCCAGAATCGCGACCTGGGGCTGGTTGATGATCGGCGTTCCCATGAGCGAGCCGAAGACCCCCGGGTTCGTAATGGTGAACGTTCCTTCCTGAACTTCCTCGGGCGAAAGCTTCTTCGCTCTCGCGCGCGCCGCCAAATCGTTGAGGGCGCGCGTGATTCCCGAGAGCGAAAGATCATCAGCGCGCTTGATCACCGGCACGATGAGTCCCCAATCGAGCGCGACGGCAATGCCGATGTTGATCTGCTTCCTGTAAATGACGTTTGTTCCAGCGACAGACGAGTTCATCACCGGAAACGCCTTCAGCCCCTGCGTCACCGCTTTGATGATGAAGGGCATGTAAGTGAGTTTCTGTCCCGTCGCCGCCTCGAACTCAGCACGATTTTTCGCGCGGATTTTGGCCACGCGCGTGAAATCGATCTCGATGAAGGACGTGACGTGAGCCGACGTGTGTCTCGACGCGACCATGTGCTCGCTGATGAGCGCGCGCATTTTGGACATCGGTTCTACGACATCGCCCGGCCACGGTTGCGGTAGCGGCAGAGCGTGGCTCGTTGCGCGCAGGCCAGGCAACGAAGCGGGAGTCGCCGCCCCCGAGTCGATAAAGCCGAGTATGTCGCGCTTGGTCACACGCCCCGCGACCCCCGACCCCTGCAGCGAAGAAATATTCACCCCATGCTCGGCTGCAATCTTTCGGACCAACGGGGAAGATTTTGTACGGACACGATCCTCGAACGAATTGCCGTTCCCGGTGTGCGATGCGGCGATGGCGGGGGCAGGCGGCTGCTGACGCGTCGGTGCGGCGGCGGGCGTAATTTCCCGTTGCGGGGCGGCTGGCGCTGGCGCAGCGGGGATCGATGGTTCCGACGTAGTCGCGAGATCACCGCCTCCCGCCTCCCGCCTCCCGCCTCCCGCGATCGCGCCTTTCTCGGTCTCTAGCCGAGCGACGACCGTCTGCACTGCCACGGTCTCGCCCTCCTTCACGAGTATCTCGGCCAGCACTCCCGCCGACGGCGACGGAATCTCCGCGTCGACCTTGTCGGTCGAGATCTCGAAGATCGGCTCATCGCGCTTCACCTCGTCGCCCACTTTCTTCAGCCACTTCGAAAGCGTGCCCTCGGCGATCGATTCGCCCATCTGCGGCATGATGATGTCTACACGTGCCACCGCTTCTCCCTGGTTTGCTTATTCCGTCGGCTTTCTTCGATTCAACCGACTCAACGCAAGAACTGGCAGCGTCAGCGCGCCCAGAACCGCTCCAATACCAGCATACACCCACCAATTGCACGCCGGAAGTCCCTCGCCGGGCCTACACCCCTGCATAATTCCGACAACTTTTGCGACCAACACCCCGACCATTCCACCGCTGAAGAAACCCGCGAACGTCGTCAAGCATCCAATGCCGATGTTGCGCGCGATTATTTCCTCGCGACTCAGCTCCGGCGAGGCCATCAGTCGGAGGCGGTACCGGACCGCGCCATGTTAGTAGGACGCTTCGATGCGGTGGCGAGGATCTCCCGCCTTGTGCAGTGTCAGGAAGAATTTCTTCGCGTTGCGGTCGAGCCTGCTTTCGCCGGTCTGATCGGTCGAGATCTCGGCGAAGGTGTAATGGCCGCCTTCCTTGCGCACGGCCAGTTGGAGCGTGCCCAGGTCGCCCCTGAACGTTCGCGAGCGCGCGGTATGTCCGCTTCGCTCCATCGCGATCTCGGGAAAGAATTCGTCGGCGATCCGTAGAACATCTACAGGCGGCAGTTGTGTTCGAAAAAAATGACGCATATGGAATCAGGTACCCGGTTCGCTGGCGGGGCGAACAGTCTGAATCCAATCGACACGCTCGAGGGGCATTCGGGGATTCTTATCGCGCCGGAACTGAATCGCCGCTGCCCAGTCGCCACTCGTCGCGTAGAAGAGATGCCCCGAGTATGTGCCGAGCTCCTTTTCTTTTTTGAAGCCGTCGCTGGTGTTGGCCCGGTCGGCGCTCGTCGCAAAAATTCTTCCTTCCCCGCTGTCGATCGGCTGGCCTGTCTTCTTGTCCGTCACTACCACGCGATAGGCGATCTGCTCGAGCGCCAGCGGCGGCATCGGATCCACCGTCACTCTGAAGGCGTAGCTATCGGACCACAGCCGCAGCTCGAGGACCTTGGGACTCGAACCGCAGCCCGGGAGCAGCACCGCGACGAGCGACACGAACGCGAAGCGGCGCAACCTCACGCGTAATACTCCAAACCAAGGTGGGTGATCTGGTCTTCACCCATGAGATGACGGAGTGTGTTCTTCAGCTTCGTCTGCTGGATGAACAGGTCGTGCTCCGGCTGGAGGCCAGGCGCCGTCATTGGGCTCTTATAGTAGAACGACAGCCACTCCTGAATGCCTTTCATCCCGGCGCGGTGGGCGAAATCCGAGAAGAGCGCCAGATCGAGCACGATCGGCGCGGCCAGGATGGAGTCGCGACAAAGGAAGTTGATCTTGATCTGCATCGGGTAATTCATCCACCCGACGATGTCGATGTTGTCCCAGCCTTCCTTGTTGTCCCCACGGGGCGGGTAATAATTGATCCGCACGACGTGCGTGAAATCCTTGTAGAGATCGGGATAGAGGTCGGGCTGCAAAATCGTGTGCAGCACGCTGAGCTTAGACTCCTCTTTCGTCTTGAACGACTGAGGATCATCGAGCACTTCTCCGTCGCGGTTGCCGAGGATGTTGGTCGAATACCATCCCGCGAGGCCGAGCATGCGCGCCTTGAGACCGGGCGCAACGACTGTCTTCATCCACGTCTGGCCGGTCTTGAAATCCTTGCCTGAGATCGGGACGCCCTTGTCCTGAGCGAGCTTGAGCAGGGCGGGGGTATCGACACACAGATTCGGCGCACCATTACAGAAGGGAATCCCCTCCATGATGGCGGCGTATGCATAAAGCATCGACGGAGCGATTGCCTCGTCGTTCTTGTCCATCGCTTTCTCGAACTGTTCGATCGTTGCGTGTTGCGGTCCGGCCTTGATGTAGATCTCGGTCGAGGCGCACCACACGATGACAAGCCGATCGCATTTGTTCTTCGCCTTGAAATCGCGCATGTCCTGACGCAGCTGCTCCGCCAGGTCTCGCTTCGTCTTCCCCTTCTTCACGTTCGTGCCGTGAATGCGTGTGACGTAATGGTTATCAAACACGGCTGGCATTGGCTTGATGCCTTTCAGGAAATCCGCAATTGGCTCGATGTCCTTATCCTCGAGAACACCGGCCTTCTTAGCGGCGGTCAGCGCGTC
>Ga0193727_1000373_pt1 | contig 17131 bp, 8 predicted proteins | sample H2c2metaG_FD_143051 | JGI IMG/M metagenome (GOLD analysis project Ga0193727, IMG submission 143051) | Soil microbial communities from a riparian zone of the East river system, Colorado, United States - H2c2 | ecosystem: Environmental > Terrestrial > Soil > Riparian zone | place: USA: East River...
TAAGAACCCGAATGTGCAACGAGTTGGTGAGTTGATAAAGGAGAACCCTAACCAAAAGCTAACACTCAAACAGATGGCACGCGCGACCAATGTCTCATCGTCCCATCTGTCCCATCTGTTCAAAACCGAGACGGGCACCTCCCCGGCTAAGTACATGAAATCGGCCAGAATGCGCGAAGCTAGAAATCTCTTAGAAACCACTTCGCTAAGCGTTAAAGAGATTACGTTCAGCATCGGACTGGCAGATGAGAGCCATTTCGTGCGGGACTTCAAGAAAACCCACGGTCTCACGCCTGCCCGATACAGAAAGCGCTTCCTTGCTGAGAATGAGATGCCGTCAAAAGGCCGCAAGGCTGGCTAGCATAGTACCAGCAGAGGACAGCAAGAGTGGCCAATAATACAGCAAGAATGGCCAATTGATTTTTCTTCCCTGCAAGAACAAGTCTGTAGTACCTTACACCAATGTAGCCGTGCGTAGTGGAATGTAGTTCTCGCTCAAAGCGCTTGTTCGTTCAAAGGGACCGATTCCACCAAGACCTGGGCAACTCGCCTCACCCTGATTTGCCCGATATGTAATTGAGAAGACAGGACTGGTGATGCTCACTTGAGGCATCGAGTGTGTTCATTGTCTCGCGTTGCGGCTCGCCCACGGTAAGAAAAGGTAAGGCGCGAACGAGTACGTCCATTTGCGTGTTCGACTCGTCCACGCCGGCAGCAGAAACGCAAGTGCGCTTCGACTACGGCGCACTTGTATCAGACAACTCGGTCGAAGGTCAAATCGACCATTATGCTGGAAAGGAGAAAGCCATGTTTGATACGATTGCTCCCAACAAACAAACTACTCGAGTCCTGGTGCTGTTCGTGACAATAGGTTTCATGCTTAGCGGATTGCCGTCGCCCCTTTCGGGGAGAACCTCCGTCGCAGGCAACGCCGGCGTGACGCGCTTCTCCAAAGTTGGCGCGGTCTCAAGCCCGTCAGCGGGCGTTGGCGCGGCTACCGTCCAAGCGCCTTCGCCTAGCTATGACATCACCATACAGGATGACGCCAGCGGCGATATGCTCCGTTTCAATAAGACAACCGGCGCGTACAAGTTCAGCCGGTGCGGCGATGCATATGCGCTAACCGGGATTGGAACGGCGGCAATCCACGGTTGCACCGTCACCCTGAATCACAATCCTTCGGATCGGAGGGTGTTGGCCACTGCGGATACCTGCACAAAGAGGGCCTCCGCCTCCGTTCAGGTCTTTGCCTTAGCGGCCACCTACAGCCTCTCGGACAGGGATATAACCAACAACGTCGGCAGCACCGACCTCACGCCGCCCCAGGTGATCGTCAATGCCCCGAATGGTGGAGAGATCGTCGACACCGGCTCCAGCTTCACCATCTCGTGGACCGCGACGGATGACGTGGGAGTTGCTAACGCGGACGTTCTCTTGTCGACCAACGGAGGGTCGACGTTCTCTGTAATAGCCAGTCGGCTGGCGAGCCCAATTAGCAAGTTCGCTTGGACTGCCCCTGTGATCCTCAACAATCAATCAGTGAAAGTGCGGGTCGTGGCACGCGATGTGGCCTGCAACGCGACCGCCGATAACAGCGACGCGAACTTCACGATATGGAATCCGCCTGCCAGCTTCACACACGCCGCCGAGGCGCCCATCTACACGACTTCCGGTGGTTTCGATGCTTACATATACTTTTGCAACAGTGGGATGAACTCTATCATCGCCGAGTTCGACTTCCACCAACCATCGGGGGATGCGACGCCCAACGCTCCTGCACAGATCGCGCTCAGCGAAGGAGACGCCAGAAAGCTCAGGGTCGCCGATTACCTTACACTCGGAAGCTCGGCAGGCAGCGTTGAGGGCAGCATACGACTGCGCCACAACGGATCGAGCGACTCCGACGTGCAGGCGATGCTGGTGGTCAGCAAGTTCGGCGAAGAGCAATCCTTCAGCACGCCGTTCGTCTACGCGGCATCCTCGCAAGCTCCCGACAGCACCATGCAGTGCTCGCCAATGTACTATCTCGACGACCTGATGACGGCATCGCTGGCTGTGCAGAACTGCAGGAACTACCCCGTGGACGTGGACGTGAAGCTGATCTATGGCACGGGTGATCCGGCGACCCCGAATGGAACCTACTATCTACCCACGATCACCCTCGGGGGACAGGGGCGATTGTCGACCAACCTCGCTGCGTTTAAGGACCAGCTCCAAGGCGCGAAGTGGGGCTCCATTGTTGTAAGCGCGCCGACACAATCCGTGGCCGCACACACTGTGATGAGGTCTGCGGTCAACGGTGTGGCTTTCAGCTCGTCGTTCGTCGATCCTCGGATGTCGACCAACACGACAAAAGTCGCCAGCGCATTGAAGCTGGACTATGACTCGGCGACGAAGCCCTGCATTATGGTGTGTAATACGTCGAGCACGGACACACGAACGGTGACGGCAGACTTTCAGACTGACAGCGGCGTGCCGATACCATCCCGGCAAGTTACACTTGCTCCAGGCCAGCAGAAGATGATTGTGCTGGACCCCGTGCAACTTTTGTCAGCTCATCAGAGCGCGATGGCGGACGTGAGACTGAATTACTCAGGAAATGCTTCAGACATTGTCGCCGGAGGCGTTTCGATGTCTTCGGCCGAAGACTATGCTGGTGGGTCACGTTTCGTCGAGCCCAGAGCAAGCGACGGCAAGCAATTGATGAGTCCGTTTTTCAGGATGGACGCGCGCACCAGAGGCTTCGTTCAGATCTCAAATCTGGGCTCGAGCTCCATCAGGGCTGGTGTCAGCTTGAAGTTTGCGAACTCGACTGAACCCCCGGTGACCACAAACATGGTGAGCGTGGCGGCTAGAAGGACGTTGATGCTGGATATTCAACGGTACATCGAGCAGGCCCCTGGTGGACTCACTGCCGAAGGCTGCATTGAGCTCATACATAATGGTGCTCCCGGGACCGTAACGTGTTCGTTCATTGCTATGTCAACTGACCCGATCGAGACCCCTTTAGAGGGGGGCGGTCCGCCGATGTGTCATATGACGGTGTTTCCGAACGAATTCGACACTCAACCGGGCGAAACCACGCCGATCTATGTGTTCACCTGCGGAGGCACTGGCGCAGTCGTATGGAGCGCCACGGCTGGGACCATAACTCCGGAACCTTCGTCAGACCCCGATGTGTTTGCAGCCAGCTACACCGTGCCGGACGATAGCTCGGAGCCAGACACGGCAACAATACAAGCGGACTCCGCAAACGGGAGCGGAACAAGCTCTGTCGAGATTCAGAAAGTGAAGCTCAAGAGAATAGATACCAGCAACGCTCAGGGAGACACCGGAGGAAGACTCAACCCGGATGGGGGAACGAGGTTCGTGATTACAGGCAAGAAGGAATTTCCCACCGTGCCGCTGCGTGTAATCTTCAGGCAAGGCGACTTAAGCGTTCCGATAGACATCGGCCTTGATAGCGCATCGAGGCCTGATCCTAAGCAGTTAGCGGGGACGGCGCCGGCCAACACGCTATTCGTGGGGGACGCAGCAATGTACGTGTATGCAGATAACGGTCAGACCAAGATTTCGAAAAAGACGCTGTGTGATGACACCGGATGCAGCGCCTACTACTCGTTCGATCCGCCGTCTCTGCCAACAAGCGTCAGCGTACCGGGGTTCAACAGGTCTGGAGGGAATCTGACAATCACTGCGGCTGGCGGCGGATTCAGATTCTTTCAATCCAGCGTCAACCCAAACGTCCGAATCAACCCGGCCGTTGGCATTGGGCCAATGGACTTCGTGGTCAACACAGTTACTCCGGGTATTCCCTCCACAATCAACGGCAACGTGCTAAGGGCGGGGCCGGACATATCTTCGTGTGCGGTAGAAGGGCAGTCTCCGTGTAAGAAAGTCAGTGTCAAAAACCCGGGAGGCAGGAGCGACGATAAGAGGAAGAGCGCGGTTCCACTGTATAGCCTGCTGCCCGGACCGCCTCCTATACCGCAGAGCCGTTTTCCTGACAACGGTGTTTCCATAGGGGGAACTGCCATACTCATCACAGGAGATAACCTTGATTTTGTGGGTACCACGGCAGTTGGGCCCTCGGTCACGGTTGGTGGAAGCCCGGCGCCAGTGGTCAGCCAAACAAGGACGAGCATCATAATAGCGACTCCACCTCATAGGGCGGGCGCTGGAAACGCGATCACTCTGTTTGACATTGACAACGCCGCGCCAAGCGGCACGGCAGTCCCTGGTGGTGCCTTCACCTACAACCTAACTCCGGTGAAAGAGATTCCATTTTCGGGAGTTTTCATTGTCGGCCCTGACGAGGGCATAGGCTTCGATTCGGGTAGCGTCACCTGGGACTCAACGCTCAACTGCCTATCGATCAACCTAGTCGTAACAGTTACCTCTGCCACGCCTCCCGCCGGTCTAGGAAACGTTGTTGCCGCAAGAGCACAGGGCTCCTACACGTATTGCGGCTGTACATCGCCAGGAACCAAACAAGGCGATATACGGTTCCGGCTTGTGAACTTGGCAGCCATGAATGACAACCGGTACAAGGCGACGGTGGTTCGACGAAAGTCGGTCACTCCTTATGGTGGCATAGGGTCGTGCAATGGGTCCTTTTGAACAAATGTGACTGTGAACCCGCATGTGTCCAGGGCAGAGCTACCGCCTCAAGCTGGTAGCTCTGCCTGCCACCTACTCATCCGGGACGAGGGAAATATGACATTCGCAGCTCTCGGTAAGAAGGCGATTCTGGTGCTCGCAATGGCGGCGCAAATCATATTGCTGGCCATGTTAGCCCTTGCGCAAAGCAATGGGTTTGTTATTACCCCGATAATCAAGCGCGGCGACCCAATCGCGGACGGAGGGCGGTTCTTCGACTGCGATGGATGCCAGGGAAGAGTCATTGGTTCACACGCATTTAACAATCTGGGGGATGTGGCTATAGGGGGCGATACGTCCGGCAGTTGCTTCGAAGGCCGATTTCTCATCTCGGGCGGACAGAGTATCCGGTTAGCAGATTTTTGCCAGCAGACACCTTATGGGAGGTTCGGGATACTCGGATCAGTAAACATAAACGACCGTGGACAAGCGGCACTCTTAGTCGGCGTGCCGGCAGGAAGCCGTATCGATGCGGCGTTGTTTCTCAACACAAATGGACAAATGACCAAAATAGCGCAAGAAGGTGATCCGTCGCCTATCGGGACGATCTTCAAGGGGTGCGGATTCGGTCAGCCTGCCATCAACATGAGCGGAGACGTGGCGTTCTTCGCATGCGGCGAGACGCAGCAAGGTTTCTTCTTCGGAGACGGAGTGTTCAAGTATTCAGGCGGGCAGATAAGCAAGGTAGTCACCAGCCTTGATCCTTCCCCGATTGGCGGCACATTCGCCTTGAATTTCATCCCAGCTCAAAGTGTTCAGCTCAGTGATAAGGGAGATGTGCTGTTTCGGGCGGGCGTGATAATCGATCCGACTATTAAGGAGAAATTCGGCCTGTTTCTTGCCACGAGCGAAGGTAACAAAAAGATCGAAGTGGACGGTGACCGAATGCCTGACGGGGTTGAGATTAAGGAAGGCTCTTTTGGCATAGGAGATTTGAACAACAGAGGCGAGGTAGCATTTGTCGTTGGGCTAGCCGGGCAGTCAGATGGCGGGATTTTCCTTTATTCCGAGGGAAACACCAACAAGGTGGTTAAGGCGGGCGATGCTTCTCCTCTGGGTGGTAATTTCTCTCCTTTTGATCGGGGACCTAGCGAGCCCTTTCCGCTTCCGCACATAAACACCAACGGAGCTGTGGCATTCAAAGCCTTCGTGACTAACGGGAGCGCGAAGTCGGCCATATTTCTGGCATCAACAAAGGCGATCGTGAAGGTAGTTGCAGTAGGCGACCACGTTCCCACGGGCGAAAAGATTCGCGGAATAGACACGTTCGCTCTTAACGACCTTGGGCAGGTCGCCTTCTTCGCATATGGAACCAAGGCAAACACAAAACCGCTTGGTGTCTACGCTGCTAGTCCTCTCGCACCGACCATTAGCAAGATCAAGCTGAAGCGCAAAAGCAGCGGGCTTGAGTTTCGGGTAGACGGCAACCATATGATTACAAACGATACTGTGATAGAGATCAATGGAGTGGCGTTGCAAGACTTGAGCTATCCTTCGGACTTTCAAGAAAACGGAGGCACGACGACGCGGGTAGTGAGCCGCGATGCGCGGCTCGAGCAGTTAATACCAGAAGGCGGTGCGATTCAGGTGACCGTATACAACTCACTTACCAATCTGCGGGGCGTGCCCAAAGTGTTCACCCGATAATAAGATGCGATGGCGTCTGTCGCGCTTTGGCAGCGGGCGCCCAGTTATGATGAAACCGGGTGCGCGTCGCGCTTAGCCCGCACTTCTGCTTCTTGAGGCTTGGGTGTCTTTGAGAGAGGAGACTGGCGTATGAATAAGAACCTGTATGTGGCCGCTTTGTTGATCATGATTGTCAGTATGCTGGCCGGGGCGCTGGTATCCAGCGCCATCGTCACAGCCCAATCGAGCCGTTCTCAAACGGCGGCAGGGCAGGCATCCAGTAACATGCCAAAGTGGGAATACGAGATCGTATTGGGGAATCCCACATATGTGAACACCTCGATTAGCCGACTCAACCAACTAGGGCAGCAGGGTTATGAAGTTGTAGGATTCACCGCGACCGGTGATCAGAATGGCAATCAGCTCTTCACAGTGTTGCTGCGGCGCGTTAAGCAATAGCTGAAGGTTGCGACTCGGCTTAAGAACTGAACACGGTGGCGGGCGCGACGTCCCGCGTCTTGGGCAGTTTGTTCGTTTTCCAACGGTAGCTTCAATCCTCGAAGGCTCCTCCGGCTTCTTCACCTCATCTAGGACACACTGGCTTGGTTTCGAACTCCATCCTGCGGCGTTCGGCACCCGGATTGCTCGTACTCGGCCTGATTCGACCGATGAATCGATAATGCGCATCTTCTTTCAAGAATCCGTGCCCAGGAGCAGGAATCGATACAGCGCCAGGAACTTTTTACATAGCTTTTGCGGTGCGGTCTAAATGGACTTTCGAAACAGTCCCCGAATCGGCCGCAGTTCAAGGTTTTTTCAAGGTGTCTGTGAGACAGTGTTAGGCGTTGGGAATAAAGAAGAAAACCCAATAGCCTTGGAGCGATAGACAAATGAGACGAAAAACCTCCCCAGGTTTCAAGATCCTTCTTACCCTCCTCATCTTTCTCCAGCTTGAAGCAAACGTATTTGCTGGAATCACGTTCATCGCGGGACAGGGCATCGTGCTGACCGGGTCCGAGGGAATGGTCCTAACCGGGTCCGAGGGGATTGTCCTGACCGGGTCCGAGGGGATTGTCCTGACCGGGTCCGAGGGGATTGTCCTGACCGGGGCCGACGCGCTTGTCCTGGCCGGCACCGAAGCGTTCACCTATACCGGCGCCCAAGAATTGGTTAATACGGCCGCTGAGACGGTCGGTCTGCAAGGCGTCGACGTGGAGCTCGCCGCCCTGCTGGATCACCTGCCCGATTCGAGCGCCATTAACGTTTTTGTGGTCTTCCATCACATGCCTACCGAGGCCGACCTCGACAGCCTGCGCGCGGTCGGAGTCGCCGGAGGGACCAGGTTCTACAATCTGCCAATGGTGATGATCAACGCGACCAAGGCTCAGATCGCGACGATATCCACGCTTCCATCCGTTCGCTCGCTCTATTCAAACAAAACTTTCGAGTTCTTCACGCACGACACTCGTGCGATTACCGGCCAGGCGAAGGTGATAGCCGACAGGGCGCTCACGACTCGCAACGGTGGCCTTCCGATTTTGGGCAGCGGCGTCACCGTCGCGGTCCTGGACTCGGGAATCGATGCTACGCATACCGACCTGGCCTATGGCGCCCAGGTAATTCAGAATGTGCGCGTCACCGATCTTCAAGGCTTCGCCCCAGCCTTCCTTTATCCGTTGATTACCGAAGGCCTGCCCGACACTGATCTAACACTGGGGCACGGTACTTTTGTCGCGGGCGTATTGGCAGGCACCGGCGCATTCTCGACCGGGTATTATGGCGGCCTGGCTCCGGGAGCGCACCTCTTGGGCGTAGGCGTCGGCGACGCAACTCTGTTTTATGTGCTATCGGGGATGGACTACATTTTGTCCCATCGGGTGGATCAAAATATTCGCGTGGTCAACTGCAGCTTCGGCATCAGCGGCATGTTTGATGTTAATGATCCGGTCAACATCGCAACGAAAATAATGCACGACGCGGGGATTTCGGTAGTCTTCTCGGCCGGCAATCGCGGCGATCAGCCCAACTCGCTTAATCCGTACTCGGTGGCTGACTGGGTGATCGGCGTCGGGTCCGGGACGAAAGACAGGAAGTTGTCGAGCTTCTCGTCGCGAGGCGCGGCAAGCTACGCACCATACCACCCGACGCTGGTTGCTCCGGGCGAGAACGTAGTCTCCACACGAGCCACAGGCATCAACGTGATAGCCACCTCCGGGCTTGCAAGCGGGCTTGCTTCGCCTCAGAACGACCTAAGAAACATATCGCCTCTCTTTCTGGCCCGGTACACGATGAGCTCGGGTACGAGCTTCGCTGCTCCTCACGTGGCAGCGGCGATTGCAATGATGCTGGAAGCTGCCCCGCAGCTAACTCCAGACGAGATAAAACGAGTACTCCAGGAAACTGCAACGCCGATGCTTGGTTACTCACGCTACGAAGTCGGCGCCGGTTACTTGAATACCTATGCAGCCGTGCTGAAGGTTGCTCTGGGAAAACCATTCGGCGGGTTCCGCAGCCTCCTAAACCAGACGGTGAGCTACTCGCGAGACGCGCTCGGTTCCTTCGGCGCAGAGATTGGGCCAGGCTCGAGCTACTCTACGACGTTCAACGTGCCGGACGATGCGTTGTACTCCACGATACAGATCGTCTGGGTAAACCACAGCGCGCTTGCAAGCAGTTTCAGCATGGCCGTTGCGCGGGGCAGCCAGGTGTTTACGTCAAAGCCTGCCGCTTTGCTGGCTGGACAATGGGTACAGAAGACCGGAGTGACCTTGAACGATCCCGCGCCCGGCGAGTGGACGATTACCGTGACCAACACCAGCATCGCCGCCAGCGCGCCGCAAAACTTTTCCGGCGCAGTTGAAGTTACGCGCGCGAGCTACGGCGATTTGTCTGACACGGGTCAGCTTTCATCGTCCGACCAGCAAGCAATCAAACGCGCGCTGCGAGCCGGGCTTGTGACCGCGCAATCGTCGGGTGGGTTTGGCGTAAATGTGGCGGCGACCCGGCTCGATCTGGCGCGCGCCGTAATGCTCGGAGCGGGCGCTCTGGTGCCGCAGTTCCTGCCGGCCTCGGCCTCATTCCTGGATGTGCCTGCCGGGGACAACGCCGTTTTCGTCGAGAGCGTTGTGAACTCGCCGTATGGAAATCTTTTGGGAGCAACCGGGTTGTATTTCAATCCACAGTCCGCCGCTGACCGAACGACCGTCGCCAAAGCAGTAGTGAGAGCGCTTGGACTCGAGGCGTTGGCTCAGTCATCCGGCTTGACTAATCCGGGAATCGCCGACTGGAACCTCGTGCCTCAGTCAGCGCGCGGCTACGTTGCCGTAGCTGTCACGCGCAACTTGATGAACACCGGAGCTACAGGCGCCTTCCGCCCGTTCGATTCGATCACCCGCGCGGAGTTGGCCCGGACAGCGTCAGCTCTTCAGCAAGCGGCACGATGAGTGGAACGCTCGCGCGCGGCCTGGAGGATTCGTTCAAGCTTTTTTCAACCGTTGAGGGTTACTCTGCTTCCAGTGAGCGGAAATCACTTTCGATCCTAAAGGCCGCGACATGCGGTCGTTTGGAAGAGCGCAGCGTTATCCTGGGGAGGAACGCTGCGCTCTATTTGTGTTTAACGACGCCTGTTCAGGCCTGTAAGCCCGCCAGCAGAAGGGTTCGACGACAAGCGCCCGTCGATTGAAAGTGTCCGCGTATCTCATTTACTTCCAACCTATAAGCTTCGTTCAAGCTCCGTTCAAGAGTCTGTCAAGAGCCACCGTCTAGAGTGAAGCCCGTCGGCAGCGAGAAGCAATTCGCAGTCGGGTTGTCAAAGCCTCCTGAAGCAAGCAAGGGTCGGCAGCGACACTCGCCACCATCGAAAAGGAGCAGCAGACACGATGTTCAGAACTAAGTTAGGACACAGCGCTCTCGCGACTGCGGTCGTGCTCGGCGCTCTAATCTCGGGACTGAACGCGCTGGCTCCGAAAGTGACCGCGCAATCTTTGAGAATGCCTTTTTACTATCGAGCGGTAAGGCCGAGCATCACGCCCGCCGCTCCTACACTCGCCCCGGTGAACGGTACGGAAGTGAGCGGCAGCCCAGTGATCGAAATCAACGGCGCCTATTCACTTTCGTACTCGTTCACCAATTCTCCTGCACAAATCAGTGTCATCGGTGGTCTATGAGTTGGGGAAAGTCCGGCTTGCTAGTGCTGCATAGACCACGGATGACGCTGATTCGACCGATGTGCACGGATGGAGCAGTGATGCGAGACCGAAACATGCTGTTCGCATTTCCGCGCCCGGTTGAATGTCAAGACTTTGAAGGAGAAAGAAATGAACGGACTGAATGATAAGTCGAAGGTTAACAATTGGGATTCCAAGCGCGGCGGAAGTCGCGGCAGCCGGATGACGTTGCTTGTCACGTTTGCTCTTGCGGTCGCGCTCACTTTTGCGCTAACGCTCGGCCCGGTGGCGACTACCGGAGCAACGGTCACGGCGCGTCCGTTCGAGTTCAATCAGAACAAGAGGCCGGTGCCCAACTATGACGTCAACCTGACTCAGTTCGTGCGGCGGTTTCCGACTTCCGCGCAGCTTCAAGCACTGAACTCGCTGAAGTCGCGCCTGGGAGATCAGAACGTTACCGCGCGATGGGACAAAGGCTCGGGCTCAGTTGACACAATCTTCGACTTCGCGTCGGCGCCGTCAACGCTCAGTCCCGAATCGGCAGCGAGAGCTTTCATAGCCGCGAACGCGGCGCTGTTCGGAATCACGGACACGAACACTCTCCGCTTGAAGCGAAACGTCGAAGCGTTTGGCGGCAACCTGCTCTACTTCGAGCAGACTTACGGTGGGTTGCCGGTCTCGGGCGGCGGCATTGGCGTGGTGATGGACGGCCAGCGACGGATCAAGATGATCTCCGGGCCATATCACTCGAACTTGTCGCTCAGCGTTAATCCGGGGCTGAACACGGCGGCGGCGGTCTCAGCAGCTCAAGCCGATCTCGATAGTTATCGAAGGCCATGGGCCGCCGCTGTGGAAGAGGTTCTGAACCCTGCGCTCGACCTTATTCAATCGCAACTCGGGGTGCTGGCCACCCCGCATCCGGAGTTGAACATCTTCCCGACGCCGGGCGGCGCGCGGCTGACCTACACATTTTACCTGTTCTCACGCAATCCCTTCGGGATGTTCAAATATCAGATAGATGCTCTATCGGGGCAGGTGCTCAGTCGCAACGACAACGTTCGCTATCAGCAGCCGCTTCCGCTCACTGCCGACGTCTATCCGACTTATCCAAGGATCACCCAGGAGCTGAAAGACCAGGGCATCATCAGCGTTGACTCATCCGGCACGCCGCTCGATCAGCTTCGCATCGGCTTGCGCAATTTCGATGCTACGAATGCCGCGACTGGGCAGAACGACACGCTCACCGGCTTGCACGCTCACATCGAGAACGCGCTTGCCGCGCGACTTCCTTTCGCGCAGGCGGCAATGGGAACCTGGCATTTTCGAGTTAACGACACAGCCAGCCTCGAACAACGCACGAATGAGAAAGAGCACTTCGGTCCAACCGCCGAACCGGCGATGCACCAGGATGCGATCTCGCAATTCTTCTACATCAACTCGCTGCTCGAATACGTCGACTATCTTCACCGCGCAGGCGATGCCGCGCACAACAACGGCTTCGGGCAAGGCGACTTCCCGGACACCTATCCCAATCAGGACCGGCCGCTCATCGGAAACGTTCACATCCCGAACGTGCTGAACCCGCCGCAAGTTGGCGATCCGGCGTTTGCCGAAAAGCTGCTTGGCCTGGACAACGCATTCTCGCTGAATGGTTCTCAGGAAGTCGGCGGTCAGCAGATAGTCGTCAACCCCACGAGCTACGGCCACGGGTATTTGCTCAACGATCTCGCGATCGATTTCGCGGTGCCGTATCACGAAGGCATGCACTCGATCTCGTCGCCGATCGCCGGGCTTGAAGGATCGCCCGAAGGCGACGCGCTCAACGAAGGCCAGGCCGACCTGTGGGCCTACAGCGCAGCCGAAAATCCTGCGCTGGGAGCATACGTGCTGAACGGCTTCAAGCTCAGAGAGCTTGTGCGCGCGGGCGGCGGCGATCCTGATCTCAGGGAATATCTTCGCAGCGCCGATTCAGGCTTGAGCTATTCGCAACTCGGCACGTCAGGCGCCGCCGATTTCGAAGAGCATCGCGACGGCGAAATCTTCGGCGCAACGATGTGGGACTTACGCGAGCTGATGCTCATGTACGAGACTGGCGGCAACTGGAAGCGGCCCGACCTGATAACCGGCGCCCCGTCGGTCAGCATTCCTCTCGGCAAAGAAAACTGGGAGCGAATCTTCCTCGGCGCGATCTACGTGCTGGGCGCATTCAACCCTGACACGTTTGTGCGCGCCCGCGATGCGATGATCATTTCGGATGCGGCGCTTTATCCTTCCGATCCGACCAACCCTGATTCGCCGGGCATACATCGAGCTGCGATTGAGCAGGTTTATGCAGCGCGCGAAATCGGCTTCAACGCTGAAGCGCCGGTGGGAGGCCGCCAGGTCATCTCGACGCGCGTTTCTAATTTCACCGGCTCGCAAGGCAGGCTCTCTCCGCCGACGGCCGTTTCTGTTGATCTGCTCACACCAACGTCGGTTCAGGTGTCGTGGCAACCCGTCGCCGGAGCATTCGCCTATGAAGTTCTGAAGCGCGAGATGGGCCGAGAGAGCCAGCGAGTGAACCCGCCGATCTTCGGTCACGAATACATCGATGGAGACGGGACGACCGACGGCTATCTGCACGTAACGTACTTGAAGTCCAACCAAACGAGCTATCTCGACAGCGGCATCATCGAAGGCGCCTTTGTACCGCGCGGCTTAAAGAACCCGGTGAGCGCCGAATACGTGGTGCGGGCGCTCAACGTAAATCCAAACCGCCAGGTTGGCGTCTCCAATAACAGCGCCGCCGCGAGCGCTCCCACTGACGAGCTCAACGTGACCGCCCAGTCGCAGACAACCATCAGCAATGTCAGCTTCGCCAACGGGAAAGTCGAGTTCGATCAGACGATCACAAACCTCGGCGCAGGACTATTCGACGGCACGATCTACACACCGGTCGAATTCCGCATCAAGTCCATCTCGAACCCGACGGTGACGGTTGCCAACGCGGATAGCTGCGGGACCGGCCAGCCGGGCAGCGCTGCCAGTTTCTTCTACAGAGAGAAGTTGACTGCGGGACAAACATCCGCGCCGCGCCGGCTCGCGTTCAACGCCCCGAACCAACAGTTGTTTGTCGTTGACGCGATCATCACCGCGCGAGTTCAAGGCGCCTCGGGCGCCGGCACTCGCTATCAGCCGGAACCGGCAACCAACTTCGCATGCTTCGAGAGCAGGACATTTCAGGAGACGTTCACTGGGATAGTGCCCGCAATGGATGCCGGGTTGCAGCTCGTCCCGGGAGTTACTTTCGTGGACGTGCCGTTCACCTCGCAGGAGGGAGCGTTTGGGGTTATCGGCGAAATGACTTCGACGTTGGGCCTCGACATCGATCTCGAACTCCTCGACTCGGCCGGCCGGGTGCTGAACTCCTCACTCTCGGGAAGCGCGAATGAGAGAGTCGCAGCGCCGATTCAGCCGAACAGGAACTACGTTTTCCGCGTGATCGGTTCTGCCGGTGTCGCCCAGGACTTCAACATCCAGAGCACACAGCACCTCGTGGTACATCAGACTTCGACAACAGGAACAGGCGGAGGCGGAGGAGGAGGAATCATCCCGCCGCCCCCAGGCGGAACCGTAATAAGCCTGGTTCGATTCACCGTCAATCCGCTTACGCGAACGGTGACGGTGCAGTTGCTGCACTGATTAAGAAGAGCATTGTACGGGCGGCCCTCCGCGGCCGCCCCCCCTCACAAGCGCGTTCCCTTTTGGTAGTGAAAGGATCTGCGCCGGGGGCGGCCACGTAGCGCCGCCCGCACAATCGGGAAAAGTGCTCTCGCATGATTGACGAGTTCAATAGGAGAAAACATCGTGTCTAGAAGAGTGTTTCGAGTAATCGCGTTTGGACTGTTCGCGGGATTGATGCTTGTCTCCGCCAACTTCATGTTCAAGTCGTCTGCTCAAGCTGGACGGCCCGTCGAACTGGACGTGCGCGGCCCGCAAGGCGTGCCGAAAGGCTCTGCGCTGCGCGCGCCATCGCTCGCTCAGGTAAAAGCGCTGACCGCGCTTCAATCCCGCGTCGGCGATACGGTTCAGGTCCGATATAACGGGCTGACCGCGACTCCCCGGCATATGTTCAGCTACTCGGCTTACCTGACGCCTCCGAGCTCCGCCCAACCCGAAATCATCGCGCGCGGCTTCCTTAGCCGGAACCGGGAGCTGTTCCGGTTCAGCGATGAGGATCTCACCAGCCTTAGACTCAAGAGCCGCGCTTATGTTCCGGATGCAGGCACGACGATCATGCTTTTTGAACAGCAGGCCAACGGCTTGCCGGTTTATCACGGCGAAGTTTTGGTCAACGTCAATCGCTCGGGTCAAATAATCAACGTGGGCGGCGAGAGCTTTCCGCAGTTGAGAATTGTAAATGCTGTCACGCTCACTCCCGAGCAGGCGATTGCCGCAGCGGCAACCGCACTCAATATAAACAACTTCAGTCCTCAATCGACAGGCACAAAGCAAGTGCTCACGACTTACGGCAATCTCTCGCCCGAGTTCATTCAAGCACCCGCATTCAGCGGCGGTGGCGTGTTCAGCGGCGACATAGTCGTCACCCGGACGGTCTTTCCGCTTGGCGATGCCGGGCGGCTTGCGTACAAGTTCGTTCTCACCACTCCTCAATACCAGGGAATCATGTGGGAGAACGTCGTCGATGCGCAGACCGGCCAGGTTCTGCGGCGCACCAGCCTTACGGCGTTCTTCGGACCGCACGGCGGCGGGCAGGGCGCAGGCCGCCTCCCGACATTCCGTCCCGACGTGCAAGACCGCGTTGAAGCGATGAACCCGAACGGAAGCGCGCAGGGGAAAGTTTTCGACGGAATGCCAACCGCGCTTTCGGGTTACAAAGGGTTTGGAAGAACAAATACACCGGGCACGCCTCCGAGTTACGCTCCTGACACGACCAGCACAGGAAACGGGGTAGGCTTTCGACAGAGCCTCGTCCTTGCGCGCAATCAGAATCCGCTTGTGTACGGCCCCGGCTTCGGGCAGGTGACCCGCGGTTTCCCTGCTGCGACGAGCCCTTCGGCCGAGTCTCCGTTTGGATGGTTCTACCTGCCCACGGATCCGGGCGGCTCCGAGATAATCAACCCCAACACCAATCGCGCGGCGACGCGCGGGCTCGGCTACTCCATGACCGCCGAGGCTCAGAGCCGCAACCTTGCCGCGAACTCTCCGGCCGCGGACAAGAGCCAGCCTTTCTCGGCTTCGCTCACGCCGTTGCTATCGAGCATTACTCTGGCGGACGGCCGCACGTTGGCTTCTGCGTACCAGTCCAACTACACGGAAGGCAATAACGCCGTAGTGGCCGACGACCATGCAGACGATGATGAAGCGACGCACGGTATCAAGGGCTACAGCCCAACACGCCAGTTCACCGCTTCGTATTTCGATTTCGTCAACAGCTATGAGTTTGGGAACGTGGACGCGGGCGGGACCCCCTTCTTCCCGCCGAGCAGCTTCGCCGATGTTTATCCGGGAGCAGTGTCGTTGTTCTATTACAACAACCTCATCCACGATTACCTCTACAGCATAGGCTTTACCGAATCGCTGTGGAATTTCCAGCAGGACAATTTCGGCAAAGGAGGCGCGGGACAGGATGGCGTCAGCGCGCAGGTGCAGGACGGGTCGGGCACCGACAACGCCAACTTCGGAACACCTGCCGATGGCGGATACCCGCGCATGCAGATGTACCTGTTCACCGAAGGCACATTCAGACGATCCGATGGCGATTTGGATTTTGACGTTGTGGCCCACGAGCACTATCACGGCGTTTCGAATCGTTCGGCAGCGAAAGGTGGAACGGGAGGACTTGGTTTCGCGCTTGTAGGCGAATCGGGAGGTCAAGGGGAAGGTTGGTCAGATTACAACGCTGATTCGATGGCCGACGACGATGCCATCGGCGAATACGCAACCGGGCTCTTCGATATCGCCATTCGCGCGCTGCCGGTCACGAACTATCGATGGTCCTACGGCGCTGTAAACGGCGAAGTCCTTACTCGCCGAGATGGACAACCCCCCGATGTTGCTGTTGGCGCGATTCCGGTCGAGGTCCACTGGATAGGAGAACTCTGGAGCTCAACTCTCTGGGACATGCGCGAGCTGATGATTATGAAGGACCCGAACGGCGTCTTCTTTGACGGCACTCGTCGTCTCGGCGGCGGCAACAGCTTCTACATCGGAAGCCGTCTGGTGCATTCGGTCGACAGCAAGCATCCGATAGACTATCGGGCTTCGTTCAACACGAACGATCCGGCGACAATCAACCCGAGCCAGCACATAGTGCGGCCGGGATTGATCGCAACGGAGATAGCCGGACGCGGAGATCGCAAAGGTCCGCTCGCCAGTGCGGTGAGCCGCGCTGCCAGGCTCTCGGACATGCTGGTGCTGCGAGGCCTGCAGCTTTCGCCGTTGAATCCTTCCTTTGTCGACTCGCGCGATTCGATCTTGCTTGCCGACCGCGAGCTGACCGGCGGCGAGAACCGCGCGATCATCTGGCGCGCTTTCGCCAGCCACGGCGTGGGACTTCAGGCCGAATCCACCTCTGGTCTTCAGGACGACATAGTCACTCAATCGGTGCCTGTTGTGGTTGAAGACTTCAGCGTGCCTTCAACCGTCAACGAGTGCGAAGCTTTGGGACCGCTGGCCGC
>Ga0193727_1000374_pt1 | contig 17109 bp, 9 predicted proteins | sample H2c2metaG_FD_143051 | JGI IMG/M metagenome (GOLD analysis project Ga0193727, IMG submission 143051) | Soil microbial communities from a riparian zone of the East river system, Colorado, United States - H2c2 | ecosystem: Environmental > Terrestrial > Soil > Riparian zone | place: USA: East River...
AATCCTGTGACGAATACTTGGACAGCACCTAACACGAGTAACGCACCGGCTGCGCGAGATTCGCACACGGCAGTATGGAGTGGAACTGAGATGATTGTTTGGGGCGGGTTCGCCCCCGGCTACTCGAACACCGGGGGAAGATACAACCCAGTTTCGAACAGTTGGACAGCGACCACAACGATGAATGCGCCAAGTGGCCGAGCGTACCACACCGGCGTCTGGACCGGCAATGAAATGATCATCTGGGGCGGTGTTGCTAGCGGCGGCACGCGCTTCAATACCGGCGGCAGATACGATTCCAGCACGGATAGTTGGATGGCCACTAGCGTCGTTAATGCACCTGCCGCACGAGGCTTTCACACAGCAGTATGGACTGGCGATGAAATGATCGTTTGGGGCGGAGGCGTTCAGTTCCCCGAACTTGGGAACAAGGGAGGGCGATACTGCGCGCCATCTGGTCCGCCGCCAACTCCCACGCCATGCGCGGCTCCATGCGCGGCTAGATGTACACCCACGCCGAGGCCACGCCCGAGCCCGGCGCCTCGGCCTTAGTCACGAGATCGGTCATAACTACTATTATTCCAAATCAGCCGTCGTTGTTGCCTAACAAATGAAAAGACAGTCCCTTCCTCAACCTGCATTTTTTACTCCGCGCGTCCTATTCGCTCTCCTTCTTTGCGCAGCCGCATGTTTGATCGTAACAGGCACATTACCCGCATTCCTCCGGAGCGAAACGCAAGCGGATGTTTCGCAACGAACTTTGACCTTTGCGGAACGCGTCGCTTACCAGCGAGCGATCGAGGACGTTTACTGGCGTCACCGCATCTGGCCTAAGGAACGGCCCGATCCCAAACCATCGCTCGATGCGGTGATGTCGCAGGCGCAGCTTGAACAGAAAGTCTCGGATTACCTGCGCGAATCACAGGCGCTCGAAGATTACTGGCAACGGCCCATCACGGCTGAGCAGTTACAGGCCGAAATGGATCGAATGGCAATACACACCAGACAAGCTGAAGTATTACGTGAACTCTTTGCAGCCCTCGGCAACGATCCCTTTGTCATCGCTGAATGCCTGGCCCGGCCAGCATTAGCCGATCGCTTACTGACGAGTTGGTATGGGTACGACCAAGGAATTCATGGGGCGGTAAGGGAGCGCGCTGAAGCAGAGCTACTCATGCATCCAATGGTCGACCAAATCAAACAGCTCAGTGGGAAGTACACCGAAACTGAATTCGTCCGAAGCGATGGCGGAAAAACTGTAGGGCAAGCGCGTCGCTTGCCGAACGAACAATTGGCAGGCGCAGCGCCTGCCCTACAACAGCAGGGTGCGACACACAGCCTCAAGCTCAACAGGCGCGAGTGGGATGAAACCGTGCAAAGACTCGCCCGAACATTTGGCGATCGAGCTGTAGCGGCAGGCGTGTCGCCTGCGCAGCCGACACGGCTGCCACCACAGAAACCGACTCAATCGGGCACGATGTCACCTTCGAAGGACGCATCGATAACACAGATCAAAACCGGTGTGGTAAGTTCGTTACAGGAAGATGAAAGCCGTTACTACGTGACGGCGGTGATTGAGAAAGCTGAAAACCGTTTGAAACTGGCTGCAGTTTCATGGTTCAAGGAGCCGCTCGAGTCTTGGATGCTTGGGACAGAAAACCATCCGCCTATCGCAATGACGGCGCCAGGTGGCAAATATGCACTTCCGAAGATATCCGAGGGCGGATGCATTGACGATACCTGGACAGCCACCGCCGGTCCGCCTGATGCCAGAAGTTCGCACACGGCGATCTGGACCGGCAGCGAAATGATTGTCTGGGGCGGACTTCGAAGCGCCACCTCCACTTATTTGGACGATGGCGCACGATACAGCCCTAGCACCGACACCTGGACACCTACTAGCGGCATCGATACACCTACGGCGCGAGCTTATCACACGGCAGTGTGGACCGGCAGCGAAATGATTGTCTGGGGCGGCTACTCGCAAGAGGGTGGCGGAGTCCTGAACAGCGGCGGGAGATATGATCCAAGCACAGATAGTTGGACAACCACAAGTACCACCAACGCGCCCACCGGTCGCGAGATTCACACGGCAATCTGGACTGGGAGTGAGATGATCGTATGGGGTGGATATGACATCAGCGGCTTTCAAGTCAACACCGGTGGCAGATACAATGCGGGAACAAATAGCTGGACAGCCACCAGCACAAACAACGCGCCCTCGGCCCGGGTAAACCAAACTGCAGTGTGGACTGGCAGCGAAATGATCATTTGGGGTGGATATGACGGGATCACACGCGTTAACACGGGGGCGAGATATGACCCTGAGACGGATAGTTGGGCAGAAACCAGCACCAGCAGCGCTCCGACTGGGCGGGACAACCACTCCGCAGTTTGGACTGGCAGTGAAATGATTGCCTGGGGTGGCATCGACGACTCAGATAACAATCCAAACACCGGCGGGAGATACGATCCCGTCATGAATAGTTGGGTAGCTACAAGTACAGTTAACGCGCCCGACGGTCGCTGGTTTCACACAGCCGTCTGGACCAATAGCCAGATGATTGTCTGGGGCGGATACAGCTCTGCCTTTGGCTTTTTGAACACGGGTGGAAGATATGATCCCGGCACAAACAGCTGGACTGCTACCAGCACCGACAACGCGCCCTCTGCGCGAAAGCAGCATATAGCAGTCTGGACTGGGAGCCAGATGATCGTCTGGAGCGGAACTGCCGGTTTAGGCGAGGTGAACACCGGTGGGAGATATGACCCGGCAACGAACAGTTGGACAGCAACGGGAACCAGCAACGCACCCGCTACGCGTGTCTACCACACGGCGGTTTGGACAGGAAGTGAAATGATCGTCTGGGGCGGCAGCGGTGACTCCGGAATTTTGAACACGGGCTCGAGATACGATCCCATCATCGATAATTGGACTCCCATCAACGCCAACGCACCTACCGCGCGAGTCTCTCACACGGCAGTGTGGAGTGGCAGTGAGATGATTGTCTGGGGCGGAACTGATGAAAATTTCGTTCGGCTGAACACAGGAGGGAGGTACAATCCCAACACCGATGGCTGGTCTGTCACTAGCACAGCAAATGCGCCCTCTGGCCGATACAGTCATTCAGCGGTGTGGACGGGCAGTGAAATGATCGTATGGGGCGGAACTAATGACAGCACAACTTTTAATACCGGTGGCAGATATAATCCCAGCACGGACAGTTGGACAGCGACGACGACGACCAACGCGCCTACCGCACGGAGCTCTCACACTGCAGTCTGGACCGGTAGTGAAATGATCGTCTGGGGCGGAGGCGTCGTCGCTAATTTTGTCGACACCGGTGGCAGATACAATCCGGACACGAATAGTTGGATAGCTACCAACACGACCAACACACCTGAAGCCCGAGGTAAACACAGCGCTGTGTGGACCGGCAGTGAAATGATCATCTGGGGCGGAACCGACGTCTTTAACGATTTCAACACCGGCGGGAAATATAGCCCTACTACAGATAGTTGGGTCCCTACTAGCATCACGAACGCGCCTTCTGGCCGATACGGTCACACAGCAGTTTGGACCGGCAGCGAAATGATCATCTGGGGTGGCGGCTCTCACCTTAGCACCGGTGGCAGATACGATCCCATTACGGATAGTTGGACGGCGACGAGTACCACCAATTCGCCCTCTAGGCGAGAGTATCACGCCGCAGTCTGGACGGGCAGTGAGATGATCGTCTGGGGCGGAACCGATCAGTTCTTCTATTTTTTTAACTCCGGCGGGAGATATTGCGCACAATCCGGTCCTCCACCAAGTCCCACACCTACGCCGACTCCATGCATGGGGAGATGTTCACCCACGCCCAGGCCACGTCCTACTCCCGCACCGCGACCCTAGCCCCTACCCCGGCTCTAAGCCGTAGCCTAACGACTCCATTCAGCGACGCTTCATCTGGCGCAGTTATCCGATTTCCCAAGGCGACGGGCGCTAGAGTTCCGGCGCCCAAAAATTAGTGTTGATTCTGTGCACCTGTCGCGCCGTAGCCGGCGGCTTGTCTCGCCGTGGCTTAGCCTCGTGCGAATACGGAAATCACTACAATTGCCGGTTGGCGGGAAGGCGGATTCGTGGTTAGTAGAAGCTCAATGACAACGAACGCCAGACCGAATCTCCGATTCATCGCGATTATCGCTTCGCTACTATGGGTCGCGATAGTTTCCGTAGCTACTGCTACGACTCCGCAATATCAGATCTATGACATCGGCGTGATTGATGCCGGCGACGATGCTTCCCAAGGATTCGGTGTTTCGCCCGAAGGAATTGCGGTGGGGCGTTCGATACGGACCGGCGGAAGTCAGGCTTTTACCTGGACACTCAACGGCGGCATTATTGGCCTGCCGAATCTTGCCGGGCGCAGTCACGCGGTTTCCAACAGCGCGAATGACAATGGCGTCGTGGTGGGCACTGCCGCCACGACACTCTTCGGCAGCAGCCGGTTGCCGGTCATCTGGCAGAATGGCGTGGTTTCGCAGTTGCCGTTGCCAGCAGGCGAAACACTCGGTGACGCGAACTCGGTGAACGCTTCAAGTGTTGCGGTGGGGTCGGTCGACGCTGGCAGCTTGCAGCGCGGGGCAATCTACAGCGGGGGCGGCGGGACAATCATTACGCAAACCACAGCGAACGGGAGTTATTTTGTCACTGCATTCGGGATCAACGATTCAGGCCGCGTCGTGGGCCAGGGTATCGATCCGATGAACGCCGCGCGCAACGTGGGGATCGTCTATGACATCGGTCAGACCATGGCGTTCGAGGTCGGTGCGTTGCCGGGGTTCAATGGCGCGCTCGCGTTCGGCGTGAGTAACACAGGTTACGTGGTCGGCTCGAGCATGCTAAACCAGGGCTCAGGATTGCCGTTCATCTGGTCGGACCAAGGCGGAATGGTTGCCATCCCACTCGCGTCAGGCACAAGCCAAGGCTCGGCGCGCGCGGTGAATTCAGCCGGCTGGGTGGTGGGAAACGATTCGTCAGCTTTCTCGATTCCGTTCCTTTACGACGGAACAAACACTTATCGCCTTGCCGATCTCATCCCTCCGAACTCAGGCTGGGACCTATCAATGAACACCTCTTCATCTGCCCTTGGCATTAGCGAGGATGGCATCATTGTGGGCACCGGTGTGCACAACGGCGAGACTCATGCGTATGCGATGGTCCCAGTCACACCTACGCCGACTCCTACGCCAACGCCAAGTGTAACTCCTAGCGCAACACCCACGCCCACGGCTACGCCAAGAGCTACTCCTACGCCACGATCTCGTCCAAGCCCGCACCCTCGCCCCACACCGCGCGAAGCGGCGCTGTAACTAGGACATTCTTGGACTGCGAGGGTACTATCACTACGAGGTCCAGCTAGGGGGAAGGTGGCCTTATTGAAGTGTGCTAACTGGATATTGTGACTGCGCATGTACGAGTTGACTTTAGTCGTTTGTGATCGGTAACTGGTGATTAGCTCGCCGCGACGACCGAAGGGGGTGATTGGTGAATTCGACGAAAAGTAACCGTGAAAAAACAACGTAAACACTCTGTTAATGCCTATGTTCTTCGAGCCGCGTTTGTGCTCCTGACACTGGCGCTCGCCTTGTGCGTGGCCCCATTCGCGCCCGGACAACGAACACATCGCGAAGTCAGCAAGAGAACTTTAACTTCTCCGAGCTCGTTGCTGGAACGGCCGCGAAAAGAACAACAGGACCAGATGACTGCGGACAGCGTTAATAACCGGCATCAGTCACCAAAACAAGCAGCGCGCCGTCCTGCTCCGCCGATCCAGGAGGTTCCCAGCGGCATCGACTGCGATAACGCACCAGGTATCGTGATCCATGATGACGGCACCGTCGAGATTGGATACCAAAGCGCTCCGGGAATATTGGGGATCTTTGTCGACAAGTTCACCCCGGCCAGCTATCCAAGCACTTATACGTCGGTGTGCCTGGCGTTCATGAGGCTGTGTGGAGCAACGACGTCGGAGCATGTGGAGGTGGTGGTCTTTGATGACGATGGGCCGGGCGGGAGTCCCGGCACCGAGCTGGGCGCGATGCCAGTCACAATTGACAATATCCCGATCTTCCCAGACCCGACACCTGTGTGGAACAGCTTCGACATCTCATCGCTGAACATCGTGGTCAATGATGGCAGCGTGTACATCGGCGCGCGCTGGACGCCACCGAGCTTGTTCGACCGGGCGTACCTGTCGTCTGACGAAAATGGGCCCGGCTCCGGTGACGGCTACTATTTTGACAATGTCAGCAACGTGTGGACTCCGATCGGGAACTTCTTTCCACAGTACCGAGCCATGTTTGTGCGCGCGGTTGAACAACTGGGTGGCCTGGCCGCCGGCGGCACCCGCCCAGCAGCGGGCAGCGCGATTTCCACCCAACGTACGGGTCTCGTTGTCAACGCGAGAGAACCCGTGCAGCCGGAAGCTCCCCAGGCCAGCGGAAGTTTGACGGAGAGCACTGCCGGTGGAGCGATAACCGATCAATTTGGCAATCGTAACAAGACCGTCTCGAGTAGCAACACCGTCCAGGGTTGCCAATACGTCATGACTCAGGGGACAGATACCATCGTGCCGGGTGACACAAACATCGGCAATAATTGCGACGAATGCGATACGCTTATTCCTCTACCTTTTAACTTCCAGTTGTACGGCACGACCTACACCGGACTGAATGTTAGTTCCAACGGGCGTCTGGACTTTGTCAATGCAAACGAACCCGGAGGATTCCTCACAGCGTGTCTCCCATCGCCGCCCAGCTATTTCACCGGGCTGCCGTATGAGAACACCATCTTCCCTCTGTGGCAGGACATGCGCACGGATGCAACTTTGGACGGTTGTGCGAACTTTCCGGGTGCGACCTGCGGCGTCTTCACCTCAGTCACAGGCAGCCCGCCTAACCGCATCTTTAACATCGAATGGCGCACAGTACTCTATTGGGATGACACGGCGCCGCAGAATTTTGAGGTGCGCCTGTATGAGAACGATCCAAACGGGCGGTTCGACGTGGTCTTTGGCACGCTCACTCCACCGTTCTTCGCCGAACGCGCGTGGGTGTCGGGTGTCCAGGGGGAAGGCAACCTGGGAATTTACACTGAGGACTTCTGCATTTGTTGGCCTGATCCACCTCCGCAGAACCAGTCGCGCACATACACGTTAACCCCGTGCGCAACGCCAACGCCAACCCCTACAGCGACGCCTACATCTGCGCCAAGAGTTACTCCTGCACCACGGGCGCGCCCCACTCCGCGACCCCGACCGTAGTTGGCTGTAGAGGCAGGCGTGTCGCCTGCATGAATTACCTTAGCAGCCGGCACGGCTGCCACTACAGTAAACAGCGACATCGCGGACGCTGCGAAAAAATTAGTGTCCATTCGTGTCCATTCGTGGTTACAAAAGCAAGGGACGCGACGGCTGGGAAGCCGTCGTTCCTTGAGCATGAACGAAACGCATCGCGAGGACCCGCACGCTCCGCTGAGTTATTATGGCGCGCGGCGCATCGTTTGGCTGGTCTTTTTCATATTCATCATCTGGCTGATGCTGCGCGCGCTGCAACCCATAATCCTGCTGTTCGCGCTGGTCGTTCTTCTCGCGATGGTTCTGAACCCGATCGTCGTTTGGCTACAGAAACATCGCATGCCGCGCTTCGTGGGTGTCATCCTGCTGATGCTAGCGCTGATTGCTGTCACGACGACCATCACCCTTTTTGCCATTCCGCCCCTGAGCCGACAACTGCAGGAGCTCATGCACAGCACGCCAAACATGTGGCAAGGCATTCGCACCCGGATCGAGTCATTAACGAAAAATTATCCAGAAGTTCGCGAGGCGTTACCACGGACGGACGAAATGGCCGGTAAAGTGGGGGCAACTGCGGCTACAGTTGGAAATTTCTTGCTGCAATCGACGCTCGGCCTGGTAGGAGGTGTGGCCAGCGCACTGTTAGCGATTCTTTTGCTTGTTTTCGTGCTGGCGAATCCGCGACCGCTCGTAACTGCATATCTGGCGCTTGCGCCCGATCGTTATCGCGAGCAGGCGCGTCGTACTCTCGCACGAATGATGCGACAAATGATTGCCTGGGCGCGAGGCGTGGCGATCAACGGCGTTATCACAGGCGTGTCCATCGGTTCGCTGCTTTGGTTGGTTGGCGTGCAGCCGGCGCTCATATTCGGCGTGTTCGCGTTTCTCGGTGAGTTTTTGCCAAACATCGGCGCTTTTCTCGTTTCCATTCCCATCTTGCTGGTCGCACTAAGCATGGGAGCGACAAAATTCTGGCTGGCGCTTGGAGTAATCGTCCTCGTCTATCAGGTAGAATTGAACGTGCTCGTGCCCGGCGTGCTCGGCAAAGAAATGCGGCTGCACCCGGTCAACATTTTGTTTTTTACCCTCGCGACCGCCGAATTGTTCGGGTTCTTGGGATTGTTTCTTGCGGTCCCTGCCGCGGCGCTGGTGCAAATCGTCATCGACGAATTTTATTTACAACCCCGCAAGATAGATGCTGCCGCGCTTGACCGGGAAGCCGCCGATCTGGTGGAAGACAGGAAATGACCTGCCCAAGGCGTCAGCATCGGATGCCCGCCAGCAACGGAGGAACATTTGTTCCTCGGCTTCTAGACGTCGCCGCGGCAGGTGGTTGACGAGAAAAGTTTTGACATTTCACCACCGAATTCAGTAAAACCGGGATACGGAGGAATTCCTTTTATCATGTCAAAAATCAAAGTAACCCTGAGCGGTTTCATGTTTCTGTTGCTTCTGCTGTTTGGTTTGTCCCGCGTATTTTCGCGTAATCCCGACATAAAGAACACTCACAATGGCAACGCCCCGAGTGGAACACTTCAAAAGATGATTGTGGAAAACGCGAGCGTAACGATGCAACTCGATTTGAACGGATTGAATGGGAGCAATTCCCTGGTGGCAAGGCCAGTCACTCTGCAATTTTCCGCCGCAGCCAATTCCTTCTTTCCCATTCTCGTTTTCAATGATCTGCTGCGCGGAGTTAAGCCGGGCTCAATGGCCTTGATCCCGTCCCGCAGTGGCGGGATTCCGGCACTCCCTGTGCGATTAGGTGCGTCTGTCAAGCAGCTCGTAGTCGAAAGACTTCCGTCGAATCAATCTTTCGGTCTTGCCGTACGCGACAGCAAGACGGGTTTCACTTTTTTCGATGTTGCAGGAGGCGACTACGATTACAACGCTAACGCACGGTCGCTTGGCATTGAAGGTGGCCGACTCCTTATTTCGAAAGAGTTTGCTAACGCTCTCGGTCGCCCATCGGACGCCGGCTCAGTCGTTGGAAAAATTTCAGTCGGCGCAGCGATGCAGCCGATTGAGATCACGCAAGTGGTGAACGGCAAGCCTAAGTCGGTGATGTTGCCCCCGTTGAACCAACGTTCCGGTTCGGGAGCGCGTGCGCTGGTGCCCGGGCCCGATATCATCGTTGGGGACCTGCCGGACATGGTGCAAATCGACCCAGCGGTGGGATCACAGGTCGGCCTGGGGATCGCGACGACTTCCTGCAACAATGGCGATCAGCCGGTCAACTTTTTCGCGTTACCAAACACAGATCATCCGTTTTTTCCGGAAAATTTTTATCGAATGAGCGGTGGTGTAGATAACACCCAGCGGATCGAACAAATCGGTCAGTCCTGGATTAAACACACGTTCGGCGCGGACGAGGGCGACGACTGCGACCTCGGCTGCAACACAAATAATTGCACTACGTTCTCACAACTATGTCCGGGCTGTTCCGATCCGTATCTCGCGGAGGAGAACGGATGGTACGACCTGCTTGGTTCACGCGCGTGGGTCAATCCTTTTACCGGCGCGTTTCCGTCCACGGCGGCCAATCACAACGGCCACGCACATGACGGCGTATCGCACCGGGTTCGCGTTAATATCCCTGATTTGAACACAACACTCAATGCAGGTGCTACCTATTTCGCGGAAGCGCAATATCTTGACCCGCTTGAGTATACGTGGTGTCAGACCCATCCTGGGCAGTGCAACATGTATAACAATGCTACCTACCATCAGTTCCTTGTTAACGGCACAACGAGCTTCTTCACATTTTCCCCTGTTGGCCAGGCCGTAAGAATGCAGCCTGCCATCAAAGCTTGGACAGGCGCGACGGTAAATCAGCTCGAGCCTGATCCGGGAAACGATGGGATCTGGTTTATGGGCTATAAAGTAACCAACCCGTCTGTTGGCGTCTGGCACTATGAGTATGCGCTTTATAATCAAAATCTCGACCGCAGCATCCAATCCTTTAGCGTGCCTTTGGGGGCTGGAGCCAATCTCGGTAACATCGGATTTCACGCGCCGCCACAGGAGCCCGGATGGGCAAACGACGGCACGGTTAACAACCAGGGTTACAGTAGCATGCCATGGACTGTCACTCAGAACGCTACTTCTATCACTTGGAACACCGAAACCTTTGCGCAGAATCAAAACGCTAATGCGATTCGCTTTGGCACATTGTACAACTTCCGGTTTGACGCCGATCAGCCGCCGCTGACTACTAACGCGACAGTAGGCTTCTTCAAGACAGGGTCGCCAATGATGGTTGCAATCCAGGCGCCTGCAGGCGGCGGAACGCCGACGCCGACACCAACCGCCACGGCCACGCCGACTGCAACCGCTACAGCCACCGCGACTGCAACGCCCAGGCCCACTCCAACACCAAGGACCGGTCCTTCGCCTAGGCCTCGTCCAACTCCGCTACCGCGCCCCTAGCCGTGCTCCTGGCACACTGAGCACAAGAGTAAGGAGGTTGTTAGAACTCTTTTTTTGGCTTGTATCGCAAGCACCGAGAAAAATGACGACTTAATCGTTCCCCAGGGCCACCCTAACAGAAGGATCCACCACAATGTCAAAGATATGGCTTACCGGCTTCGCCTTGTTGTCAGTTCTTTTTTTCGCCAACGCTTCGGGAAATGACGCGAGTCAACCCAAACAAAACGCTTCCGAAGCGCTGACTGGCACAATGCAAAAGATGATTGTGGAAAATGCCAGCGTAACGATGCAACTCGACCTGAACGGATTGAATGGAAGCAGTTCTCTCGTGGCGAGGCCCGTCACCTTGCAATTCGCTGCGGCGCCCAATTCTTTCTTCCCCGTTCTTGTCTTTAACGACTTGTTACGCGGACTCCAGCCCGGGTCGATGGCACTGGCTCTGCAAAACTCTTCTTCAGCTGGCGAAAACGCCGCCGGCTACAGTAATCTGCCTGCCGCACTACGCTCCTCTCTTAAGCGGCTGACAGTGGAAAAACTTCCTTCAGGTCAAGGCTTCGATCTTGCAGTTCGCGATAGCAGTACCGGATTTACTTTTTTCAACATTGAAGGACACCAGTACAATTACGATGCTGCGGCACAGTCGCTTAGTATCACTGGAGGCAGGCTTCTCATCTCAAAACAGTTTGCCAGCACACTTGGTATTCCATTAGAGGCTGGCTCATTGGCCGGATCAATTTCAATCGGCACGACGATGCAACCGATCCAGATCGACCAGCTTGTTAGAGGCGAAACGAAATCGATGGTCATGCCTCCCATGCAACATGCAGTCGTTCCCGGAGCACCAGATCTTGTGCCCGGTCCGGATGTTATTGTTGGAGATGTCGAAGACGTGGCACAATTTGATCCTGCTGTCGGGACGCAGGTTGGTTTGGCCATCGGAACAGACTCTTGCAACAATGGCGACCAGCCGGTCGATTGGTTTGCGTTGCCTCAAACCGATCACCCTGTCGTTCCGCAGAACCTCTATCGCATGAGCGGCGGCGCCAACAACGATGCGCGCTTCGAACAAATCGGCCAGTCATGGATGAAGCACACGTTCCTCGCATTACAGGGCAGTGTTTGCGGCACTTGCAACACGAGCCCTCCTTGTAACCCAGGCCCCCAGCTCTGCCCGGGTTGCTCCGACCCGTACACGTCAGGCCTGAATGGTGACCAAAACAGCATCGGCTCGCGCGCTTGGATTAACCCTTTCACGGGTTCTTTTCCGTCGACTGCCAATAATCACAGCGGTCATAGCCATAATGGCGTGTCGCACCGAATCCTGGTCGAGACGAGTGATCTGATCCCAGCGCAGAATTCGGGAGCCAGCTATTTTGGTGAAGCCGCCTACATCAGCCCGCATGAGTACACGTGGTGCCAGTCGCACCCGACGCAATGTAATATGTTTAACAATTATTCGTATCGCCGGTTCTCAGTTACCGGCGGGCCTACTTCTTTTAACTTTCCGGCCGTCGGTTCTACCGTCCGAATGCAACCTGCTATCCAAGCGTGGGCAGCTACGAACGCTACGGTCAATCAGATTGAACCCGATCCGGGTAACGACGGGAGGTGGTTGATGGGCTACAAAATAACCAACCCATCTGCCGGCGTTTGGCACTATGAGTATGCCCTGTTTAACATGAACCTCGACCGCGGAATTCAATCCTTTAGCGTGGCCCTGAACGCCGGAGTTAACGTAAGCAATATCGGTTTTCACGCTCCACCTCAGCATCCCGGCTGGGCAAATGATGGCACCCTTAACAGCCAGGGATATAGCAGCACTCCATGGACTGTTACCCAGAACACAACCTCCATCACCTGGAGTACGGACACGTTTGCGCAGAACCAGAACGCGAACGCGATTCGCTGGGGCACATTGTATAACTTTCGGTTCGACGCCGATCAGCCCCCGCAATCTGCCAATGCCACGGTCGGGTTCTTCAAAACAGGTTCGCCAATGATGGTTGCAATCCAAGCGCCGGCAGGTGGCACGCCAACGCCAACACCTACCGCCACGGCCACGCCCACACCGACAGCGACTGCCACGGCCACGCCAACAGCACCAACGACTGCCACGCCGCGGCCCACTCCGACCCCGAGATCGAACCCGTCGCCAAGGCCTCGTCCAACTCCTCTGCCGCGCCCGTAGCCTGCTCCCCGCGTGCCGGACGGGGAAGCGAGGTTTTCCAAAATGTTTTTTGCTTCTATCACGAGCACGTGAGAGAAATTACCACTTAATCTCCGCCAGGCGCCACCCTAACCAGGAGAATCCACATTATGTCAAAGATAACCCTTACCGGCTTCGCGCTGCTGTCAGTTCTATTTTTCGCAAACAGTTCTGCAACCTACGCAGCGCAAGCGAAACAAGACGCTTTCGGCACACTTCAGAAGATGATCGTCGAAAATGGAAGCGTGACGCTGAACCTCGATCTAAACGGATTGAACGGAAGCAATGATCTAACGACGAGACCCGTCACGTTACAGTTCGCCGCTGGGACAAATTCGTTCCTTCCGTTTCTCGTTTTGAATGGTGAATTGCGCGGTCTCGACCCCGGCTCGATCGCGCTGGTCTCACAGGGCCGGCCGGTTTCCCTGCTTCCTCCTTTGTTGGCGGCCTCTCTAAAGCAGCTCGTCCTCGAAAAACTTCCTTCCGACGCTGCCTTCGATCTCGCTGTGCGTGACAGCAAGACGGGACTCATCTTTTTCAACATCGAAGGAAACCAGTACAATTACGATCCTCATGCGGCATTGCTGAGCATCACAGGCGGAAACCTGCTCGTTTCAAAGGAGCTAGCCAACGCTCTGGGCCGGCCCTCGGACACCGGTGCGATGGTTGGAAAAATCTCCGTCGGCGCTACAATGCAACCCATCGAGATCAGGCAGTTGGTCAACGGCCAGACCGAATCGGTGACCATGCCACCGCTGCGCGACGCGGCCAGCGGAGATACGCCGACGGTGGTCCCGGGCCCAGATGTCATTGTCGGCGACATGCCCGGCATGAGCCAATTCGGCAGCGCCGGAACGCAGGTGGGTCTCGCTGTGGCTACGACTTCTTGCAACAATGGGACGGAGCCGCTGCACTGGCTTGCATTGCCACAGACGGACCATCCCGTTATCCCCCAAAATTTTTATCGAATGAGCGGCGGTAACACGAACGACGCGCGCTTCGAACAGATTGGCCAATCTTCGTGCAAACACGCATTCCTCGCGTTGGAAAACGACGCCTGCGGTTTCGGCTGCAACACCAGCGGATGCACCACCGGCTCCAATCTGTGCCCGGGATGTTCCGACCCCTATTCCGCCAGCCTCAATGCTGGACCGAACCTCGGTTCGCGCGCCTGGATCAATCCGTTCACTGGTGTTTATCCTTCGACTGCGAACGACCACAGCGGTCACACGCACAATGGCGTGTCGCACCGGATCATCGTTGAGGCTGATGATTTGAACACCACGCTCAACCAAGGTGCGACCTATTTCGCTGAAGCCCAGTACGTCACCCCACACGAATACGCCTGGTGCCAAACGCATCCCGAAGAATGCAACATGTTAAACAACGCTTCCTATCGCCAGTTCTCGGTTAGTGGAGGGCCGACCAATTTCACATTCTCCGGCGTCGGTAGCACGGTGCGGATGAAAGCTGCCATTCTGGCGTGGGCTGCTACAGGAGCCACAGTGAGCCAAATCGAGCCTGACCCGGGTAACGATGGTATTTGGTTTATGGGTCTTAAGGTGACCAATCCAAGTGCCGGACTCTGGCACTACGAATATGCAATCTACAACCAGAACCTCGATCGAGCTATTCAATCGTTTAGCGTGCCTTTGCTACCCGGAGTGACCATTAGCAACGTTGAATTCCATACGCCGCCCCAGCATCCTGGCTGGGCACATGATGGCACCCAGGGAGATGCTGGATATAGCAGCACACCGTGGAGTGTTACTCAGGACGCAAGCTCAATTACCTGGAACTCCGAAACGTTTGCGCAGAATCAGAACGCCAACGCGGTTCGCTGGGGCACATTGTATAATTTTCGATTCGACGCCGATCAACCGCCACAACAAACCAATGCAACGGTGGGCTTCTTCAAGACAGGTTCGCCGATGACGGTTCCGATTCAGGCACCTACTGGCGGCACGCCAACTCCCACGCCGACACCTACTGCAACTGCAACTCCAACAGCTACGGCTACTCCGACCGCGACTGCGACTCCGCGGCCTACTCCGACACCAAGGCTTAATCCGCCACCCAGACCTCGCCCCACGCCTCCGCCTCACCCGTAGGTGCTGAGCGGTAGACGTCTCGTTCGTAAAACGTCTTGACTGCAACGCGCCTTTGCCGCGTGACATTAGCGTCTTCGGAGATCCTTTTGGATCGTCTTCGGAGAAGGCTATCCGCCTTCACGTCTTTCGAGTCGGCAGAATTTCCCAAAAAATCTTCTTTCCTTGTGCCGTGAGCGTGTGAGAAAACGCTAGCTCTCTCACGGTTAGTCCGTTTACCGCAACCAAATGAATCCACCACAATGTCCAAGATAACGATCACCGGTTTCACTCTTCTTCTACTCCTGTTTCTTGGGAACAGCTCAGGAAATTACGCAGCCGCCTCCGCCACGGCTGCGGCGGCCAGGGACCAGCTCCAACGAACCACTCCAGAAAGCCAGCCTGCGCGTCGTGGTTTTGACCAAGGCGAGACCGGCACGCTTCAAAAAATGATTGTCCAAAGCGGCAGCGTCACGATGCAACTCGATCTCAACCGTTTGAATGGAATCGGCTTCGCGCTCGCAAGACCAGCAACACTGCAATTCACCGTTGCGGCTAATTCCTTCTTCACCATTCTGGTTTTTAACGATCTTCTGCGAGGTCCCGACCATGGCTCAATGGCGCTTGTCCCGCAAAACTCTGCGCCTGCTCTTCCCGTGTCGCTAGGCGCTTCCATCAGGCAACTCGTAGTGGAAAAACTTTCTTCCGACGCTGGATTTGACCTCGCTGTGCGCGACGGTAAGACGGGATTCACCTTTTTCAATATCGACGGAGGCCAATACGACTACGACGCAAATGCGCAGTTGCTCAGCATCACCGGCGGACGGCTCCTAGTCTCGAAAGAGCTCGCGGAGTCTCTTGGCCGCCCGGCAGACGCCGACGCAGGGGCAGGCGAAATCTCCATCGGTGCAACCATGCAACCGATCGAGACCATGCAACTCGACCAAAACGGCGATGTGAAATCCGCGAGACTGCCAGCATTGAACCAGCCGGGCGTCGGGACCGTTCCCGGCCCCGACGTCATCATTGGCGAGCTGATCGGCCTACAGCAATTGACCGGTGGTGCAGTAAATGGCCGCGTGGGAATCTCCCTGGGGACAGATGCCTGCAACAAAGGCACAATCGACGTGGATTGGTTTGCCTTGCCAAATAACGACCATCCTTTTATTCCGCAGAATCTTTATCGGATGAGTGGCGGCGCCACTAACAGCGAACGGTTTGAGCAACTTGGGCAGTCCTGGGGTAAGCATGCATTCACAGCAGCATCGTCAAACACATGCGGCTTTGGATGCAATGGTATAGGAGGCACCCATCTTGGGTCTGGTTGCTCCGATGCGTACGGCGCGGGCTTAAACGGCAGCCAAACCGGCATTGGTTCGCGCGCATGGGTCAATCCCTTTACCGGAAGCTTCGTAGGTTCAACAGCCAACAATCACACTGGCCACGTTCATGACGCAACATCTCATCGAATGCTGGTGGACACGAGTGACCTGATTCCTGCCCAGAACCAAGGCGCCCTCTATTTTGCCGAAGCGGAGTACATCGTCCCGCACGAATACACCTGGTGCCAAAGCCATCCGGGCCAGTGCAACATGTACAACAATGCTTCTTACGAGCGGTATAACGTGAGTGGCGGTCCTACAACCTTCACCTTTACCGCTGTTGGCACCACCACGCGCGAGCAGCCAGCGATCATGGCCTGGACCGGCGCGACGGTAAACCGGCAGGAACCTGACCCAGGAAACGATGGCATCTGGTTTATGGGGTTCAAAGTAACGAATCCCAGTACCGGTGTCTGGCACTATGAATATGCGCTCTATAACCAGAACCTCGATCGCGCAATCCAATCGTTCACCGTGCCGCTTGGGCCAGGAGTAAACATTTCTAACATCGGATTTCACGCGCCGATCCAGCAGCCAGGTTGGGCGAATGATGGCACGTTCAATAACCAAGGATATAGCAGCACTCCGTGGAATGTTACCCAAGACACAAGCTCTATCACATGGAGCTCGGAAACTCTTGCGCAGAATCAGAACGCCAACGC
>Ga0193727_1000375_pt1 | contig 17055 bp, 11 predicted proteins | sample H2c2metaG_FD_143051 | JGI IMG/M metagenome (GOLD analysis project Ga0193727, IMG submission 143051) | Soil microbial communities from a riparian zone of the East river system, Colorado, United States - H2c2 | ecosystem: Environmental > Terrestrial > Soil > Riparian zone | place: USA: East River...
GGATCGGTTTGGCGCGATGAGACGGCGATCATTTGCGTCTGTGAATATTTCGGATACACTCGACAAGCCCTTGGGGAATCAGGTAATTGGCAGCCATGCTTAAAAAACTACCTGCAGTTCTGGTCGGCCTGCTGCTGACTTTTGCCGCGTACGCCGCGACAGTCGAGCTGAACGACAAACATCCGGACACCTACACGGTGCAGAAGGGCGATACGCTCTGGAGCATTTCCTCGCGTTTCCTCAAGCAGCCGTGGCTGTGGCCCGAGGTCTGGCAGGCGAACGGCCAGATCCGCAATCCGCATCTGATTTATCCCGGCGACGTGATCAACCTGGCCTACCTCAATGGCCAGCCGCGACTGACAGTCGGTGAGACCAGCCGCAGCAATTTCGAGCCGCATGCGCGCGCCGAATCGCTGGAGCATGCCATCGAGCCGGTGCCGCTCGACATGATCGCCGACTTCCTCAAGCGTCCGCGCATCCTCAGCGAGGACGAATTCGCGCACGCACCGCATGTCGTGGCAATCGAGGACAACCATCTGCGCGGCGGTCCCGGGCAGTTGGCCTATGTGCGTGGCCTCGATGCGCAGCCCGGCCAGCAGCTGGCTCTGGTCCGGCCGATCGGCCGTTATTACCAGTTCGTCTCGAAAGACGAAAAAGTTCCGACCGGCATCTACCGCCAGGATCTGTCCGGCGAAGACGATCGTCCGAGCATGCTCTGGCACAACGGGCCGCAGGACTGGTCGATCAAGGGCAATGTCCATTTCCTCGGTTACGAGGTCATGCAGTTCGGTGTCGTGGAAGTCACCCATGCCGGCGGTACGGCGTCGACGCTGATCGTCAGTTCCGACTATGAAGTACGGCCCGGCGATCTGCTGGCTCCGGCCGACACGCATCCGTACGATTCGGTCTACGTGCCGCACCCGCCGAAATCGATTCCGGAAGGCATGCATGTCATCGCCTTCAACGACGCCATCGCCAACGCCGGCCGCCTGCAGGTGATTACGATTTCATTCGGCAACGAGGACGGCGTCGAGAACGGCCAGGTCTATTCGATCTTCCACACCAACGACATGGTCGAGGACGGAACCGACTACCCGCCCGGCAGCATGCATCGGTTCCTGCACCCGAACGATGCCAAGGTGCATCTGCCGCGTGAATACGTCGGCCACGTGATGATCTTCCGCACGTTCCCGCATGTCAGCTATGGCCTGATCATGGATGGCATCCGTCCGGTACACGTTCCGGACCGTCTGTTCGAGCCGGACTATCGCGGCGGCTGACGGGGCGACGCAGACGCGCGGCGGCAACGCCGCGCTGCAAAGAATGGCGCGGATTACCGCGCCATTTTTTTTCCGCTACGATTCGATCTGCAGGAGGCGAAGTCACGCAAGGACATGAGCACGAATCCGACACATGACGAAGCACTGGCCTGGATCGCACTGCTGCGCGCGCCGGGGCTCGGCGCGGCAGCGACGCGCCGGTTGGTTGAAGGCGCCGGCAGCGCGCAGTTGGCGCTCGGACGTGCCATGCGCGACGAAAGCATGGCCGCCCCGACGCGCGAAGCGCTGCAGGCGCATGATGCCGCGCAGCGAGCCGCCGACCTGGGCTGGCTCGAACAACCCGGCAATCACCTGATTCTGTTTGGCAGCAGCGACTACCCGGCATTGCTGCGCGACATTCCCAACGCACCGGCGGCACTGTTCGTCAGTGGCGATCCGGCCCATCTGTGGTCGCCGCAAATCGCCATCGTCGGCGCACGCAGCGCCACGCCGTCGGGCCTGGGCAATGCACGCGCTTTCGCGCGGGCGTTTGCAATGGCAGGCAACGTCGTCACGAGCGGTCTGGCCGAGGGCATCGACGGTGCCGCGCATGCAGCTGCGCTCGACGCCGGCGGCACGACCATTGCCGTGCTCGGCACCGGCCCCGACGTGGTCTACCCGCGCCAGCACCGCGAACTGGCGCAGCGCATCGCCGCGCACGGTGCGCTGGTCAGCGAATTCGCACCCGGCACGGTCGGCAAGCCGGAGAATTTTCCGCGCCGCAACCGCATCATCGCCGGCCTGAGCCTCGGCACGCTGGTCATCGAGGCGGGCCTGAATTCGGGCTCGCTGATCACCGCGCGTCTCGCTGCCGAGCAAGGCCGCGAGGTATTCGCCCTGCCCGGTTCGATCCACAGCCCGCTGGCACGCGGCTGCCACAAGCTGATCCGCGACGGCGCAACGCTGGTCGAAACGGCCGAAGAAGTGATCGAACCGCTGCGCGCGATGGGGGCGCGTCTGGCCGATCATCTGCGCACTTGCCTTGCCGGGGATGTTGCCGCAGCGGGCGCAGCAAGGCCGCCCGCTTCGACACAGGCGCGCGATCCGGACTATGTGCGGCTGCTGGCCTCGATCGACCACCAACCAGCCGCGCTCGACGAGCTTGCAAGCCGCACCGGACTTGGCGTGGCGGCATTGTCGTCGATGCTGCTGGTGCTCGAACTCGAGGGCCTTGTTATTGCCGCCGATGGCAGCCGTTATGCCCTGGCATCGTAGACCGGGGCATGAACATTTCACGCCTGCCGATTCGTCCGGCGCTTGACAGCGTACGCTCCGGTATGGTTTGACTGAAAAAGGGAATCACGGGCGAACGCGCTGAAAATCGCGCTCGCCTGCACTGCCGCCGGCGGCTTTACCGCCCGGCAGCCAACGCATCGGAAACGACATGGCGAAGAATCTGCTCATCGTCGAATCGCCGGCCAAGGCGAAGACGATCAACAAGTATCTTGGCAAGGACTTCAACGTCCTGGCCTCGTACGGCCACGTGCGCGACCTCGTGCCGAAGGAAGGCGCGGTCGATCCCGAGCGCGGCTTCGCCATGAACTACGCGGTCATCGAGAAGAACGAAAAACACGTCGAGGCGATCGCCAAGGCCGCGGCCAAGGCCGACTCGCTGTATCTGGCGACCGACCTTGATCGCGAAGGCGAGGCGATCTCCTGGCACATTTCGGAAATCCTGCGCGAGCGCAATTTGCTCAAGGGCAAGGCGCTGCATCGCGTCGTGTTCTCCGAAATCACGCCGCACGCGATTCTCGAGGCGGTTGCCAATCCGCGTGAACTCTCGCTGGATCTGGTCAACGCCCAGCAGGCAAGGCGCGCGCTGGATTACCTGGTCGGCTTCAACCTGTCGCCGGTGCTGTGGCGCAAGGTGCAACGCGGCCTGTCGGCCGGGCGCGTGCAATCGCCGGCGCTGCGCATGATCGTCGAGCGCGAGGAGGAGATCGAAGCGTTCAGGGCGCGCGAGTACTGGAGCATCGAAGCCGACTGCGCACATCCGGACCAGCGCTTCAGCGCGCGCCTGCTCAGGTTGCGCGGCAAGAAGTTCGAGCAGTTCGACCTGACCAACGAGCACGATGCGCACGCCGCGCGCGATGCGTTGATGAAATCGGCGCAAGGCCGGCTCGTGGTCAGCGAAGTGCAGTCGAAGGAGCGCAAGCGCCGCCCGTCGCCGCCGTTCACGACCTCGACATTGCAGCAGGAAGCCGCACGCAAGCTCGGATTTACTACCAGCCGCACGATGCGCCTGGCGCAGGGCCTGTACGAGGGCGTGTCGATCGGCACCGAGGGCACGGTCGGCCTGATCACCTACATGCGTACCGATTCGGTCAACCTCGGCAACGACGCGATCGCCGAGATTCGCAGGGTCATCGCCCGCGACTTCGGCGCCAAGGCGCTGCCGGAAAGCCCGAACCTGTATCGCGCCAAGTCCAAGAACGCGCAGGAAGCACACGAGGCGATCCGCCCGACCTCGGCGCTGCACACGCCGGCCAGCATGGCGCCGTTCCTCAACGACGACCAGCGCAAGCTCTACGACCTGATCTGGAAGCGCGCGATCGCCAGCCAGATGCAGTACGCGACGTTGAACACGGTCAGCGTCGACCTCGACGCCGGCGGCGATTCGGCCTTCCGCGCCAGCGGCACGACCGTGGTCGATCCGGGTTTTCTCGCTGTGTACGAGGAAGGCCACGACGTCAAGACCGCGGAGGACGACGACGCCAACCGCAAGCTACCGGCGATGAAGATCGGCGAAGCGGTGCCGCTGGCCGACATCCTCGCCGACCAGCATTTCACCGAGCCGCCGCCGCGCTACTCCGAAGCGAGCCTGGTCAAGACGCTCGAGGAATACGGCATCGGCCGGCCGTCGACCTATGCCAGCATCATCCAGACCCTGCTCAACCGCGAGTACGTCACGCTCGACAGCCGCCGCTTCAAGCCGACCGACGTCGGCCGCGCGGTGGCCAAGTTCCTGTCGGCCCACTTCACCCAGTATGTCGACTACGACTTCACCGCCAAGCTCGAGGACGAACTCGACGCGGTCAGCCGCGGCGAAGAGGACTGGGTGCCGTTGATGACGAAATTCTGGACGCCGTTCAAGACGCTGGTCGCCGAGAAGAGCGAAAGCGTCGACCGCGCCGAGGCGAGCGGCTCGCGCGAGCTCGGCGTCGAAGCCGCATCCGGCAAGCCGGTGACCGTGCGTCTCGGCCGCTACGGGCCGATGGCCCAGATCGGCACCAAGGACGATGAAGACAAGCCGCGCTTCGCCAGCCTGCGTCCCGGTCAGAGCATCCACACGATTACGCTGGAAGACGCGTTGCAACTGTTCAAGTTGCCGCGCGACCTCGGTACCGCACCGGACGGCGAGACAATCAGCGCCGGCGTCGGCCGCTTCGGGCCGTTCGTCAAGCACGGCAGCATCTACGCCTCGCTGAAACCGGAGGACGATCCGTACACGATCGAGCTGGCCCGAGCATTGGAACTGCTGCACGAGAAGGCCGAGTTGGCGCGCAATCGATTGATCGCGAGCTTCCGCGACGGCGCGATCCAGGTGCTGAACGGCCGCTACGGTCCGTACATTACCGACGGCGAAAAGAACGCGCGCATCCCGAAGGATCGCGATCCGAAGACGCTGACCGAGGCCGAATGCGTCGAACTGCTCGCGGCCGCGCCGCTGCGGCCCAAGCGCGGCGGCCGCTTCGGCAATCGCGGCAAGGGCGCACCGGCGAAGGCCGCGACTGCCGCTGCCGCCGCGCCGGCCAAGGCGCCTCCAACGAAGAAGGCTGCGGCAAGGAAACCTGCCGCGAAGAAACCGACCGCCAAGAAGTCCGCGGCGAAGAAAGCACCCCGGAAAACTGCTGCAAAGAAGAGTCCTGCTGCATGAATTCGGAGCAGAGCTTCGGCACGCGGATCAACGCGGATTTTCGCGGATTGCTTGTGCTTTCCATCTGCGTTCTTCGCTTTTCATCCGCGTAATCCGCGTAATCCTCCGCGTCAAATGCACTTGCGCAAATGACCTCGACACTAAAGCGAAGCGAAGATTCTGGACGCGGATCAACGCGGATTTTCGCGGATAAAGCAGATTGCCTGTGCTTTGCATTCGCGTTCTTCGCTTTTCATCCGCGTAATCCGCGTCAAATGCTCTTGCGCGCATGACCTCGATACTCGATCAGCACATTGCCGCCGCCGTCGAAGCGCTGCGCCGCGGTGGGGCGATCGCCTACCCGACCGAGGCGGTTTTCGGCCTCGGCTGCGATCCGACGAATCGCAACGCCGTGGCGCGCGTGTTCGAACTGAAGCTGCGACCCGCAGGACAGGGCGTGCTGCTGATCGCGGCCGATTTTGCACAAGTGGAAAAATACGTCGATGCCGACCGCGTACCGGCCGCGGCGCTGGCGCGCGCGCTGGCGACCTGGCCGGGGCCGCACACCTGGGTGTTTCCGCGCGCCGCGACCACGCCGGCGTCACTGGCGGGCGCGCATCGCGGCATTGCGCTGCGCGTGACCGCACACGTCCCGGCCGCGGCGCTATGCCGCGCGTTCGGCGGCGCGCTGGTGTCGACCAGCGCCAATCGCCATGGTGAAGAGCCGGCGCGAACGGCAGCCGCTGTGCGTTCAGCATTCGGAACGGGACTTGCGTATATTCTCGATGCGCCGATCGGGGGACTCGATCGGCCGACGCCAATCCGCGACGTACTCAGCGGTGAGGTCATCAGGACTTGAGGGGAGGGGACACGTGTCCGCGGTTGTTCAGCCTGGTTCCGCCATCCACACGGAGCAGCGACTGCCGCTGCTCGCCGACGGTGACCTGCAACGTGTCCTGATCCGGCGCGCCGGCGCGCCGGTCAGTGCGGGCCGCTTCATCGCCCAGGTCGAGGCGCTGGCAGCGCGGCTGCCGCCGGGGCGCTATGTCGTGAACCTGTGCGAGGACCGCTACCAGTTCCTGCTCGCGTTCTGCGCGATCGTCCTCGCCGGCCAGACCAACCTGCTGCCTGCGGCGCGCACGCCGCATGCAATCGCCGGCGTCATGCAGGCGTATGCCGGCAGCTACACGCTCGGCGACGTGCCGATCGACGGCGTTGCGCTGGGATTTGTCATGTCCGACGCGGCGGGTGCCGGCGACGCCGATGTCCGTTCGATCGCTTCGATTGCCACCGATCACGTCGTCGCGATCGGTTTCACGTCCGGTTCGACCGGAGCGCCCAAACCGAACGCGAAGACCTGGGGCAGCGTCTGCGCGAGCAGCGCGCTGAACGCCGCCCTGCTCGGTGTCGACGCCGGCGGCGCGAGCATTGTGGCGACCGTGCCGCCACAACACATGTATGGCCTGGAGATGTCGATCCTGCTGCCGCTGCGCAGCCGCGCCGCGATCCACGCCGGCCAACCGTTCTTTCCCGGTGATGTCGCCCGGGCGCTGGAGCAGACGCCCGCGCCGCGCCTGCTCATAACGACGCCATTCCATCTGCGCGCGCTGCTGCACGACGCCGTCGCACTGCCTGCGCTGCAGGCGATCGTGACTGCGACCGCACCGCTCGAGGCAGAACTGGCCGGCGCCGCCGAGGCGCGCTTCGGCGCACCGGTGGTCGAGGTGTTCGGTTCGACCGAAACCTGCGTCATTGCACATCGGCATACCGTTCGCGAGGAATCGTGGCGCTTGTTCAGCGGCGTCGAATTGCATCCGCAGCCGGACGGCACGCTGGTCCACGCGCCGTATTTCGCGGCGCCGACGCTGCTGCAGGATATCGTCGAGCTGCTCCCCGAGCATCGCTTCCGCCTGTGCGGCCGCAACAGCGATCTGCTCGAGATCGCCGGCAAGCGCGCATCGCTGGCCGAGCTGACGCGTCACCTGCTGGCAATCGATGGCGTATGCGACGGTGTGATGTTCCAGCTCGATGCCGATGCGCGCGGCCTGCGGCGCCTGGCGGCGTTGGTGGTCGCGCCGGCATTGAGCGAGACACACATCCTGGCGACGCTGCGTGCGGCGATCGATCCGGCTTTCCTGCCGCGGCCGTTGCGGCGCGTCGATGCGTTGCCGCGCAACGCGGCGGGGAAATTGCCGCGCGAGGGTTTGCTGGCGGCGCTGAAACGCTAGGTTGTAGCAGCTACGACCCTGGCGCGTGGCGCCGGCCTCGACCGCTCAGGCGAGCCGCTCGCCGGCGCGACCTGCGCTCAACGCAGCTCGCATCAAGTCCCTTCCCTGCGCCCTCAAAAGTATACTATTTCCACTCGAGCAGCTTGAAGTAGACCGGCTGGATTACGCCAGAGGGACCGGAAATCGGAGACAAGTCGGGTGGAATATCGGACCGCCGGTCGACATAGATGCGCGCCGGCCCTTCCTCCGGTACGACGCGTCGCATGAACAACACGCCACGCTTGCGGTACTCCTCGATTCGTTCGTTGCCGTTCTGGCGCACGGTCACGACCGGCAGTTCGGTGGCTTCGGCGGCCTTCTGCACGTCGGGTGGCAGGCCCGGGCTATCCAGCGGCTTTTTTGCGTCGCCCGAGTCGTTGAAGTTGGGCGATGCCAAGGCTTTGGCGCGTTCGGCCGAGGCCTCGGCTTCGATCTCGGCGGCGGCGCGCGCTTCGGCATCGGAGTTGCCCAGCGGGACCACCGGCGCCTTGCTGCGGGCGTCGTTGGTTGCCGGCGCGCTTGTCGGTGCATCGAGGTCCGGCGGCGGTTGTACCGGCGGCAGCGCGTCGTTCTTGCTGCCTTGCGTGCCGGACTGCGCGGCAGCCATCGTCATCAATCCAAATGCGAGCGCACCTGCAAGTAGTCGTTTCATCGCGCACCTCCTTTCGCCTGCATCGAGGATAGCAAATGGACGGGCGTCGCGGGGTGGCCGACGCGCGCTTTGCGCAAGTGGTTTATGCACGGTTCCGTCGGCCGCGGCGCGTGCGGCGGAAGTTCCATGTCCGCGCCCCTTTTCCGTGCCCTGTCGTCGATCCAGTCAGCCGCCGTTGCCGGCCACGCGGAACCGGCAAGCCGCGTCGCGACGGCATGCGGCGGATTGCAAATCTGCGACGGCTGGCCCAAGCTCCCAGCCCCATTTCGGTCAATACCCCCTTCGATGTCGCGTCCGAACCTCGTCCTGATCGACGGCTCCGGTTATCTGTACCGCGCGTTCCACGCGCTGCCGCCGCTGGCGAACCACGCCGGCGAGCCGACCGGCGCGCTGTTCGGCGTGTTCAACATGCTGCGCGTCACGCTGAAGGACAAGCCCAGTCATGTCGCGTTCGTGGCCGACGCACCGGGTCCGACGTTCCGCGACGAACTGTTCGCCGACTACAAGGCGCAGCGCGCGCCGATGCCGGACGACCTGCGCACGCAGGTCGAACCGATGCTGGCGTTAGTCAGCGCGATGGGGTTTCCGATCCTGCGCGTCGACGGCGTCGAAGCCGACGACGTGATCGGCACGCTGGCCCTGCAGGCTGCGGCCGACGGCATCGACGTCGTCGTTTCGACCGGTGACAAGGATCTGGCGCAGCTGGTCGGCCCGCATGTCACGCTGCTCAACACGATGACCAATACGCGCCTCGATCCGGACGGCGTCGTGCAGAAATTCGGCGTCCGCGCGGACCAGATCATCGACTATCTGGCACTGGTCGGCGATTCGGTCGACAATATTCCCGGCGTCGAGAAATGCGGGCCGAAGACCGCGGCCAAATGGCTGAGCGAGTACGGCACGCTCGACGCGATCATCGCCAACGCCGACAAGATCGGCGGCAAGATCGGCGAGAACCTGCGCGCGGCGCTGCCGCAGTTGCCGCTGTCGCGCCAGCTGGCGACGATCAAGACCGATGTGCCACTGGACTTGCGCGCGGCCGAACTGGTCCTGCGCGAACCGGATGTGGCGCAGTTGCGCGAGCTGTACGCGCGATACGAATTCCGGGCCGCGCTCAAGGAACTGGACGCAAGCGCCGGTGCTGCTGCTGAATCGGGCGCCGAATCCACACCGGCAGTCCGGGAAACCGTGAGCATTGCGCCGGAGGTAAAGCCGGCCGTCGACCCGGCACTGATCGTCAAGGGCGTATATGAACTGGTGCTCAACCAGACGCTATTCGCTGAGTGGCTGGCGCGGCTGCAGAACGCACCTCTCGTCGCGTTCGATTGCGAAACGACGAGTCTGGATCCGATGCGCGCCGAAGTAGTGGGCGTCTCGTTCGCCGTGGAACCCGGCCGTGGCGCCTACGTGCCGCTGGCGCACGAATATGCCGGCGCCCCGGCGCAGCTCGCCCGCGACTATGTGCTCGCGGCGCTCAAGCCATTGCTCGAAGACGAAACGAAGGACAAGGTCGGGCAGCACCTGAAGTACGACATGAACGTCCTTTCGGGCTACGGCATCGACGTGCGCGGCGTGCGCTTCGACTCGATGCTCGAGTCGTACGTCTGGAATTCCTCCGGTAACCGCCATGACATGGACGGCCTGGCGAAGAAGTATCTGGGCCTGGACACGCTGCGCTACGAGGACGTCACCGGCAAGGGCGCGCGCCAGATCGCGTTTGCCCAGGTCGATGTCGAGCGCGCGACCGAGTATGCCGGCGAGGATGCCGACATCACGCTGCGCCTGCACCGGGTACTGTGGCCGAAGCTCGAATCCGAACCGAAGCTGCGTTCGATCTTCGAGACGATCGAGATGCCGCTCGTGCCGGTGCTGGCGCGCATGGAACAGACCGGCGTACTGATCGACATGGCCAAGCTCAAGGTGCAGAGCCAGCAACTCGGCCGGCGCATGCTCGAACTGCAGCAGCGTGCATTCGACCTCGCCGGCCGGCACTTCAGCCTCGACTCGCCCAAGCAGCTGCAGCAATTGCTGTACGACGAGCTCAAACTGCCGGTCTCGTTCAAGACCCCGAGCGGCCAGCCGTCGACCAACGAAGAGGCACTCGAAGCGCTTGCCGACCAGCACGATCTGCCGCGGCTGGTGCTCGACTACCGCACGCTGGCCAAGCTGCGTTCGACCTACACCGACAAGTTGTCCGAACATGTGAACCCGCGCACCGGCCGCGTGCACACGAGCTATCACCAGGCCGTGGCCGCGACCGGGCGGCTGTCGTCGAACGATCCGAATCTGCAGAACATCCCGATCCGCACCGAAGAAGGCCGGCGCATCCGCCAGGCGTTCATCGCACCGGAAGGTTTCCGCATCGTCGCCGCCGACTATTCGCAGATCGAACTGCGCATCATGGCGCACCTGTCCGGGGACGTTGGACTGTCGGCCGCGTTTCATGGCAACCAGGACGTGCATCGCGCGACCGCGGCCGAGGTGTTCGGCGTACCGCCGGAACAGATCGACTCGAACCAGCGCCGCGCCGCAAAGGCGATCAACTTCGGCCTGATGTACGGCATGAGTGCGTTCGGCCTCGCGCGCAACCTCGGCATCGATCGCGGCGAAGCGCAGGGCTACATGAAGCGCTACTTCGAACGCTATCCCGGCGTGCAGGCTTTCATGAACTCGACGCGCGAGCAGGCGCATCGCGACGGCTACGTCGAGACCCTGTTCGGCCGCCGTCTATATCTTTACGAGATCAACTCGCGCAACCAGGGCCTGCGCGCCGGCGCCGAACGCGCCGCGATCAACGCGCCGATGCAGGGCACCGCCGCCGACATCATCAAGCGCGCGATGATCACGGTCGATGCGTGGCTCGGCTCGCTCGATGGCGCGGCGCGCATGATCATGCAGGTGCACGACGAACTGGTGTTCGAGGTGCGCGACGATGCGGTCGAGCGTATTTCGGCCGGTGTGCGCGAGCGCATGGCCGCGGCAGCGGAACTGGCCGTGCCGCTGGTGGTCGACATCGGCGTCGGCGCCAACTGGGACGAAGCGCACTAGCAGGCGCATGCGCGTCACCCAAGCGATGCCTGGATTGCAACGCAAACAGCAACGCGCAACGTGGTCCGGTAACATTTTCTTCACGCTTGGCCGATCAGCTGCCATGCCGGAAGTCATGCTCCATGCACGGCATCGCTCATGCAAGTGCCTGATTCAAAACTGCATGAATGAAGGCTGAATTTTTTTCCTGACGGCCTTGAACTTCCGTCGCTCAAGTTCCATCTCACTAGTCGGCGCACGCAACGGCGCCCAACGGGGTACTCACCTCCCTGAGTCCCCGTCGGAGACCGATCCCTCCCCAGATCGGCCTTCGAACCCGGCCCCGAGAGCTTCTCCCCTAAGCTCTCGGGGCTTTTTTTGTGGCCTTTGTATACGTTTATACTTTGTGAGACCTGAGCCGGGAGACGGGAGGAGATCGTCGAACGGCTGGTCTGGTGCAAGCGCCGCTCCCTTCTCGCTTGCCCACCACCGCGCGCTTGCGGCGGCAGAGCCAGTCACCTACCCATGACGGCACGATGCGATCACGATTACGAGCCTGCCGGCCAGCCTCGACAATGCTACGGTCGTCGCCGCGGTTGCCCGCGTCCTGGAATATCTGGCTACAATCCGGCGAATCACCGTAAACGCGAGTGCGATCGATGGAACAGCGGCGTGTCCTGATCACCGGCGCCGGCAGCGGCCTCGGGCGCGCACTCGCGTTCTGCTTCGCCGAACACGGCTGGCGCGTTGCCTGCGCCGACATCAACATCGACGCTGCGAACGACACCGTGCGCCAGCTCACCGAGTTCGGCGTCGGCGCGATGGCGCTGTGGGTGGATGTCGGCGACGATGCCTCGGTCGAGGAGATGCGCGACGAAGTACTCGCCGCCTGGGACGGCGTCGACGTCGTGGTCAATAACGCCGGCATTGCCAGTGCCGGCAGCATGGTCGAGACAAGTCTCGACGACTGGCGCTGGACCCTGAACATCAACCTGATGGGTGTCGTGCGCTGCTGCCACGCGTTCCTGCCCGTCATGCTGCGTCAGACATACGGCCACTTCATCAACATCGCCTCGTTCGCCGGCATCGCCAATGCGCCGCATATGGGCGCCTATTCGGCGAGCAAGGCCGGTGTCATCTCGTTATCGGAAACGCTGCGCGCCGAACTGGCACTGAGCGCCAGCGGCATGAAAGTATCGGTCGTCTGCCCGGCATTCTTCCAGACCAACCTGATGCTCACGGCACGCGCGCCGGACAAAGACCGCGCGTTGGCGAGCAAGCTGATGGCTGCCGCCACGGAATCGGCGGATGACGTTGCCGCGACGATCTATCGCGCCGCGCTGCGCGGCGACTTCATGATCCTGCCGACCGAAAAGGAACCAATGCGCTGGCGCATCAAGCGCTTCCTGCCGGACCTGTTCCAGCGCAAGCTGCTCGAAGGCTATCGCCGAGGGAAAAACTGACATGCCGAAGAACTGACATGCCGAAACTGATGATCTATGGCGCGAACGGCTACACCGGCCGCCTGATCGCACGCGAAGCGGCGCGGCGCGGACTCAAGCCGATGCTGGCCGGGCGCAATCGCGACGAGATCGCCGCGCTGGCCGACGAACTGGGCCTGCTGCGGCGCGTGTTCGAACTGTCCGGCGCGAAAGAGATCGAGCGCAATCTCGAGGACATTGACCTGGTACTGCACTGCGCCGGGCCGTTCTCGCGGACTGCCGAGCCGATGCTCGAGGCCTGCCTCAACCGCAAGGTGCACTACCTCGACATCACCGGCGAGATCGATGTTTTCGCCCTGTGCCACCGCGCCGACGAGCGCGCCCGCGAGGCGGGCATCGTTGTGCTGCCCGGTTCGGGCTTCGACGTCGTACCGACCGATTGCCTTGCGGCCATGCTGAAGCAGCGCCTGCCCGACGCAACCTCGCTGGTGCTCGCGTTCGAAGCCGGTGGCGGTCCAAGCCCCGGCACGGCAAAAACCAGCGTCGAGGGCATGGCCAAGGGCGGTCGCGCGCGCATCGACGGCGAACTGACCGACGTACCGCTGGCCTGGAAGTCGCGCGAGTTCGTGCGTGACGGCAAGGCGCGCACGGCGATGACGATTCCGTGGGGCGATGTCTACACGTCGTATGTGTCGACCGGCATCGGCAATGTCGAGACCTACATGGTCGTGCCGCCGAAGACGATCCAGCGCATGCGCTGGATGCGCCGGCTGCAGCCGCTGCTTGGCCTGAAGTTCGTGCAGGACATGATGAAGCGACGCATCGAACGCGCCACGCCGGGCCCTTCCGACCTGCGCCGCCAGGACAGTGGCTGCTACGTCTGGGGCGAGGTCACGAACGCCGCCGGCAGGCAGGCCAGGCTCGAGCTGAAGGGACCCAACGGCTACGACCTGACCGTGACCGCGTCGCTCGGCATCGTCCAGCATATTTTTTCGCGACCAGGCGGTAGCCGCGGTTACTTCACGCCGTCGCGCTTGATGGGCGCGGACTATGTCCTGTCGCTGTCCGGCGTGCGCCTGGTCGACAAGGCATGAAAGCCGTTTTGCGCCCGGCCAGCGAAGCGTCACCTTGCGGAGAAAGACCATGCGTTATGTGTTGATCGGCCTCGGCCTGATCCTGATCGGCGCCGGTGCCGCCATCTGGTTCGGCAAGATCAGCTATCCGACCGAACACGACACGGTAAAGGTCGGCAGCTTTTCGGCGTCGTTGACGACCGAACGGCCGATTCCGCGGTGGCTCGGCGGTGTCACGGCGCTGACCGGGCTGGTGATCGTCGTGCTCGGCACGCGCTACCGGCGCTGAATGAATCAACCGCTTCGATCGGTCAATGGCCATGGTCACTTGAAGCAAGAGCAGCACGCTCTTCTTACCTTTGACCCTTGACCTCAGTGTCGCGTGGTATCCGCGGCACGGGTCCCATCACGTGGCGCCATGATCGCTGCGCGGATTGCCGCGTCGCTGGCCGCCGCCTCGAACGCCAGATGCTCGCCGTCAACACGGATGCCGAGATCCGAATACAGCTTTTCCCAATCCGGAAAGCGCCGCATCTGCGCGAATTCTCCGTAGCGCTTGGCGAACACGGTGCTTCCGGCCAACGTATCGAGGCGCGCGACGAAATCCTGCGGTTGCCATTGGCGATACGCAGGCAGGCAGCAGTCGCGGAAGCGCGACAGCGCAGTCTCGAGGTTCATCGCGCCATGCGTGTCGCGGCGCAGGTCGCGATCGACCGTCAGCCAGTACGCCGCGCCGGCCCAGTAGACACGCTGGAACGCATGGCTGCGATGCATGTTCTGCGCGACCTCGTCGAGCGACTCGTCGCTCTGCGCCCTGGCGCCGCGCTTGAAGCCTTCGTAGAGCCGGTCCCAGGCCTGCGCCGGCGTGAGCATTCCGGAACGTGCGCGCAGCACGTTCTGGTAGTAGGTCGCCAGTCCCTCGGCCAGCCAAGCGCCGCGATCACCCAGGTACGGATGCATCAGGTGACTGAGCTCGTGCACTGCGGTCCAGTCGTCGGCGAATTCCTCGGCCGGACGCGTCGGATCGACCAGCAGTTCGAGCGCGTTGCCCTCGCCGCGAATCGACTGGCCGAAATGCACCGCTTCGGGATTCATCGCACGACCGACACGAGCGGCCACGCCGAGTTGTCCGACCGGAATCGCCACGACCTGCACCTCGGGTAGCGGCAGGCGGCCGTAGGCGCTGAGCACGGCCTTCGACACACGCTCGAGCCAGGCGCGCAGTTTCGCACGCTGCGTCGCGTCCGCACCTTCCAGCACGGCAAAGCGCAACACGCCGCCCGGCAACACGATGCGCTCTTCGCCGAAGTGGCCGAACGCGACCGCGGCCGACCAGTCCGGCGGCGTGTTCGGAATGTGGAAACGTATACTTGTCGGAAGTGCAGCCGCGGATGGCTGCTTTGTCATCTTCGCCGTCGCCGATGGCGGCACAGGCTCCCGTCCGAGTTCACGCCACGGCGCCGAGATCGACCAGCCGGGCGGCAGCTCGATGCGCAACTCGGCATCGGCAGCGCCCTGCACATCCGGCCGCAGCAGCCACAACTGCGGCGCGGCGATGAAGTCAGCGCCCATCTGCCAGCCGACGTCGGGCTTGTGCTCCGCGGCGATCGCGCGCAGATCGGCGCGGTACGCCAGGCATTCGCCGGCATGCCAGTCGCGCGCCGTCCAGCCAACCTCGCCGGCCTCGACGGCGGCGCCAGAGTCGCGCTTGAGCTCCGTAGCGAAGCGCATCGCCCAGCCTGAATCTGCGGCAAAGTCGACGCTGGCATGTTGCTGGGCCAGGCACAGCCGCACGCCGGCGCTCTGCGTCTGCGCATCGAACGTCACTGTGTAGTGCGGACTGTCATCGGCCAGCGCAAACGACGGCGTGACAGCGAGCGTCGAAAGGAGCATGAGACTCGCAGCAACGGTTGTTGAACGCAGCATCGACTTCATCGAAATATGGGAGCTTGAGCCTGAGAATGCGCCGCGCGCGCAAAGTTGCATAGCCACACAAGTCACGCATGACCTTAAATCGTGCCGCGCCATTACAATCGCACCGATGGATGTTTCTTATCTGCTCGACGACCTGAACCCGGCGCAACGCGAAGCAGTCACGGCACCGGCAGGACATTATCTGGTACTGGCCGGCGCCGGCTCGGGCAAGACGCGCGTGCTGACCCATCGCATCGGCTGGTTGCTGGAAGTCGAGCACGCCTCGCCGTGGTCGATCCTCGCCGTCACGTTCACCAACAAGGCCGCCGGCGAAATGCGCGCGCGCTGCGACGCACTGATCCGCCAGGGCACGAAGGGCCTGACGGTCGGCACCTTCCACGGCATCGCGCATCGGCTGCTGCGCCAGCATTGGCGCGAGGCGAAGCTGCCGGAGACGTTCCAGATCCTCGACAGCGACGACCAGCAGCGCGTGATCAAGCGCGTGATCGTGGCGCTCGGCCTCGACGAGTCGCGCTTTCCGCCGCGCCAGGCCGCCTGGTTCATCAACGCGGCGAAGGACGAAGGCAAGCGGCCGGATGCGTTCCACCACGAAACCAATCCGCTGACCAAGACCTTGCTCGACATCTACCGCGCCTATGAGGAAGGCTGCCAGCGCTCGGGCCTGGTCGACTTCGCCGAGCTGCTGCTGCGCGCGCACGAACTGTGGCTGCACAATGACGCATTGCTCGACCACTACCGCAATCGCTATCGGCACCTCCTGGTCGACGAGTTCCAGGACACCAATACGCTGCAGTACGCCTGGATTCGCGTGCTTGCCGGCCAGACCGGGCAGGTCTTCGTCGTCGGTGACGATGACCAGGCGATCTACGGCTGGCGCGGCGCGCGCGTGGAGAACGTACAGCATTTCCTGCGCGATTTTCCCGGCGCCAAAACGATCCGCCTCGAGCAGAACTACCGCTCGACCGCGACCATCCTCAAAGCCGCGAACGCGATCATCGCCAACAATCCGCAGCGCCTCGGCAAGCACCTGTGGACCGCCGGCGCCGCGGGCGAACCGATCGCACTGTACGCCGCATACAACGAACAGGACGAGGCGCGCTTCGTCATTGACCGCATCCGCGAACATATCCAGCACGGCGGCAGGGCCAGTGAATGCGCCGTGCTGTACCGCTCGAACGCGCAGTCGCGCAACTTCGAAGAACAGCTGATCCAGCACGACATCCGCTATCGCGTCTATGGCGGGTTGCGCTTTTTCGACCGCGCCGAGATCAAGGATGCGCTGGCCTACCTGCGCCTGGTCGCCAATCGCCATGACGATTCGGCGTTCGAGCGTACCGTCAACACGCCGCCGCGCGGCATCGGCGACCGCACCATCGACACGCTGCGCCAGCGCGCACGCGCGAACCGCATCTCGCTGTGGGACGCGGCACTGCACGAATTGCTTGGCGGCAGCCTTGCCGGACGCGCGAAGAATGCGCTCAAGA
>Ga0193727_1000376_pt1 | contig 17050 bp, 15 predicted proteins | sample H2c2metaG_FD_143051 | JGI IMG/M metagenome (GOLD analysis project Ga0193727, IMG submission 143051) | Soil microbial communities from a riparian zone of the East river system, Colorado, United States - H2c2 | ecosystem: Environmental > Terrestrial > Soil > Riparian zone | place: USA: East River...
GCAACTTACGACTACCGCCCGGAGCCCCCGGCCGGTAGTCATAAGTAAAAAAAAGAGGGCCGACCAGATCAGTCGGCCCTCTTTGCATTTTGTCGAGCGAAATTATTTCTTTTCGTCAACGATCTCGTAGTCTGCCTCGACGACGTCGTCTGCCGGCTTCGCTGCCCCGTCGGCACCGGCTGTCGCTCCGGCGGGCTGACCACCCTCCGGCTGCGCGCCAGCCTGACCCTGCTGCTGGTAGAATGCCTGGCCGGCCTCGCTGAACACCTTCGTCAGCTCTTCCTGCGCTGAGCGGATCTCGGTCATGTCGTCGCCTCGGAGCGCCTTGCGGGCCCGCTCGACGGCGGCATCGACCTTCGCCTTCGTATCCGGGGTGACCTTGTCCCCCCACTCCTTCACGTTCTTCTCGACTTCGTACGTCATCGAGTCGAGACGATTGCGCGCGTCGATCGCTTCTCTCGCCTTCTTGTCCTCGGCCGCGTTCTTCTCCGCGTCCTTGACCATGCGATCGATCTCGGCGTCGGAAAGTCCGCTCGACGCCTCGATGCGAATCTTCTGCTCCTTGCCCGTGGCCTTGTCCTTCGCGGTCACGTGAAGAATACCGTTGGCGTCGATGTCGAACGTCACCTCGACCTGCGGCATCCCGCGTGGTGCGGGCGGAATTCCGGTGAGCTGGAACTTGCCGATGGTCTTGTTGTACGTCGCCAGCTCGCGCTCGCCCTGTAGAACGTGGATCTCCACCGTCGTCTGATTGTCGTCAGCCGTCGAGAAGGTCTCGCTCTTCTTGGTCGGGATCGTCGTGTTGCGCGGGATGAGCACCGTGGTGACTCCACCCAGCGTCTCGATACCCAGTGAGAGCGGAGTGACATCGAGGAGCAGAACATCCTTCTGCTCGCCTGTGAGTACGGCGCCCTGGACCGCGGCACCGATCGCCACGACTTCGTCCGGGTTCACGCCCTTGTTGGGATCCTTGCCGAAGAACTTCTTGACGATCTCCTGGATCTTCGGAATGCGTGTCGAGCCACCAACGAGAAGAACCTCGTCAATCTCGTTCGGCTTGATGCCCGCGTCCTTGAGCGCCTGCTCCATCGGTGGAATCGTACGCTGGATCAGGTCGTCCACGAGCTGCTCGAACTTCGCTCTGGTGAGCGAATAGTTGAGGTGCTTGGGGCCGCTCTGATCGGCAGTGATGAAGGGGAGGTTGATGTCCGTGGTCTGCGTGGTGGACAATTCCATCTTCGCCTTCTCGCCAGCTTCCTTGAGGCGCTGGAGCGCCATGGGATCCTTCGAGAGGTCGATTGCCTGGTCGCGCTTGAACTCCGTCACGAGCCAGTCGATGACGCGCTGGTCGAAGTCGTCGCCGCCGAGGTGGGTGTCCCCGTTGGTGGACTTAACTTCGAACTGACGCGAACCCTCGACGTCGTACAGCTCGAGAACCGAGATGTCGTAAGTACCGCCACCGAGATCGAAGACGGCGACTTTCTCATCCTTCTTCTTGTCGAGGCCGTAGGCCAGTGCCGCCGCGGTCGGCTCATTGATGATGCGGAGCACGTCGAGTCCGGCGATCTTGCCGGCGTCCTTGGTCGCCTGGCGTTGGGAGTCGTTGAAGTAGGCAGGCACCGTGATGACTGCCTTCTCGACCTTGTAGCCGAGGTAGTCTTCCGCGGTCTGCTTCATCTTCTGGAGGATCATCGCGGAGATCTCGGGCGGAGAGTAGCGCTTGCCCTGGACTTCTACCATCGCGACGTCGTTCGGCCCAGCGACGACTTTGTAGGGGACGCGCTTGATCTCTTCGGTGACTTCCGACACCTTGCGCCCCATAAAGCGCTTGATCGAGAAGACCGTGTTCTGGGGATTGGTTACAGCCTGTCTCTTTGCGATCTGACCAACGAGCCGCTCGCCATCCTTCGTGAAGCCGACGACCGAGGGCGTGGTCCGTCCACCTTCGGCGTTGGGGATGACGACGGGGTCTCCGCCTTCCATCACCGCAACAACGGAGTTGGTGGTACCTAGGTCGATGCCAATTACTTTATCTGCCATCTCTGATTCTCCTGGCGTTCAGCCGATGCGGCTCCTGCCGTTTCTGGACGTATTGTAAATGGGGCGTATTCCCCGCCACACCGGTCAGAGGCAAGCGCAGGGCCGTGTTTTTCTGCCATAACGGCTGGGTTTCGCAGCGCATGGGCGGCGGAGTTGTGCCAACTTGCTCGGTCGGACTCAAGTTGCCATCTTGGCGCATCCCGATTCATTCACTTTCGAGGGAGCCATTGATGAGTCGCCCCTTCTCGATCTCGTCAGTCGCCTTTGTCATCATATCAATCAGCGCTGCTGTCCCGGGGGCAGCGCAGGCGGCCCGAGTTCCAAGGCAGATCGATGTGATCGCAAGCGACTATGCCTTCCTGCAATTGCCCGCACGGATCCAGGCCGGACCAACCGTATTCACTTTTGCGAATCAGGGCAAAGTTCAGCACGAGCTCAGTCTAGCCCGTCTCAAGCCAGGCGTGACAATGGAGGATTTCGTCAAGGCGCGAGAGGACCAACCTCGCCGCAGGGAGCTGATCGACCGGTCGGTCGGAATTCTGATTGCAGGCCCGGGCAACACACCCGATGGACGGATATTGGTCAACCTGATGAGGGGAGTGACCTATGTAGTTTTCTGCAACCTCAGAGACAAACTGGACGCGCCAGGGCACCTCATGTTCGGGATGTACACTAGTTTCACGCCAAAGTAGTTGGGACGCTGCCGCTAGAGCGCATCGGCGAGCTCGGGACTCGGCTAAATTTCGCGGTCACAACCACGACGTGTCCACTCAAACGCATACGTAAGTAAGTGATCCCGCTCAGCGACGAGCTTCCCACCATTCGCACGCCGTGGATGACCTACGCCATCCTGGCCGCGATGTTCCTGACGTGGATTTTCGTCCAGGGGGCAGGTTTCGATCAGCAGGCCCTCGCGGCCAGTGTATGCAACCTCGGTATGGTACCCGGCGAGCTGACCCATCTGGCGCCGCTCGGCGAGGCAGTTCCGCTGGGTCGCAACATCGCCTGCGTAGTAGACAATGATCCGATCAATATCCTCACCCCGTTCACGTCGATGTTTTTGCATGGGGGCTGGGGGCACATCCTTGGCAACGCGCTCTTCTTCTGGGTGTTCGGTAACAACATCGAAGACAGTCTCGGCCACTTCCGGTTCCTGGTGTTCTACCTGGTGTGCGGGCTCGCAGCGGCGATCGCGCACATCCTCGCCCAGCCAGCCTCTCCAATCCCGACTGTAGGCGCGTCAGGAGCCATTTCCGGAATACTCGGCGCCTATCTCGTCCTCTATCCGCGGGTTCGGGTCCGGATGCTTTTCTTCTTCATCATCTTCTTCAAGGTGATTCCGATTCCAGCCTGGCTGGTTCTGATCTGGTGGTTCTTCTGGCAGATAGTGGCGGCGCTGCCCGAGCTAACGAATGGGGCTGATCTGAGCGGAGGGGTAGCCGTCTGGGCCCACGTCGGGGGATTTCTAACCGGAGTTCTCCTGGTGAAGCTCTTCGAGAACCGTGCGCTTGTGGTAAGGCGCACGACAGCCGCCTAGCAGTTCGGGGCGACTACTGATTGGCAGTTCCCGAGAACCCTTCCAGCCATCAGTATCGATTGGTAGCTCCAATGTCGGGTCTGGGATAGATTCCTCGCCGAGCTGACATCGAAAGAGCTCAGGGGCTCTCGACCAAAACGGAGATGGTGCTTTGCGGATCCTTCCTCGCGACGAAAAGTTCTACGACATGTTCACCGAGCTGGCGAAAAGGCTTACCGCCTCGGCGACGATTCTTCAGGAGATGTTCCAGGACCCGACCCACCTCGATGCGAAGGTCACGGCCATCAAGGGACTGGAACACGAAGCTGACAACCTGACCCACGACATAATCGATCGTATCGACCGGACGTTCGTTACGCCATTCGACCGCGAGGACATCCACGCGCTGGCGTCCGAGCTGGACGATGTGATCGATCTCATAGATGGCACCGCGCGCCGAGCTCAGATCTTTCGGGTGCAGCGGGCCCGGCCCGCGGCGGTCGTGCTGGCAGAGGTGCTCGCGCGTGCCAGCTGCGCGGTCGAGGAGGGGGTGCGCGGGATGAAGAACGCCAAGCAGGTGTTCGTGATCAGCGAGAAGCTGAAGGTCCTCGAGGAGGAGGGCGACGCGGTCTACCACGAAGCAATGGGGAAGCTTTTCGCCGAGGGCGGCGACGCGCTCGAGGTCATCAAGTGGAAGGATCTTTACGACAAGCTCGAGGATGCGCTCGATCAGTGTGAGGATGTCGGCAATGTGCTGCAAAGCATCGCACTGAAGAACGCGTAGTGATCTACTACGTCGTCGCGATCGTTCTGATCGCGTTTGTATTCGACTTCATAAACGGCTTCCACGACTCGGCGAACTCGATCGCCACGATCGTGGGGACGCGGGTTCTCAGCCCGTTTGCCGCGGTGCTCTGGGCGGCGTTCTTCAATTTCACCGCGGCGTTCACCGCCGGCGAGCTCGTGGCCAAGGCGATCCAGACGGGAATCATCCGCACGGACATCGTCACGCCCAACGTAATTCTCGCCGGGTTGCTGGGCGCGATCGCGTGGAATCTCATAACGTGGTTCTATGGAATTCCCTCGAGCTCATCCCACGCGCTGATCGGCGGTTATGCCGGGGCAGGCGTGGCGAAAGCTGGATGGAGCGCGATCACATGGGGCACGAAGTGGATCCAGACATTGTCCTTTATTGTCATCTCGCCGCTCGTCGGCGGACTCGCCGGCTTTATCCTGATGGTCGCTGTCTATTGGACGTTCAAGAACATGGGTCCCGCGCGGGTCGATCGGTTTTTTCGAAGCATGCAACTGGTCAGCTCGGCGTTTCTTTCACACGCGCACGGTGCGAACGACGCGCAGAAGACGATGGGAATCATCGTCGGACTGCTGGTATCGGTGAAGCCGTTAACGGCCGCGGAAACGGGATTCTTTCACCACCTCTACGTATCGGGTGATGGGATTCCCCTGTGGGTTAAGATGGGTGCGTATACCGCGATCTCCCTTGGTACACTGTCCGGCGGGTGGAGAATCGTCCACACCATGGGATCGCGCATAACGCGCCTGCGCCCGGTGAGCGGGTTCGCCGCGGAGACGGGAGGCGCGATCGCTATCACCGTGGCGACGCACTACGGAATTCCAGTGAGCACGACGCACACGATCGCCGGGTCGATCATCGGCGCCGGTGCGACTTACAGGTTCTCCGCCGTGCGGTGGGGAATCGCGCGACGAATTGTCTGGGCCTGGGTCATTACGATTCCGGCCTCCGGCGCTGTCGCAGCCCTCAGTTACTGGGGACTGGCTGCATTCGGGCTTCGTTGAAGTGATCTTCCTCGTGGTGGTGCTTGATCTGCTTGCCCTCCGCCAGATAAACGGCATCCTCGCCGATATTGGTCGCGAGGTCGGCGATTCTCTCCAGGTTCCGTCCCACCAATAGCAGCTCCAGCGACGGCGTGATGGTCTTTGGGTCGGCCATCATGTGGGTGAGCAGCACGCGGAAAACAGAATCGTGCAGCGAGTCGACTACGTCGTCATCCTTGCAAACCTTGCGTCCGAGCGCTCCATCGCCGCGGATGAATGCGTCGAGCGATTCGCCCAGCATCTTGCGCGCTCTCCGGGCCATGACCTCGATCTCCGGAATGCGAATCGTCACCTTCGGCATATCCGCGAGGCGGAGCGCTGATTCGGCGATGTTGACAGCGTGATCACCCACGCGCTCGAGGTCGTTCGATACCTTGATCGCGCCGATGATGAAGCGGAGGTCGCGCGCCATCGGCTGCTGCAAAGCCAGTAGCTCCACCGCTGCCTGCTCCACTTCTATCTCCAGCCTATTCAGCTCGGGGTCACCGTTGATCACGAGATTGGCTTTCTCCCGATCGCGGTTCATCAGCGCTTCGACCGCGATGTCCGTGCGTTCCTCGGCCTTCGACGACATGCCGAGCAGCTTTTCCTTGAGCGAAGTAAGCTGGTCGTGAAAGTGCCTGAACCCGCCGGCGCTCGAATCAGGTGTCATCCAAATCTCCCAGTGATGTATGCTTCCGTGCGTTCTTCTCGGGGGCTCGTGAAGATCTGCTCCGTCGCCCCAAACTCGACGAGACCGCCAGTAAAAAAGAAGCCTGTGTATTCCGACGCTCTTGCTGCCTGCTGCAGATTGTGCGTCACGATAATAATGGTCAACTCTTTCTTCAGCTCATACACCAACTCTTCGATGCGCTGAGTGGAGCTTGGGTCGAGGGCGCTCGCCGGCTCGTCGAGCAGCAGCACTTCGGGTTGATTGGCCAGCGCCCGCGCGATGCACACGCGCTGTTGCTGCCCTCCGGAAAGCCCCAGTGCGGACGTGCGTAGCCTGTCTTTCACTTCTTCCCATATGGCAGCGCGCCTGAGCGAGCGTTCAACGATCTCGTCAACCGAGCTCTTGTCTTCGATGCCGTTGATGCGTGGGCCGTAGGCGACATTTTCATAAATCGATTTCGGAAACGGGTTCCAGCGCTGGAACACCATCCCCACTCTTTGCCGAAGGGCGACCACGTCGAGCGAGGGATCATAGACGCTCCGTCCATCGAGACAGAGATCCCCTTCCTGACGTACGCCCGGGATCAGATCGTTGAGCCTGTTGATCGATCTAAGGAACGTTGATTTGCCGCAACCCGATGGTCCGATAAGCGCGGTCACGGATCGCGGAGGCACCTTCATCGTGATGGCATTGAGGGCCTGCTTCTTACCGTACCAGAACGAGAAGTCACGTGCCTCGATGCTTCCGATCGTATCCTGGCTCGCTGAGGGCGCGACCGGGGCGACGGCTGTCATCCGAACCGCCCAGTGATGTAAGACTCTGTCCGCGGATCTTTGGGGGCCGTGAACATCTCGCTGGTCGATGCGAACTCGATCAGCTCTCCCATGAGAAGGAACGCGGTGCTGTCGGAAACACGCGCAGCCTGCTGAAGGTTGTGTGTGACGATTACCACCGTAACCGTCGTGCGGAGATCGTAGACGAGCTCCTCCACCTTCTGTGAGCTGAGCGGATCGAGAGACGCCGTGGGTTCGTCGAGCAGAAGCACTCGTGGCCTCGTTGCGAGCGCCCGCGCAATGCAGAGCCGCTGCTGCTGGCCGCCGGATAGAGCCGTAGCGCTTTCGTCGAGACGGTCCTTGACCTCGGCCCAGAGGCCAGCGCGCTGGAGAGCTTCCTCTACGATCTCGCTGGTTGCGCCCCGTGATTCGTGGCTCTTCGGATCCACACGCAGGCCGGCCGCAACGTTGGCTCGGATTGACATCGTGGGGAATGGGGTCGGCCTCTGGAAGACCATCCCGACATGACGACGGACGGCGATGGGACTGGTGTTTTCCCCATAAATAGGGCTGCCGAGGATTTCGACCGAGCCCTCTACGCGCGCCAGCGGGACTGTCTCGTGCATTCGGTTGAACGATCGAAGCAGCGTGGACTTCCCGCATCCCGAAGGACCGATGATGGCCGTCACGGCGTTCTGCGGAATCGAGATAGAAATGTCCTTGACCGCTGCGGTGTTACCGAAGAATGCGGAGAGATGCCTGGTGACTATGCACGGTTTCGTCTCCTCCGGCGAAACGCGCGGCTCGCGGGCGCGCACCTGCACTACGGCGGCGGGGGTCACGAGTCGCGGGGGTTTCTCGCGAACCACTTCAGTCGACTGCAGCACCGAACCGGGACCTCGTTACGAACCGAGCCGCAATACTGATTATTAGCACCATCGTGATTAACACCAGGGCTCCGGCCCATGCTAGTCGATGCCATTCGTCATAGGCGCTTAGTGAGTAAGCAAAGATCTGAAGCGGGATCGCAGCTATCGGCTGGCGCAACGAAGTTGACCAAAACTGATTCCCCAGCGCGGTAAAAAGCAGTGGAGCGGTCTCGCCGGCAATCCTTGCCACGGCCACGAGCACACCGGTCGCGATTCCCGCCATAGCTGTACGGAGAACAATCGAGATTGATGTGCGCCACCTGGCATACCCCAAAGCGAGCGCAGCCTCTCGCAAGGACGTGGGCACGACTAATAGCATTTCTTCCGTTGTTCGAGTCACGAGGGGGATCATCATCGATCCGAGCGCAACTCCCCCCGCGAACGCAGAAAAACCGGCTCGCCTCACGAGAAGCTCCCAGGCGAAGATCCCAATGACAATCGATGGTAGTCCGTTGAGAACGTCGGCAAGAAAGCGAACCGTGTTCGCGAATGGCGTCCCCCGTTTTTCAGCGAGGTAGAGGCCAGCCCCGATGCCTATCGGTAATCCGATCAGGCTGGCTACTCCGATGAGAATCAGCGTTCCGACGATGGCGTTCGCCATCCCGCCCCCGACTTCGCCCACGGGCTTCGGCATGTGCGTGAAGAATGCCAGGGACAGGGATGAAGCACCCTTGGCGACGATATGGCCCAATATCAGAATCAGCGGAAGGGTCGCAAGAATCGCCGCCAGGTAGGTGAGACCGATCATTAGACCGCTCACGGCATGACGACTGCGCGCGGTTCTCATCTCGCCTGACTCCTGGAGACGCTCCAGACGAGCCATCGAGCAATAGCATTTACGATCAGCGTGATAAGAAATAGAATCGCGCCTACTGCCATCAGCGCGGACAGGTGCAAGTCGCTGGTCGCCTCACTGAACTCGTTCGCGATCAGCGATGCCATCGTATAACCAGGCGCGAACAAAGAAGGGGATATCTCGAGTCGATTCCCGATCACCAGCGTCACCGCCATCGTTTCACCTAGCGCCCGGCCCAGGCCCAGCATGATTCCTCCGATGATGCCGGACTTTGCGAAAGGGATGACCGCGTCACGGATCATCTCCCATCGCGTGGCTCCCAGGGCGAGCGCGGCCTCGCGTTGCGATCGCGGCACCGCCAGGAGGACCTCACGAGACACGGACGAGATGTACGGAAGCGCCATGATTGCCAATATCACACCCGCCGCCAACATGCTCGGTCCGTAAGCGGCTCCGCGGAAGAACGGTGTTGCCCCAAGGTGAAGGGTGTCGCGGAGAAATGGCATTACGTGTTCGCGCAGCAACGGAATGAGAACGAAGATACCCCACAGGCCGTAGACAACGCTGGGAATCGCCGCTAGCAGGTCTACGAGGAAGCCGATGGGCTGGCGTAGCCATGTTGGCGAGAATTCGGAGAGGAATACCGCAACTCCGAGTGCGAGCGGGGTCGCTATGATCAGTGCAACTGCAGACGAAACGAGTGTCCCATACACAGCGGGTGCGGCGCCGAAGTGGCCGGCCCTCACGTCCCAGTCACTCGTCGTAACTATCGACAGCCCAAGCTTGGAGAATGCTGGCCACGCCGCGACAAAAATCGCGAGCGCGATCGCTATTACCAGCGCCGGCACCACCAACGCGCACGCGGCGGTGAGAACTTCGTAAATTCTGTCGCTGACCGCCGATCCTTCCACTCGAAGGATGCGGCGGTCCTTCTCTTTCTCCAGCCATTCAGCCGGAAGAGAGGTCACTTCGCGCCAGCGAGATCGATTGTGGCGATCTTGGCCTTCACGGAGGTCACCATTTCGGCCGGGAGCGGCGCGTAGTCAAGCGTCGGAGCGGTCTTCTCTCCCTCGGTCATGGCCCAGTTGAGGAAGTCGATGAGTTTTTTTCCTTTCACCGCGTCCTTCTGGTGCTGATAAACCAGAAGCCACGTGAAAGATGAAATTGGATAGGATTGCGCACCCGGGGCATCGACGATCGAAAGCCTATAATCCGTATTTGCCGGAAGTGACTGCGCTACGCCGGCCGCTGCCGCAGTAACGGCTGGAACGGACGCCGCGATGTACTGGCCCGACTTGTTCCGAACGAGGGCGGCAGGAAGGTTGTTCTGTTTCGCATACGCGAGCTCGACGTAGCCGACTGCGCCCGGCGTTTGCTTTACCTGGCCAGAAACACCTTCGTTACCCTTGCCGCCGAGACCCACAGGCCACTTCACCTCTTTACCTTTTCCTACGCTGGTGTGCCAGGCGGGGCTGACCTTATCGAGGTAGTCGGTGAAAATGTACGTCGTGCCGCTACCATCGGACCGATGGACGACGAGGATGTCCTGATTGGGAAGCGTGACACCGGAATTCAGCGAGCCGATCCGGGTGTCGTTCCACTTTTTGATGCGCCCCATAAAAATGTCCGCGATCACACTGGGAGTCAGCTTCAGAACCGCGGTCACGCCCGGAACATTGTAGGTGATAACGTCTGCCCCCAGCACCGTCGGAATGTGAAGTATCGGGCCGCCCTTGGCTTTCGCCAGCTCGTCGTCACTCATTGGACCGTCCGAAGCCCCGAAGTCAACGGTCTCCTCCGAAATCTGCCGAACCCCACCCCCGGATCCGATCGACTGGTAGTTGATCTTTACGCCGGTTGCGGTCGCGTAATCGGAGAACCACTTGGAATAGATCGGATACGGGAAGGTCGCGCCCGCACCGGTTAGGTCTGCGCCTCCGCCAACGGATGAGGCGGTAGAGGAAGCCGCGCCAGAGTTATTTCCGTCTCCCTTCGAGCATGCGGCGACAAAAAATATGAGGGCTGCAAGCTTGATTGCTCTCATCGAGTGACTCCTTGATTGTTTTGTTGGACGGATCTCGGCTGACCTAAAAATAGAGCGCCCCTGAGAGGTCACGACGTACGTCAGGTAACGACATTGTCACAACCGCCCGAGGGCGCTCCGGTACCGCCAGGGACTTCCCCTAGAAGTTGGCCACGAGGTGCAGGAAGTAGGTCTTGGTTGCCGCTACAACAGCTCCCGAATGCGGTGTTTGTTCCTGGTAATCGAGTGAGAGCGCCGTCTTCTTGTTGAGGTCCCAGCTCAGGCCACCGATGACGGTGTTGACGTAGGCGTCCGTGTCAGTGTTGGGCTTGAACCTGTCCCAGCGGGCGATTAGGCCGAGTGGGAAGGTGGATGCCTCGTTCATCAGCTGGAATGGCTTGAGCGTGACGAAACCCGAGATGAGCCGCCGAGTGCTGTCGAGCTCAGCTCGTGGCGACACCAAAGTGTTGGCTCCGGTCTCGGTCCCATCCTTTCGCGTGTCGAATTCTCCGCCGAGTGTGAGACGCGGATCGCGAAGGCCCACGAACACACCCGATCTGGTTCTCGGTAACGAAGAGCCGACTTGTCCGACCTGACCGGCGCCGCCTGCGGCAAACGCGCTTCCAACCGCGCCGACGTAGGTCCAGCCGGTAAGCGTAAAGTTTCTGATGAGTTTGTTGTCAGCGGCGCTGAACGGCGTCAGGGACAATCTTGCCGCATAGTCCTTGAAGCGATCGGTCTCGCGCGAGGTGTAGCCGGGGCCGTTGACTACGGTCGCGTAGATCTCGCCGAACTTGTTTGGAAACGAGATCAGCGTCGCGACTCCCGCGTCGGACGATGAAAAGAATCCGGCTCGCTCTATCGCCGTCTGGGATATCCAACGTGGCCAGAACTGCTCCATGTGATCTATCACCACATTGTGCAGAAGGCCGGCGCGGGCCAGGGCATTCCAGCCTGACGCACTCTTCAGAAAGTCGTACTGAAGGTACGCGTACTTCGCGCGAATCACCCAACCTCTATAGAAGTTGTCGTTCGGCGTCGTCGTCTGCTGAAAGACGTCAGCGGTAATGCGGATGCTGGCGTGATCACCAGCTGGCATCCTGAACGTCAGGTAGGCACGCTCGAGATCGAATTTGTTCGTCGAATGTGCGGCCCCCTTGTCGCCGCGGTACTGAAAGTTTGCGTAGAGCACTCCGGAGAAATCGACCGGAATGGAGACGGCTGCCGCAGCAGGAGCAGGAGCAGGCGCGGGTGCAGGCGGTGGTGGAGTGGGCCTGGTCGTGTCAGCCGGCGTCTGCGCAGAAATCGCCAGCGGAAGAGCGAAAAGCCCGATCGCGATTAGCGTGATTTTTTTCATTGAGCGGCTCCGACGCGCGCGTCGGCGATCTTGATCGTCTTCAATCTGTTCTGGAGCTCCGAAACCATTGACGAGGGAAGCGGGGCGTAATCCAGCGACGCCGCCGACTTCTCTCCGTTCTTGTACGCCCAGCGCAGGAAGTCGACAAGCTTGGTGCCTTTGACCTTGTCAGTCTGATTCTGATAAACGAGAAGCCAGGTCATCGACGAGATCGGGTACGAGTCCTTGCCCGGAGCGTTGGCGATCGAGACACGGTAGTCGGTGTTTTTCGGGAGCTTCATGCTCGCGGCGGCTGCCGTGACCGAGGCGATCGAAGGTGTTACGAAGCGACCTGCAGCATTGCGGACGTTGGCGTAGGGAAGAGCATTCTGTTTCGCGTACGCGAGCTCGACGTAGCCAATCGAACCCGGCGTCTGCTTAACCTGTCCCGCGACGCCTTCGTTGCCTTTGCCGCCAAGTCCCACGGGCCACTTGATTTCCTTGCCCTTGCCGAGCGAGCTGGACCAGGACGGACTTACGGTCGTGAGGTAGTCGCTGAAAATGTAGGTGGTGCCGCTGCCGTCCGAGCGGTGGACGACGAGTATGTCAGAATTGGGAAGAGCCACCCCGCGGTTCTGTGCGACAATCCGCGCATCATTCCACTTGGTGATCTTCCCTGCAAAGATGTCCGCGATCGCATCGCCACTCAGGTTCAGTGGGCGAACGACACCGGGAACGTTATAAGTGATGACGACAGCGCCCATGACGGTCGGGAAGTGAAGAACGGGTCCGCCCTTGGCGGTGGCCAGCTCCTGGTCGCTCATCGGGCCATCGGACGCGCCGAAATCGACGGTCTGCTCGGACAGCTGCCTGATGCCGCCACCTGAGCCGATCGACTGATAGTTGATCTTGACGCCGGTGTTCGTGGCGTAATCGGCGAACCACTTTGAATAGATGGGATACGGGAAGGTGGCGCCCGCTCCGGTTAGATCCACTGATTGTGCAGCCGCAACAACTGAGAAGAGCGCACTCGCTGAGAGTGCGACAGCAATGCTGCGAACGGTTTTGATCACTTGTTCTCCAAGAGAGGAAGTTGGTCGCGCTACAACCTCTCCTGGTCACGTAACGGGCAGTTACACCGCATGTAAAGGCTGTGTCACGATTGATCCGACCTGCCTGAAGAGCAGAGGATTCCCTTTCGGCTTACGCTGGGAAGAAAATTCTAATGGTTGTTCCGGTCCCGACCACGCTCTCGGCCCGCACCATACCACCGTGTGCTTCAACGAGATGCCTTACTATTGCGAGCCCTAGCCCAGTTCCGCCTGCCTCACGCGACCGGCCGCTGTCGGCGCGGTAGAAGCGCTCGAAGATTCTTGGCAGATGCTCGGGAGGAATTCCGCTCCCGGTGTCGCTAACGATTAGCGAGACGCCGTCGGCCTCCGCCAACGTCTGGATCGTTATTCGTCCGCCTTCACCGGTGTGACGAAGCGCGTTCTCAACGAGGTTTATGAGAATCTGCTCGAGCGCCGTTCGATCGGCGACAATCGTCTGTGCGTCCGGGTCGATACTCGTGTCGAGCGTGACTGACTTCGACTTCGCACTCGCCGCGCTTCTGGCAAAAACCTCGGCGGCCAAATCGGCAACGCGTATGGATTCAGGCCGCGGTCGCCAATGCCCAGTCTCGATCCGGGAGAGGTCGAGCAGCTCGTCGACGATGCGCTGCATCCTCTGAGTATTGCTGAAAATCGTTTTGGCGAACTCGGCTCGCCGCGCGGCTGGGATTTCCGGATCCTGAAGAGTCTCGGCGAAACCACCGATGATGGTGAGCGGGGTCCGAAGCTCGTGCGAGACGTTTGCCACGAAATCTCTGCGCACGGCTTCGAGCTTTCTGATAGGTGTCAGATCGAAGAGCGCCACTACCGCGCCCCCATTCACCAAAGGGCGCGCAGTCAAGGAAAATGTCGTGTCGCCCATGATAAGCTCTTCCGGCTCGGTTGCAGTCCCACTGAGGGCGAGAGCGATCGCGTTCCTCAACGTTGCATCGCGTGGCAGGAAGTCGACTGCGAACGGAACAGGGCGGTCGATTGAAAGAAGACGACGTCCCGTCTCGCTGATCCGCACGACTTCGTGCGCCGGCGAGATCGCGATCACTCCTTCATTCAGCGTCTCGACGAGAGCCGAGAGGACCGACTGTTCAGCCGCCAGCGCCGAGATCCGGGCCTCGAGTTGTTCAGCCAGACGGTGTACGGCGTCGGCCAGATCTCCGACTTCCCCGGGTGCGGCCAACGGAGGGTGCCGCTTTCGCTCACCGGCGGCCAGCGAGCGCGCGACATTACTTAGATCGACAATTGGCCTGGAGACCGAGCGCGAGAAGAGAACGGCGAGGATTCCGGCCAGCAGGAAGGAGATGAGCCCGGCGACCAGCACGCCACTGCGCGCGCTTGCGAAAATGTCCTCTACCGCCCTGGTCGTCACGGACACGCGTGCAGTTCCGCGCCGAGCCTTTACCGCGACATAGAGTTGCTCCTCGCCGGTCGATGGGCTCATCCGTCGGATCGAGCCGCGTCCAGTTTTCCGCGCGGCAACTACTTCGGGACGCGTGGCGTGGTTCTCGAGGGCCTGCAGAGCGGGTCCGTCGAATTCCGAATCCCCGACAACGTGTCCGGTGGAGTCGATCAGTGTGATCCTGTGTCCGGTGGCGACGCCGGCCTGATCGGCCAGCGAGTCGGGGTCCACGTCCGGTCGCCACTCAGTCGCCACGAGTCTCGCTTCACCGGCCAGATCATGAGTGGTTTGCTCGACGATGCTGGAGTACAACTGGTTGTCGATGATGAGCACGACCGAGATCACCATTACACCTACGATCGCGAGCGACTGTAGTAGCAGCCGGGGCGCGAGCTTCACGATCGTTCGCTGACGTTTCTGATCCGGTAGCCGAATCCGCGCACGGTCTCGATCAGATCCCCCGCGGCGCCGAGTTTTACGCGCAGGCGTTGCACGTGCATGTCGACCGTCCGCGTCTGGATGTCTGGCGCCGCCTCCCAGACGATCTCCAGCAGCAAATTGCGCGGCTGCACGCGACCTTTCCGCTCAGCCAGCAGGAGGAGGAGCTTGAACTCCGTAGGCGTAAGGTCGATTTCCCGACCGTCCACTGTCACGCGATGCTGCGTGCTATCGATACGAAGCGGCCCGATCTGCTTCACATCTTCCGAGTTGTCGCGACCCGCCTTCACACGCCGGAGGATCGCACCGACCCGAAGGACGAGCTCCTGGGGGCTGAAGGGTTTCGTCAGATAATCGTCGGCGCCAAGACTGAGGCCCTTGATGCGATCACCTTCCTCCCGCCGGGCGGTCAACATCAACACGGCGATGTTCGACGTGGAATTGTCACCCCGCAGCTCCTCCATGACCTCGAGGCCGGAGAGGCCGGGCAGCATGAGATCGAGTACGACCAGGGAGGGCTTGTCGCGGCGCGCCACGGCCAGCCCTTCAGGCCCGCTCGTCGCGGTGGATACGGTATAGCCGGACTTGGCGAGGTGGTAGGCAACCAACGCCACGATATCCGGCTCGTCGTCCACAACCAGCACGCGCTCTGCAACAGCGCTCGTTTCGGTCACGTCCTGAACTTGTCGGGCCCCTCCTCTCCGCGTCAACCGACGATGTGTCACGAGCATCTGAGCGAGGTGCTACAACCTCTTTTCGACACGATTATTCCCGGTTAAGGATTGCGGGAGAGCTAGCACCAACGCGAATACGGCGAAAGCGCAGTTGACCCATCCGTTACAAGATCGTGGCGTTCTAGTGCAGGATCGTGGCGTTCGGCGGCCCGGCGAGCCGTCCGCCGTTGTCTCCCCGCAGCCCATCCGAGCAACTAGTTTTGCTCCAGGCAGTCTTATCCCACGCCCTCACCGCAAATCGCTGATAACTGATGAGACGTAGCTCCCTCGGCTTTTTGGCCCTGATCCTTGCTTGTGCACCCCCAAACCAGCTTCGAACTCCAGAGGTAATAGATCTCGCCGTCGCGACGACAACGGATGTCCACGGCCGCCTGAGAGCTTGGGACTATTACGCTAATGAAGTAGACGCCGTGCGTGGCTTGTCCCGGGCAGCGACCATTGTCGATTCCGTGCGGGTCGCGAACCCGGGACGCGTCATTCTCCTGGATGGCGGAGACCTGCTCCAGGGGAATCCTCTGGCGTATGTGGCTGCCAGAGTCTCGCGCGACCGCACGAATCCGATCGTCGCGGCGATGAACGTCATGCACTACGACGCGTCGGCGATCGGAAACCACGAGTACAACTATGGCGTTCCATATCTCGACTCCGCGGTGCGGCAAGCGCCGTTTCCGTTTCTGTCAGCGAACACCTTCCGCATCGATCCAGTTGGGATACACGCATACTTGCCCTGGACCATCGTCGAGCGGGCCGGTCTGAAAGTCGGGATCGTAGGCGCGACGACGCCCGGGGTCACGCTGTGGGACGCAGAGAACATCCGCGGTCGGTTACGGTTCGGTGATATTGTCCCGGCAATAAGGGACGCTGTTCGCGAAGTGCGCGCCAAGGGCGCTGACATCGTGCTGGTGACGGTTCATTCGGGCCTCAACGAGCCGTCGAGCTACGATACCGTAAGCACCGGAGTCCCGAGCGAGAACGTCACTGCGCGAGTTGCGAGCGAAGTCCCCGGAATCGATCTGGTTCTGTACGGGCACTCGCACAAAGAGAATCGCGGTAGCACGATCGGTCAAACGCTTCTCATTCAGCCGAAGAATTGGGCAACGAGCGTCGATATCGCGCATCTGATCGTTTCGAGGGCCAGTGGTCATTGGGTGGTCACCGAAAAGAGAAGCGACATCGTGCAAGCGGCCGGGCACGCCGAGAGCCCGGCGGTCCTGGCCGCCACGGACGCCATTCATCGCGAGACGGTCGCCTACGTCACGACGGCGATCGGATCCACTCCCGAGCGTTGGAGCGGCGATTCGGCCCGAGTGAAGGACACTCCACTAATCGACTTCATTCTCGAAACGGAGAGAAAAGCCGCTGGAAGCGATCTCGCATCGACCGCAGCTTTTTCGACTGAGCTAGTGATGGGGCCGGGGCCGATCACGATCGCGCAGGTGGCGCAGCTCTAT
>Ga0193727_1000377_pt1 | contig 17021 bp, 17 predicted proteins | sample H2c2metaG_FD_143051 | JGI IMG/M metagenome (GOLD analysis project Ga0193727, IMG submission 143051) | Soil microbial communities from a riparian zone of the East river system, Colorado, United States - H2c2 | ecosystem: Environmental > Terrestrial > Soil > Riparian zone | place: USA: East River...
GCCCTTGAAGGACTTTCACGGCGTTTTGACGGGAATGCCTATGTTTCGCGGCGGCGCAGGGGAAATCATGCCGCTTTCCGATGGAAAAAAATAATTCGAAAGACCGCGTCCTCATCATTGCGCCAGTCGGGCGGGACGCTCAGGGCGTGGCCGAGTTGCTGGTCGGCCACGGATTTGAAGCACAAATTTGCGCTTCGCTGGCCGAATGCGCCGCGCATATTCAGTCCGGTGCTGGTGCGCTCATGCTTACGGAGGAAGCTCTCGAATTGGGCAGCTTATCGCATCTCTTCGAAGCGCTAGCCGCGCAACCGTCCTGGTCTGAGTTACCACTCATCATTCTGACGACTGGCGGTGAATCTCGACTAGCCCGATTACTGGAATTGGCCGCACAAGCAGCTGGGAGTGTGACTTTGCTGGAGCGGCCTGTACATACAACAACATTGATACGTTCTCTCGAGGTGGCGTTAAATTCGCGCCGGCGACAATATCAGGTGCGAGATTTTCTCGAAGAGCAACACCGGAAGCAATATGAGTTAGAACAAGCACGGGAAAGTTTGCACCGAGCGAAGCAATTTGATGACGCGGTGATGGAGAACATGGGTGAAGGCCTCTATACCGTGGACAGCCAGGGGTTGGTGACGTTCATGAACCCGGCTGCAGAAGAACTGTTCGGCTGGACGTTCGACGAGTTGCGCGGGCGCAACATACATGACGCGGTTCATTACAAGTATCCGGATGGCTCGCCATTCCCGGTCGAGGAATGCCGCAATCTGCAGGTACTGCGTTTGGGCAAGACCTTAACCGCACATGAGGACGTTTTTATTCGAAAGGACGGCACGTTTTTCGACGTTATTTATAGTTCCTCGCCTCTCCGAGAAGACGGAAGCATCACCGGCTTGGTTGTGGTATTTCGAGACGTCACTGGTAGAAAGCAAGCCGAAGAAGCTCTGCGAAAGGCGCACGAGCAATTGGCTGATCGCGCCCAGCAGCTTCAAACTCTTGTTGACTCACGAACTGCGAAACTGGCCAAGTCTAACGAACAGCTTCGCCGTGAGATGGCCGAACGCGAAGCCTTGCGTCGCAAGTTACTTCACGCGCAAGAGGAGGAGCGGCGGCGCATTGCTCGCGAGTTGCACGATCAAATGGGACAGAATCTGACTGCGCTTAATGTTGGCCTCAAATCCCTGCTTGATCGCCAATCACGCTCGGGCCTCGGCAGCCGAGTGCAACACCTCCAGGAGTTGGCCACTCAAACGGCGCGCGATCTTCACCGCGTGGCAGTGGAACTGCGTCCGGCTGCCCTCGATGATCTCGGACTTGTGAAAGCGATTCGTGCATTTGTCGAAACGTGGTCAACGCGCTACGGCATTGACGTGGATTTCGAGGCGGGACAATACAAAGCTGTCGGCATCTCGTCCGAGATTGAAACGATTCTTTACCGGATCATTCAGGAAGCGCTTAACAATGTAGCAAAGCATTCTGGCGCGACGCACGTGGCTCTTGTCCTCCGCCGCACCGCAGACCAATTACACGCAATTATTGAAGATGACGGGCGGGGGTTCGACGCTCGCGTGGCGTCCCAATCGGGAAATGGTAGCGGCCGCTTGGGCTTGCTCGGAATTCAGGAACGTCTCGGTATGGTCGGGGGTGACTTCAAGGTCGAATCCGCTCCCGAGCGCGGTGCCACATTGCTTGTCCGCATTCCAATTTCCAAAGCACATGAAAAAGAAAAAAAGGCAAAGTGAAGCGAAAATTCGCGTGCTGCTCGTCGACGATCACGCAGGTATGCGTGAGGCGTTGCGAACATTCATCAATTTGCAGACGGATTTGGCGGTCGTTGCTGAAGCCGATGGCCGCAGCGCGCTCGACGTATTCGCACGCACAACGCCGGACGTAGTCTTAATGGACGGCTCGATGCCTGGGAAGAATGGAATCGAGGCCACCCACGAACTCAGACAATTTCAGCCTGCAGTGAGAGTCATCGGTCTGACGTTGTTTGAATCGTCCACATATCTGGAAGACATGATCGCAGCAGGCGCCAAAGGTTACGTCTCAAAGACTGGCGCCCCCACCAACATAGCCAAGGCCATTCGTGCTGTTGCCGCAGGCGGAACTTATTTTGATGCAAATATTTCGCGTCGCTCCGCTGCACCAGCCCAAACCAAAACAGTGGCCGACGACCTGAGCGCAGATGAACGAGCCGTATTGAAACGGGTCGCGAGTGGTCAGACCAATGACGAAATTGCCGCCGACTTGGAGGTCCCCGTGCCGGTGGTGGAGAGACGCAGGACCGCCGCGATGAAAAAACTTAATGTGCGCAGTCGCGCCGAGCTCGCGCGAGTGGCCGCCCTGCGTCAGTGGTGAATTCTAGTTCGAACCGCGGTAATCGGCAGTCGAGAACCGCCGGTTCTCCGTGAATTTAATTCCTACTCAATCTCAGCAGCCCAAACGGTTCCGGTGTACTTGCCTGTGCGATATCTGACTTTGACCCGGTCGTTCTCGCGCAATTTCTCCCATTTTGCTTGATCGGCTGGGACTTGGAATGTGCGCCCGTCGTCGACCATTCGCACTTTCACGATCCACTGTTCGTGCTTTAACGCGCGCGGATCGCGACTGGTGCCGCGCGCCTCTGCCTTCATCACGTATCCATCAACTGCAATCTCATCATCAGCCATAGGACGAAGCTGCTCGTCCGGATTAGGCGTTGATTCAGTGGTCGGCGTTTCTGCAGTTGGCAGTGCGGCATCGATATGCTCTTTCGCTAGCACCACTGCTTCGCCACTCTTCTTGTCGCAACCGGTGAGCGAAATTATCAAAAACGCCGCAACCACACACCGTGCTACACTCTTTCGTAACAATTCCGTGACTTGATTGGTTCTTGTTAGTCCCACTTTGGCACGTACCGTGGAAATGCTCTCATACGTCGACGAGGAGGGTGAATTATGGGTGTGATGTTACAAGCGTTTTATTGGGATTGTCCCCAGACGGAAAACCGCGAACACGAATGGTGGAGCTTGATCAAATCGAAACTGCCAGAGATCGCGCAAGCCGGTTTCACCGCCCTGTGGCTTCCGCCTGCAAACAAGGCAGCCAGCTGGAAATCGATGGGCTACGACCCATACGATTATTACGATCTCGGCGAGTTTGACCAGAAAGGCGGCGTGCCGACGTGGTTCGGTTCCAAGGCCGAACTACTCGATCTCATCGAGTCTGTCCACGCGCTGGGACTGCAAGTGTACGCCGACCTAGTGTTCAATCACAATAGCGGCGCTGACGCACAGGAACCAAATCCCATCGACGGACAGTTGCGCTGGACAAAGTTCACGCCGAAGAGCGGCAAGTTTCCGCGTGATTGGAAATGTTTTCACCCGAGTCAATACGAGACGTGGGACGGCGTCACGTTCGGCGACATGCCGGACCTCTGTCATCGCACACCGTTCGTTTATACCGAGCTCATCAATTATGCGCGCTGGTTGTTGGAAGAAATCGGCTTCGATGGGTTCCGCTACGACATGGTCAAGGGCTACGGCGGCTGGATGGTCCGCTCGATTCAAGAACTGCGCGCCCTGCGCGGCGGCACCAGTTTCAAGCCGTATGCGGTCGGGGAATGCTGGGACAGTGAACGCACAATCGACGACTGGCTAGATGAAACGAACGCGTGGTCGGACAATCCGGTAGGCGCATTTGATTTTCCGTTGCGTTGGCGGTTACGCGACCTTTGTGACAGCTATGGATTCAGTCTGCGAACTCTCGTCGAACGCGGCGTTTTGATGTGGGGTCGCCCCGAACAGGCTGTCACTTTCGTCGAGAACCACGACGTCGTGCGCGACACTCCAATCATCAACGACAAGCTGCTGGCTTACGCGTTCATCCTCACTCACGAAGGTTATCCATGCGTCTTTTGGCAGGATTACTTCAACTGGAGCCTGGCGCAGCCGGACAACCAGAGCGGCATCGATGCGCTTGTGAAGGTTCACGAACAAAACGCCGCCGGCTCAACGCAAATCCTGTTCACGAATGACGATCTCTACATCATGCAGCGCTCGGGCGCTGACGATCGAAGCGGACTGGTGCTTGTTCTGAACAACCGCGGCACGTGGAATGGCACGTGGGTTCAGACGCGCTGGAATAACACGCGTTTGGTTCCAGCGGCGTCGCACGGCCGCGATGATCTCAGCACGCCGGAGGGGAAATGGACTAACGAGTCTGGATGGGCGGATCTATGGGCACCGCCACGCGGCTATGCGGTTTACGTGCCAGGTTGACTGACGCGGAAAAAGACGCCTGCGATCAGTGTGCCGGGCTCTGGCGATACGGACGATGCTGCTTGTACAACTCCAAGCGTTGTGAATACTCGGCCACTGATTTGTTTACCCCCTCCACCAAGTCCTCAGAGACTCTTTTGTGCAGCTCTGGATCATGCCTGAGCTTCGCTAGTGTCTTCGAGGCTTGCTCTGGCACGGACTTCTCCTTTGCAATTGCCTCCTGTTCGTAGCGGACGGCCGAATCAAAATCTCCAGCTTCAGCATATGCAGCAGCCAGCGTGTCGATACGGGATGCCAATATCCAGTTGTCGAGTTCGCACACCTTCTTAGCATCAGCGATGGCCAGTTGTCCGTTGCGGATGGAGGCGTCAGGACAAGTCGCACGCAGCCACGCTCGATTGTCGAGTACCATCATCTCTTCAAGGGTATTGCGGACTTTGAGTAAGAGCACGCCCAGTCTATCCAGATCCGTCAAGCTGGCCCGATAATTACCCAACTGACTATTTACTTCAGCTCGCGCAAACGTCGCAGTAAAAAAGCTTGGCTTTAAACGGATGGTGGAATTCAAATCCTGCAGTGCGGCTGCCCATTTTTTCTGTCTGCCGTATGTGATAGCGCGGTTGTAGTAAGCACTCCACATATTGGGATCGGTTCGTATCGCTGCGTCAAAATAGCGGCGCGCATTCTGGTAATCGCGTTTGTTAAGCAACTCATAACCGTGCTTCTCGTATTGGTTGGCACTCCAGCCGGTTGGGACGCCAAGATCGCGAACGTCAGCCGCAATCAAGACCCCAGCTGTTACTGCAATTCCAAGAAATAGGGACCAAGAAGGACGCATATTGACGATTCTGTCTGCCAACCAATAAAAAGAAAAGTTCGTTTCGGCGACGACGCCGCTGCAACGGACGCGAAGCGACGGCCAGGCTTTCAAACCAGAACGCGAGGCGCGTGCGCTCCCCAGAGAATGCGGTAAATTGCGGTAGGTGTTCGTGAATGCATTTCGCGACCGAATTCTGGTTGACCCGGTTGTGTTTTCAGCACGCGCTCGGAGGCATTTACCTCATCGCGTTTCTGATCGCGGCTAATCAATTCATCCCGTTGCTTGGCGCGCGCGGACTGCAACCGGTGCGGCTTTTCATGCGGCTCGTTCCGTTCCGCCGCGCACCGAGTTTGTTTTACATCAATTGTTCAGACCAGTTCATCACTGCAATGATTTGGTGCGGTGTTGCGTTATCGATTTTTACCATCATCGGCTTCTCGGAATCGTTCGGGCTCGGCGTGTCGATGCTCACCTGGGCGTTGCTCTGGATCATCTATATCTCACTCCTGAATGTGGGCCAGACGTTTTACGGATTTGGTTGGGAAACAATGCTGGCCGAAACGGGTTTCCTCGCCATTTTCCTCGGTTCATCAGACACGCGACCGCCGGTCATCGTGATGTGGCTGATCGTGTGGGTGCTTTTCCGAACGATATTCGGTGCCGGCATGATCAAAGTGCGCGCCGACCCATGCTGGCGCGATCTCACCTGCCTTTTTTATCATTACGAAACGCAGCCGCTGCCGAACCCGCTGAGCTGGTATTTGCATCATGCGCCGCGGTGGTTCCACAAAGCCGGCGTGTTATTCAATCACTTCACTGAGCTCATCGTGCCGTGGTTCTACTTCATGCCCGCGCCGCTCTGCTACTGGGCCGGCGCAATTACCATCGTGTTTCAAATTACGCTGATTCTGAGCGGCAATCTTTCGTGGCTCAATTACATCACAATCGTGCTTTGCATTCCGTGTTTCGACGACCGCTTCCTCTCGCGCTTGCTCTCGATCCCCCACTCTGTGCCCGAACACCCAAGCGTGCCGCACACAATCGCGGTCGGCTTTGTTACCGCCATTGTGCTGGCGCTCAGTTGGCGACCGGCGCGGAATTTGTTCTCGCGCCGACAACTCATGAACGCCAGTTTCGAGCCATTGCACCTGGTCAACACCTACGGTGCGTTCGGCGCCGTGACCCGCGAACGGCTCGAGGTCGTGATCAAAGGGACTGACGCAGAATTTGCTGATGGATCAGCTCAATGGCGCGAATACGAGTTCAAGGGGAAACCCGGCGACGTGAACCGTCCGCCGTGCATCGTCTCGCCGTATCATTGGAAGCTCGACTGGCAAATGTGGTTCGCCGCCATGTCGCCTCCTGACTTGCACCCGTGGTTCCTCGCGCTTGTCCAACGACTGCTCGAAAACGAACGGCGAATCCTTCAATTGTTTGCGCACAACCCATTCCCGGACGCGCCGCCGAAATTTATTCGCGCAGATTGGTATCGCTACCGTTTCACGAATCCAGGTGAGCGCGGCTGGTGGACGCGCACCTACGTTGGCGAATATCTCCCGCCGATCACTCTGGGCGGCGCGTCAAGCCATCAGGAAAGCAGGAAGTGGACAGAGGCAACCAATCTGGAAGCCACGAGGCCACGAAAGCAAAGCAACTCCGCCGACCGTTCCTGGTTTTCTGGATTCCAGATTCTCTTCTGATTTTTTCTGCATTCCTGTTTTTTCCTGATTCATCTCTCTTCTGTCGCAGAAATGCATCAGGTTTAACCGAGGCAATCAATTCCACCGCGGGTCGGGCAAACCGCCTTTTAGGTGGAACCGGGCTACCTCCATCTGGCCGCGAATTCCTGGAATCAGCATGAGCAGCCCTGTATCTGCATCTTCAAAGTAGAAGAACAACACAATGCGCCCGTCCGCCTGCGCGTTGCCATGCACGAACCGGTGTTCTCGCAAAAACGATACAAGCGTGTTCTCGACCTCCACATGACGCCCCATGGCTTTGGAGACGACGATGTTCAGCACCGCCACCAGATGCGGCATTTGTTCCGGTTCCGAACCTCGCACAAACGCCACGTCGCCCGCGAACTCTTCAAGAAAATAATTGACTGCCAGTTCGTACTCTGTCGGATGCAACATCCGCTCGCGCAGCACACCCAGATGATGCGGAAAATTTTGCGAGGCAGAATTCATGCGAGCTCACGGTACCAGGAAGGTTTTTCCTGTGTACGGATCTCTCACCGCGGATCCAGGCGGAAAGGCGCTGACGTCGATGTAATTTCCCTCGGGTGAATAAGGACTGGTGACCATTCCTTTATGACCTGGTACCGGAATTCCGTACGGCATATCTCCTTTTGCTTTTTCCGCAGGGACAGTTGAAGCCCGCAGCACAGTGACAGTGGGAGTTACCTTCTCTTCTTTAACGAGGTTTGTCGGCTGTTCGAGTGGAGTCGGAGACGCCCCGACAAGATTTGATTGTGGCGAACTCGCGCGATGCGCGGCACGTTTCGTCTTCTTCTCGGTTGGATTGGGCGTGGGGCGAGGCTGGAAAGCCTTCGAAACGGATTGGCCGACTTTCTTGAAAAAGTCTCCGACCGGTTCGGCGGTTACGCAGCGTCCGCTCAAAAAGAATAGCGCGGCCACTGGCAGCGAAATCCAGCGCGAACGAAAAAAACGGTTGATTAGGTTTTCGGCGTTCAATGTGAAAACGAGATTTTCTGTCAGGATCGGGGTCTAAGAGAAGGAAAAATTCCTCTGCACGGGAACTTTTGGCGTCTTTGTCAAAACGGATAATGCAACCTCAGCAACTGGGGTGCATCGCCAAGCAACACGGCAAAGATTTCGGTGTAATCGTCCTCGGGAATACTGACCGGCGTTGCGATCCCCAGCGCCTTGAGCAGGTCTGGGATCGTGTTGCCATGTCCCACGACCAGCGCGTTGCCGTTCAATCCGCGTAATTTCTCGGCAAGTGCGCCAATATCATTTGCCGGAAGCACTGTGGGACTGACGTGCGCCGCTCTCGCTGTGGGGACCGCAGTTTCCTGCGTGCGCTTGAATTCGGTAACGAACACGGACGCAATCTGTGAATCTTTCAGAATATGCGCTAACGAATCCGCGCGTTTTTGTCCCTGCACAGATAAATCAGGATCTTTACTGCCAGTGCTCGCCTTCTCTGCGTGACGAACAATGAAGACAACCGGTGCAGCGTTGGCGTACGTTGCAAGCAACAGGGAAATCGAAAGAATCAAAGCAAGATGTTTCATTCTGAAAAAGCCGATCGCAGAAAGTCTATTGATAACAGCTGACGGGAATTAATCGCGCCATTCAGGGGATTGGCCTCACATTCTGTACATTCTTCGTTGCCAGTTCGCACTCCCCTCTCCTGATTCGACTCTCAATGAAGCGCAAGCTGTCAATTTTCTTTTCTATGCACTCGTCACTTGTGACTCCCGGCAGATTGGCTACATCGACAACCGTATGACGACAACTTCGCCAACACCTGACGCAATTCTGCAAACTGCGTTCGGCTTCTGGAATTCCAAGGTCCTGTTGACTGCCGTCACGTTCGATTTATTCACCGTGCTCGGTCAGGGCCGGTTTACAGGCCCGGAGATCGGCGAGAAACTTGACCTGCATCCTCGCGGCGTCGCAGATTTTCTCGATGCGCTCGTGGCAATGAAATTCCTCGAACGTGAGGGCGACGGCGCCGACGCGAAATATTTCAACACGCCCGCCACCGCTCTGTATCTCGACCGCACCAGCCCGCGCTACATCGGTGGAATTCCCGAGATGCTCAATGCGCGGTTGTTCAAGTACTGGAATGATTTGCCCGAAGCGCTGCGCACCGGGAAACCGCAAAACGAAACCAAACACGGCGGCAAAAACATCTTCGATGAATTGTATGCGGACCCTGCAAAGCTCGAGTGCTTCCTCGACGGGATGACCGGCCTGTCGCGCATCAACTTCGAAGCGCTCGCCGACAAATTCGATTTCTCGCGCTATCGCAGCCTGTGCGATGTCGGCGGCGCAACTGGATTGCTCTCCATCGAAGTCGCCAAAAAACATCCGCAAATCGACTGCACCAGTTTTGATCTTTCGCCCGTCGAGCCTGTAGCGAAGAAGCACATTACCGCGGCCGGATTCGATGACCGGATCCACACTGCGACGGGCAATTTCTTTCAGGACCCGCTGCCGAAAGCTGACGTGATCACGATGGGAATGATTCTGCACGACTGGAACCTGGAGAAAAAGATGAAGCTCATCCGCGCCGCCTATGACGCGCTTCCGCCCGGCGGCGCGTTCGTTGCAGTCGAAGCGCTGATCGACAACGCGCGTCGCGAGAATGTTTTTGGCCTGCTTATGTCGCTAAACATGTTGATCGAATTCGGCGACGCGTTCGATTATTCGGCGGCCGATTTCGAAAAGTGGTGCCGCGAAATCGGCTTCAAGCGCTTCGAAGTCATCCATCTTGCGGGCCCATCCAGCGCGGCGATCGCGTACAAATAAATGAATCTGCCGGCCGTCATTCAGAGCTATATCGCGGCCAGCAACGCGCACGATGTGAAAGCAATCGTGGACTGTTTCGCCGCCGACGCCGTCGTTCGCGATGAAAACGCAACGCGACATGGGAAGATCGACATCGGAGGTTGGGCAACGGAAACGATCCAGAAATACAAATTCCAATTCAAACCGCTCAGCGCGGATGAGCGGGGCGCCGAAACGATCTTGAGCGTCGAAGTATCCGGATCATTTCCGGGTAGCCCGATCACGCTCGACTACCATTTCAGTGTCGCGGACGATAAGATCCAATCGCTGATAATCGATTCCTAAGTGACCGAATCACGTTTGAGAGGCACTCGGCGCAGCGAGCGGGTACAAGTAGGTAGGGCGGGCAGTCCTCTACACGCCGAACGAGCGGCGCCCACAGGAGTGGTCGCCCTACCTGCAAACCCTGCGTTGCGAGTTCTCCGGTTTCTCGTTTCGCTGTTTCCTGGTTTCCTGATTGCTTTCGTCTCTGCGTCCTCTCTGCGCTCTGTGCGTTAGAATCATCGGATGTTCTCAGTTGACAGCAATTCTTGCGTCCGTATATGGCATTGCAATATATGGCATCGCCAGTTCCAGACCGCGAATTAAAAAAAGGCAGCGCCGAATTGATGATTCTGGCTCTGCTGGAAGATCGTGCCCGACACGGATACGAGATTGGCCAGTTGATCGAGCTGCGTTCTCGCGGCGCGATTCGATTCAACGTCGCTTCTCTTTATCCGTTGCTTTATCGATTGGAGAAACGGAACTGGATTCGTGGCCGCTGGATTGAAAAGCCTGGGCAACGGCGGCGCCGCTACTACCGCCTGACGGCCTCTGGCAAGAACGTGCTGTCGAAGCAACGCGCTGGCTGGCGTGAGTTCGTCGAGGCGATCAACCTCATCACTGGGATTCAACATGCCTGATTTTAAGGTCGAAATCAGAGCGCGCCTGGCCGAGCTGCAGTTATCGCCAGTGCGGGAGGCGGAAATCGTTGAAGAACTTTCGCAGCATCTGGAGCAGGAATACGAGCGGGCGGTCAGCGGCGGCGCCTCGGAAGAGCTGGCTCGCCAACAAGCCCTCGAGCAACTCAATGGGTCCGATTTGTTAGGCCGCGAACTCAAACGTGTTGAGCGTCGCGTGTCGCAAAAACCGGTCGTAGCCGGCGCACAATTGAAGACCAATCTTTTAGGCGATCTCACCCAAGACATCCGCTACGCGCTGCGCGTCCTGGCGAAGAACCCGGCGTTCACAATCATCGCTGTGATTGCGCTCGCATTAGGCATCGGTGCAAATAGCGCAATCTTCAGTGTGGTGGACGCAGTGCTATTGCGTCCGCTGCCGTTCAAACATCCTGAACAACTGGTGATGGTTTGGGAGAACGCTGCGCACCTCGGTTTTCCAAGAAATACCCCATCGCCCGCTAACTTCCTCGATTGGCAGAAGCAAGCCCAATCGTTCACCGGAATGGCAGCAATGGTGGAGCGAAGCTTCAATCTCACCGGTGTTGGCGAACCCGAACGGCTCGATGGTCGTCGTGTTTCCGCAAATCTCTTCGAGTTGTTAGGTGTACCGGCCCTCTTTGGGCGTACATTCGTGCCGGATGACGACAAGCCCGGCACGCACGTTGTAATCCTCAGCTATTCACTTTGGCAGCGGCGCTTCGGCTCCGACCGAGCCGTCATTGGCCGGGCCCTTACGCTCAATGGCGAGAGCTACACGGTTGTGGGTGTAATGCCGCGGCTGGTGCAACTGCCTGGCTACGAAAACGTGAGCGATCAGCTATGGGTACCGATTGCGTTCCCGTCGGAGGAAGCCGCGCAACGTGGCAACCATTTTCTCGAAGTGATCGCGCGAATGAAACCCGGCGTCACTCTGAAGCACGGGCAAGCTGAGATGGAAACGATTTCCGCCCGTCTTGCGCAGCAGTATCCGGATTACAATACGCGAATAGGCGGGGTCGTGGTTCCGCTCCACGAACAGGTCGTCGGCGACATTAAACCGGCGCTCCTTGTTTTGCTCGGCGCAGTCGGATTTGTGCTCCTCATCGCCTGCGCAAATGTTGCCAATCTGTTGCTTGCGCGCGCTGCTGTTCGGCAAAAGGAGATTGCGGTGCGCCTGGCACTCGGCGCTAGTCAGTCGCGTCTGATTCGACAGTTTTTAACGGAAAGCGTGTTACTGGCGATGTTTGGCGCGGGATTAGGTTTGGTGCTGGCATTCTTCGGCCTCCGCGCACTTAGAACATTCATTCCTGCGAGCATTTCGCAGGCGGAAACAATCAACATCGACGCCAGAGTGCTCATCTTCACGGCATTAGTCGCTGCGGTGAATTTGAACGATACGTTGAAAGAAGGCGGGCGTGATTCCGTCGGGGGCAGCAAAGGAAACCGAGCTCGAAGCCTGTTGGTGATCGGCGAGGTCGCCGTTTCCTTCGTGCTACTGATCGGTGCCGGGCTTTTGATCAACAGCTTTTTTCATCTACGGAATCTTAATCCCGGATTTCGTGTCGATCATCTCCTGACGATGAAAGTAGATCTCTCGGAGGTGAAGTATCCCGACCGTGAACGACGCGCAGCATTCTTCGATGAGGTGATGCGACGCGTCCGTGAGCTACCAGGAGTGCGATCAGCTGCTGTCGCCGGTAATCTGCCGCTGACATATGACGGCGATTCCATGACGATTGGCGTGGAGGAAGTGCTGGACCCGCCGCCTGGCCAACGACCCGACGTTATCTTCCGTGCAATCGGATCTGGTTACTTTAATACGATGGGCATTTCAATCGTCCGCGGTCGCGATTTCACCGATCAAGACAACGCCGACTCGAAAGACGTGGTGGTAATTAGTGAGAAAACCGCCCAGCATTTCTGGCCAGGACAGGACCCGATCGGCAAACGACTGAAACCCGGCTCGAGTACGTCGAAAAGCGAATGGCGGGAGGTGATCGGAGTCGTCAAAGACGTTCGACAAAATGACCTCATCGCCCCACCGAAGATGCAAATGTACTTCACGTATCGGCAGCTGAAAGACATCGCGGCCAACGCGCTAGTGGTCCGAACAACTGTCGACCCGATGAGCCTCGCCGGATCGGTGCGTAACGCGATCTGGTCGGTGGACAAAGATCAAACCGTCGCAGACATCGATACGATGGATCACATCGTCGCGGAAGCAGTCGCACGGCAACGCTTCAGCATGGTTTTGTTAGGCGTTTTCGCGGCACTGGCGCTACTGCTTGCCTCAGTTGGAATTTACGGCGTCATGAGCTACTCCGTCGCGCAACGAACTCGAGAGATTGGCATTCGCATGGCGCTCGGCGCGCGGCGAGCCGATGTCTTGCAAATGACCGTCCGGCAGGGACTCAAACTCGTGGGCGCAGGTATGATCCTCGGTTTAAGCGCGGCTTTTCTTCTGACACGCGTCATGGCGACTTTGCTGTATGGGATCAGTGCGACGGATCCAACCACGTTCATCGGCATCTCTGTGGTGCTGCTCGCGGTCGCAATCCTCGCCAGCTACGTCCCGGCGCTCCGCGCAACGAAGGTCGACCCGATAACCGCGTTACGCGCGCAATAGACGCATTCGGCGCGAGCGTTTAGCGGTGCGCGCTTGCGGATGACACGAGTTGCAGGTCCGGCTCGGTTTACTCGGTGACTCGCTGGTCACCATGATTTGTGTTGGAACCTTGCCGGCCTCCTGGTTCGTCAAATATGATCGGCACATGTTGCGAACCATCACTTTATTTCTCGCGTTAAGTGCGACTGCTTTTGGACAAACTTCAGCAAAGGACGAAGCGCAGGTCTGGGAATTGGAAAAGGCGTACTGGGAATACGTGAAAGCAAACGACCTTGAGAAGTTTCGCGCGCTGTGGCACGAGAATTTTGTTGGCTGGCCATTTGTCAGTCCGGCGCCCGTCCGAAAGGATCACATCACGGAGTGGATTACTTCGAACACGTCCAAAGGAATCAAGCTCCAGGCGTACTCGATCGAGCAACTTGCGATTCAGATAACCGGGGACGTCGCGATGGATTATTATCGAATTAAGGCAACTTGGGCGAACAGCACCGGCGCCGAAGTCGGGACCGACAGACTGCGGATCACGCACACGTGGACTCGAACGCACGGCACGTGGCAAATCATCGGCGGCATGTCCTCGCCCGTGAATGCAACTGGTCAGTAGAAACAGAACTCATCCCGATGGAAAAAGGCCAGGTCGAAAAACGACCTGGCCCTTTCGGGCGAGATAGCCCAACAAATTGCCGCGCAGCGGAGCTATTTTCCGCCTTTTGGCGCAGGAGGGACGACAACCTCCTTGTGTTGCGCACAAGCCCCAAGTCCCAACCCCGTTACCAAAACGGCCATTACCACGATCATTTTCAAAAATTTCAATTAATCTCGCCTCCTTTCGCAGCAAGTTGCTCCGGTCTGTTTAGGCAGGGAACTAGGGGGAAGCAATGCTTTTCTTCAGTTTTTTGAGCCCTGTGGCTGACGGCTTTATTTGTGGTAGCCGGTTGTCCCTGCGCTTGTGGTGACAGTCTCCTTCCTTTGAGAGCAAGCACCAAAGCTCAAAGCAGTGGCCAAAACGGCCACGATCATAATTGCTTTTATCAATTTCAATCTATATCGCCTCCTTTCGTTGCAAGCTGCACTGCCCGTGTAGGATCACACACGGACAACAACGTATTTGTCAAGTTCTTTGGACGTATTGGCGGGCGATTCAATCCAAGCCCACCAAGCCCATCAGTCGTGTCATGTTGAACCGAGCGAAGCGCTCATGGCCTATCGCTGGAGACGGCGCGCCTCGCGCCGCTTCTTCAACTCCGGACGCGACGAGGGCGTCGCGGCTCCAATCACGCACGTTCGATGGGGTGAAGTCCAAGATCACGCCTCGATTACAACCGGCGTACCCTCATCGACCATTCCGAACAATTCGATCACGTCCGCGTTACGCATCCTCACGCAGCCGTGGCTCGCAGCCGTGCCGACTTTGTCCTCGTGTTTGGTGCCATGAATGTACACGAAGCGTTCGCGCGTATTCGCATTGTGCTCATCCAGTCCATCGAGCCACAAAATACGCGACGTGATCATGTCCTCCGTCGGAGGAGGCGCTTCGTCAGGCTGAAGCGGAACGCGCCCCACGAAAACGGTTCCGTGCGGCATATCGCTTCCGATCTTCTCTCCCACGCGAAAACGGCCGGTCGGCGTTTTGAAGCTCCCCTCCTCTGTCCCGATACCGAATCGCGACGTGGACACGGGGTACGTGCGGATCGGCTGTTCGTTTTCTCTTACCGTGAGTTGCTGGTCTCGAATCGAAACGTGGATGCTCTTCATTCGAATTTTTCTGCTGGCGACAAATTTCTGTTACAGCCTTACAATCGACATGCTCATGGGAGGTTATCACATCGCCGTCGTGGGCGCGACCGGCGCCGCCGGCACTGAATTGTTGCGCGTACTGGAACGCAGGAGTTTTCCGGTCGCAGGTCTGCGTCCGATTGGTTCGACGCGCTCAGTCGGGAAATCCGTTCAATTCTGCGGTGACTCGATCCCGGTAGAAAAACTCGATGCCGGATCGTTCGGGAAAATCGACATAGCTTTCTTCAGCGCCGGCGGCGATGTGTCCCGGAGCTATGTCCCGATCGCGTGCCAGGCAGATGCCATTGCGATCGACAAGTCTTCGGCATTCCGAATGGATCCGCATGTGCCGCTCGTCATTCCTGAGATCAACGCAGAGGACATGAAACTCCATCGCGGAATCATCGCGAATCCGAATTGCACAACAACCGTGATGCTCATGGCCCTTTACCCTTTGCATAAGATTTTCCGCGCGCGTCGGGTTTTCGCTGCAACGTATCAGGCGGTCTCTGGTAGTGGCAGTCGAGGTGTTGAAGAGTTAACCCGGCAAACAAAAACGTGGGCGGATGATCGAGAATCCTGTAGTCGTCGCCCTGTGGGCGACGCGAACGAAGCGGCCTTCGACCAGCCGGGTTCGACGCCCCCGGCTACAGCCAGCGAAGCGGCTACAGTTTTTCCACACCCGATCGCCTTCAACTTGCTGCCACATGTCGATTCTTTCCTGGAAAGCGGTTACACCAGGGAAGAAGTAAAAATGCAGGATGAAACGCGCAAGATCATGCATCTGCCGACGCTGCGTGTTTCAGCAACGTGCGTGCGCGTGCCGATTTACCGCGCGCATTCTGTTGCCGTCACCGCAGAGTTCGAACGGCCCGTTTCGGTAGAACAAGCACGCGAAGTTCTGTCGAAGGCACCGGGATTGGAACTCGTGGACGAACCGGATAGCAATCATTATCCCATGCCGCTCAATGTGGCTGGAAAAGATAATTGTCAGGTTGGCCGCGTGCGTCTGGATTGCGCGCTGGATAACGGGCTGTCGTTTTGGGTTTCAGGCGATCAACTACTCAAAGGCGCCGCGCTGAACGCTGTTCAGATCGCAGAATTGCTGTAGCGTCCGGTGTCCTCAGCGGAGTTGATCGATCGGCAAATGACACCTGCGTTGAGGACAGCGCCCTCTACAGCACTCAACGGTTCAATTCGCGCGTGGCGTTTTGGAGTGCGCCGGTGCTCCGGCGCTTTGGAAATGGCGGCTCCGGCTTCAGGACGGGCGCGAAGTCATCTCGGATACTCAACCGGTTGATTTTAAACCGATAAATTGATCGCACCATCGCGGATGAGGCGATTTGCTCGAACCATCTCGCTGAACACCATTGATACTGATTGGCTACGGGAACGAGCCCGTGTTTGATTGCGTTCTGATGCACATAATTCAAGCGCGCCAGATACGATTTCTCATACGTAAGCTTCGTATCCCAAAAATTATGCCAAACCTTGCGTTTTGGTTCGCCATCCAAGCGGTTGATCCATCCAGCTGTACGTGCGTGAAGCAAACCTAGCATTTGAGAGAGACTGCTGGCGTCTTCCGAATCCCTCGGCGATTGCGCAACAAAATGGTAGTGATTCGAGAACACGGCCCAAGCTTCAAGATCCCAGGAGAAATCGCGCGTGACGCTGAGCAGGCCGCGGTGCAAAACATCAAGGCGCTGCGGAGCGTAAAAATAATGCGCCTTAAGATAGGTCCCCGCAGTGACGAAGTAGGTACCTCGGCTTGAGAGTTGATGCGTAGGCGCGTGTGGCCACGGGACTGTCGGCCGCATGGAGACTAAGAGTGCTCGGACTGGCGTAGAAAACAATGTTTCTGTTCGCGCATCTTATCAAAAGCGGCGCTACCGCGCCGCACTCCACAACGTGGCCGTGATTCATATACCCGTCGCGGCGAGGTTCGCTGCGTTTCGCATAAATGCCGCGGTGCGGCAACCACATCTAAAAAAGCGGCCCCGGAGTTTCTCGCTCCGGAGCCGCTGGTGTTATTGCGCCAAAATTATTGCGGCCGTGGCGGTGGGGTTTCTTTTG
>Ga0193727_1000378_pt1 | contig 16953 bp, 14 predicted proteins | sample H2c2metaG_FD_143051 | JGI IMG/M metagenome (GOLD analysis project Ga0193727, IMG submission 143051) | Soil microbial communities from a riparian zone of the East river system, Colorado, United States - H2c2 | ecosystem: Environmental > Terrestrial > Soil > Riparian zone | place: USA: East River...
TAACGGATCGCGGGGTGAATCGTTGCGATAAGACCACGATCGTTCAAGGCGCGCTTTGCGGTCATCACCCTGCGCGGAGCGGTGTCGCCGCGTCTCGATACAACCAAGCGACAATCGTCCCGAGTATCACCATCAGAACGCCTTCGCAGAGGATCTGCTTAATAACCACATCCCCAGGCATCGGCTGCACCACAAAGTAAATCATGTAGTTCGGCACGACCGCAAGCAGCGCGACAGCGACTCCAAAGCGTACGCCCTGTGCCATCCACGGCTTCGCTTCTGCGCCGCGCGCATAGATCCAAGCGAGCGCGCCGGACAGGATCACATGCGCCAGTATCATCAGCGGAAAGTATTTCTGCTCCTCTCCCTCTGTTCGGAAAAGATTCGTCAGTTGCATGTAGTCGGAACGTAGCAATACGCCGTGTACGACAAAGTCGCCCAGTAACCACACGACGAAAAGCACGATCCAAGCGATGATGAATTTCTTGCTCATGGTCTCTCCCTTCGGTTGCAGGGGCGGCGGAACACACCGGCTTGACGAAAGCATACGCTGGCGTCTCTGCAGCGCAACCCTAGGCCCGCTTACCGGCGTTCTATCTATAGCCCATCGACCATCCGGTGTTGGCCCGGCTAGCCGACTGCTTCACTTCCTAAACCCGGCCATTCAATCGTTTCCTAGTTGCAGGCCTTCTCCGCTGGAGAAATCAAATTCGCGAGTTCTGGTTTTGAATAGTAGGTCGTGATTCGACGGCTCTTGTGACCAGATGCTCTCCTCGCCAGAGTCCGCCAGGCAATCTTCGGCGGGATCTACTACTGGCGTTTAAATTCAGGGGGAAATTCACGGGATATCTACTGTCACGGTCTGCTTGGCCGCGACGGTGATTCCGGATTTGACGGGGTTGAACGTAACGGTACTGTCGGCCTGATCGGGATTGTCTAGGTCGGCCTGGCATGTGAGTGCCACGGTATAGGTTCCGGGCGGTAGGAACGTGAACTGGTAGTAGTACGGCGGCTGGGAATTCGCGACGGGCATCTTTGAGGCTAGAGGCTGATTGGTATCGCTTGATGCAGCCGTGCTGTTCATGTCTTCCGCTGCAGTCACCGTGCCGTCGTATAGATAGACGCCGGGCGTGCATCCGTTGGGTACCAGCGCGTTGTCCACTACACCCTGGATATTCCCCACCGTGGTGTTATCGACCAGTCTCTCCGCGGGCTTGAGAGTGCATACCGGGGCCTGTCCCGTCGGGCAGGTGATGGCCTTGCGAAGGTCGAAGTCGATGGTGTAGTCCACCACGCCGCTGCCGGTGACGGAGAAACCGGAAACGAGCTTCAGGCCGTTGCTGTCCGGCACCTGCAAGCCATGCATCGTTCCGTCGGAGAGCGTCATGTAGGAATTGCTCGGATCGCCATCCGCCACCACTATCAGGCGAATCTGGCCGTACTTACCGGCAGGAATTGGCTGGTCGAATAGTACCGCCGATGCCGTCCCGCTTTGGTTGAGCAGGTCGATGGTCTTGGGTTGAGGGAAAATAATCGTGACGGGGTTGCCGCCATTGCCGGTCAGTTCGACACCGGTAAATTTCACCACAACCGCCTGGGCGCCATCGACAGGGGCGTCGGCCACCGCCAATTTCATCTGACCCATGTCACTGGTGCTGCCGCCCCCGCAGGCGGCAAGACCGAGTGCAGTTGCCGCGAGCAATGCAAAACAACCGAGTTGGCGAGTTTGCGAAGCCATGCTTATATCCTCGTGTTTATAGTGTCTCGAAGGAAGTTATCCACCTTCGTTGATATAGAACCCCAAACCAACTCAAGCGGGGCTCCGAGGTGCAGGCCGGTCGGTGACGACCAGCGCTTCCGGATAGAAAGCGGCCGCCAAGGTCGAACGCAAGCGCTGCCGTATGTGAGAGTAATTGTCCCACGCAAGGCAGCATTTCACAGCCTCGAATCATCCGATGTGACACATCGCTCAGATTGAACTGTGAGGGGATGAGAGACACCCACGCCTTCGTCACAAACTGTCACCATCGGTGTTCCGATCGGAGTTGAACGCAGATATACCGTATTTTTAAGGCCGATTGGCATCAGCGGTGACGGATGAAAATCAACGGCGTTCGTATTGCCCGCTTGCTGTCGACGCTGATGGCGCTGCAGGCCGGACTCCCACTGCTTGATTTCAGTTCAATTGCAGGCGCCGAACGGACAAACTACTTTGCGGCAGTGAAGGCCGGCATTGACCGCAATTACGCCCAGATGTGCGCCATATTACTCAGATTATTTCGGCGACACCGGCCGCGGGAAAATGACCTTCTCGTCTGCCAAGTCCTTGGCAAGGTTCCTTGAGATGTCTGCAACGCGATCACCGGTCTCGATCGCGGTAGAACTGGAAACATTGGTTAGTAGCGCTTTGCGATATGCCGCGGTGTTGCGAAGGTGACGGTTGGTGTTCGCGAGCGGCGTCTTATCCATAAAGACGATTCTAACTGAGGCCGGCCCCAACCACAGTAACGAAAAAGTGGCGTTTGGTGCCTTTTCATGCGCTACGGTGCCTATTTCGAGTGAGGGCGGGCCTGCTAAGTGGTTGAAAATTAAGAACCTATAAAATCACCTTTGCGACTTCGAACCAGGGGGTCGGGAGTTCGCCCGCATTCAAGGGAATGCCGCAGATTTTGGAGCGGTATCAAGGCGCAAGAATGTTGGCTAGGATGAGTAATTATGTCCGAATTTGCGGATCAGGTTATTGACCTCTATGAACGGCACGCTCGGCATTGGGATGCTGCCCGGCAGCGCGAGCCTAAGGCTGAAAAGACCTGGCTTGACCGCTTCTGCTCCGATATGCCTGCGGCAGCTTCGATTCTCGACCTAGGCTGTGGAGGCGGCGTACCAGTAGCGGAATATTTGATCGGGCATCGGTTCAACGTCACGGGCCTCGACACATCCGAAACCATGATATCGCTCTGTCGTGAGCGGTTTCCGGGAAGCGAGTGGCTTGTCGGAGACATGCGCAAGATCTCCCTGGGACGGACGTTTCGCGGCCTCGTCGCCTGGGACAGTTTCTTTCATCTCGGGCACGATGATCAACGCCGAATGTTTTCCGTTTATAGGCAGCACTCTGCCTCCGGAGCATTGCTTCTTTTTACTAGCGGTCCTGATCACGGCGAAGCGATTGGAAGTTACGAGGGCGATCCGCTTTATCACGCCAGCTTGGCGGAATCGGAATATCGATCGTTACTCTCAGAAAATGGATTTTCTGTTTTGGCACATACAGCGAGAGACCCAGCGTGCCATCGCACCGTGTGGCTTGCGCAACTGTCAGCATAACGTGTCAAACAAAACTTGACGTGGTATAGGCAGTCGATGTCTACTCAATTCACCTGACAATCCCACGGAAGGCAAAAAAAAATGCGCATGCGCCGTATATATAGGGTTGGATCCATAGCTGTCGTTTTGCTGGTTTCCGCTTGCGCTTCCACCGCGCCGAAGGCGGACTTTAGTCATGATCTCGCATCCCATTACAAAATTGATGCCGATGATCACGCGGAAGTCCAGGTGGATGCAGCGGCCGGGGTCGAAGTCTTAGAACTCGACAAACAACGAATCTCTCAGGTGATCGAGTCAAGACTTGAACAACGACGACTTCAGGTCGTCGCTAATAGTGACCCGAAAGAGTGCGTTGTACGGGTGACGCTTACTCGGTACCAGCGAGGCAACGCATTTGCAAGAGCAATGTTGGCGGGCTTGGGCCAGATTCACATCGATGCCACTGTAAAAGTCTACGCCAAGGCGAATGATCAAAAGATTGCGGACTTTGTGGTCGCAAAAACATTCGCTTGGGGTGGCATTTATGGTGCATCAACCTCGATGGAAGACATTGAGCGAACCTTCGCAGATGGAGTCGCGGCTGCTCTGACGGGTCAACAGGAGACGCCAAAAAAGGCAGTGCTTCAAGCTGCGAAGTAAGGGACATTCAGCATAACGGTCCGCCCATGCACAGCACACTCCTGAGTCTCAATGATTGCGAGCCAGATGCTTGCCGAAGTGTGTAAATGCCGGGAAAAAAGCAAGAAATCAATTACCGGCTGAGAATCTCAATGGAGGAACTTCCAGTGCTTTGAGGCGAGGCCATTCGGTTGCGGGAGTGTTCTCATCCCTCAGAACGCCTGGGTCGCAGCGATCAACTTCAGGTAATGGGCCGAGCTGGCGCAGCACCGGGGGCCAGGGGTCGTCGACAAACGACAATCCCGTAGAATGAGATCACCTCACCGGGGCCGCGACAAAAATCGCGAGCCGCGCCAATAATGTCGGGAGAAAACGCCTCATGCGGTATCTGAAGATCGGCGCGGCTGCGCTGGCGGCTCTGGTGCTTGTCGGTCTGATGGCAGTGATCGCTCAGGATCGGTGGAGCCAGCCGCCGGCGCCGGATCGCGCGACCCTGATCGCTCAGGCCGCGCGCTATCACGCCCGCATCCAGCGCGACCACTATGGCGTGCCGCACATCAGCGGCCCCACCGATCCGGACGTGGCTTTCGGACTGGGCTTCGCGCATTCCGAGGACGATTTCGCCACCATCCAAGAGGCGGCGCTCACCGCGCGCGGCCAGCTGGCAAGCGTCGAGGGCGCCAAGGGGGCGGTGACGGACTATCTGGTGCGACTGTTGAAGGTACGCGAGACGGTGGCGTCGCAATACGACACCGTTCTGCCGGCCGATGCTCGCGCGGTGATGCAGGCCTATGCCGACGGGGTCAATTATTACGCCGCCCTGCACCCGCAGAATGTTGAGCGGGGCCTATTGCCGATGACCGGCCAGGACGTGGCCGCGGGGTTCGTGTTCCGCACGCCCTTCTTCTATGGCCTCGATCATGTGCTCGGGAAGATCATGGCGCCTGCGCCGAAGGCGAGTCGAGTCGCCATGAGCATCACCGGATCCCTGCCGATCGGCTCCAACGGCATCGCCGTGGCGGCCTCGAAGTCGGCGGACGGCGCCACGCGCCTACTGGTCAATTCGCACCAGCCTTACGCGGGGCTGGTGGCGTGGTACGAGGCGGTGCTCGATTCCGGCGAGGGCTGGCACGTCGCCGGCGGCTTCTTCCCCGGCTCTCCCTTCATGCTTCACGGCCACAACGCCCACTTGGGATGGGCCAACACCGTAAACGCCCCCAACGTGTCAACCGTGTATCGGCTGGACGTGAATCCCGCCAATGCGGACCAGTACCGACTGGATGGTCAGTGGAAGAATTTCGAGAAGGGCGATGCGGCCATTCGCGTGAAGATCTTCGGGCCGCTGCTCTGGACGGTGCATCGCCCACTCTTGTGGTCGGTCCAGGGACCGGTGCTCAAAACCGACCACGGAATGTTCGCGGTGCGCTACGCCGGTATGGGCGAGGCGCGCCAGTCGCTGCAGTACTATCGCCTCAACAAGGCGGCCAACCGCGACGAATGGTTGGCGGCCATGCGCCTGCAGGCCCTGCCCAGCATCAACTACCTCTATGCCGACGAGAAGGGGAACATTGGCTACGTGTACAACGGCCTGTTCCCTGTCCGCGCCGAGGGACGGGACTGGACGCAGGTCCAGCCCGGCGACCGGTCCGACTTGATCTGGCAGGGCTATTTGCCCTTCGAGCGCGTGCCGCAGATCTGGAATCCTAAGTCTGGCTATGTGTTCAACTCCAACAACACGCCGTTTGAAGCCACGGGAGTTGAGGACGCGCTGAAGCCCGCCGACTTCAGCCCCTCCATGGGCATTCAAACCGATATGACCAACAGAGCATATCGCGCCCAGGAGACCTTCGGCGCCGACGCGGCCATCACCGCCGAAGCGTTCCGCAATTACAAATTTGATATTGCCTACAGCGACCGCTCCGACATCGCCCGGGAGATCGCCGAAGTGGTCAAGATCGATCCGGGTTCCGACACTGACTTGAGTGCCGCTGAGGCGCTGCTCAAGGGTTGGGACCGGCGCACCAATGTCGGCAGCCGGGCGGCGGCGCTGGCGGTGCTGATGCGCGCCGAAGCCACGCATTCGGACAGCCATCCCGACGTGCCGCCCATCGAGGCCCTGCGCCACGCCGTCAAGACCTTGAAGAACCACTTCGGCCGCATCGATCCGGAGTGGGGCCAGGTCAACCGCATCCGCAGGGGCAATCTCGACTTGGCCATAGACGGCGGGCCGGACATCTATCGCGCCGTCTACGGCGTTTCGCAGCTGGACGGCACCCTAACCGCGACGGCGGGCGATACCTTCATCATGTTCGTCACCTGGGACAAGACCGGCGCCCTATCCTCAGACAGCATCAACCAGTTCGGCTCCGCCACGGTAGATTCCCATTCGCCCCACTACGCCGACCAGACGCCGCTGTTCGTGGCCATGAAGACCAAACCGGTGCTGTTCACCCAAAGCCAGCTCTCCGGAAATGTCGAGGCCGACTACCATCCCGGCGACCACTGAGCGACTTGCGCGCTTGACGCCGAAGTGCAGGATCAATTCGCATGAAGTCAGAGCCGAGGCTGCGCGATTTCGAGGTACCGCGCGTTGGGCTGCAAGCGACGGGATTCGTTCCTGACGACGGCATAACACTCACAAGCGCCAGCCTCCAAACCCGTTCGCTCGGAAACCGCCATATGGCCGCGCCGGCAGCTGATGAGGCCATCGCGCTGCAATTTGCCGGCAGCAGCCGTAATGGTTTCTCGGCGCACTCCGATCGAGTTGGCGACGAGTTCGTGAGTCATGATCAGGGCATTCGAAGGCGATCGGTCGAGGGTCCATAAGAGCCAGCGGCATAGCTGCTGTTCAATTGAATGATGGCGATTGCAGGCCGCCGTCTGGGACACTAGTGCGATGAGCGCCGAGGTATATCTCAGCAGCAATCCGCGCATCGGCCCATCGCGATGAAACTCCGCCTTCAGCACCGCACTGGGTATCCGATAGCTGTGCCCCGCGGTGCGCACGACGGCGGAACTCGTGGTTGTATCGCCTCCCATGAACAGCGAAATTCCGATTATGCCTTCATTGCCTACGCCCGCCATCTCGGTCGATTCTCCTGACTCCATCAGATATAGCAACGAAACAATGGCCGTGGTGGGAAAGTAAGCATGCAGGAAGTGATCGCCTCGCTCGGATAGGCTTTGGCCCAGCAGCATCGGAACCAGTTCCAAGTGGCGCGCAAGCCGCGCGAAGTCCGCGGCTGGTAGCGCGGCTAGAAGATAGTTGTCGCTGGGCCTGTGTAGGTCTGCCATGGTGGTTTCGGCTGCAGGGACCCTACGGCCTTCCCACTATCTCCATGCCGATGCCGCGATACCCAATGTAGGCGCACGATTGGTTGAACATCGGCTCGCCGCTCACATGAAAACATTGCCGCGAGCCGTCAACGTTGACGCGAGTGAAGAGGAATTCCAAGAATGGCTCCCTGGCGGAGATCTTCGATTTAAGTGCTTCTCGCTCGCTTTCGTTCCAACCAATCATCCGATCAGCAGCGCCTTCCGACAACGGCTCAGCTTCGATGCCGAGCATTTCGAGGACCAGCCCCGTGGCCTTTGTGAACTTTCCGTTCTCGTCCTGCTCCCAATGCCAATCGGACGCTAGTTCCGCCAGGCTGCGGTACCGAGATTCACTCTCCCGCAGCTCAGCGGTGCGCTCTTCCACTGCCTGTTCCAGTTCCTTGTTGTAGTTGGCGAGTTTTTTGTAAAGTAGCCGCACTTCGAGCATGTTGTGGATGCGCGTCTTGACTTCGATCAGGTCAAACGGCTTGCTGATAAAATCTTTTGCGCCCGCCTGCAGTGCGCGAAGCTTATGAGACGGCTGCGCGGTGAGCACGATAACCGGAACATAGCTTTCAGATGCGTTGGCTTCAAGAGCGGACATCACCTGAAAACCATCCATATCGGGCATTTGAAGGTCGAGTAAAATCAGATCGTAATTATTTCGTCGATGAAGCGCCTCGACATCGCGGGGACTCATCGTCGAGGTAACGTGGCTGTAGCCTGCCTCGGCCAGAACTTCCTCGAGCAAGGTGATGTTGGATTCTTGATCGTCTACAATTAAGATGCTGGCACTCCGAATATCTGTCGCGTTGAGCATCACGTTATTTGCTCCCGGTGTGGGTCGGCCGTGCCTTTTGCAAACTCCAATGCCAGATCAAGCGTGTGCATGAAGACCTCCACCTTGATCGGCTTGGTAAGATAGCGGAAGAATCCAGCCTCTAAGCCCTTCTCAATATCGCGGGGTATGGCATTGGCACTGAGTGCAACCACGGGGATCAGCGCGGTTCTCGGATCCCGCGCCAGGATCTTTAGCGCTTTGATGCCGCTGATGCCGGGCAGATTGATGTCCATCAAGATCACATCCGGCAATTCGTTCCTGGCAATCTCGATGCCGCCATCGGCGTCCTTCGCACTCAATAAGCGAATGTCGGGGCGGCGTGCAATCAGATCCTCGATCAACATCAGGTTGGCGGGATTGTCCTCGACATACAGTAGAGTTCGTAACGGCGGGTCGCTGTGAACTTGCGGGCGGGCCAGAGGTAGGAATGCAACTGAACCCTCGCCGGCTGCTCGCTCCGCAGTCAGGCTCAATTCAATCCAGAAAACGCTTCCCGAGCCGACCACGCTCTGCGCGCCGATGACGCCCCCCATCATTTCGATCAGCCTCTTTGTCATCACTAGACCGATGCCCGTACCCTCTTCGGTGCTCGCCTCCTGCCCAAGGCGGTTAAAAGGTTGAAACAACTGCGCCAATTTGTCGGCGCTCAATCCTTCGCCGGTGTCTTTGACGCAAATGCGGATGCGCCCTGGGACGCTCGTGATGTATTCGACTTCCACCTTGCCGTGGGCAGTGTTGTATTTGATCGCATTGGAGAGCAGATTAATGAAGACCTGCTTGACCCGGGTGCGATCCGCCTTGACATAGCATGGTGCGGTGAAGTTCGGGAAGGCGACGCTGATTCCACGCTTCTGCGCCTGGGGTTCGATCATGGCGCGACATTCGTTCATCACTTCGACGAGCGAAATCGGTTCGAGCGAGAGGGACAGTTTTCCCGACTCAATCAAGGCGAGATCCAGAATTTCATTGATCAGCTCCAGCAAGTACCACCCTGCCTTGAGAATCTGATCAATGCTGCGTTTTTGAGGGATCGTCGGGGTTGGTGTGCCAGACTCCAAGAGTTGAGCGAATCCGAGAATTGCGCTGAGCGGCGTTCGTAGCTCGTGGCTCATACTGGAAAGGAAATCCGATTTTGCGAGACTGGCCTTTTCGGCAACCGCCATGGCCAAGTTAAGTTCCAATTCCACCTGCTTGCGCACGGAATTGTCTGTACCGATCAAGAGATACCCAATAATGGCACCATAATCATCGCGCAGAGCCGTGATCGACACGATTGCCGGAAAGCGACTGCCATCCTTGCAAATGTAGGTCAATTCATAAATATCTTCGATTCCACGAGACGCTTTGAATGCGAGAGCTTCAAACCCCGGCGTAATGGTCGTCGCGAGTTCAATACTGAGCGCTTGCGCGCGAGCCATGACCTCTTGCGGGTCATGAATATCACTGGGATTGATCTTATTGACGACTTCGGCTGCTTGAAAACCCAACATCCGCTCAGCGCCGACGTTGAACAGCTGAATGATACCTTTCTCGTCAGTGGCAATAATTGAAAAATTTGCGCTGGTGAGAATGGCGTTCTGCAGGGCGCCTGTCTTAAGGAGCGCCGCCTGACGGCGTACTTCGCTGATGCCCTTTGCTTCGGCTACGGCGCCGGGAGCGTCTTGTCTGTCGAGCATCGCCGCCTCTACGTGTTAATGATCAACGATTTGCCGGTCCTCCTTGGCCTACCGATCTTCGCGACTATCTAACCCCTGATCATGATGAGTTGCGCAATGCATTGCTGTACGGCAACGTACATAGCCGCTATTTTATTTGACGCTTCAGTGCGCGCGATCTCATAAAGCGTGCTTAAATGGATGGCGCGAGAAATACCATTGCGTGAATGTGATGGCACCGAAGAAAAATGAGACTAAAAGTTCGCGCTAACGCACGTTACGGTCGAGCCCATGCCCTGCTGCTGCCACCGAATCTCCGTACCATGGAGCCCGTTCCCTTCTCCGCAGCGGAATTTGCGAGCCTGGATTCGTGGCTGGAGGAGGAGGGCTGGCCTGACGAAAGAATGAATGTCGCGACCCTCGAGGGATATTTGGTCGCCCTGCTTGTATGGCCCATTGAGCTCGCTCCTGGTGCGTGGCTTCCGTCGATTTGGGGCGTCCGAGGCTGGAAAGTGGCTGCGAAAATCGATACGGCGGAAATGTACGGTCGTTTTATCGCACTCGTTACCGGTCTGCTTCAGGAGTTGGAACGACGATTGACGATTTCTCCGTGCCGCCGGACATTTGTTCTTGCCGACGATGCCAAAAACATATCTTCGCCTTACTTCGCGGGGTCCGCGTGGTCGACTGGTTTTATGACTGCGCTATATCAAAATTCCGCAGGCTTGCAGTCGCGCTCCCTCGCGTGTCGCTCCGCTGTTGAATCCATCGCGAGCTACGCATCGCGTCGATCGCAACAACCCAGTGCCATGCCAGCGGCCGCAAGCGCTTTGAGCGCCGCAATCGCAATATTAGTCGAAGAGCGAGCGTCACGCGGACCCCTCGGGCCATTGCCGGTGAGTGGAGCGCCTCTAGGGCGACGCGCACCCAGTCCGCAAGCGCTAACGCGCTAACGCAGCGAGGAGACTTCAAATCTTAGCCTGTTCAGCATGCAACAGCTGCAGGTTGGCATTGTGCCCGGCGCGCCCGATGCGATAGAACGTAATGCAGAAGATCGATATTGCGAGCAGCACCACTATCAACGGCACATAAGTCAGCGCGAGATGCCGCAGAACCTCCGGCGGCACCCGCCCCGGCCGCGCGGCTTCCGGAAATTTGACCCACGCCAGGATCAAGCCGCCGGCGAATATCCCGAGGCCCGACACACACTTTTGCACAAAGAAGGCAGCCGCGAAGTACAGCCCCTCGGTTCTCTGATGCGTACGAATCTCGTTTTCTTCCACCGTGTCGGCCAGCATGGAGGTCACTAGGGCGCCGGAGGCCACCGTCATGGTGCCGAGCACCAGGGTAAATAGCAGCAGTATGGGCATCAACGCGGGCGATGAATTGCCGACGAACCAGCCGCAAAGGCGCAGGATGATTGGAGTTGGCGCGAGCACCACCGTAATGAGGGAAACCCAGATGGCGCCGCGCTTCTTATCCAGCCGCTTGGTGATTAGCGGAGCAACGCCTAGGGCTGCGCCGGCTGAGATCAAGGCCGACAGCAGCAGCAAGGAAATCTGGTCGGCCGACAATTCCCAGAAATAGGTATAGAAGTACACGCTGAGCGTGGCCACCAGTCCGAAGGCCATGGCCGAAAAAAATCCGCAGGCGATCATGGCCAGAAATGGGCGGTTGGCGAGCGCAGCGCGAATCTCACGCGCCTCTCGCGACAGATTAAAGGCGCGCTTCGGCGGCGGTGAACGCAGGTACGGGATGTAGTGATGTGTGCCGGCGGACGAGATCAAAATCGAGGCGAACATGAGGATGGCCGCGGCAATGGAATAGCCGTGGTAACCCGCACGGTTCAACAATCCGACTGCTTGTTGCGCCGTCGGGCGCAAGTACACCGACAGCGCAACGACGCCCATGAGCACGGCACCGACATAACCGAAAAAGAATCGATAGGCCACCAATGAGGTGCGCTGATCGTAGTCTTCGGTCAATTCCGCAAGCAGCGCGGCGCTGGGAACCTCGTAAAGCGCAATCAGCATGCGCACGATGACTGCCGTGATCAACAGGTACCAGAAGAGCGACCCGTGTCCGAGACCGGCCGGAGGATTCCACAACAAATAGTAAAAAACGGCGCATGGCAGCGCCGATGCATACATGAAGGGATGGCGCCGGCCGAAACGTGAATGAAAGCGATCCGACACATGCCCGATCAAAGGATCGATGAATCCGTCGATGACGAGCGCAATCATGATGGCCAAACCGACCAGCTGCGCCGGGAGCCCGAGGAGCTGATTGTAGAAAATCAGCAGCAGGAAGTTGAAGCCGTTGTCTTTGATGCCGTAGGCAACGGTGCCAAATCCATACACCAGTTTGGTGCGAAGGCCGATTGAGCTAATTGGCAACTCACCCCCCAACCGATGGCCAACGATTTATAATTCTGGCTGGCTTAGTATACAGAGCCGCTCCGCTGCTTCCTTGGGGGGATCACCATGGCGCTCGCAACATTGAAGTTTCGTGAGGATTTTGAGCTGGGGTCGTGCACAGGCGTGCCGCCGCTCGATTCGCCGCCGCGTGCCGCGGCCATGTTGATGACACATGCCGCGTTCGTTGAGCCCGAGCGCCAGATCGCCATTTTTGATGCCATCGCCGACGCATGGCTGGATATGAACGATGCAGCTGCACGCGCGGCATCGTTGCGCCGGTTACCCTGGCTCAAGGAAGCAACCCCACCCTCAAGTGAATGGACGCCGCCGCGGGCCGTCTGGGATGCCTTTTGGGGTGTGGTCGATGCAGAACCCGCCGCGCCTCAAGTCAATGCGCCCAAGGATCAGGCGCTCGATTTCACCGGCCGCGTCGTCGCCATCGGCAGGCACTATGACGCAGAATTGTTGATGCGTTGCGAACGCGCCCATTATCTACACGAGGATGTCCGCAAGCTTCTCGGACAGCCGGAAGTTCGCATGAGCACCAGCGACTTGCGCAACTGGCCGAAGGACAGTCTCGGCACCAATCTGCTCGATATGCTGACCGCCAAGGGCTACGACCTGGAAGTGATCAATCCGGACGATGTCATGCTGCCTGCTGTTTTCGCAGCACAGAATCGAACCAACCGCCGCATCCTGCAGCTGCACGATGTGTGGCATTTGTTTGCGGGCTTCGGTTTCACGGCTCAGGGCGAGGTCGCGATTTCTGGATTTCAACTGGCGCAATTCGGACAGAACTATTCAACGCGCTTCCTCGCCGCTACCACCGCCATGATGTGCCTGCGTCCCCTGGTCGACATCGATCAATTCATCGCGCTCATTTCAGAAGGCTGGCGCCATGGCCGCCGCGCGCCGCCACTGATGTCGGTCGAGTGGCATAAATTACTCGGCCGGTCGATCACGGATCTGCGCTCCGAAATGCACGTCGCTCCGTTTAAAAGCCGCACGCCCGAACTCTTGAATTTCTAAGCGGCGGGGCTTCGAGGCAGCCCTACGTGCAAGAGGCAAGCGACAGTCCTTCCACCCGGCATGGCGATGCGCCGAATGAGGCGCGGCCCTTGCTGGTGTACGACGCTGATTGCGGGTTTTGCGTCTTCTGGGCGCGTTATTGGCAGAAGCTCACGGCCGATGCGGTCCATTACCGGCCTTATCAGGACGTCGCTGTTTACCACCCTGAGATTCCGCTGTCGGACTTTCAACGCGCTGTGCAATACATTCCGCCTCAGGGACGCCGCGCGAGTGCCGCGGAGGCGAGCTTCCTGACCTTGAGCCACGCGCGCGGCAAGGGGTTCTGGCTTGGCCTTTATAGAAGGCTTCCCGGATTCGCGGCAATCTCGGAACTGATTTATACCTTCATCGCCGCGCACCGTGCGGCCTTCTATCGCATCAGCTTGTTTCTGTGGGGCAGGGACTACGGGCCACCGCGCTACGATCTCGCCTCGTTCCTGTTTCTGCGCCTGTTCGGCCTGATCTACCTGGCGGCCTTCACGTCCTTTGGTGTGCAGGCCCTGGGGCTGATCGGCAGCCATGGCATCCTGCCACTCGCGGAATTGGTCGAGATCATCGGCGGCCGGGCAGGCTGGGAGCGATTCTTTGTGATGCCCATGCTGTTCTGGATCAGCGCCGGCGATTTTGCGATTCAGGCGGTGTGCTGGGCCGGTGCCGGGTTCTCGCTGTTATTGATCTTCAATGTGTTGCCGCGCTTGAGCCTGTTTCTGCTCTACGTGCTGTATCTCTCGCTGCTGTACGGCGGACAGACATTCATGTCCTTCCAATGGGACACCTTTCTGCTGGAGACCGGATTTCTTGCCCTGCTGATGAGTTTCGCCCGGGCGCCGGGCATCTGGCTGCTGCGCTGGTTGCTGTTTCGCTTCATGTTCATGTCGGGCGTGGTCAAGCTGCTGAGCGCCGATCCGAACTGGTGGAACCTGTCGGCGCTGCAATTTCACTTTTTCACGCAGCCCTTGCCCACGCCGCTGGCCTGGTACGCCGCTCATTTTGCGCCGTCCTTGTTGAAATTCGCCAACGGAGGCTTGTTTGTCGTCGAGCTGGCGCTGCCATTTCTGATTTTCTTCCCGCGGCGGCTGCGTTTCTTGGCCGCTTTCGGCATCTTGCTGCTGCAAAGCTGCATTCTGATCACCGGCAACTACAACTGGTTCAACCTTCAAACCATGTTGCTGTGCTTGCTGCTGTTTGACGATGCGGCCCTGCAGAAGATTCTGCCGCAACGTCTGACGAAGCGGCTGTCAGCACGCGCGCAAGAGCGGGCGACAAAAACCGTGTCACGACTCGTCGGCGCTTTGGGCGTGCTGCTGGTGTTCACAAGCCTTGTGCAGATGGATGTACGTTTCGGCGGCAGCCCGCCGGCAGTGATGCGCGAAATGGATCAACTGATCGAGCCGATGCGCCTGGTGAGCAGTTACGGTTTGTTCGCCGTGATGACGACACAGCGCGAGGAAATTGTCATCGAGGGCTCGCAAGACGGCGTCGAATGGCGCGAGTACGAATTTCGCTACAAGCCGGGCGATCTGTCGCGACGCCCGCTCTGGAACATCCCACACCAGCCGCGACTGGACTGGCAGATGTGGTTCGCCGCGCTCGATGACCCGCGGAATGTAAGGTGGTTTCCGCGTTTTCTCGAACGGCTGCTCGAAAACGAACCCGCCGTGACGGCCTTGCTAGAAAAGAATCCATTCGCTGATCAGCCGCCGCAATATATTCGCGCACAGTTCTACGACTACACCTTTGCGAGCGGCGAGGAGAGATCCCAGGGCCTCTGGTGGCGGCGACGGGCGGTGGGGCTTTACTTTCCCGTGGCGCGTCTCAAAGTAAAATGAAGGATCGGAGGACCCATGAATTCACCGAAGCTGAATTGCATCATAGCCTCGCTGGTTGTGCTCGTGGGTTGTTTGACCGGACAGCGTGTCGCCTTCGCGGAAGCGGGGGTGGCGGGCGACGAAAGTGCGCCCCTCGCCATCGGCCGACTGAGCAATCGCTCATTTTTTCGTCAAAGTAGTTGCCGTCGCTAAAGCTATGGCCCGATCGAGCACGGGGTCAACACCTGCCCGCCATTCTTTGAAACTCAATGGGATAACTTCGTCCGGGTCGAGCGACTTGACTCGGAACTGAAAAAAATAATTCAGCCAGAAACAGACGTCCCAATCCGTACAAGCATGCTGGTAATCATGTTTACCCGTCTGGAACGCGACACACAGTTGGTAATTAGGTAGGCATGCCGAACCCCCCTCCGAAAAGAACTGCAGTCGATCGCCCACGGGTTCGCCCACAATCACGACGCGCCCCTGACCGGCGTGTTTGACGAAGGCTGCGGTGGAAATTCCGGCCGAGAACGTCACCGGGCCGGTGAGCATGATGATTTGCCCGGCCGGAGGAATCAGTTTTGGCAGCTCGCGTGCGAAGCCATACGTGTTCACGAAGTCGCCGCCATCGTCGTAGCGCAAATCGAGAATCACATTACAGGGCTGAACCTGCCGCAGGCGGCTTTCAGTGCTTGATAAAAAATCCTTGATGTTCTGACCGCCTTCGTCGGCATTGGATTTGAGCTGCACGAATTGGGTGCAAGTTCCCGGCAAGGGTAGGCTTCGAAAGGCTGTGTCAAAATCAGTCAATGATATCGGCAAAGGGCGGTCGGGTTCGACGGCGCGCCATTGTTCCGCCATGCCCGTCAAGGGCTCGCTCGACAACCAGCGTTTGACGAATACCGCTGGCTCACTCGCAGGTGGCGCGTAGGCGTCCAGCCTCCTCGTGATTGACGCCCCGGCAGGAGTCTCCACCGTCCAATTCGAGTGCCGCATGTCCGGCGCAACATCGATGCCATACAGCAGATCCTGCAGCGCCAGATATTGCGAGGCATATAAACGCCGCCACTGCGGTGTACCGCCGCGCAGCTGCTCGAGTTTGGTCATAACGACGTCAATTGATTGTCCATCGATCGCCGTCACTCGACCGCCCAGCAGATCCGCATTGATTTCGGTCGCGCGCATGACATACAGCCCGTCCGAAAAAGCTGCCACACGCACGGGAAGCTCTAAAGGTGCTGCACTGCGTTCATTCTCAACCTTGGAATGGCCATTATCGGCCAACGCATCAATTTGCATCAGTGACACGCGAAAATGCGGTCTATCGAGCACGGTACCGAGCGCCTCGAGCACATCCAGTTTTCGATTCGCTTCGGTCCGGTCGGTCGACGCAAATGAGCGGTCCAGTGCTATGAGTTGGCGGAAATAGCGAATGTCCTGACGCTGCGCATCAAGACTGCTGGCGGCGGCCGGATCGTGTGGTTGTGGCGCTGAAGGGTGAAAGTGATGGCGCATCCCAACAAGGAATCCACCTGCGACAATTACGACCGCTAGGACCAGTCCGATCGCTATGAGGCCAATTCTCTTAGCCATAGATTTCATTCTTGGTGTCCAGCTTCAGGCCGTCGGTATTCAACAACACCGGTCAGGCGATAAAGTTACACCGCGCGCCAAAGTCCCCGCACACGGTTGCCGGAGCCCGTTTGTCATAGTGCAAAGTAGGTCGCCCAGTGGGACTCGTACATCACAAAACTCTGCCGTAATGAGCGGCGCGTCACGGGCGACTCCTTTCCAAGGCCATAGAGTTGCCAGCGCGATTTGTAATCACTGACAGGACTCCCAATGGGCATTCTCATCACCGACGCGATTCCCCGTAAGGCACGAGTGAGACCGAGTGCCTTAGGCCT
>Ga0193727_1000379_pt1 | contig 16933 bp, 13 predicted proteins | sample H2c2metaG_FD_143051 | JGI IMG/M metagenome (GOLD analysis project Ga0193727, IMG submission 143051) | Soil microbial communities from a riparian zone of the East river system, Colorado, United States - H2c2 | ecosystem: Environmental > Terrestrial > Soil > Riparian zone | place: USA: East River...
GTCGCATAGAGATGCTCGAGAGACTTGACCGAAAGGAGCAGCGGCACGATCAGCACCAGCGTGATCGCGAAGAGCCCCCACGCGAGGCGGGCGCGCAAAGTCATCTTAACTTTTGGTGTGGGGGCAAGCGTGTAAAATTATCGCCTCTCACGGGTGGACGGAACGGTAATGCGATGATAGTCTCCCGTCCTATGACACTCAAACGAAATCCTTTCGTCACACGGGAGCGCTGGCCAGGGGTGGCTTACAGGGGTGCCCGCCGCCGCGATCGGGTAGCCTGCGTGCTCGCGTGCGCTTTCATGCTTCTTTTCGTGGTTGGAAGTGCTGCCAGAGCGCAGTCAAATGGGGCGCCGCCGCTATCCAGGACCGAGCAGCGGATCCGCGATTACGTCCAGACTCATGAGGTGGAGCAGATTGCTCTCCTCGAGAAGGCGGTCAACATCAGCAGCGGGACTTTCAACCTTGCCGGCGTCCGCGCGGTCGGGAAACTCTTCGCGCCCGAGTTTTCGTCTATCGGGTTCGAGACGAGCTGGATTGCCCTCCCGGACGCGGTCGGTCGTGCCGGCCACCTCTTTGCCGAGCGAAAGGGAACGAAGGGCAAGCGCCTGCTTCTGATCGGGCACCTCGACACCGTGTTCGAGGGCGACGGAGAGCGATTCGTGAGGCTCGATACGCTCGCTGCCGGCGCCGGCAGCTCGGACATGAAGGGCGGCGACCTCGTCATACTCTACGCGCTCAAGGCGCTTCAGAGCGTGGGAGCGCTCGATGGAACGAGGATCGTCGTAGCGCTTACGGGAGACGAGGAGGATGCCGGCCCGCTTCACCTGGTCTCACGCCAGCCGCTCATCGACGTCGCGAAGCGAAGTGACATCGCGCTCGCATTCGAGGAAGATGCGGGCAAAGGCACAGTCGCGCGGCGCGGCATGAGCGGCTGGCAGCTCGTTGTGAGCGGAAGACAAGCACACTCATCCGGAATCTTCTCGCCCGGCACGAGTTACGGCGCGATCTACGAAGCGGCGAGGATCCTCAACGAGTTCCGGGAGAAGCTTTCGACCGAGCAGTATCTGACATTCAATCCGGCCGTCATCGTCGGTGGGACCGACGTGACGTACGACTCGACGAAGATCTCGGGAACCGCCGCGGGGAAGGACAACATCATCGCGCCGCGTGTATTCGCGCGCGGTGACCTTCGCTTCATTTCGCAGGATCAACTCTTGAAAGCACGCGCCGCGATGCGCGCGATCGTCGACAATCATCTGGCCGGGACCATCGCGACGATAACGTTCGAGGATGGCAATCCCGCGATGCCACCGACCAAGGGAAACCTCGCGCTGCTCGCGGTGGAAGACTCGGTGAGCCGCGCCTTGGGGCAGGGTCCGGTCGAGCCCCTCGATCCCGGCAAGCGCGGTGGCGGAGACATCTCCTACATCTCCGAGTACGTCGACGCGCTGGACGGACTTGGGGTAAAGGGAATGAGATCACACACGCCGGACGAGCGGGTGAATCTGCGCTCCATTCGGCCGGCGACAGAGCGGGCGGCGATACTCATCTATCGACTACTCCAACGTTGAGATTGTCGCGCGCGGCTTGGATCTACAGTACCAAAGCAGGGAGCTCTCAGCGTTCCAGCTAATCGCTGGGAGCTTCCATCCTGGCGTTTGAGTCGCGTGGCTTCGGTACTGTAGATGCCGGATCGCGTCTTTCCTTGGACTCTACAAAACGCGAACGGCCCGCCTCGAGAATCCGAGGCGGGCCGCCCTTTCCCAACAGAAGGACTTAGTAACCAGGATTCTGTGTCAGCCCCGGCGCCACGTCGATCTCAGCCTGTGGAATGGGTAGGATCGCTTGCGTTGCAGCCACTCCGCTCAGTGCGAAGTACGCGAGGACCTGGCCGGTTCTCACCATATCCGGCCACCGATCACCCTCGAACGCCAGCTCGAGACGACGCTCGCGTGCGATCGCCGCAAGCACCGCGGCCTGCGTACCTACCGCATCGGGAGCAACACCGGCCCGTGCGCGCAACCGGTTGTACTCCGCCACCGCTTCGGGAAGCCTGTTCAGCTGCGCAAGCGCCTCCGCACGGATCAGAATCACTTCGCCGAGACGGACTACATGAAGATCTTCATCGCCCGCGGAGTTACGGAACTTTGCAGCATATGTGCGTGTTCCGGAGCGTGCTATCGACCAGATACCCCGAGTGTCGATGGGGTGGTAGTTGACTATGTTGCCCCCCGATGCCGGATCGAATGCCGCGATGATGCCTGTGGCGCCAATCGTCGGCGCATCCTCGTATCGGCCGCCCAGGGGCTTGGGCAGGTAGTAAAAGCCGACTGAGTTCGATTGGGTCGGAGTGAAGGTTATTCTGAAAATGTCTTCCGGCGTATTGTTGCCGGTAGCATCGAACAGGTCGGCGAAGTTCGGGGCCAGCGTATATCCCATCGCCTCGACGGCTGCCGCGGCCGCTTCTGCGCCTGCGTAGTCCGCTTGATACAGGCGCACGCGCGCCTCAAGAGCACGAACGGCACCCAGTGACCCTTGCCGCGTCTGCGACCGGCCTGCGGTAATCAGCGTCTGTGCCTGCGAAAGATCGGCGAGGATCTGAGTATAGACTTGAGCGACCGTGGATCTGGTTATCGTGCCGGCCTCCGCGGCGCTCGCTACCGGCTCGAGCCGCAGCGGGACTCCAACCGTGCCTCCGCCGTAGAGCCGCACCAGATTGTGATACTCCAGAGCCCGGAGGAAATAAGCCTCCCCAAGTATTTCGCTTTGCTCGCCCGCCGACAGGTCCTTCACATTTGGAACTTTCTGAAGGATCTGGTTATCGCGGTTGATGGCGTCGTAGGACGCATTCCAGATTGCCGTGTTCGAATTGTTATCTGCCCGCAACTGATTGAGATCCGCGTCGGCATAATCGTCGAACGTTCCGGTGTGTTGCAGGTTGTCGGAGAGCACCTCCGTCCAGTCAACGATCGTGTGGCCGTACAGGCCGTTGGCGGTCAGCGCCGAGTACGCACCGGCTAGAGCCGCGCGGGCCCCGACGGCGTCCACGATCGCAACGTCGGATGCAACCGAGCTCGTAGGCGAGACATCGAGCACCGAGCTGCAAGCGCCGAGCGCAACCGCAGATAGAAGTAGCAAGGATTTCATTCGCATGATTTGATGTATCCGAAGGTTTAGGTTTCGCATGGAACCGGGCCCTACCATTCGCCGCTCACGCCCACCATCCAGGTGCGCGCCAGCGGGTAAGCGTAGAATTCGGTGCCGAGCGAAATGCTTGAGCCCGACCCGTTGCTGTTCACATCGGGGTTGTATCCCGAGAACTTGGTCCAGGTGTGCAGGTTCCGGCCTGACACGTATAGCCGCGAATTCTGTATCCGGGACATGCGCTGAAACCCGCTCGGAAGCTTGTAGCCAAAGGTTACTTCCTGCAGCCTGGTATACGCACCGGGCTCGATGGCCCTGCTCGACGTGATGTTTGCTCCAGAAGTTCCGTCGAAGCTTGCCCGAGGCTCGTCGGTGATGTCTCCCGGTTTCTGCCACCGACGAAGAACATCGAGGAACTTGTTGTCGTAGTTGTACCCGCCATCGTCCGCGAACGCGCGGATTCCGTTATAGATCTGGTTTCCGCCGCTGAACTGCAACGCTGCTCGCAGATCGAAGCTTCCAAAGGCGACTGTGTTGGTAAAACCGCCCCAGTGCGTTGGCTGCGGATTGCCAACGACTATCCGGTCGTCGGCGTTCGTGAGTCCGTCGCCGTTGACGTCTTCGAAGACTGCGTCCCCGGTGGCCGGATCGACCCCGGTGAAGTGAAGCGTGTAAAACGCTCCGAGCGGCTCTCCGACGCGCACGGCGTTGATTCCATCGATTCCAGACGTGAATGGCTGGTCGCGATAGAGAGCAGTGACTCTGTTCTTGTTGGTGGAGATGTTGAAGATCGTCTGCCACGAGAAAGCGCCGGGACTGCTAGGCCGAACGATTTCCGCCGTGGCCTCGAACTCGACACCCTTGTTCTCGATATTGCCGACGTTGTCCGTGAAGCTCGTGAACCCGCTAGTGGCCGTCACCGGACGCGAGACGAGCAGGTTCGAGGTCTTCTTGGTGTAGTAGTCTCCCACGAGGCCTAGCCGTCCGTCAAACATCGTCCAGTCGAAGCCGCCGTCGAATTCCTTGGTCTGCTCCCATTTGAGATCGGCATTGCCAAACTGGGATGGCGAGATGCCGGCCGTCTTCCCGTAGTTCGCGGTGCCGTAGGTCGCCCGATAGGCGGAGTTGTCGATGCCCTGATTGCCGGTAAGCCCGTAGCTTGCCCGCAATTTGATCGAGCCAAGCCTGGATAACCCACTTAGCATCGGTTCCTGCGTTATTACCCAGCCCAGCGATGCCGCCGGGAAAACGCCGTATCGATTGTTCGGGCCGAATTTCGACGATCCATCAGACCGAATACTCGCGCTCAGCAGATACCGATCAGCGACGTTGAGGTTGGTTCTCGCAAAGTAGGAAACGAGGTTGTTCGCTCCCCTGCTGCCGCGATAGAGAATCACGTTGGTCGCATTTCCCACGTCATGGAGCGCGGGGCTGCTGAAACCTGTGCCTTCTACGCGATTCAGTTCCGTTCGATTCCGCTCTGTGCTTGCGCCGACCGTCGCAGTGAGGGTGCCTTTGCTGCTGCCCGACCACGGAGTGAGCGTAAAGAATCCTTCGCCGAGGAATCGGTTGCCGGTGTTATAGGCGGAGGTAGCGTCGCCACCCACGCCGCCGTTCTCATCTACGACCAGGGGAGAGCCCCACAGTCTTTCGTGGAGGACGAGCTGGTCGCCCGCAGCGCGTCCAGTGAACTGGAGCCAGTTGGCAAAGTTGTAGCGCGCTTCCACATTTGCCAGCACTCGCTGGGTTGAAGTGGGATTGTAGTCGAACGCGGCGATTGCGAGGGGATTTGTATATGCCAATCCATCGGCTGAAGTGCTGAATTCGCCGGCGGAATTCCGAATGGGAACGTTCGGCTGCTCGGCGATGGCGTTCGTCACGATCCCGCTGATGGTGTTGTCGCCGACGATCCGATAATTCACCTCACGGCCCAGCGAGATGGAGCTGGTGATCGTCAGGCGGTCAGTCGCATCGACGTCGAGGTTGGCTCTGCCACTCGCGCGGTTGTATGCCGATCCGACGGCAATACCCTCCTGACCGAAATAGGAGCTGGACAGATAGTAGCGGACGCGCCCGCTTCCACCGGATACTCCCAGGTTCAGGTCTCTGACTGGCGCCGTGCGGAAAACGGCGTCCTGCCAGTCCGTGGCTACCTGATCGTCGACGCCCGCGGTGAATCCGAAGTCCGCTGGATCTTCGCCGTCGTTCGTCGCTCCTTCTGCCATGAACTGGACGTATTGCTGGGAGTTTAGCATGTGCAATTTGCGATCGACTTTCTGCCAGCCGTTGTATCCGTTGAACGTGATGCGATTCCCGCCGGATACTCCGCGCTTCGTGGTTATGAGCACGACGCCGTTCGAAGCCCTGGACCCGTAAATTGCGGCCGCAGCTGCATCCTTGAGCACCGTTATGGACTCGATCTCATCCGGGTTGAGCGACGTCACCGCGGTCATGTCCTGTCCGCCCATTCCGACTTGCGTGAAGTCTCCCGACTGAATGGGGGCTCCATCCACGACGTACAGCGGCTGATTGCTCGCCGTCAGCGACGCCGAACCACGAACGCGAACGGAGATTCCATTGCCTGGGTTGCCCGCATTTTGGGTGACTTGGACACCTGCGGCTTTGCCCTGGAGCATCGCGTCAAGGCCGGCAATTGGCGTGTTCTGGATCTGACTCGCCGAGACGGTCGAAAGGGCACCGGAGACGTCAGCTCTATTGCTCGAACCGTACCCGATTACGACGACCTGCGCCAAATTGGTGACCACCGACTGCAGGGCGATATCAGCCGCCAGAGTCGTCCCCGCTTCGACGTTGGCTGTCACCGTGCGCTGACCGAATCCGATGCGCTGGACTCTGACACTCACGGGACCGATCGGAACACTGGTAAGAGTGTACACACCCGACGCGTCGGTAAACGTCGAGCGATTGGTGCCGACGAGCTGGACCAGCGCTCCTGGCACCGGCTGATGCGATGTCGAGTCGACGACCGTGCCGCGCAGTGTTCCAGTCGCCTGCGCCACCACGGTCCGCATTGGCAGAACAAGCGCCATTGCTGCGATCACGATCAATTTCCAACCGATTTTCAAATTCCTCATCATCCCTCCTCCTCTTGGAGTAGCGTTGGCCATCTCCTGCGAAATCATCTCGTCGTGCGAAAAACCATTACCAACTCGTTCCACATTCACAATTCGTGATCGTACGGTTGTTCCTCCTGCAACGCGTTCCTGATCACCGCGGCGGCAGCGTTGCCTCGCCGGTGCGCGGATCGTAGGTGCTCCCGGACGGGAGCAGCGAAACACGAATGCCCACGGCGCCAAGAGATCCGGCTTGCGACGGTGTGACTCTCGAATGCCGCGCATCGAGTACCATGACCGAGCTTCTGCCCATCACCGTCCACTTGCCATCGGGCGTCACCTTGAGGGCGGTTCCCTCGTCGATCCCGACGCCAAGCAGCGATGGTCGCTCGAGAACAACGCTGAACAATCGGTTCTCGCGCTGGCGCCGGATGAAATGCTGATCGACAATCGCATTGTGAACGAAGCCAAGGCCCGGAACGATCTCGATCGACCGTCGCGTAATACGTGAGAACGATGGGGAATCGACCGCGACAGTCATTCCCGGCCAGAACTGATTGCCCGTAATCATCGAGTCGCTCATCACGGCTGCGCCTGCCGATGTTCCGCCTACAACCGCGCCGGCGCGAAAGCGATCGTGAATCGCGCGCAACGCTGCGGATCCTTGAAGCGCCGCTACGAGAAGCGATTGGTCTCCGCCCGGAAACCAGATTCCGCTCGCGCTCGACAGTTTGCGCACGACGGAATCGTCGTCGGCTTGCGCACGGGTCACGTTGACGACGAACGAATCGGCGCCGAGGCTATCCAGCTGCGCTTTCTTTTCGGCTCCAGTGACGACGGCGTCCGAGGTAGCCATCGGAAGAATCGCGATGCGGGCCTTTCCGGGACCGCCCGCCAAATCGACAAAGTGACGAACGAGTTCGGGAGGCTGCGATCCGCCGCCGACGATCAACAGCGTGCCCTTCGGTTCATCGGCACGCGGCGTGGCGCTCCAGTGAGCGGTGCCCAGCGAAGGGGTCGGCGCGCAAGCCGCGACAACGGTCACTATTGCAACGCACGCGATGTCACGCATTCCCGCGAGAGAATGCCACCGCACTCCTGGGAGCGCCGTGGCGCGCATTCTTCCGAGCGGCGTCATGACGCTACTCCAGACCGCCGGTCGTGCGTCACGATCATCGCCGAAGACGCACCAAGACGGCGCGAGATGCGATTCGCCGCGCGCACCAGTTTTGGTATCAGTGCGCGCCTGCGTTTCGGGCCGAGTCGTGTTCCCGGACCATTGATGCTGAGCGCGGCAACGACCAGTCCGAGATGATTGATGATTGGCGCCGCGATTGCCACCAATCCTGGCTCGAGCTCATCGACGGCAACAGCGAATCCCTGATGTCGCACCCGGGCAAGCTCTCGATCCAGCTCGGCACGTGAGGCAATCGTACGGGGCGCGAATTTTGGCAGTCGGCTTGGCGTTTGTGCGTCAGCGCTCAATGCGAGAAGAACCTTCCCCGTCGACGTAGCGTGCGCTGGCCAGCTGCGGCCGATCTCGGGCGTTGCTCCGAAAAGGAACCGCCCCTGTACTTCGTCGACGACTAAGATCTCTCCTTCGGACAGAATCTCGAGGGTCGCGGCCTCGCCGGATTCTTCGGCAATCCTTACCAGTTCTTCGCGAGCGACTGTGCGGAGGTCGCTGGTCGAGAGCGCCGACGCGCCGAGCGCTATCAGCTCCGGCCCGAGGCGATAAAGTCCCGTCGAGACATCGCGCGCAACCATTCCTTCGCTTTCAAGCGCGCCGAGCAGCCGGAACACTGTGGCCTTACTAAGGCCGGTAGCAGTGCCAAGCTCGGTGATTCCGTAGGCGCTGCCAGAGCGCCCCAGTGTCTTGAGAACACTGATGGCCCTTAGAACAGATCGCGTGCCGGAAATGGGACGGGTGTTGGAACGCGGTTTCATTTCTTGGCGCTACAATGTTGGGGGCTGTAGAGCTTGTCAAGCTATTTGATTGAACGCGGCCATCTCACTCGGTGAGTGACAGCCGAGGTGCGGCAGGCGGTTTCGCTGCGTCTATGGGTTGATCTTTCCCGGGTTGATCCTCGGCGCGGTTGACACTACCTATCGAAGTCGTCTACCTTGCCGCCCGGCCGCTCATCCCCACCACGAAATCATGACTGCTGCACCCCATTCGCGAATCTCCGAGCTACCCTTGCACTCGGGCCAGACCGTGCGCGTGCGAGGCTGGGTCACCCACGTCCGATCCTCGGGAAAGGTCGCATTCATAGTGATGCGCGATGGAACCGGATTGCTTCAGGCGGTGCTCGTCAAGAACGCGGTTTCGGCCGAGGCCTGGGATCGTTTCGGTAAGCTGACGCAGGAGACTTCCATTGAGGTCGAGGGCGATGTCCGTCCCGATGCGCGAGCGCCCGGGGGCTTCGAGCTCGGCGTCAAGGCGCTTTCGATCTACGGTGAGAGTCCGATCGACTATCCGATACAGCCAAAAGAACACGGCATCGATTTCCTTCTCGACAACCGGCACTTCTGGCTGCGGACACCAAAACAACGCGCGATTGGCCGGATAAGGCATGAAGTCGAGCAGGCGATCCGCGATTTCTTTTACGAGCGGGATTTTACGCTCGTCGACACTCCGATCCTTACCGCGGCCATCGGAGAGAGAAGCGGGCTGTTCGGCACCGAGTATTTCGACCTGGGCACTGCGTACCTGGCGCAGACAGGCCAGTTGTACGGCGAAGCGGCCGCTGCTGCGTTCGGGAAGATCTACTGCTTCGGCCCGACTTTCCGCGCCGAGAAATCGAAGACGCGTCGACACCTCACAGAGTTCTGGATGGTCGAGCCGGAAGTCGCGTTCAACGACTCCGACGACAACATGCGCCTCCAGGAGGAGTTCGTTTCGTACATCGTCGCGCGTGCGCTCGAGCGGCGGCAGCCGGAGCTGAAAGAGCTGGAGCGCGATATCTCGAAGCTGGAGAAAATCAAAGCGCCATTTCCGCGCATCGACTACGGCGATGCCGTAAGAATCCTGCAGGAGAAGGGAAGCTCTGTGAAATGGGGGGACGATCTTGGGGCGGAAGATGAAACGATTCTTGTCGAAGGTCAGGACCGCCCGGTCTTCATCTATAACTATCCCAAACAGGCGAAAGCTTTTTACATGAAGGAGAATCCGGCGGACCCGCGCACAGTTCTGTGCGACGACCTGCTGGCACCGGAAGGATACGGCGAGATCATCGGTGGATCTCAGCGCGAAGACGATCACGACAAGCTGCTCGCGCGGATCAAGGAAGAAGGCCTGCCCGTCGATGCCTACAACTGGTATCTCGATCTCAGGAAGTACGGCACCTTCGTTCACTCCGGATTTGGGCTCGGGCTCGAACGAACGGTCGGCTGGATCTGTGGAATCCACCACATTCGCGAGGCAATCGCATTTCCGCGAACGATGAATCGTCTGCGTCCGTGATTTGCTCATAGATTCGTCGGACGGCCACGCACGCAAATTGAGGACATTGTCATGGGATTCGAGCAGTATCACGAGCCGGCGAGCGAGCTCTCGGCGAAAACCCGCACCTTCGCGCGGATGATCACCTCGATGATCGAAGAGGCCGAAGCGATCGGGTGGTATGAGCAGCGCCTGTCGCTGGAAAAGGATCGTTCAGCGCGGGACATCATGCGGAACGCGCAGCACGAGGAGTTCAAGCACTTCGGGATGGACCTCGAGTTCCTGTTGCGGCGAACGCCGAAATGGCGCGAGATCCTCCAGGGAATTCTCTTCAAGGCCGGCGATATCGTGGAGCACGGCGAAGAGGCGGAAGAAGAAAGCTCGGAGTAGCTCAGCCGCGGCCAACCTGGCGGAATGCCGGCCGCGGTGAAATGTTGTTGGTATGATGGTTCTCTCTGCGCTCCGGCCGGATGCGGGGCTGCTCGAGTTTCTCGCACACAGGGCCCGCTCGGCTACCGTACGGCGCCTCGGGCTCGATGTCGTGCTGGGCGCAACGGCGATTGCCTCCGTGTTCATGTTGCATCCCACGGCGTCTCTCTTTATCGCGAGCGCGGCTACCGTATTTCTTTCTTACGGCGCCTGGGGTCTGCTCGATCGTGGCCGCTCGATTCTCTCGAGTCGTGGATCGCCGAGAGCCGCGAGCGCTCTCGACGCGCTCGGCGCTTTGAGCGCCTTGCTCGGTGTGCTGGGTGCCGGTGCAGTTCTGCTCGCGGTCTGGGCCCTCGCCCTCGGCACCTGGATCAGCTAGTCGAATAGAGTGCGGCAAATGCGGAACGATTTCCGCATTGTTTCTTTCCACTCTTTCAAGGAGCACAACCATGAAACTGTTTCGTTCGACGCTGGTCGTGGTAGCACTGGTCGGGTCGGCGTGCAGGGAGAGCACGGCGCCGAGTCCCGGCCCGGAAACACCGCTCACCGCGTTACCGCGGGCTCTCTCCGGGTCCGAGACCAAGATCGTCGCAGCCAGCAATGAGTTTGCGTTCGATCTGTTCCGTACCGGAAATCTCGCTCAGCACAAAAGCAATGTCTTCATCTCTCCGCTTAGCGCGTCGATGGCATTGGGTATGACGGCCAACGGAGCAAATGGGGCGACGTACGACGAGATGCGCACGGCGCTTCGGCTGAGCGGAGCCACGCGAGAGGATGTGAACGGCGGGTACCAGTCCCTCATCGCCTTGCTCAAAGGGCTCGACCCGGGAACCCAATTCAGTATCGCGAACTCGATCTGGTACGAGCAGACATTTCCGTTCAACGCATCGTTCCTGGATGAAAGCAAGCAGTACTTCGATGCCCAGGTCCAGGGTCTCGACTTCAGTAGTCCGTCGGCAGTCACGACGATCAACTCGTGGGTGAGCGATCAGACGAATGCGAGAATTCCCTCAATTCTCGACACCATCCAGGATTCGGAGGTCATGTTTCTCGTAAATGCCATCTACTTCAAGGGGATCTGGCAGAAGCAATTTGATAAGTCGAAGACTGCCGATGCCACGTTCCACGCGGCGGATGGCACGACAGCGACCGTCCACATGATGTCCCGAGCTGCGGGAGTTCAGTCAGCCTTCACGTCCGAGTATTCGGCGGTGGATCTTCCTTACGGCAATTCCGCGTTCACGATGACGGTTGTTCTCCCGAACCAGAACACGGACATCGATACGTTCGCGGAATCGTTCGATCAGGCGAAATGGAATTCCCTGGTTGGTTCGCTCCACCAGAGCGGCTTGGAGGTCTTCTTGCCGCGCTTTAGAATGGAGTGGCAGCGGGGCTTGAACGATGATCTATGGGCACTGGGGATCCACCTCGCGTTTACTGTTGCAGACTTCACGCGAATGTCGCCGTTGGGCAACCAGCTTATCATCACGCGGGTTCTGCAAAAGACCTTCGTAGATGTAGACGAAGAAGGAACTGAGGCGGCGGCTGCCACGATGGTGGGAGTCGGCGTCACTTCGGCTCCGGCTGCGTTTCGAGCGGACCGCCCCTTTATGGTTGTGATCCGCGAGCGTTTTTCGGGAACGATCCTCTTCATTGGAAAAATCGCAAAGCTGCCCGCGTAACCGCCTGAACAAGCGCCTGACGGTCTTTGAACGAAAAGCTACTTCCCGTCAGGCGATTCTATAGAGAGATCGGCAGAAGGCTCGGCGCGCTTCGCTTCGTCCCATAGCGCGTCGAGCTTCTCCAGTCCGGCGTGGGGGACATCGATCCCTCGCTCCGCCGCCATCTTTTCGATCATCTGAAATCGGCGCTCGAACTTCGCGTTGGCTTTGTCGAGCGCAATCGATGCATGAACGCCTGCCTTCCGGCAAAGGTTGACCACGGCGAACAAGAGATCACCCAGCTCTGCCTCCAGAGCGAAGTGGCGTTCGTCGAACACAGGAGGAGTTCCCGGCTTTGGCGGTGGCGATTTCTCGAGCTCCGCGCGCACCTCGCCCAGCTCCTCCTCGACCTTCGCAGCGGGCCCCTCGACATCGGGCCAGTCGAAGCCAACACCGGCAGCGCGGTCTTGTAAGCGATGCGCGCGATGGAGTGCAGGTAGTCCCGCGGGGAGTCCTTCGGCGATGCTCTTCCGCTGCCTCGACTTCATTCGCTCCCACGGCTCCTTCGCTCCCTCGCCGTACAGATGCGGGTGCCTGGCCTTCATTTTCGTGATCAGCCCCTCGGCAACATCCGTGAACGAGAATGCTCCTCGCTGTTCCGCCAGCACCGAATGAAAGAGCACCTGGAGCAGCACGTCGCCCAATTCCTCCCGCACGAGCTTGTCCTCGCCAAGGCGAATGGCTTCGTCGAGCTCGTGAGCCTCTTCGATCAGGTAAGGTCGAAGCGATTCGTGCGTCTGCGCCGCATCCCATTCGCAGCGGGCGCGAAGATCGCGCATGAGAGCCAACGTGTCGTCGAGTGAGTGTGTGTTTGTTTTTGCCATAGAGCTGTAAGCGCGGACGAAGTTTCTTGAAGACGCAGGTAGTCAGGTATTACGTCCACACTAAATTAAGCGTTAATGAAGAACACTTTAGCTCGCGCCCGGGTCGAGATCGATCTTGGCGCGTTGCAGCGTAATGGGGCCGCGGTCGCGCGCCGATCGGGCGTTCGGCTTCTCCCGATGATCAAGGCGGACGCCTACGGACTGGGCGCTGCCGCGGCGCTGCGCGCGCTGGACGTTCTCGAGCCGTGGGGTTACGGCGTCGCGACCGTCCGCGAGGGTGAGGAGCTGCGCGAGCTCGGTGCCGCTCGACCGATCGTCGTATTCACTCCGCTTCTCGAGAAGGATCTGACCCGCGCGCGATCCGCTCGACTCACGCCTACGCTGGGATTCGGGACCGAGATAGAAGGCTGGCGTCGCGCCGGGGGCGGCGCCTGGCACCTTTCGATCGACACCGGAATGAGCCGGGCGGGTATTCCGTGGCGACAGATTGGTGAGATCAGGCATCTGATCGAACTGTCGCCGCCGGAGGGAGCCTTCACACACTTTCATTCGGCCGAGCTCGATGATGGAACGATGGAGGAGCAGGAGCGCCGATTCCGCGAAGCCATAGCTTCGCTGCCATCCCGTCCAAAGCTGCTGCACACGGCCAACAGCGCGGCGATCGCGCGCCAGGGGAGAAGCGACTGGGATCTGGTACGGCCCGGTGTCTTCCTCTACGGTGTCGCCAGTGGGACGAGGGCCGCAATCCAGCCCGAACCCGTCGTCAACCTTCGCGCTCCAATCGTCGAGATCAGGGATCTCGAGGCAGGAGATACCGTGAGTTACGGCGCAACGCTGCGCGTAGAGCGTGCGGCAAGAATTGCCACGCTCTCGGTCGGATATGCCGACGGCTACCCGAGGTCGCTCAGCGAACGGGGGTCCGTCCTCGTAGGAGGGACGTTGGCTCCCGTCGCGGGGACGGTGACTATGGACATGACGATGATCGACGTTACGACCGTTCGGTGTGAAGTCGGCGACATCGCAACTCTGATCGGCAGGGCTGGCGATACGGTTCTGTCAGTCGAGCGCGTTGCTGACGACGCGGGCAGGTCTCCATATGAGCTCCTCACGGGCCTGCGGTCGAGGCTGGAACGTGTTTACACGGGAGAGCGCGGGTGAAGCGCGCTGCGATCATCATCCTTGATGGCGTCGGCATCGGCGAGGCACCGGATGCGGCGAAATACGGCGATTCCGGGAGCGACACACTTGGGAACGTCGCGCGCGCGTGCGGTGGTCTTACGCTTCCACGGCTCGAGCGTTTCGGGCTCGGAAATATCCGACCGCTCGACGGTATGCGTTGGCGTGGCGATGCCGTCGGCGCCTGGGGATCGATGTGTCCGGCGTCAGCGGGAAAGGACAGCACCGCTGGCCACTGGGAGATCGCCGGCGTTCATCTCGACCGCCCGTTCCCGACTTATAAGTCGGGCTTCCCCACTGAAGTGATCGAGGCATTCGCGCGGCAAACCGGCCGCGGCGTGATTGGGAATGTCGTTGGCAGCGGAACGGATGTGATCAACCAGTTTGCAGCCGAGCAGCGCGCAACGGGTTCCTGGATCGTCTACACCTCGGCTGATTCCGTTTTTCAGATCGCGGCCGACGAACAGGTCATTCCGCTCGAAGAGCTCTACCGGGCTTGTGAGATCGCGCGCAAAATGCTGATCCCGCCCAACGACGTCTCGCGCGTCATCGCGCGTCCGTTCGAGACGACGCCCGCCGGATACAATCGAACCGCGAACCGTCGCGACTACTCGATCGAGCCGCCGGGGGAAACACTACTCGATGCGCTGTCAAAGGCGGAAATCCCGCGCGGCGGAGTCGGCAAAGTCGACGATCTGTTCGCTGGCCGGTCTCTCGCTTCTCGCCACACCGCATCGAACGCGGAGGGCATCCGCGGCATCAAGGAATGGCTCTCGACGGCCGAAAGTGGGTTCCTTTTCGCCAACCTAGTAGATTTCGACCAGTTGTACGGGCACCGCAATGACGTTGCGGGGTTCTATGGTGCGTTGCGCGAATTCGACGCTGCACTGCCTTCCATCACATCGCGACTCAAAGAGGACGATCTCCTGTTCATTACTGCCGACCACGGCAATGATCCAACGACTGCTTCCACTGATCACGCGCGGGAGCTGGTCCCCCTGCTAGTCGGAGGCATGCGCGTCGTGCCCTGTGACCTTGGCCAGCGCGACACATTTTCCGACCTCGGCGCGACCGTTGCGGAATGGCTTGGCCTCTCATTCAGGGGTCGGGGCAAATCGTTTCTGTCAGAGCTCGTAGTCTGATGGCGCGGGATTCGAAGCAGGACGACTCCCTGCGGGAGGCCGCGTTGCGCGCGCTGGATAACGCGTACGCTCCCTATTCGAACTTCCGTGTCGGAGCCGCGCTCCGAACGAGGAGCGGGGAGGTCGTCATCGGATGCAATATGGAGAACTCGGCGTACGGTCTCGCGATTTGCGCGGAAACCCTTGCGGTGGCTTCTGCTGTCTCACAAGGACTTACTGAATTCGACGAGATCGCCATCGTCACGGACGACAGCGAGCCCACTCCACCTTGTGGCGGGTGCAGACAGGTCCTCAACGAATTCGCCCCGAACCTTAAAGTTTCGAGTTACACGCGCGACGGAAAGGAAGCAACGTGGACCCTCAACGAGCTGCTTCCCCATGCTTTCGTGCTGAACCCCTCACGTGGAAGAGTGTAGTGAAGCTTTCGTCAAATCTGCCGCGATTGCTCGCGACCGCGGCTTTGTTCGTTTCGATCCTGTCGTGCTCGGAGAATCTCGATAGCTCGGGAGTTTGCTCCGTCCTCTGTCCGGCGATCGGCGGCGACGTCAAGAACATCACAATCGATGCGGTCGTCATCGACACGACAGTGCCATCGCTCTCCGGGTTGGGAACCGAGGCGGGACTTCTTCTGGCCTCGCGCGGAGACACGCTCGACACGCGCGTCATCGTCCGATTCGACTCACTTCCCGAGAAGTTCACGCCGACTGGCGACACGGCGCAGGACATTACCTTCGTTGACAGCGCTTACATCCAATTCACGCTCGACACGCTGTCGATCAAGGGCGCGGAGCCGGTCACAATCGAAGCGTATGATGTCGACACGACGGCGAACGATACGTCCACCGCCGCGGTGCTCGCTCTGTTCCGACCCGATCGTTTCATTTCGTCCCAGACCTTTGCGCGTGCGCAGCTCACCGACACGCTCAAGTATTTCATCTCCGACGCCGTGGTACTCGACAAGATTCAGCATCGCAATGCGTTAAGGATCGGGCTGAGAGCTACGGGCCCTGCTTCGTCCCAGATGCGCCTCATCTCCGTGGAGGGTGGGTTCGGCCCCAACCTCTTCTTTCGTGCAACTCCGGACACGACTACTGTCCCGCAGACGGTGGCTCCATTCTCGAAGACGCCGGTCGGAGAGTCGATCCTCGCGGCGAACCTCACCGATTACACAGTAATCGCCAAGGCGCCGCCCGAGGCGCCGCCGAGTGTGCTCGCTGTGGGCGGACTTCCCGCACGACGGGTCTACGTTCGATTCAACATTCCGGATAGCATCATCGACTCGGCGACGGTCGTGCGCGCGACGCTCCTGCTCAATCAGCTGCCGAATACCGCGATCGATCCGACAGATACAGTGCTGCTTTTGCCGGAAGTCGTTCTGGCCGGCCCGGCCGTTATAGATCCGGGGAAGGCCGCGCAGATCATAGGCACGATTTCTGTCGACACCCTCCGGCTGACACCTGGCGGCTCCGGCATCAAGAACGTCGAGCTCGCCCGGGCATTTACTCTCTGGCACACACAAAGACCCGACTCACTCCCGCGCGCGATAGTCCTCAAGTCCCTCACTGAGGGTAATACGGCGATCGAGCTTCGCTTCTCCTCGAGCGAGGACATCGCCGCGCTCCGACCTCGGCTGAGAATCAGCTACACGGCCAAGGTTCCACTGGGACTCCCCTGATGCGCAAGACACTTCTGGCAGCAACGGCTCTATTCGCTGCTTCGCTTTCTTCGGAGGGCAAAGCGCAGGGCGCCCTCAGCCTTCAGGGACTCGGATATCCTCCGGGCCAGATCAGTGCTCGCGCCGAGGGAACGGGCGGTGGCGTGGCGGACTTCGACGCGCTCAGTGTGACGAACCCATCTTCGCTCGCCGGTGTCGGCGCGGCCGCGCTTTTCCTGCAATACTCGCCCGAATGGCGGCGCGTGACTACGTCGTCGGGAAGTGCCAACACTATTACGGCCCGCTTCCCAATCGTCGAAGGCGTGC
>Ga0193727_1000382_pt1 | contig 16858 bp, 13 predicted proteins | sample H2c2metaG_FD_143051 | JGI IMG/M metagenome (GOLD analysis project Ga0193727, IMG submission 143051) | Soil microbial communities from a riparian zone of the East river system, Colorado, United States - H2c2 | ecosystem: Environmental > Terrestrial > Soil > Riparian zone | place: USA: East River...
TGTCCCCGCGGTTGCCACCCTAAACGTATAGCGGTCACGTTCGCCCCCGGTGCTAATCTCTCCCTGGATCGCTGTGCCGTTGATTACCAATTCCTGTGGCGGTTTTTCGGTCGGCCCCTCCGCACCGTGCACCGCATTGGAGTACATGAATTGGACGGGAGTAGGGCGCGGCCCGGGGAGCGTGAGCACTTCCTTGAAGACTCTGTCCAGGGAGTTGGCCGAGATGGGCTGGTCACCGATCTCCTTGCCGCCACGATCGGAGTTAAATCCGATGAAGCGCCGATCGCCCTGGCGGATGGCGTCACCAACGTCTGGGTCTGTCTGGGTCTCGATCAGCTCGTGGTATAGCGTGCACACCACGTTCTTCCATGGAGTGCTGAAGAACGGGATGCCATTCCGCCGGCCCGAGCGGATCGCGGAGTAGACGTTGGCCGAGTAGTAGAGCGTCCGGGTCTGGCCACCGCGGGAGAAATGCACTGACCCGTGGTAGCCGCCCAGCCCACGCTCGGAGCTGGAGCCGTTCAACTTGAGGATCGTATCCGGCGCGAGCACGAGGTTAAAGCACGTACGATCATGGTCGGTGGCCAGGATGAGGTTACGGTCGAACAGGTCGATAATTTTGTTCTGGACGTCTGGCTCGTCCATCTCGTTTCGCCTGTTTTCTTCCAGAATGACCGACGGGGCGATGTCATAGCCCAGCGTCTTGCCGAGAAAGTACTGCTGGACGACGTTTTTGAGTTGCTCATCACGCATCAAGCGCGTAATAGCGTCGTCAATGGACTCCACATCCCCTGACGCAAAGTCGCCGGAGCGCCCCAGGTAGATGTTTTGGAATCCCATCTGCGGGAAGGTCTTGCCACCGCGAAAGATCAGATCATCCTTCGGTGACGCGCTGACGCCGGGCGCCAGGGCCTCTCGCTCGATGCTCCCGTCGCTGCGCCGCGCTGAGGTCCGGTAGTGACGGTACTCAGCTTCAGACCCAGGCGCGACCTGTACGCGCATCGGGTACGGAAAATTTTTATCGTCGAATTCAGACATTTGTTCTTCCTCCTTTGGTGCTTTGCACCAACAATTGTCAATCTGGGAATCAGCTCACAGTATTCGACACTGAAGGGCGTCCGCCAAGCGGTTTCTCGCCAAGACCAACGAGATTCGAGCATTACGCTAACTCCAAAATCCAACATAAAATGTCCCTGCGCAACGCCGGGTTGGGCGGCGTTCCGGGACATTGTGTTTCGATCACTCAGGTTTCCTTTTCTCGGTCGCCGCACGGAGGAGCATGGTCTGTCCAACCGCCAGTCGACCGATGCGAGTGACCGCGCCGTAGATTCCCGCGGTGTTCTGGTTCACACGAACGACCGCCTTCAGCATTTCTGGAGCAGGACTTGCTGAGTCGGGATCGAAGTTCACCATCGAGCAGCGAACGTCGCGCATCGTCACGGTGATGGCGGGGGCGTCGTCCCCCTCGCCGAATGAGAGCACACCGCCCAACCACTCGTCCTCCTGGAAGGGAACCGGTCGCAGTAAACGAACTACAACATTCGGGCGAAATCGTCGCACGTCCGGGCTCCGTCCTGCGAGTCGTCCGATCTCACGCACCGTATCGAAGGCGATCACGGAGATGCTCGCTTCATCGAAGATGCCATGATTCAACTGCATCATCTGGACGGGAGCCCCGCACCGACGTCCGACCTCCGTGGCCAAGTCCTCCCCGAAGACAAGCATCTCTTCGCCATCCGGCGTGCGAACATGCGTAGGAAGGTCTCCTTGAGCACCGTCTTCACGGCGGTGCGGAGCAAACAGGAGCAGGTCGGGAAGCTTGGTTGCTGTTAGCCACGGGAACCCGCTGCGGTCATCAATCCGCCGGAATGCCAGGCGCCTGTCACCATCGAGGCCGTGCCAGCCCAGCTTGGCGACCTCGAGTCGTTCGCCGCGCATGGACTTCACGGGATACCGGAAGATCGCCTCCACATGTCCGATTTCTATAGGCATGCTCGATCCAATTATGGCAGATGTCCTCGGACCGCCACTCTCCGCGCGCCAACGCTAGCAATGTAATCCTCGGCTGACAATCCCTCGGTTTCCGGGCGAGCCTTAAATCGCCGAATCTGCTCGCACTTCCTCAAAGCCCTGTCGATGATAAGAGGTTTGGTCACACGGCTTAGAGCGGCTGACGACCCATACGTGAGTGTCTTTAACATCCAAGGGTATTTCTTCAGATCTTTGAACATCGAGAAAGGATCCTCACCCCTTTGAATAATGGGGACGAACGGTACCTGGTAGTCTTTGACGGTGGCGTCGAGCTCGGCCGGGCTCGACTTCGGCTTGGTGATGTCAACGATCGCAAACTGGCAGAGCCCCACCAATGTCTTGATGGTCTCTGTCAAGTCGCGGTCTTTCGGCTTGTCAAAATCGAAAACAATAGGAATGAACCCGTGCTTCCGGAGATCACGACGTAGCACCTCTATTATGGTTTTGCGTGCTTTCGGTACAAAGCGCCCCATGATGACAACCGCTTTCGACGTCAAGGTGTTAAAGACATTGTTGATCCGGGTGTTATCAAGCAACAGGAAAACAAACTGGGCGACTTCGAGGTCATTCACAAGGAACTCGCCTTCGTCCCACTCGCCATTTGCCTGCTGAACCTTATAGAGAATTCTTAGATCCTCCTTCTGTACTACGCCCTTGACGTTGAGGTTCCAGGCGGAGAGTCCGTAGATCGTGCATCCGCTGAGGGTGGCGCGACTGAGGTTCGTCCGAGCCAATTGCGTCCCTTGGAGGTTGGCACCGGTCAAGTCGGCCTTAGAAAGAGCTGTCTCATACAGATCCGTCCTACAGAAATTTGCACCCATAAGCTTGGCACCATTCAGTTTCGCCCCGCCAAGATTAGCCTCGTGAAAGTTGGTGCCGATGAGCGTCGCGCCGCGGAGGTCAGCCTCGATAAGATTGGCATTGCACAAATTGAAGTTGGTTAGGTCCTCACCACGAAGAGGAGCGCCGAAGAGCATAGGTCGTGTTTCAGGGTGATCTCTACGCCACTTGTTCCAACTGTCTAAGCCCTTGCGCAGTTCCGCGATATGGGCCCGTCTGATTGCCTCTCGCTTCTTGCGGTCCCACGAAGTATCGATGATTCTTTTCGACAGTTCGGACAACGTCCTGCTTCTACCGTGACCCCCTTCCGAATAGACAAATGCTCCACGTACCTTCTCGATCGGGATTCGGTGTCCGTCAATTGCTAGCTTTGGCGGGGAGGAGTCAGGGTCCGCTTCAATGGTCAGTCCTGCATAATAGGAAGCGCCGAACCTCGACAGCTCCTTCACCTTTTCGGGAGATCGCGCTGGGGTGCTCATGTTCACATCTCCTTTGATATTGAGAACGGTGGCAGAACGTCCGAGAAAAGGAACGCTCAGCAGCCGAGTCGATGTAACCGGGAAGGGTACGTCGACCGGCGCGTAGCGCTGCGCTGACGAAACAAGGCCTCTCACCACATTCCGCGTGCGACGCCCAACGCCTCGCGTTACCCGCGTAGCTTGCGGCTACGGTGCATGCGGTGAGTTAGGTGTCGGTTGTGACGCTATCCCATTCTTGGTCACTATATCTGGTAATCCAATTGATCGCATGGTGCCACTCCTGTATGACTCCAAGGACCAGTTCGGCTGGAGGAGACTCTCCTTGCAATTGAGCATTTCGAGTCGCCCAGTGGAGGCGGTAAATCAAGTCAGAAGCATCCAGGAGTTCGGCCTTCGGGCGCAACTGCAAATCATGAATGAAAGGCCATGGAGATGTGTCCACACCTGGGAACCTCGATATTATCTCACTGTTATTCGTCTGATCACATGGCATTGGCAGGGTGTCGAACAAATGAACGGCCCACATTAACAGAAATAAGGCCTCGCAGCGCCAAGTGAGATCGATTGTGGTCTGTGGGTTCCGAGCAGCATTGGAAAGAAACGACACCTCGATTGGGGTCAAGTGATCCCAAAGGTTGTGCTCTCTTAGATACTTTTCGTAGACCCTAACGTCTGATTCGAAGGCGCACCCGATGATGCAGAACAGGCACGCTATCCTGATGCCGACCTCTTCCACAGAACGCAAGTACGTGCTTGCGTCGGATTCAACACACGGCAGGGAGGGCAAGAATGGGATCCCCTCCTTCTGCAAGAAGGCCTCGGTCTTCGCTTTTCGCAGCTGAGGATTCAAAACGTGCCTCTCGACGCCTAACTTTATCTGGTTTCCAGATAAGATCCCAGCGCCACTTCCCGTCGGCATAAAAAACTCCAAACGGATCTCCCGTAACCCCGGCGGTCCCATTGATTACCGCGCGATCTCCTTTGCGGAAGAGTTTTATCCGGTTTCCACATAACATTCCCCGATCTTTACAGCTCGCAGTGAATCGGCCGGACTCTTGACTCCACGACCGCCGCGGTTAAAAACATGCGTGTAGATCATCGTTGCCCTTCCGTCCTTTGCGTCCAGCAACAGCATCCTTGGCCTGTGAGACGCAATCCGTCGCGATTGGCCGCAACCCTGAAGAAGGACGCGTTAAGTCCGTGTTCACGGCACTGTTCCCGTCAGAGACTTTCGCGTCGCGTTTTGACTCTCGTTCAAGGCTTGCTGTGCCGCGCTGAAGCCGGGGTCGATTTCCAACGCACGCTTGAACGCTTCGGCGGCCTGGTCGTGTCGGCCCTGCACTGCCAGATAACGGCCGCGGTTGTACAGCATTTGCGCGTATACCGGGATCACCTTGAGCTTGACCACGTCATCACCTTCGAACTTGAGGGTGCCGTCGGCGAGCCCGCGCGTCAGCAATCGCGACTCACCCAACTGAACGAAGTTGCGGTCCTCGCTGAGCTGGAAGACCAGCCCCTGCGGCACGAGCTGATACGAGTCCGACAGCCACTTGGTCAGCTCGGCGTCCGCCGATTCGCGGTTGAGCGCGACGTCTTGAGTGACGTAGGTCGGGGCGCCGCGAATGTGGTTGGTCACGAATGCGCGAATCATATCGTAGAACCGAGTGTTGATCTGCTGATTGAGTGAGAGGTCCCTCTGATAAAGATCGGGGTCTTCCTCCCAGCGCTTCAGATCTTCGAGAAATGGTTCGACTTTGTCGCGAGCCTGCTCGATCGTGTTGGGATAAGCGCGGCGCAAATAGTCGAAGTACCACGAGCGCCTAAGCTGGTTGACGTCGATGGCCACAACGTCGGGGCGGCGGCGCTCGATCTGGTTCACGTACAGCATCGGCGAGTAGACTTGCCAGTCGCGGGTCAACAGCATCCCGCCGGGCTCGACCGCGTTGAGTATGTTCTCGACATAATCCTGAGCGATGAAGTATCGGCTTCGGTTGTTGAATCGGAGGTTGCTCCATAACGCCAGACCCGGCGCCAGCAACAACACCAGTGCCACGATGGCGACAAATGCCGGGGCTCGGCCGGGCTGCGAGTTGCGGGCGAGCAACCACTCGGCGACAAATGCGCTCGCGATCACGATTGCAAGGAACGCCGGAAGATAGTAGGCGTCTTTGTCCTCCGCTATCTCGTAGCTGGTCGAGTAGATGACGTCGCAAGCAATCACAAGTCCGAGAAACCAGAACGTCGTCTTGTCTCGCTTGAAGAGAGCTATCGCTCCAAGCACGCCGAACAACAAGCCGGCCGCAATGAACACCGGCCCGAATTCGCGCCCAACCAGCTTGAAAAACTCGACGAGTTGATGACCCATTTGCTCGGATGAAAATGTGAAGAAGACTTGATACTGCCTTCCGGTGATGTGCCACCAGAACCGCTGAAGCGTACGCGGGTCACCCCAGTTCATGATCGGCGAACGAGAAGCGGCGAGCGGGAGATAAACATAAATTGCGAGCCCGGCGAACGCGAAAATCGCGGCGCGTAACAACCTCTTGCTCCGGAAGAACGCGAGTCCTTCAGTCGCCAGCACCAGCCACGCAAGCGCAGGCAGCATCAGCCCAACGGTCACGTGATGTACGCCGAGTCCCAGCCCGAACAACACAGCGGCCGCGTTCAGCCATCGGTCGTGTTTGCTGATGAGCCTGGTCGCGCGCGGCTGCGTCACGTCGGAGATGACCAGGCGCCGCCAATGAAACATCAGAAGAAAGATCCCGGCTATCAGCAACGTGTTCAGCGTATAGACTTCAGCTATCGTCGCGTAAGCCCACAGCGTTTTCGAGAAAGCGAATAGCAGACCTGAAGCCAGACACGCCACGAGCGCGATCAGGCTGGCGGAGGGATGGGACGCACGCGATTTGGATCGCGCTGCGGCCGGGGCGTTCCTCGCTCGTCTCTTACGGTCGGGCGCTCGTTGATCGGTCTTTGTTTGAACTGCCCTTGCCGTCAGCAGCGCTTCGGCTATCAGGAGGGTCAGCATCGCCGAAGCCAGCGCGGCGAAGAGCGCCGACGCGAAATTGACTCGAACCGCCACCGAGCCAACCGGAATCAGCGTCGCGAGATGAGCCAGGACGACGTACAAAGGAAAGCCCGGCGGGTGTGCCACGCCGAGCGACCGTGCTGCTACGATCAACTCGCCGCTGTCGACCAGCGTGACCGTCGGCGCAAGCGTCAGTGAATAAGTCGCAAGCGAAATGATAAATACAATGCCCGCGCAGCCGAGCCGCGCTGCTCGTGACTCCAGCCAAAGGCTCGCCAAACTCGCGCTCATCCTCCCACGCCCGCTTTCTTGTAGCTGATAAAGCGCACCTTCACTATCACACGCATCGCGCGCCGGCCCACGCGCACGTCGTCATCCGCAGACGTATAGGCGGGGAACCAGTACTTGTCGTGATTCTGAAAGTAGGTCTCGAATCTCGGGGTGCGGTGCGCGTACTGTTCGGGCAGCGCGTTGCCTGCGACTTTCACTACGCACAGGTCCTGGTCGTCAATCCAAACCTGGCCCTTCAGATACCGCTCCGAGCTTTTCTCCGGATCAGGCAGCTTCACCTTCGGCTTCACGTCGAAGACGTAGGTGTTCAACTCGTCGATGCGCTCGCGGCCGACGTAGCTCATCTCGTACTGGTTGAGCGTCTCAGGCGTGATGATGAACTGATAGACGCGGGTCAGATTGTTCGCGGCATTCGTTCCGATATACACCTCGCTTGGCAGCGTCGAAGTGGTCTCGATGACCTTCTCACGTCTCGTTCCGTCGTCGGCGTAGGAGATTTGAGAGAAGCGGTAGTACTTGCCGGAGACGGTATTGGCCTCGCTGACTGTCTGGATTGTAAGCTCCGCGGAGTAGGTGTAGCGGCGCAGTGCTTGAAGCGTCTCTTTGCCGCGCTCGGCGGCAAGCGCAAGTATCTCGGATGGGGAGGGTCTCTGGTCCGGCCGCGCGCCGGACAGCTTCGAGCCGGCGCTCGAAATCAATACCGCTGCCGTGATCAACAGAGCCAGATGACGCATCGCGGCTTTACTGAATCAGGGGCGTTTCTTCGCGGAGTTCTGACTCTCCGGGGTTGGTGTTTCAGGCGGCTTGACGGTCGCTGGCTTCTTCTTGTCAGTCGACTTCAAGTCTTCGTCGCTCGCGGGCTCGCCTTCGTCAGCCAGCCGAACTCTGCCCGAGAATTTCTTGTAGTTTGTATAGCGCACGACAACTCGCAGGTGAACGCTTGGACCCTTCTTGAACTCGAGCACGTCGTCTGCGTAGACGTAAGTCGGAAACCAGTAGCGGCCGTCAATGTTCTCGCGATAGCTCTCGAAGTGCGGGAACTTTTGATCGCCCACCTCGGGCACCGCCTGGCCCGCTACTTTTACGATTTGGAGATCGTGATCATCCACCCAAATCTTTCCCTGAAGATATCGCTCGCCTTTGATGATCTGTTTGGGCTTTATGCTAAAGACGAAGGTGTCCAGTTCGTCGATCTTTTCTTTGCCCGCGTAGTCGACCTGGTACTTCGCCAGGTCTTCTGCCGCCAAAGCGAACGGCTGAACGCCTGCAAGGTCTTGCATGTCTTCCTGGGAAAAATTAACGGCCGCCGTCGACGGCGGAAAGAAGGTGATTCGCTCGAATCGAACGCCGCGATCATCGTAAACGATATCGGACGTCCTTCGATACCGGCCGGTGATCGAATTCGCTTCGCCGAAGGTCATCACATCTACATCTTGTGTGAAAGTGTAGTTGTTGCGTGCGATCTTGTTTTGAGTTTCAGCTTCGGTGAATCGCCGGATCACTTCTGCGATTGAAGGCTGAGAACTGGTCTGAGATTCGGCGTGGGGGCCAATCGCTGAAACACAAACCAAAACGGAAATGATAAAGAAAGCCGTGACCTTGAACTGCATTACATACTCTCCTCAAAATAGTGATTCAATTTTACTGTCCTACAGGCTCAATCCACAAGCGCGCCGCTATCAGGTCGCATCCGCGAGCCTTTCGCGCTGCGCTTCATTAACGATGCGCGAGTGTTATATGATCGTTTGCGTGAAGCTGTGAGATTCGCGCCGATCAGTTTGGCCAGCATATCCCGTCACGTAACGGGCGGCGATCAGATTGTTCTGCAAGCGTTTAGCCCACTCGCACGTTAGTATGAAACTGTTAATTTGCAGCGATGGTTCGGAGCAGGCCCGGAATGCGGTTCGATTTGGCGGCCTGATAGCAGAAAAGTGTAATGCCGAGACCACGATTCTGGGCATCACGGAAAAGCCGGCCGAAGAGGACGTCGTGTTTGACGGGCTGCGCCGCGCGCAACAGCTTCTCAAGGACCAGGGCGTGAACGCCGAACTGACAATCAAGGCCGGCGAGCCCATCGAAGAGATAGTCAAACGCAGCGAGGAGACCGGCTTCGATCTTGTGGTGATCGGCGCGGTGCGAAAGGGTACTCGCGGACCTTTCCTGATGTCGGCGAAAGCCTACAAGATAATCAAAGCGGTTGCGCCTCCGGTCCTAGTGGTCATCGGAAATCGCGAGACGTTGAAACGCGTGCTCGTATGCAGCGGAGGCGAGAAATACATCGATAAGGCTGTTGAGTTCTCGGGCGCGATAGCGCGGGCGGCGGCGGCTTCGGTGACTTTGTTTCACGTAATGGCCGAACCTCCCGCGGTGTATTCCGACCTCATCAAGATGGAAGAAGATGTAAACCTCCTGCTGCATTCAAACTCAGTGCTTGGGCAAAACTTGCGGAGAGAGAAAGAGGCGCTCGAGAGCATGGGCGTGGCTAGCGAAGTTCGTTTGCGGCACGGGTTGGTGATCAGCGAAGTGTTCAAGGAGATCCGGCGCGGGGACTACGATCTGGTTGTTACGGGTTCTTCACCGGTAGCCGGCACGCTGCGGACTTACATAATGGGCAATATCACACGCGAGATCGTGAATCGCGCAGAGTGCCCGGTGCTGGTCGTGCGCGGGGGAGAAGAACCGGCGGGTCTGGGCCGCAGCTTGAAGGGTTTCTTTTCGGACATCACTCACGCGTTTGGTCATACAAAAGGAGAATCGAGAGATCAATAGTCGTTGTTGTTACAGCTCGATGGTTCGCTGGCGATGATGGATCACGAAACGTGCAGGCTGCCAACCCTTCTCAAAACCTGGCGGTCAACCCAACACGAACACCCCGGGAGGAGCCCGGCGTGATGTTATTGTTGCCATCCGCGTTGACGTAGTATCTCTTGTCGAGGATGTTTTCCACATTCGCCTGAAGACGCAGTCTTTCGGTGAGGAACAAATACACTGCTGCATCCGCTCGAGTGTATCCCGGCAGCCTAACTGTATTGTCGACCGCAGCGAACATATCGCTCCGATGAATGATGCCCAGACCGGCTGCCAGCTTCGAGAGGATCTGATAGTTGTTCCACAAAGAGAAATTGTGATGCGGCACCTGCGCGACTTGCGCTCCGGGGCGCGCTGCTATGGTTGCGCTGGTAATGAATGCATCCTGGTACGCATAGCCGCCGGCGATTCCCCAGGCACGGGTGATGTTTCCGTTTAATCCGATTTCATAGCCGTTGGTGCGCTGGCTGCCGGTTTGTACGATCCGGGTCGGATCGTTAGGATCAGTCGCTCTCGTGTTCTTGCGGTCCAGCCGATAGACTGCCGTCGTAAGCGCGAGCGAACGGGAAACATCCCACTTCACGCCCATTTCGTAGTTGTTGAACTTCTCCGGTTTGACCTGCTGAGTGATCGTGGTCAGCGACGAGAATTGATCTCCCGAGCTCGGTAGATAAGACACGGAGTAGTTTCCATAGACCGAGAGCTTTGTGGCAGGCTTGAACACCAATCCCACGCGCGGTGAAATGAGGTTGTCGATGCGGCGCAGATTGTCACCGTTGCGATTGTTGAGATACCGCAGATCAAAATGGTCGAACCGAAGACCGGCAACTAGCTGAACGTGTTTGGAAAGGTCGATCTGGTCCTGAGCATAAGCCGCGCTTATGGTGGTCCTGAGATGGTTGTTCGCATCCGTCGCGTTCTGGCGAAAAGTCACCGGCGTGCTAATGGTCGGATTGAGATACGGCACTAAGATGGATGTTGCGGTGTCGTTGAAGAAGCCCGTATTGCGGAAGTTATCCGTCAATTGGCGGCCGATTTCGGCGCCGGCCAGAAATGTATGCCGGATTCGTCCCGTAGACCCGCCGAAGGTCAGGTCTGTCTGGTTGAAAACGTTCAGGCGTCCAGTGGCGTTGTTGTAAGCTGAAAGAACGACCTGCGTCTTGTCTCCGGTCACGGCGCCCGGAACATAGTTCTGGTACGCCCTGTCATAGGCGCCGAACAGCGTACGGTTGCGAATGTTCAAGCCGCCCACCTGGTGCTCGATGGCAACCCACCCGAGATTCACGAGGGCTCTCACGCGGCTGTCGCTCGGATTTCCAAAGAAGGTGGAAATGTTCGTGTCAGCCGGTAACCCCGAAAACGACGGAATACCGCGATCGGCAGTACGGTTGTCCCGGAAATGTTCGTAGGCCAGTGTGATCCTGGTCTGTTTGCCGGCGAGAATTGTCAGAGTCGGGTCAATCCCATAACGCTCGAGACCTACAGAGTCGCGAAAACTCCCCGAGTTTTCGTACACGCCATTGAGGCGGAACGCCGTTGTGCGGCCGAAGGGCTGATCAAAATCCATTGCGACCCGCTTGTTACTGTAAGAACCGCCCTGCAGCGTTATTTCGCGTAACGGTGTGAAACCGGCTTCCTTGGTTACCCGGTTGATCACTCCACCACCGCCGCCACGGCCGAAGATCATGGCATTGGGTCCTCTCAGAACCTCTACTCGGTCGAGGTTGTACAGATCGCGATAATACTGTACGTCGTCGCGGACACCATTGAGGAAGAAGTCAGCAGACGAACTGACGCCTCGGATCACGACCTGGTCTCGATTATTCTCACCCTGATGAGCGGTGACCCCTGGTACGTAACGCACAACGTCGCCCAGGTTCGTCAGCAGTTGATCCCTCATCTGCTGTTGAGTCACGACGGTGATCGATTGCGGGATATCGTGCAATGGCGTCAGCGTTTTCGTAGCGCTGTTGATCGCCACGGTTTGATAATCGGCAGCAATAACCGTAACCGTGTTGTTCTGTTCGGCGATCTGCAACATGATGGTGAGCAAGCCGGAACCGGTTTTTGTAAAGATCAGGGTCTGCGTAGTTTCCTGGAAACCGTTCGCGACGATTGTCACTGAGTAGTTGCCCGGTTCGAGTGCCAGAGAAAACTCACCGAACTGGTCGGTAACGGTTGAAAAGCTGGAGGCGGTGCCATCAAGCACCGCTGTAATTCGAGCGTCCGCGATCGCGGCACGGGCAGGATCAAGCACCTTTCCTCGAAGCGACGGCCTGGGCGACTGCGCCTGTATCTGCCAAAGAGGCATTCCGGCGGCCAATAACAAACAGCACAGCCGGAAGATACGACTGGAAGCGTTTGCGAGCAACATATCAACCCTTCCCCTGGATCGAGCCGAGGTAGTGCCTCACCTCGGCTGCAAATGGATTAACGCAACGAAACCGCCTCGAATAATCGCCCGCTGTCATACGGCTCGGGCTTGTCTGACGGTCCCTTCAACGACCCGCAAAACAACCGGCGCCGTCGCGCCGACGTGACGATCATGATTGTTCTGAAGTTGAAAATCATTTTCAAGAATGGGATGTTACGATTTTTAGCAAGGCCTGTCAACGATTTTCTTTTCGGGATTACAGTGTGCGAAAAGTGATCTTCATCCGAACTAGATGGCGTGATCGCGAACGCTCTTTCCTGGCAGACTCAGAGCGGCCACTCCTTGTCGATGAACTGAACACAAAGCCGCTCGAGCGAGTCTCTAGCTGAAAACCGATTGCGGACTGCCGCCAGCCCGTCAAAGCCGTGAAGCTCGCAGCTCACTCCAACGAGGTCGAAGGCAACCGGCGCGGCACTCACCGCGATGCGCAAGCCACTCCGGCCAACGTTCTCTGTCCTAGCCACCTCAGAAGCGATGAGTTCCATGCTTTCGGAGAAGTATTCGACTGTTACGATCTCCGCTCTGGAAACCCTTGGCGCGCGCCGGCGTTCGTCGCCGCCCCATGCCTTTCGAAATAAGTCCCAGGGTCTCTCCAGAAAACCCTGGGGAGGATGCTCGCCCAGGAACTCTAGCCCTACTTCCCGCATTCCGTTGCCGGCGGACTCCACTGTACGGACCAGGGTGTAGACGCTGTAGTGCGGTTTCGAGTAACCGTGGCTTCTCAATTTCGCTGGTAATGGAAGCGTTAGGTACAGAACGTTACCCTGAAGCACTGGACTTCGCATTCGAAGTCTAAGCCCGGTTCGGCTTGCGTCAACAGTCTCAGCCATCTCGTGCCATTTTCCGTTCCTGCGGTCGAATCCAGTCGTCCGCGCCGGTATAGAGAGGCTGATTCGCTCGCACCTGCGTCGATTGTCGCTAGTAGCGTCCGGGGAAGACTCAGTATGAACGCCTTGCGGGGGCCTTTCCGCGCAAGAAACAGGGTGGATGACCACCGCAGTGCTCTCCCCATTTTTGGCGGGCTGTTCGGGTTCATCCGAGGGCTTGAACTCCTTCAACGAATCCCCGCACCGTCGAATTGCTCGCGCCTGAATCCGAACTGCCATCTGGTACAACCTGTCGTTCTCCGCCTGCAGGGGCTGCAAGGTACTGATCACGTCGGGCTCTGCTCCATTCTCTCGTGGCGCTTTGATCACTGACCTGTCGGTCCAGCCAGTAGAATGAAGGGGAACTGACTCCGGCGCATCCTGAACCGGCTGGGAAAGCAGAGTGCGGACATAATCGAGTCTCTTGGCTGAGTTGGCGCTCAACACCGCCGGTGAGTGATCCTGCTGCCCTGGCCCGAGGCGGTCCGACTTGGTTGTTTCATTCGCTGTGCTCAAGGGGTTACCTCTGCTTCGTAGTGGCAATGGTTGTGCCATCCAGCCGTCTACGCAAATGTGCTTAAAGGCTTCATTTGATCACTCCGCTGGCAAACCGCGTTTCAGTTTGACCTGCTTGGGTGATTGCTGTGCTTGCTTTTGACCGCTTTCACTTTTCAAAGAACACGGGCGCTTCCTTTCTTATTCTTCACCAGCTATCCCGTAAGCGGCCTGCAGGTGTGCTTGATTTTCTCAACCGCGCAAAGCACAATGCTCGCGCATTGGACCTTACATCGAAGGGAAGTCGCGTCGGTGCGATTCAGCGTGAAGCGATGAGCGGAGCAGTCAAGAGCGGAACGGGAAGCGAAGTCGGACGAATCGCGCCTGATTTCGAGTTGCTGGATTCGAACAACAAGCCGTGGCGCTTGTCCAGTCATCGCGGCAAGGTGGTAGCGATGGTCTTCTACCCGAGGGACGAGACCCCGGTTTGCACAAAGCAAATGTGCAGCATGCGCGACAACTGGACGGACTACGAGCAGACCGGCGCCGAGGTTGTAGCCATTTCAGTCGGCACCGTTGAATCTCACAAGAAGTTTGCCGAGCATCACGGCTTACCTCAGACTTTGCTGGCCGACGAGAAGGGTGAGGCGACGCGGCTCCTGAACGTGAAGTCATTTCTTGGAGGCTCGCAACGCGCCGTGATAGTGATTGATAGCAACGGAGTGATCCGCTATCGCAGGTCGGTGGTCCCGGTGTTTCGGCCCGGCGACGACGAAGTAATAAAGGCAATTCGGGACGCATCGGCTTAAGCGCCAAGCAAATCCGCAAGCTCACTCAGGTCCCGCACTTCGTAGGTTGGCTGCGGCCCGCCTGCATCTGAATGCTCGCCTTTGCGATTCACCCAAGCGACCGGGAGTCCAAGCTCGCTGCACGGCACGACATCGTGGAAGTAGCTCTGCGCCGCGTGCAAAAAGCGCTTGCCTTCCAGACGCGCGAGGGCCGCTTTGAAATGACCGTGCGACGGTTTGTACGAGCGGACTTGTTGAGCGGTAATGAGCAAGTCGAAGTCAACGGTGAAGTGCCGCCGGGTTTCAGCTATCAAATCATCGTCGACGTTCGAAAGTATGCCGAGTTTGAACTGCCCAGCAAGCCGCTCAAGCGCAGAGGTCGCGTCGGCAAACGGCTGCCACCCCGGCAGGCTTGCTGCGAGGAATCCGGCCCCGTCGCGTTCGAGCTGCCAGCCGAGCCGCGCTGCGACCCGGATAGCCGTCTCGCCGAGAACCTCGCGATAAGTTCGAAACTCGCCTGATTCTACGACGGGTTCTTCAACGTGGTATGCGGCTACGATCTCGGGTCGTTGAAGCTGAACACCATCGCGCGCAGCTTCCGATTGAAACGCGTTGACGATCCCGCTCTCCCAGTCGATGAGAGTTCCGTAGCAGTCGAACGTTATGAAGTCGAAATCAGTGATTGCCATGCCGGGATCTATGATCGCTCTTGTTCTCGGGATACGCGTTCATCCGCTCGATGTCTAGCGAGCGCCTTCAATTAGTTTCCCGTCACGAACGAGACTCTTGCCATCAACCTCAACGGTTGCGTCGGGGAAGAAAAACCAGCGCGCGAAATTGCCGCGCACCGCGCCGCCTAGCTCCTGATTGTCACCGAGGCTCATTCGCACAACGCCTGCGCCATAACCGTAGTATGCCAGCGACGAAGCGCCCGGTGGCGACTTGAGCCTTGGATTGAAACCGACGGCCAGTTCTCGAAAGCGTCGCGCCGCGTCTTCGCCTGCAAGGGCGGATTGAACCACGGCGAGATTCTCATCCGCTTCGATGCTTGTGATGTGCCCGTTCCTGAATTCAAGCCTGACTCCGCGAGCCGTTTTGTCGCCAAACCGCGCCGAAGGTATAACGATCCGCCCGTTGACCGTTTCTTCAATCGGCGCGACTCGAATAACGCCCGCCGGTAGCTCTATCTCTCGATCGATGCGCACGCGCGCGGTCTTCATTCGCGCCGAAGACGCGTCGCCGTCTTGTTTGTTAAACGGCCGGTCTCCGACTCGGAAGCTTATTTCCGTTCCCGCGAGTGTTCGAACTCTCACGGTACCCGATCGCAGCATTGCTATGCCGCGATCCTGCGCTGCCGACAGCGCTGCGTAGTCAATGTCGAGAGCGCTTGCGTAGACTTCATCAAATGCCGAAGAGTGCTCGCCCGGCAACCCGTCGGGCAGCACGCTTCCGCCGGACCAATGAAAATGAATCTCGCGTCGCGAGCCACCCTTGTCCAGCCAGCGCGCCAGCGCGCGCGTTTCAGCCGGCGCGATCTGGCGCACGCCTTCGCGAAGCGGAAGCCAGAGATAGACATCGACCGAATCGAGGAGTTGCTCGAACGCGCGCGATTGAGCCTCGGAGTGGGCTCGACGGTTCGAATCTGTGTTAGCGCCGGAAGCCGTCGCGGGGACATCATCTCGAAGCGCAGCAGTCTCGATGTACTCCAGCGCGCCAAGGTCGATTGCGCTCACGGCTCGTATCCGCCTGCGAAGCGGAGCTACAAGCTGGTTGAAGTAGCCGGGATCGAACCTTATCAGGACGCGCTCGCCCGCTTGCAGCTTCAGCGCGTCCGTGATGCGCGCCGCGAAAGCATCGTAGTTCAACTCAGCGTTTGATTGAAGCATCGGTTGAGAGTAGCTGACAGAAGGTTGCGTTGGCCATATCGTCATAACGGAGACCAGCGCCGCCAAAGTCAACTTGATCACGTTTGCTGGCCGCCTTATCATCGCCGGTGTGTTGCTCCTGCACGATTCATATTCTGAGCGAACCAAGAGTAACGTCATGAGCGAGGTTTCGCCACTTCCCATCATCGACATCGGCCCCCTTTTGTCCGAAGGCGCCGCACGGAACGACGTGGCCCGGCAGATCGGGCTTGCGTGTCGGGAAGTCGGCTTCTTCTACATTGTCGGGCACGGAGTCGATGAAGAACTTCAGCTTCGCCTCGAGAATCACAGCCGCCGGTTCTTCGCTCAAGACCTCGAAACCAAGCTTGAGATTAGCATGACAAAAGGCGGCAAAGCCTGGCGTGGATATTTTCCAGTCGGCAGGGAGCTCACTTCGGGCAGACCCGACCTGAAGGAAGGCGTTTACTTCGGCGCGGAACTGAGTGCTGATCACCCGCTTGTGAAGGCTGGTACCCCGATGCACGGACCGAATCTTTTTCCGCCCGGCGTTCCAACGTTTCGCGAAACAGTGCTCGACTACATGTCAGCGATGACGAAGCTCGGACACGTCCTGATGACGGGAATTGCGTTGAGCCTCGGCCTGAATGAATCCTACTTCGCCGACCGATACACTTCGGACCCGTTGATTCTGTTTCGCATCTTCAACTATCCGGCGGATCTTTCTACGCCAGACGAGCAAGGGAGTTGGGGGGTTGGCGAGCACACCGACTATGGCGTGTTAACGATTCTGAAGCAGGACGAGTCGGGAGGATTGCAGGTGAAGTCCAGGTCCGCGTGGATCGATGCGCCGCCGGTGCCGGGTTCGTTGGTGTGCAACATCGGCGATATGCTGGACAGGACGACCGCTGGGCC
>Ga0193727_1000383_pt1 | contig 16845 bp, 16 predicted proteins | sample H2c2metaG_FD_143051 | JGI IMG/M metagenome (GOLD analysis project Ga0193727, IMG submission 143051) | Soil microbial communities from a riparian zone of the East river system, Colorado, United States - H2c2 | ecosystem: Environmental > Terrestrial > Soil > Riparian zone | place: USA: East River...
AAACCGGGCGAAGCATTCGCCGTAATGAAACGCGAAGGCGGTTTAGGTGAGCCGCTCATTTATGCGCTCATCGGTGGGTGTCTTGGCGGCATCGTTTCGCTTCTATTCTCGCTGGGACTGCAGTCCGTCGGTTTCTTCGCCGATCGTCACGATATGTTCGGTGCGATGGCCGGCATGGGCGCTGGTTCCGCTGCATTTATCGTTCTGATACCGTTGTTCGTCGTAATCGGACTGTTCATCGGCAGCGCAATCGTGCATCTCTGTTTGATGATCGTCGGCGGCGCCAATCAATCGTTTGAAACCACTTTCCGCGTTCTCGCTTTTTCTCAAGGCTCCACCGGTCCTTTGCAGATGATCCCAGTTTGTGGCGGGCTGATCTCCGGCGTTTGGGCGCTTGTTTGCAGCTGCATCGGATTGGCGCGCGCCCATGATACCGACACTGGCCGCGCTGTTCTTGCCGTTTTCCTGCCGCTAATCGTTTGCTGCGGCGGCCTAATGCTCATTTTGTTCATGCTCTTTGGATTAGGCGCTTGGGGCGCGTCACACCATTGACTTCCGGTCAAAATGCGGCTTCGCGTCCGGCGCCTTTCCCCAGGTGAAATCGATCACGAGTTAATCTGGCTAAGCGTCTCGCTTGGATCGCTGGGTCTGGCGGCAACCTGGCTGACAATTGGTTTGCCATGGCCGCGCTGCATGTTTCATGAGATTACTAGTTTGCCATGCGTCACATGCGGCATGACGCGATGCGGGATTCAATTTTTTCACGCTCACTTCCTCACTGCATTGAAATGGAACCCTCTTGTGTTCACGGCGCTCTGCGGTCTGACAGCCTTTGATCTCTACGCGTTTGCGACGCTCGCAGCGCGCGGGCCGCGTTTGCGGATCTGTTTTTATAATCAAACGGCGAAAACATTTGTGCGTGGCGCGGTCATCTCGGCGCTGGTGTTAAACTGGATTTATCTACTGATGCACTGGCGCAATTTTTGAATTGTACGGGGATCTCACTAAGCGCCAGGCGTCTGACACAGACGGCCTGCAGTGCCAGGCAATCATAATTTTCTTCGTGCACTTCGTGTGCTTCGTGGTTGAACTTCTAGCACCATGCGAATTCTGGTCACTGGCGGGGCGGGTTTTATCGGCTCCCATCTCGTTGAACGCTTGCTCGCTGCCGGGCACATGGTCGCCGTCCTCGATGACTTCAACGATTTTTACGATCCACGAATCAAGCATGCAAACATCGCCGGTTTCGCCAAAGACGTGGCCGTTCACCGTGTCGACCTTCGAGATGACGCGTCAGTGCGGAATTTGTTTCATCGCGAAAAATTTGATGTGATTGCGCATTTGGCCGCTCGAGCTGGCGTTCGACCATCAATTCAGCACCCACAGCTGTACTACGACTCCAATGTCACTGGCACATTGCATTTGCTCGAAGCCGCGCGTGTGACAGGTGTTAAAAGATTTATCTTTGCATCCAGCTCGTCGGTTTACGGCGCCTCAAAGATCGTGCCCTTTACTGAAGATCAACATCTGACTCAGACGCTCAGTCCATATGCCGCGACGAAAATTGCCGGTGAATTTCTTTGCTCGACGTACTCACACCTTTATCAGTTGCGCGTAGTGGCGCTCCGTTATTTCACTGTGTACGGTCCGCGGCAACGGCCCGATCTGGCGATTCATCAATTCACCCGGCGCATTCATGCAGGGCAGCCAATCGAGCAATTTGGCGACGGCACCACACGCCGCGATTATACTTACATTGATGATGTAATTCAGGGAACGACGGCCGCGCTCCAGTACGAAGGGCCGCGGTTCGATATCTTTAACCTGGGTGAAAGCGAGACGATTCGGTTGAAAGACTTGATCGTTGCAATCGAAAACGCGCTCGGGAAAAAAGCGAACATTAACCAGTTGCCAGAGCAACCAGGCGACATGCCCCTGACTTGCGCTGATATTTCCAAAGCGAAAAAACTGCTCGGTTACAATCCAACCACCGGTTTGAGCAAGGGACTGCCGAAGTTCATCGATTGGTTTTTGCAGCTCACGAAATGAACGCCGTCATCCTGAACGAAGTGAAGGACCCCTCAATTGCGCGGATGATCACGCTGGATAGGTTGCGACTCACCACCAGCGACTGTGAGATCCCTCGCTCCGCTCGGGATGACGCGCGAAAGGGGATTGGGTCGCGATGAATTCAATCACCGATTGACGTCCATGGACGCTCTGCCATTCGATCAACGCGCCTGTTTTATTGCGGGCCAGGCAAAATCGGGCACGACGCTTTTGGTGGCGTTGCTCGATAATCATCCGCAGTTGCTCGTGTTGCCGGAAGAAACCGCTTATTTCCCCACAGTTCTCACGAAATATGCGCCGCGCGGTCGTCGCGCGCAGTTTGACTATCTGACCAAACAATCGCTGTCGAATGTACTGTTCGGCGGGCCATGCAAATGGGGCAAGCGGAACTATGCGACATTCCCGCGCGAGAAATTTCTGGAGACGTTCGCGCGAGCGGCCTTCGATCCTGCCAACGCGCAGGAAGATCTGCTCATACTAATGGTCAAAGCTTACGCGGCGACGCTGGAACGTCCACTCGACTCCATCGGGCAGTGGGTGGAAAAGACGCCGGCTAATCGCAATCACATTCCAGAAATTCTGCGGCGCTTTCCGCACTCGAAAATTCTCGTCACAATACGCGATCCGCGTGCCATTCTTGCGGCGCAAATCGCGCTGGAGAAAACAAGGCAAACAGGAAGGTTCTCGACTTATTACGTGATCGCCCACTGGCTGGTCGCTGCCAGACTGGCGCGGCGTGTGCGCGATGGTGAAATTCCGGGTTTTGTAGTGCCGTATGAGCAATTGGTCTGCGAACCAGACAGGACGATGGAAAATGTTTGTGCTTACCTCGAGATCAATTTCGATCCAAAAACGGTGCTGACACCGACAAAAATGGGCCGGTTTTGGAGCGGTAACTCAGCGGCGCGCATCAACTTTTCACAGATCAGTCCAGAACCGGCAACGCGCTGGCAGCGGGAACTGTCCGAAGACGAAATCGGATGGGTAGAATGGCACTGCCGCGATCTCATGCCGGAATTCGGCTACGAGCCAAGACTACGCGGACGCGAGTTCCGATCATTTGTCCGTCCGATTCGCGGAGAGCGCCCACGGGAGTATGCGAAGTCACGGCTCTACTCGATCCGTGACGCAATGACGAAATCCAAATGACGAATGGTTGAAGGAACATGAAAGAGACATCGATCTCGCTGGGCAAATTTCGTAATTCGTCATTCCTTAGGCATTCGACATTCGTGCTTCGTCATTTCTAATCCTCGCTTGCAAACCCGCCCGAAGCAGGCCATAATCCCGCGAGATGTCGGGATTCTTGTTCGGTTTTCCGAGCCTCCGTTTTCTACGACGATTCAGATTTTTCGATACCACGGTGCGGAGTTTTGCGCCCTGGCTGCTTCGTTGGTTGAGTTCGCAGGCTCGCACTTTAAGACAAGTCCAATCCCGGCTCGACGAGGCGGAGTTTCCAACGGCGTCGCAGAGTGCCTTGTTTGAATGGGCTCTGGATGATTGGCGCGCTGCGGACGGTGCATCGCTCGATGCGCTCCGCCAATTCAATAATGGGACTAAACATAAGGATCAACATGAACTCTTATTCAACTGGGAGACGCTCGCCCCGCTCGCGCGGCGGCTCCCGACGCCGGGGCAACGGCCACGCGCGTCGTCAGCGAGAAGAACCGAAGGAGCAAAAAAAGACGATCTGGCAGCGGATTGCCGCATTTTTTGGAAATGGCACAACGAAGGCGGAAGCAACCCCGCGCAATGGCGCGCAACCTTCGCGACCGGCACGCAAACCCGAACGGATTGAAGTTACTTCACCGCGCCTGTACGTCGGTAACTTGTCTTTCGACGCAACCGAGAGCGATCTGTTTGAATTGTTCAACGGAGTCGGACACGTTCAAAATGCGGAGGTCGTAAGCTACCGCCATAACCAGCGCTCAAAAGGGTTTGCCTTTGTGCAGATGCAAACCGTCGAGGAAGCGAAGCGCGCCGTGGATGAATTGCACGATAAGGAATTCCTGGGCCGCAGGTTGGTAGTGAGTGGAGCCAAATCCGGCGAGCATCGCGCGCGCTGACAACCGCGATTATCTGATCGGGAGAGCACGCGCATTGCACGTGGCTCTCCCGATTCTTTTTGCGGCGTAACGTCGCATTTGTCACATAGGTCCCATTGGGCCTGACAAACTTGGACAGTGCTCGGTTCCTACCTTTTAATCTCCAGATACGTGCGCGACTGGACGTGATTAGTCCCAGGCTGCAATTCTTCGATGCGCATCTGTTTCAAGAACCAGCGGCCTTCGATCTTCTGCGCGGAAACCACTTCGAAACGCTTGGCCAATTGAGCGTTCCAATCGTAGCCCTCCATGCGCATCAGCGCGCCGCTCGCCTTGTCTATCCACAGTAGCACGTTGGAATACTGCGATTCGCGCGAGGGCGCGCGCAGTTGAAGCTTCCAGCAATTGCGAGTGCGAACATTTTCCTCGCCCAGGACGCGCGCGGTCGGCCAGTAGAGAAATTTGAACGCCAGATCCTCGTAGGTCACACTGGTGCCGCGAATTTTTTGCTTGAGCTTCGAGGCCGCGAATTGCTCGGTGTCGTCCCCAGTCACAAGATCAAGACGCGAGCTGTTTTCGCCGAGACGCAATTGCAAAACTTCATCGGGATTTGCGAATGAATAGCGAATCAGCGGTCCGTTTTGGACCAGGCGAAATGGAACCACCATATTATCCTGGCGAAGTTGTCCCTGAAGATCAATTTGCTGTCGCGACTCCATCATGCGCACCGAGGCGAGAATGTCTTTGGCTGACGGCGCCGATTGTCCGCGAAGCGATAACGTAAGGGCAAAAGAGATGGCCAGAGCAGAATAACAAATGACGAATGACGAACGCGTTCCCCGATGCTTTCCTTTCGGCATCTGGGCTTCGAAATTAGTCATTCCTTTGTCAGTGACTCGCATTTGTTTATTAAGAGCTAGCGATTAAAGCTTAGGGGCTGTTTCATTTTCATCGCATGGATCAGTCCATCTTTCATTTTATTAATCAACAATGGACGAGTCCGGCGCTTGACTTGTTCATGGCGGCACTGAGCGATAGCGCGATTTGGGAGCCGCTGTTTATCGCGATTGGACTGAGCGCGCTCTTATTTGGCGGATTTAGAGCGCGCGCGTTCGTCATCTGTCTGGCCTTGTCTCTGGTGATCGCGAGTCAGGTCACGGGCTTGTTAAAGTCCACGGTGGATCGCCATCGGCCCAAACACGTGGAGAATGTGCGGATGGTGCAGTTGCAACGGACGCGTCCGGCGTTCCTGACTTTGTTTAAGAAACCGACAATTCGGTTTTCCGATTCGTCCGATCGCAACCGGTCGGGACCATCGTTTCCCTCGGGACACGTAACTACCAACAGCGTGATTGCTGTTTTTTGCACACTGTTTTATCGACGCGGCGGCTGGCTTTTCTGGTTCGTCGCCTTAGCGGTTAGTTATTCGCGAATTTATCTGGGTGCACACTGGCCCAGCGACGTGCTCGCGACGTTCTTTCTGGCAGGCGGCGAAGCATTGCTCTTGCTCGGCTTGTTTGAATTGATTTGGAGGAGCGCAGGCCGAAAATGGGCGCCGCAGGTTTTTGCGCGCCATCCAAGTTTGATTGCCAATCCCGGTGACAGGGTGCGATCAAAGTCTACGCCCCGTGGCGGCGGCACGGCGCAACACTCGGTATGAGCACAACGCGCGCGGTCTGGCTATTCGTTGCCGCTCTGACGGTGATTCGATTGTCGATGTTGGCAACCACCGATCTCGAATTTGATGAGGCGCATTACTGGATGTGGTCGGAACGTCTGGCTCCAGCCTATTTTAGCAAAGGGCCGGGCATCGCGTTTGCTATTCGCGCAAGTACTGCGGTTTTTGGAGCGAACGAATTCGGAGTGCGCTTTTTCAGTCCTTTGCTTGCGGCCGGAACGAGCCTGCTCTTGTTTTATTTCGCGCGCCGATTGTTTAATGCCAAGGCCGGTCTGTGGACCGTCATTGGATTAAACGTTACGCCCATTTTTAACATCGGGGCGTTCCTGATGACGATTGATGCGTTGTCGATTTTTTTCTGGTTGGCGGCAATGTTCGCTTTCTGGCTTGCTTTGGAAAAAAGTCCGCAATTCTCCTGGTATTGGCCGTTGACCGGACTACTGATCGGTCTCGGGTTCCTCTCCAAATATACTAACGCGCTGGAGCTGGTTTCGATTGTGTTAGTGCTGGCCCTGGCGCCCCGGCTCAGGCACGAATTCAAGCGGTCCGAATTTTATCTGTTGCTCGGAATGTTCGCTCTCTGCACGGTGCCGCCAATCGTGTGGAACGCCCAGCACGCGTGGATCACGCTGGCGCATCTGCAATCCCGCGGGGGCATCGAGCATGGCTTTGGTTTGCGCCCGGCCGAAGTTCTTTCATTTATCGGCGAACATTTTTTGGCTTATTCCCCATTCCTATTCCTGGCGTTAGCGTGGGGTGTCATTGGAAGCTGGCGGCGAGTGAATCAGCAATTCAAGGTTCTGTTCCTGATGTGGTTTGGGTTGCCCGTGTTTCTTTTCTATTTGTTTCTTTCCTTGAACAAGGCTGCGGCGCCAAATTGGGATGGACTCGCCTTCCTCGGTTTTGGACTGCTGGCAGTTTATTATTGGCGGGACCGTCTCGAGACCAGTGCCATCCTACGGCTCGGCGCGGCCGTCGCGGTATTGATTGGGCTGACCATGAGTATGGTGGCGCTCAATACGGACTTGCTGCGCGTGGCTGGATACAAGTTACAGAGAAGCGATCCCAGCAACCGGATGCGCGGTTGGAAAAGCGCTACAGGCGCGCTGGAAACAATGCGCAATAATCTCGAAACGAAATTGGGCGAGAAACTTTTCCTTATTGCCGATGCCCGCGATCGCGCCTCGGAGATTTCGTTTTACCTCCGCAATAAACGCGCCGAGGGCCCGGGGCATCCGCCGGTTTACATTCCCGAGTCGCAGGACATGGTGAATCAATTCTCATTTTGGCCGCGCTACGATGAGTTTGTCGAGCTAAAGCCGGGTGCGCCCCGGCCAGAGGGCGAAGTTTATACTGAAGAAAACGGGGTCAATTTGTTCGTTGGGCGCGACGCGCTCTTCGTTCGAGACGGTGAGAAGCAGCGCGTGCCGCACAATATCAAAGCCGGCTTTCAATCAACGGAGCTCGTTGGCACGATTCAAGTATCGCGCCATGGAAAGCCACTGCGAACCTGGCAAGTGTTTCTCTGTCGAAATTATCGCACACTTCCACTATGAGAAGCCACTCAGACAAGCTCCCCAGCGTCGCCATCCTGAGCGGAGCGAAGGACCTCACACCAGCTTCGTTGATCACGCTTGGAAAACAGCGTGACACAAACTCCATCGGTGAGGTCCCTCACACCGTTCGGGATGACGTGCGTCCGATGCAACGTGGTCTATCGCTCACCAGATGCACATGACCCAGACGACAAGCTCTCCAGAAATTTCTGTCGTGGTTCCTCTTTTCAACGAAGAAGAGAGCATCGCCATCTTCCAAACGGAGCTGAGCGCGGCGCTAAGCGGACTCGATTACGAAGTCGTTTTTGTCGATGACGGATCAGTCGATCGCACGGCGGAGCGGATCGAAACTGCGCCGAATATTCGCCTGATTCGTTTCGAAAAAAATTCCGGGCAGAGCGCCGCTATTTACGCCGGTCTGACAGCGGCGCGCGGCGGGACTGTGGTTATCATCGACGGCGATTTGCAGAATGATCCCGCCGATATTCCGAAACTGCTCGCTGAAATTGCACGCGGTGCAGATCTTGTCTGCGGCTATCGCATCAAACGGCGGGACACCGTGACCAAGAGGCTAACGAGCCGAATTGCGAACGCGGTGCGTAGCCGTTACACGAAGGACAGAGTGCGTGACACCGGTTGCACCCTTAAGGCAATGCAACGCGAATGCGTCAGTGCGCTGTTTCCATTCAAAGGCATGCATCGTTTCATTCCCGCGCTGGTCAAAGCGGCCGGCTATACTCTGGTCGAAATTCCGGTGAACCATCGTCCCCGTCGCTTTGGCCAAAGCAAGTACGGCCTCGGCAACCGCGCCTTGCGCGCCACCATCGATATGTTCGGTGTACGCTGGTTGCTATCCCGGCGATTGAATTACAAGATTCGCGAGAAGATGTGACAGCTGCGACACATGAGCAACGTGGCAAATCTCGCTTGTCAACTTAGGCGCTCCCGCTAAGGTTGCCCTCCCGTACCGGGAATCCGCATGTCGTTGGCCAATTTACTTTCTGTCGAGCAAATCATCCCCGAGATGAAAGCAACGGAGCGCTGGGCCGCCATCGTTGAACTGATCGATCTGCTCGTTAGCCTGGGCAAAATCAAAACGGAAGACCGCGATCCCATTCTCGCTTCGCTGAAGCAGCGCGAGGAAACGATGAGCACAGGCATTGGATTCGGAATCGCGATTCCACATTGCTCTTCCGACCGGCTCGAGGAAGTAGTGGCCGCGTTCGGAAGATCGACCACGGGCATCGAATTTGATGCGCTCGACAACGCGCCGGTCAAGTTTGTCGTGCTTTTCATCGTCCCGAAAAATCAATTTCAAACGCATTTGCGCACGCTCGCCTCGATCGCAAAATTTCTGAACGATCGCTCTGTGCGCGAGAGCCTGGCCGGCGCAAAATCCGCTGACGAAATTTTGTCGATCTTTCGCGATCGTTCGTAAGCTGTAGTCGTCGACCTCCGGGCGACGCGACGCGTGGATGCCAAAACCTCGGCGGCGCGCCTCGCAGAGCGAGGGCGGCTACAATTGAGCTCTTACCGATGGAAACATTTCAATCACTTCTCGCAAAGAAGCTTTCCGACGCCCTGGCCGCCGCCGCCTTGCCGGAGGTGGGCGAATTAACACCAGCAACCGACCAACGCTTCGGCGATTATCAGACAAATGCCGCTCTCGTGCTCGGAAAGCAGCGCGGCGAAAATCCGCGGGAACTCGCGGAGAAAATCATCGGGCATCTTAACGTCGGCGATCTTTGCGAACCGCCGGTAGTCGCAGGCCCGGGTTTCATCAATTTTACGTTGCGGCCTGGCGCCATTGCCGAAAAAACCGCCAGCATCCTGGGCGATGAAAAACTCGGCGTTGTGGAGACAGAATCGCCGCGGCGCATCGTGATTGATTTCGGATCGCCCAACGTGGCCAAACCGATGCATGTCGGTCACATCCGCAGCACCGTTCTGGGGGACGCGTTGGCGCGGATCGCAACGTTTCTTGGGCACGAAGTCATCCGCGACAATCATATCGGCGATTGGGGGACTCAATTTGGAATGGTCATTTACGGGTGGAAGAATCTCCTGGACCGGCGCGCACTTCAGCAGGATCCCCTGACCGAGATTGTCCGGATTTACAAGGAAACGAACGCGCTGGCGACCAGCAATCCCGAGGTTCGGGAAACCTGCCGCCAGGAGCTGGTAAAACTGCAGGCCGGTGACAAGGAAAACATCGACATCTGGAACGAATGCGTCGCCTTTTCCATGCAGGACTTCGAGCATGTGTACGGATTGCTCGATATTCATTACGACATCCAGTGCGGCGAAAGTTTTTACAACGACCGCCTTCCGGGCGTAGTCGAACGCTTGCTCAAATCCGGCATTGCTGAGATCAGCGAGGGCGCCGTTGTTGTTTTCTTTCGCGATATTCCGGAGCTGGCTGACAAGCCATGCATCATCCGCAAACGCGACGGCGGATTCAATTATGCCACCACCGACATCGCGACCATCGATTATCGCCTCGACGACTTGAAAGCGGACAGCGTTTGGTACGTGGTCGGTGCTCCGCAGGCCTTGCATTTCAAACAAATTTTCGAGATTGCACGGCAACAGGGTTATCGAGCCGATCTCCGACACATCACGTTTGGCAGCATCCTCGGGGAAGATCGCAAATTGATGAAAACGCGTTCGGGCGAAAACGTGCCGTTGCGCGAGCTTCTCGAGCAAGCATGCAGGCGGACGCGCAAGATTATCGATGAAAAAAATCCAGACCTGAGCGAGGCAGAAAAGATCGATGTCGCGCAGAAAATCGGGATTGGTGCAGTCAAATACGCTGATCTGTCACAGTACCGGATGACGGATTACGTTTTTTCATGGGAGAAAATGTTGTCCCTCCAGGGAAATACGGCTCCTTATTTGCAGAATGCATATGTGCGAATTCGCTCGATTTTCCGTAAAGCAGGCGAGTCGTGGCATCGGCATCCTGCCGATGAAGAGGTTGGCTGGAAGCCAATGCCACTACAGCTCGGCGATTCCGCCGAAATCAACCTTGCAAAACGCCTGTGTCAGTTCGCAGAGATCGTTCCACACGTATTGAACGATTTCCGTCCGAATATTCTGGCAAATTATCTCTTCGAAGTGGCGAACAGCTTCCATACCTTTTACGAAGCCTGTCCGGTTTTGAAATCGGAGGAACCGGTGCGCGGTTCGCGACTGGCTTTGTGCGATCTCACCGCGAAAGTCCTTTATCGCGGACTCGACTTGTTAGGCATCAAAGTGCCGGAAAAGATGTAGCAGCGTTTTGTCATTCCGAGCGGAGTCGAGGAATCTCTGAAATTTCTTACTGTTTGACCAAGCCATCGAAGGAGAACATTGAGAGATGTCTCGACTTCGCTCGACATGACAAGGATCCCAACCTGCACCTACCGATTGCAATTCAATCGCTGGTTCACTTTTTCGCAGGCACGCGAGGTTGTCCCATACCTCGACGCGCTCGGAGTCAGCGACGTGTATGCATCGCCGTATTTTCAGGCGAACCCGGACAGTCTGCACGGCTACGACATCACCGACCATAACAAGCTCAACCCGGCGATCGGCTCACGCGAGGATTACGACGCCTGGATCGCGGAGTTGCATGCGCATTCGATGGGACAGGTACTCGATTTTGTCCCGAATCACGTGGGGATCGCGGAGCCGCTCAACGAATGGTGGATGGACCTGCTCGAAAATGGGCCGAGTTCGAGATTCGCGCCCTATTTCGATATCGACTGGCAGCCGCTGAAGTCTGATCTTCGCGATAAAGTTCTGCTGCCGATCTTGAGCGACCAATACGGGCGTGTTCTCGAGCACGGCGAACTGCAAGTGCGCTTTGAGGAGGGAACGTTTTATTTGCTCTACGGCGAGCGAAGACTGCCTATCGCTCCCGGAACGTATCGCTACGTTCTGGAAATCGCCTTGCGAAATCTCGCCGAACACAAGGAAGAGGACTTCTACGCGGAGCTGCAAAGTATCCTGACCGCGCTCGAATATTTGCCAAAACGTACCGAGACCGATCCAAAACGCATCGCGGAGCGGATTCGTGAAAAAGAAATCATCAAGCGACGTCTCGAACGTCGTTGCGCGGAAGCTCCGCAAGTCCAACAAGCTATTGAAAATGCGCTGGCCCAGATTAACGGCGAGCCCGGCGACCCGCGCAGTTTTGATGCACTGGATAAACTACTCAATGCGCAGTCTTATCGGCTGGCGTTTTGGCGGGTCGCCGCCGAGGAAATTAATTACCGCCGCTTTTTTGATGTGAACGACCTGGCCGCAATTCGAGTGGAGTTGCCAAAGGTCTTTGACGCTATTCACCGGCTTACTCTGGAGTTGGTTAGCGCGGGCGCAGTGACTGGACTTCGCATCGATCATCCCGACGGGCTTTACCTGCCGCGCGAGTATTTTGAAAAACTTCAGCAGCGTTGCGCGAAAGCACTCGGGACCGCTTTGCCGAAAGACGGTCGCGCCATTTACATGATTGCTGAAAAAATTCTCACCGGCTCCGAAATGCTGCGCATGGATTGGCGCGTGCACGGCACTACTGGGTACGATTTTGCGAACCAAGTGGCGCAGTTGCTTGTTGATACCTCGACAGAAACGGCGATCACAAAAACGTTCCATCGCTTCATTGGTCACTCAATGCCGTTTGGCCACCTGCTCTACGCAAAAAAACTGCAGATCATGAAACTATCACTGGCCAATGACGTCGATGTGCTGGGCAATATGCTCGACCGGCTTTCCGAGCAAAACCGATGGTATCGCGATTTCACGCTCGAGGCACTCTCGCGCGCGGTGCGCGAGACCATCGCTTGTTTTCCGGTTTATCGAACGTACCTGGCGCCGGGGCAGCCCGTGACTGACGAAGACAGGCAGATTGTCGAGCACGCGATTGCCGCGGCCAAGCGTCGAAACCCCGCGATGGAAGAATCGATCTTCAATTTTCTCCGAGACGTGTTGCTCTTTCGTTTTCCGCCGAACCTCGATGCCAAAGCGCGCGCCGAGCACACCCGTTTTGTTCTGAAGTCTCAGCAAGCTACGGGACCGATCATGGCCAAGGGTTTGGAGGACACCGTGTTCTACATTTACAACCGGCTAGCGGCGTTGAACGAAGTAGGCGGCCACCCGCAACAGTTTGGATTAAGCATTGAAGAATTTCACGAGCGGAATATCGATCGACAGCGCAATTGGCCGGCCACGTTGCTCGCCACTTCGACACATGACACTAAACGGAGTGAAGACGTGCGCGCGCGAATGGTTGTCATTTCCGAAATCCCGGAGCTCTGGCGGCGCTCATTGCAACGATGGCGTGTTGCTAATCGTCGCTGGAAGCGAACTATCAATGACGTCGAAGCACCGGACGCGAACGAAGAATACCTGTTTTATCAAACGTTGTTAGGGACGTGGCCGATGCAGGCCGATGGCGAACCAGAATCGACGCCAACGCCGGATTACATCGAACGGATTCAAGCGTACATGGCCAAGGCCCTCCACGAAGCGAAGATTAATACGAGCTGGATCCAGCCAAACGAAGATTGGGACGCAGCGATGCGCGATTTCATTGCGAAAGTAATGGATCCATCACCGCGAAATAAATTTCTTCCACTATTCATTCCGGTGGCAAAGGAGGCTGCGCGATTCGGCGCCGTTAATTCGCTTACCCAAACATTGCTTAAGCTGACTTTGCCGGGAGTGCCCGACATTTATCAAGGCAATGAGATTTGGGATTACAGTCTGGTCGATCCCGACAATCGGCGCCCGGTCGATTACAAGCAGCGTCGCGAAATGCTGGGATCGCTCGCAACAGCTCATCCCCGCGATCTTGTGCGCAACTGGGCTGATGGCCGCATCAAGATGCTTCTAACGCAGCGGGTCTTGCAATTTCGGCGCGAGCATGTCGAGCTTTTCCAGCGGGGAGAATATCTGCCGCTGACGCCGAGCGGAGCACTCGCGGAATCCTGCGTCAGCTTTGCCCGCCAGCTTGGGGATCAATGGATTGCTGTCATCGCGCCTCGGCTTTCTTGTCGTGTCGGTTTTCCGCCGATTGCTGAGAGTTGGCAGGACACGACACTGGAAATTCCCGAAACGCTTTCGCTGGAGCACGCGCACGACCTCTTTACCTGTCGTCCGGTTCCTGTGCAGGATCGGCGCGTAAAACTTGCCGACGCATTACCGGTCTTGCCTTTCGCGGTGATTACGAATCTGTAGCCAAAAGGCGTCTGACACAGACGCCCTACAAAATTTGCGACGATGATTGCAGGGCGTTTCTGTGAAACGCCACTGCTACGTCGCACCGCGCGAATTTGTAAAAAGATCGACAAGCCACCGCGCAAAGTTTGCCAAGATTTATCAGCAAATCCGCGCCGAATCCTGCAAACGTAATCTGTGGCGACGCCAGAACGAGCATCACGCTGAGCAGCAACAGGTTCATCAAATAGATCACAACGAGTGAGAAGAACGTGCCCTGATCGCTCAGGTCAGTCTGATTTTTCGGAATCATCCAGCACGTAAACGTGAAATGGAACGCCCATGTCGCTCCGATGACAGCGTAAAGCCATCGACCGTACGGCTGCATATTCACGAAAAGACTGAGCGCGCCATAGATGGCGATTGCCAGAATGCTGTAGAGCGGAAAAAAATATGGCGCCAGCGCGATCCAAAAGTTGGCCTTGTTGGTAACCACATGCCCGCCGTCACGGCCAACGCGAAACCGGCTCACACGCCCACCCATTAACCAAACCCAGAGCGCATGGGTCAATTCGTGTCCGAAGACATAAATAAGGATCGGACGCGGAAGACCGAAAAACGCGATCAGCCACAGAATTGCGCCCAATGAAAAAAACCAAAACTCTTCGGCCGCCCAAAAGCGCTGCGTCACGGTCGCGCGCGCGAAAGCGGTAAAAAATGTCTGACTGAAAATTGCACAGATCGGCAAGAGGAAAATCGCAAAAACGAATTTCACCCAGCGCGTCGGCACTGTGAGAGGATCCGATACCGGAACGAGTGTCCGCGCCCGTGCGACGTTGCGCACAACTTTGCGGCTGCGCCTGGAATTGCGCTTCCCGCGATTGTTTGTCGATCTTTCCTTTCTTGCAGCCAAAGTGCCCGCAGATTACGCAGACGCTGCAGACTTGGGAAAGAGAGAAATTCGACCCGCTACTCTGGCGCTTGATCGTTAAAAACTGAGCAGGAGAAAGAGTAAGAGCACGAGCAAGAGTCCAGCGCTAGATTCGCCTTAACGCGATCATGCGCGGCCCATGTAGGCCCCGGTGCGGGTGTCGATCTTGATCGTTTCGCCTTCCTTGATGAAGAGCGGGACGTTGATGATCTTCCCAGTCTCGAGCGTCGCCGGCTTGGTCACATTGCTCGCCGTATCGCCGCGCAATCCCTCCGCGGATTCGGTCACCTTCAGACCCACCGAGGCGGGCAGTTCGACCTGCACCGGCTTGCCCTCTGCGTAGAGGACTTGCACGGAAAGATTTTCCACCAGGTAATCTTTGGCCTCGCCGATCAAGTTTTCCTGCAGAGTGATGGTGTCGTACGTTTCCGGGTCCATGAAATAGTACCCGTTGCGGTCCTTGTAACTGAATTCGAGTTGCTTTCGCTCAATCTCGACCAACTCCACCTTGTCGGTTGAACCGAAGCGGACGTCAGCGCTTTTGCCGGTGTTGATGTAGCGGATGATCGCCTGGACGAAAGCGCGCAAATTTCCGGGTGTGCGATGATGAACTTCGAGCACAATTGCGGCGTTGCCATTGTATTTTATGGCCATTCCTCTGCGAAGATCGTTGGCTGCAGGCATGGTGAATGAGGTGATTCGTTAAAAAGTTAAAAGGTTACAAGACTACAGTTGAAACCTAAATTTGGGATGCCGAGTTTACACGCGCTGGGTGAGTTTGCAATTGTAGGGCAGGCGCATCGCCTGCCGCGGCAACGGACGCGATTGCCCTACAGTAGCTTTAGCCGCGTTAAATCCTGCGAATCAACAATGCCGACCGGCACGCTGTCGTCATCGACGACGACCAGGTCGTCGATGCGGTGGCGTTCGAGGAGATTAAGAACCTCAACGGCTAGTTTATCTTTATGCACCGTCACAGGATTCAATGTCATTAGATCCGCGACCAGTCGTTCGCCGATCTTTGAATCGAATTGAAAATGCCGCACGAAATCGCCATGGGTAAAAATACCGAGTAATTTCTGATTTTCGTCGGTTACAACGGCAGCACCGGCACGCACGCCAGTCATAGTCTTTAGCACGTCACGCACGGATGTATCCGTAGAAACAATTGCCATGGCTTCACGTGGTCGCATGACCTGGTGCACACGCATCAGCATGCTGCGCCCGATCATTCCACCCGGATGAAACTTCGCAAAATCCTCCTTGTTGAATCCGCGCGCCTCGAGCAAAACCATCGCCAGGGCGTCGCCCAGTGCCAGCATCACTGTGGTGCTCGACGTCGGCGCAAGATTTAGCGGACACGCTTCCTGCTCGATGTTCACGTCGAGAAACAGATGCGCGTTCTGGGCGAGCGTTGATTTCGGATCGCCGGATATGGCAATGATCCGCACTTGAAAACGGGCAATCGCCGGCAGAATCCGGACCATTTCTTCCGTCTCGCCGCTTGCGCTCAAAGCCAGCACCAGGTCGCCATCGGCAATTACGCCGAGGTCGCCATGCAACGCGTTCGAAGAATCGAGCACCACGGCCGGCGACCCGGTACTGGTAAGCGTGGCCGCGATCTTTGCGCCGATATGTCCGGACTTACCGACTCCGACTACAACGACTTTGCCCCGCGCATCGACCGTCTCCTTGATCAGTTCAACGGCTCGGGAGAAATTTTCGCCCAGACGCTCCCGCAACCGCTTGAGCTCAAAAATTTCTATGTCCAGAACACGTCCGGCCTTTTCAAGGTAGTCCATCGAAGTATATAATGTGGGCAGGCGTTGTGACGGGCAAGAGAACTTGCGCGCCTCGAACGAAAGGAAAATATGAAAACATTAATCATCGCAATCATGGCCGCGCTCGTTACAACCGCGTGGGCGCAGGAATTCAGAGCCCCAATTGGCCCGCAAAAACCAGTGCGAGCAATGCCTACGCCGCCGCCGATCTCTGAGCGTCCCGCAGTCGAGGGAGTAATTCCACGAGGATTTAGCGGCAATCGTAACCCGTTCCAAATGCTCAATCCCTGGGCGCCGGCACGCTACGGCACCTGGGTAGACAGCACTTCTTTCGATCCGAACCATCCCGGAAAATGGAATGGGATTAAGCTCTTCGAAATTGTCTTTTGATTTAAATTTAGTGAGCGCACGCGAGGTGCGTGCGCTCACACCAAAGAAGACCTGAAGGGTCCGATGTCGTGGGCCTATTGTTTGTAACGCACGACTTTCGCCGCTGGCTTGCTCACCTCTAGTTGGGCGCTCACTTTTTGGATTTGCGCGGCCTGCTCTTTTACCGTTGCCGCGAGACGCGCAACCGTGCCTTCCA
>Ga0193727_1000384_pt1 | contig 16832 bp, 19 predicted proteins | sample H2c2metaG_FD_143051 | JGI IMG/M metagenome (GOLD analysis project Ga0193727, IMG submission 143051) | Soil microbial communities from a riparian zone of the East river system, Colorado, United States - H2c2 | ecosystem: Environmental > Terrestrial > Soil > Riparian zone | place: USA: East River...
GCGAGGCAGCGGGCGGCTTCGCGAAACTCGTCGACGCGACCGCTGAGACTCGGGCGCTCCCCCAGCTCGAGCACGAGCTCGCGGCCCGCCGACCTGAGTGTCTCGTAGACGCCGGTGAGCATGCGCCGCAGCCCGTCCGTCCCGTAGACGGCGAGGAGCCGCAGCCGCGCGGGATCGTCTGCGGCACAGAAAGCCGTCAACGCCTCCGCGAAGGCCTCGCTGCGGAGCACGCGGCCCTGGCTGTCGTCGAGCACGCGGAAGCGTGGGTCGACGCCCGCGGCAAACGGATGCGAGCGCAGCAACCTGTGACAGAAGCCGTGGATCGTGGAGATCCACGCCCCGTCGAGCTCGCGCGCGAGGTCGGGACGTCCACGCTCGACGAGTCCCGCACGGATCCGGCTGCGCAGCTCGCCGGCTGCCTTCTCCGTGTAGGTGATCACGAGGATCGATTCGACGTCGACGCCCTCGTCGCAGACGGCTCGCGCGAAACGCTCGACGAGCACCTTCGTCTTGCCCGTCCCGGCTCCGGCCGAGACGAAGACGAGCCCGCGCGCGTCGACTGCGCGCTGCTGTTCCGGGTTGAGCTTCACGCCCGCCTCACGCGGCACATCGACCAGAGCTCGCACCAGGTCGGGCAGTCGCCGCTCTTCGGATCGTGTTTGACGTCGCCCTTGCGCATTCGTTCGACGATGTCGACGGCGAGCTCGCGAGCTCGCTCGACCTGACCCCAGAAAGCCTCTTCGTCGAGGTAGTCGTTCTTCGCGAATCCGGGGATGCCGTCGTCCCGTGCTTCGGCGCGGAGCAGGCCGCGCGCCTTCCGCTCGCCGGACAGCGGCCGGTAGAGACCGCCGAGCGGCTCGATCCCGACGAGATCGCGGAGCACGAGCATGTAGAGCGGGATCTGGAGCTTCTTCTCCTGCTCGATCTGCACGGCCGAGTGGGCGTGCTTGCCCGCCTTGTAGTCCTGGACGATGCCGCGCGCGCTGAACGGATCGACGTCGATTCGGTCGATCTTCCCCGAGAGCGTCACGCCCGGAGCCAGCTCGAGCCCGCGTTGCAGCTCGGGCGCCGACCGCTCGGAGCCGAACAGCACTTCGAAGCGGCGAGGGAGGAGCGGCATGTCCGCAGCCGCCTCTTCGCGGACGAAGGCTTCGAGGTCGCGCCACAAGCCGTGCCGAAGCTCGCGCGCCTCCAACTCCGTGAGCTCGAGGCGCACACCCTTCACGACTGCTTCGTCGAGGCACCGCGAGAGGAACGCCACCGCGTCCTCGACGCGATCCGGTTCGACGCGGTCGGTGCCGAGCTCCTTCGGCAGTCCGGAGTAGAAGCGGTACAGAACCTGGTGGGCGATCGAGCCGCGCAGGCGGGCGTCGACCTCCCCGTCGATGCTCTTCGGGTCGATCATACGGTCGAAGAACCAGATCGACGAACACTCCGCGAACCGCTCGAGCTCGGTCACACCGTAGGTGGTCTTGCGCGCCAACTCGGCGAGCACCTGCGGATCCGTCAGTCGGGTCGGCCGCTCGAAGGCGTGCAACGCGCGGGCGAGCCGTCGTTCCCAGCCGTTCGCCGTCGCAATCGCGTCGGCCGCACTCGCGTCGCCGGCGGCGCGCAGCGCGACAGAGCGCAGTCGCTCTCGCTCGGTGGGCGCATCTTCCAGCGGCCACGTCAGATCGGAGAGCGGACGGCGGCGCGTCCAGCGCGCGACGTCGTCCTTCGGGAAGACGGCCTGCACTTCGTCCCAGAACGGGCTCGGCTCTCGCGGGCTCCCCTCGTCGGTTGCCGCCTCGCGAACGAGATAGAGGCGGCGGCTCGCCCGCGTGCACGCTGCATAGAAGAGGTACCGGTCGCGTGCGACCTGGTCGGGTCGCGTCAATCGCGCGCGGGAACGCTCGTCGAGCTCACGGCGTGCGTCGTCGCCCAGGAACGGCGACTCGTGCCCCCGTCGCGGCAGGCTTCCTTCTTCGAGCCCGAGCACGAACACGATCTCAAAGCGGCGTGTGCGAGCGCGCAGCAAGTCGATCACAGCGATCCGTCCGGCCTCGCCCGGCGACGAGCGGCGCACCTCCGCACGCTCGAGCGCCGCGACGACTTCCTCCGGGGACAGCGAGCCGTCGAGCTCGCTCCAACCGCGGAGCTCTGCGACGAGACGCATCACCGACTCGTGCGCGCGGATGTCCTGGCGCGAGAGCTCGCCGACGGGTGGCGCCTCGAGACCGTAGGCGGAGCGCAGCATGAACGCCGCGAGGCCTGCGACTGCGTCGAGCGGTGTCGGCGCCCCGCGTAGAGCTTCGAGGACGGGCAGCGGTTGACCGTCGCGGAGGCGCATCGTCTCCTCCTCCACGCGCTCCGGCGTCTGTACGGCGCGCCCGCGCAGGCGGCCCTCGAGAAAGTCGACGTTCTGGCGCGTGAGGCCCGAGTACGGCGAACGGAGGAACGCATAGAGGTCGGCGCGAGCGCCTCCGAGCCACGCGAAACGGAGCAGGCTCAGGAGCGCCTGGCCGAAAGCCGTCCTGTCGAATCGAACGTAGGCCTCGAGCGCGTAGGGAACGCCGAGCGTGCCGAAGGCGGTCTCGAGCGGCGCCCGCCACCGTTCGAGCGAGGGACAGATGAGGCCGATCTGGTCCGGCGCGACGCCTGAGCGAAGCAGCGACAGCAACTCCTCGCCGACGAGCTCGAGCGCGCCGCGCTTGCCGGCGCTCTCGAAGAACCGCAGGGCGCCGTCGATCGGAGGTGCCTCCGGCAGCGCCTCGGCGAAGAGCGTGCGTTCCAGATGCGCGAGCGCCGGCTCGGCGACCTGGTCGAACGCCGGGGGAAGCTCCTCGATCCTCCCGTCCGCGAGCGCGGCGAGATCCTCCATCGTGCGGCGAAGCGATGCGAACGCAGCGCGCCCCGGTTCGTAGGGCATCGACACGGTACCTCGCTGCGTCCGGCGAGCGCCTGCAGAAGCGCCCACTCGGCGCCGGTCAGATCCTCGAAGCCGTAGGCGAAGACGGGCTCGCCGCCCCAGGCCTCGAGCTCGCCGGCAACCCGGTCGGCAGCGTGCCGCCGAAGCAGGTCGCGGTCCCAGAGGTTGAGCCGATCGAGCTCGGCGCGATATGCGGCGTAGAGCCCGGCGAGCTCGCCTTCGAGATCGTTCGGATCGAGCAGGCCCGACTCGAGCTCGCCCACCGTCGAGAGCAGTGCGTCTGCGAAGCCGCCGAAGCGAGCCGAGCGGCCGAGGCCGTTGAGCGACTGCCCGGCGAGCGCGCGCCGGACAATCAGCGCCTGCTGCGCCTCGGTCGCGACCTGTCGGCTCTCGCTGCCGCCACGGGCGATGCGCTTGAAGAGATCGTCGAAGGTGACGATCGAGCCGCCGAGGAGAGCCGGCTGAATCTCGAGCAGCTCACGCTCGCGCTCTTCGACGTCCGACCGGTTCGGCACGATGAGATACGGCTCCTGAGGGAGCGCGTCCAGGTATCGGCGGAGCAGGAGCGCCACCTTCCCGGCATTGGCCGGGCCGGTGATGAGGTTCAGACCCAACTGACCTACTCTAGTCGGGCGGTCAGACGACCCGGACAGCCCGAACGCTAGGAGCGGGAAAGCCTTAAGCCGCGGCGTTCTTCGGCCTGCGGCCGCGCCGCGCGACGGCCTGGCCCGGCATCTTGCCGGCGCAGGCGTCGCAAAGATCCGCCTGCTTCGAGCCACGCCGCGCGTCGGTGAAATTGATCCGCATGACGGCGCCCTTTGCCTCCTCGACCTCCTTGCCGCAATTGTCGCAGACAAGTCTCGTTACGCGTGCCACCCAATTCCTCCCTCGGAAAAACGATTTCGACTGCGCCGACCTTACCGGAAAGATCCGGGAATTAGGCGGCGGCCTGTCCTTGCTTAATTCGCCACGAACGGAGCAGGCTCAAAAGGGCCTGTTCCTCGAGGTCGAGACCTAAATCGCGCGCACCGACCACGCGCAAATGCCGCGGCCGGAAATCTTCGATCGTTGTGCCGTCGAGATACTGGTCGATGACCGCCGGGCTGACGTACGACCCGCGTGCAACGGCGGGCGTGTTTCCGAGCTGCTCTCCCACCCGTCGCATGACCGCAGTGACGGCCCGCTTCGCCTCGGTCTCGGACTCCGGCGGCCCGTGCTCGGCCAGGGCGATCGCCGCGAGCAATGTGCCGCCCCACGTCCGGAAGTCCTTCGCAGTAAAGTCCTCGCCGAGATTCGTGCGAACGTATTCGTTCAGCTTCGCTCCGGTGAGCGCGCACAGCCCACCGTCCGACTCGTAGCGGAAGAGACGCGCACCACGGGGTTGCGCGAGCAGCTCCTTGACCGACTCCGCGAGCTCCGAGTCGACGAGAGTCGTGCGGATCTCGGACCGATGCTTCCCACGGAAGTGAAACGCGATCCGGTGGCCGCGCACGGTCACATGGTTCTTGCGGAGCGTCGTGATCCCGAAAGTCTTCGACTCCTTCGCGTAGCGCTCGGTGCCGACCCGAAACCAGCCCCGATTGATCAGCCGCGTCGCGATCGCCGAGACGCGGTCGCGGTCGAGCAGGTCGTTGTCCATGTGCTCGGCCATCGTCTCGCGCAGGTCGGGAAGCCCTTCGGCGAACCGGATCAGCTTGTCGAACTTCTCCTGCTCGCGCTGTGCGCGAAAGCTCGGGTGGTAGAGGTACTGCTTCCGGCCGGCTCCGTCGACACCGGTGGCCTGCAGCTTCGACGACGCGCTCGCGGAGATCCAGACGACCTTCCATGCGGGCGGGATCACAAGTGACTTGATCCGCTGGAGCTTCTCCTCTTCCGTGATCCGGTTGCCGCGCGCGTCGACGTAGCGAAACCGTCCGCGTGATCCTTCTCTTCTCCAACCTCCTTTTCGCGGCATCGTCCACCGCTAGTGTCCGGAGCCGTGGACGCCAAAACGATCGTGGTGCTCGAGGGCGACGAAACCGGGCAGGAGCTGCTCGAGGAGAGCCTCCGCGTCCTGGCTCCCGAGGTGACCGGGCTCGACCTCGACTTCCCGCGGTTCGACCTCTCGCTGGAGTCCCGGCGGGCGAGCCAGAACCAGGTCGTCCACAAGGCCGCGCAGGCGATTCGCGAGCACGGCTTCGGCCTGAAGGCTGCGACGATCACGCCCGAGGAACGCGACGGCGTCGGCTCCCCGAACCGCGTCCTGCGCGAGGAGATCGGCGGGAAGGTGATCGTGCGAACCGGGCGCCGGATTCCCGGGGTCGTTCCGTTCGGAGGCGTGCACGCACCGATCTCGATCGTGCGCATGGCGGTCGGCGACGCCTACGGCGCGAAGGAGTGGCGTGAGGGCGAGGGGGATGACGAGGTGGCGTTCCGGACGGAACGGATCGAGCGTCGCATCTGCCGCGCCGTCGCCGAGTTCTCATTCCGTCAGGCGGAACAGGCCGGCGCGAAGGTGTTCGGCGGCCCGAAGTACACGGTCAGCCCGACGTACGAGGGGATGCTGAAGGAGGAGATGGACGCCGCAGCGGAGCGGCACCCCGGCGTGTCGTACGAGCCACAGTTGATCGACGCGACGTTCGCGCTGTTGATCTCTTCGGCCGGCGATCCGCTCGTCATTCCCGCTCTCAATCGCGACGGCGACATCCTCTCCGACCTGGTGCTGCCGCTCTTCGGCTCGATCGCCGGGTCAGAGTCCATGCTCGTCGCCTTCGAAGACGACTACGAGCCGCGCGCACTGATGGCGGAGGCCGCGCACGGCACCGCCCCCTCGCTCCGGGGCAAGAACGTCGCGAACCCGATGGCGATGATCCTCGCCGGCGCGGCCTTGCTCTCCTACGGCGACGAACGTGCGCAGCAGGTCGGCCGGGCGATCCGCGAGTCCTGTCTCGAGGCGGTCGGCCAGGGGTTCCGCACGGCGGACCTCGGCGGACATGCCGGCACGAGCGAGTTCACCGACGAGGTGATCAGGCGGACGCGCTCGAAGCTCGAAGTCTGGGCGACGCTCTAGGGCTCTACGAGGCTGCTGCGGTGGCCTCGAGCGCACCCGCGCTCCAGGCCTCGAGAAACGCGTGCGCCACCCTCGGGTCGAACTGCGAGCCGGCGCAGCGTTCAACCTCTTGGACTGCTGCGGCGATCGGGAGCGCGCGTCGATACGGTCGCATCGAGGTCATGGCGTCGAACGCGTCGGCGACGGCGAGCAGCCGCGCCTCTTCGGGAATGTCCTCGCCGGAGCGACCGGTGGGATACCCGCCGCCGTCCCAGCGCTCGTGGTGGTACAGCACGTAGGGCAGCGCTTCCTGAGCGGGCCAGACCGGCCCGATCAACCTCGCGCCCGCGGCTGGATGCTTCCGGATCTCTGCGACCTCGTCGGGCTCGAGCGGACCGCGCTTGTTGAGGATCGTCTCCGAGATCATCACCTTGCCGAGGTCGTGCAGCGGACCGCCGAGCGCCAGCGTCCGGAGCCGGCCATCGTCCCAGCCCATCCACACGGCGACGCGCGCGGCGAGCAGGGTCACGCGGGTGCAGTGCGCCGCCGTCGAGGGGTCACGCGCGGCGAGGGCTGCGGCGAGTGCGGTCAGCATCGGCCTGATGGAATTCCAGGCCACCGCGCCTTTCCCTGCAGGCTGCGCTAACGCCAGATGCCCGTGATCGGTCTCGCTCCGGCCGACCGGCCGAGGGCGGGAAGACCGAGCGCCTGCTCGATCGTGCGCAGTGCGCCGTAGTGATTCGTGACGCCCCTGAAAGCGGAGCCCGGACGTACGGCGGTGCCGACGATGAGGGCAGGCGTGTGGCCGCCGCCGCGCAACGCAGTGCTTCCTTCGTCGAACAGGACCAGGATTGCAGTCCTCGGCAACCGCAACAGGGGGGAGACCGTTCGGCGGAGCCAGGCGTCGCCGACCGCGACCGAGCAGTCGTGCATCGAGTAGCAGAGATCCGGAACGACGAGCGAGAAGTCGGGCAGGGCGCCGGCTCGAAGATCCGTGGCGAGCCGTGCCAGCGGGACGATCTTCGCCCGCCTGCTCGGACTCCCGGCGATGTCCTGGAAGTACGCGAACGGGTTGTGCTTCTTCGCATAGCGCCCGTACGAGCCGCCGAGGAAGCCCGGAGCGGGAAGGCCTTCGGCGTATGTCTTCCAGGTCTTTCCGGCCGTCTCGAGCGTGTCGGCGAGGCTCGAGGCCGCGACGGTGCAGGTCGTGCAGTCGGAGGTGATCCCGTGGGTTGATCCCGAGACGAGAGCGAGGTAGTTCGGAAGGCTCGGGTGCGTGACGCCGTAGTAGCGCGTCAGCCGCGCGTAGCGCCGCGCGTACGCGTTGAACGTCGGAGCCGCGCGATTGCCGAGCACACTGCTCGTCTCCTTGTTCTCGAAGACCACCACGACCACGTGGTCGAGCGCAGGAACCGGGACGACGACGGACGCGGCAGGTGCCGCAACGGTCAGCGTCGTCACGACGGCTGCGATGAAGTACCTCACGCCGTCTCCGCGCGGCGACGCCAGACGTGAAGCGCGCCGATGCCGAGGACGAACAGGATCGCGAGTACGACGCCGCCGTAGACGCCGTAGCGCGCGACCGTATCGGCAACGGCCCGGCCGGCGTAGTACGCGAGCAGGCCGACCCCAATCGCCCACACGATCCCGCCTAGGGCGTTCCAGAAGAAAAATCTCCACCACGACATCCTCGTGATCCCCGCCATCCACGCGCCCGTCACCCGCACGCCTCCGAAGAAACGCGCGAGGAACACCGCTTTGCCGCCGTGTCTCTCGAAAAAGCGCTCCGCCGGCGGCATGACGCGATCGGCGAAGCGCTTCAGGTACGCGTAGCGCTCGATCAGCCGGCGCCCACCCTCGCGACCGATCCAGTAGCCGATGTTGTCGCCAATGATCGCAGCGGCGGTGGCGACCGCAATCACAGCGGTGATCGAGAGATGACCTTTGGAGGCGTAGACACCCGCGGCGATCAGCGCCGTCTCACCCGGAAGCCAGAGGCCCGCAGACTCCAGGCAGACGATGCCGAAGACAAACCAGAGACCGTAGTGGTGGATGAAGTGGGTCACCGGTCGGCCAGGGTACGTAAGATCGGCTCCGTGCTAATCGGCGTCCCGCGTGAGCTCGAGGAGGGCGAGCGCCGAGTGGCTCTCGTCCCCGAGGCCGTTTCGAAGCTCGCAGGCAGCGGGTTCGAAATCCTGGTCGAGCGCGGCGCCGGCGTTGCCGCCTCGTTTCCGGACGCCGCGTATGAGGAAGCCGGGGCGACGTTCGCCGACGACGTCTGGCAGGCGGAGGCGATTGTCAAGGTACGCAAGCCGAGCGACGCCGAAGCCCAAAGACTTCGCAGCGGTCAGGTTCTGATCGGATTCCTCGAGCCGCTCACAGACATAGCTGGAATCGAACGACTCAGCGAGCGCGGCGTCCAGGCGTTCGCGATGGAGTCGATTCCGAGGACCACGCGGGCACAGTCGATGGATGCGCTCTCCTCACAGGCGACCGTCGCGGGGTACAAGGCCGTGGTCCTCGCGGCGGAACACCTGCCCCGCTTCTTTCCGATGCTGATGACCGCAGCCGGAACCGTCGCGCCGGCGAAGGTGCTCGTGCTCGGTGCCGGTGTCGCCGGACTGCAGGCGATCGCAACCGCGCGCAGGCTCGGAGCGGTCGTCGCCGGCTTCGACGTGCGTCCCGTGGTGAGGGAGCAGGTGGAGAGCCTGGGCGCGACCTTCCTGGACCTCGGCGTGACCGGCGAGGAGACGGCGGGCGGCTATGCGCGCGAGCTCACTGAAGATGAACAGCGAAGGCAGCAGGAGGCGTTGGCCGAGCGCATCCCCGACTACGACGTCGTGATCACGACCGCGCTCATCCCGGGCCGACCCGCCCCGAAGCTGATTCCGGTGGCAGCCGTCAAACGCATGCGGCCGGGCTCGGTGATCGTCGACCTGGCCGCCGAGGCGGGCGGTAACGCCGAGCCTACGCAGCCCGGCGAGATCGTCGAGCGCGACGGCGTCACGCTCGTCGGCTTGACCAACCTCGCCTCCACGATGCCGTTCCATGCGAGCCAGCTCTACGCGCGCAACGTGAGCGCGCTTTTGCAGCACCTGGCGCCCGAAGGCCAGCTGGCGCTCGACTGGGACGACGAGATCACCTCGGGTGCGTGCGTGACGCGCGAGAAGGTCGCGGCTGCATGAGTCACGGGCTCCTGCTCACGTTCGAGGTGACGATCCTGGTGCTGGCGATCTTCCTCGGCTTCGAGGTGATCTCCAAGGTGCCGACCTTGCTCCACACACCGTTGATGTCGGGCACCAATGCGATCCACGGAATCGTGATCGTGGGTGCGATGCTCGTCGCCGGGCTCGGCGACAAGGACACGCTGACGACGATCATCGGATTTGTCGCGGTCGTGCTGGCCTCGGCGAACGTCGTCGGCGGCTTCGTGGTCACGGACCGCATGCTCGAGATGTTCAAGAAGCGGGAGAAGAAGCCCGAGCCTTGAGTCGCGAGGTTACGAATCTTCTCTATCTGGTAACGATCGTGACGTTCATCCTGGCGTTGCGGTTCCTGTCGAACCCGGCCACCGCGCGGCGCGGCAATCAGATCGGCGCCGCCGGGATGCTCGTCGCGATCGTCGTGACGTTCCTGCAGAAGAGCATCGACAGCTACTGGGAGATCATCCTCGGCATGGTCGTGGGCGGCACGTTCGGCGCGGTCGCGGCGCGCAAGGTGCGGATGACGGCGATGCCGCAGATGGTCGCGCTCTTCAACGGCGTCGGCGGTGGGGCTGCAGCGCTGATCTCACTCGCGGAGTTCCACCGGCTGGCGCCTGAGCCGGGCGGGCTCCAGGCCGACATCAGCACCGCGATCATGCTCTCGGCGATCATCGGGAGCATCTCGTTCTCCGGATCGATGGTCGCGTTCGCGAAGCTGCAGGAGCTCATTCGTGGGCGGCCGATCGTCTTCCCTTTTCAGAAGACGGTGAACGCGCTGCTCTTCGGTGCTGTGCTGGCCGCGGGAATCGCGATCGCCGCGGGCTCCGAGCAACAGTGGCTGATGTGGGCGCTGCTCGCCGGTGCTTCGCTTTTCGGGGTCCTGTTCGTGCTGCCGATCGGCGGCGCCGACATGCCGGTCGTGATCTCTCTGCTGAACGCCTTCACGGGCCTCGCCGCCGCCGCGACCGGCTTCGAGCTCGAGAACAACGTCCTGATCGTGAGCGGGATGCTCGTCGGCGCCTCGGGAACGTTCCTCACGATCATGATGGGCAAGGCGATGAACCGCTCGATCGCGAACGTGCTCTTCGGTGCGTTCGGGCAGATCGCTCCGTCCGCCGCAGCGGCGAGTGCGAGCTCAAACGGGGGCCAGGTTCGCTCTGCGACCACCGACGACGTGGCGGTGATGCTGGGCTATGCGCATAAGGTCGTTTTCGTGCCCGGGTACGGCATGGCCGTCGCACAGGCTCAGCACGACGTGCACACACTTGCGAACCTGCTCGAATCACGCGGCGTCGAGGTGTCCTACGCCATCCATCCGGTCGCCGGGCGGATGCCGGGACACATGAATGTCCTGCTCGCCGAGGCGAACGTCCCCTATCCGCAGCTGAAGGAGATGGAGGATGCGAACGAGGAGTTCCCGCGAACGGACGTCGCGCTCGTGATCGGCGCGAACGACGTCGTCAATCCGGACGCACGCAACAACGCCGGAAGCCCGATCTACGGCATGCCGATCCTGAACGTTGACGACGCGCAGGCCGTCGTCGTGCTCAAGCGGAGCATGAGCCCCGGTTTCGCGGGGATCGAGAATCCGCTCTTCCTGAACCCCAAGACCGTGATGCTGTTCGGCGACGCGAAGGACTCGATCGAGAAGCTCTCCGCGGCCGTCAAGGGCCTCTGAAACTACGATTCTCGTGGTGATCGCGAAGGTTCTGTTCTGGTCCTCGCTGGGCGCGCTCGCCTGGACGCAGGCGGGGTATCCGGTCTTCGCGGCGGGGTGGGCGCGCCTGCGCTCGCGGCCGGTGCGCAAGGGAGACTTCATGCCCTCGGTGAGCCTGATCGTCGCGGCGCACGACGAGGAGGATGTGATCGCGCGTCGCCTCGAGAACCTCCTGGCGCTCGACTACCCACCCGAACGGCTCGAGATCCTCGTCGCCTCGGATGCGTCGGCGGACGGGACGGACGCGCTCGTCGAGAGCGTCGCTGCGACCGAGCCGCGCGTGCGGCTACTGCGGTGCCCGCGGGAAGGCAAAGTGGCGGCTCAGAACCGGGCGGTGCGCGAAACGACGGGCGAGATTCTCGCGTTCTCCGATGCCAACGCGCAGTGGCAGCCGGATGCGCTGCGGAAGCTCATGCGCAACTTTGCGGATCCCGACGTGGCGTACGTCTGCGGCTCGAGCGTCTACGAGAGCGCCGACGGGACGAACCGCGAAGGGACCTACTGGCGCTTCGAAAGCTGGCTGCGGCAAAGCGAATCGGAGCTCGGGTCGATCACCGGGGGGATCGGCGCGATCTACACGGTGCGGCGTTCGGACTACGTCGACGTCGATCCGCGGTTCGGCCACGATCTTGCGTTGCCTTACTTGATGGTGCAGCGCGGGCGGCGCGCGGTCTATGACCCCGAAGCGCTCGCGTCGGAGAAGCCGTCGCGCGATATCGAGGACGAGTACCGGCGCAAGGTGCGCATGTTCGAGCACTGCTGGCTGATCGTCCTGCGCGGGAAGATGCTGCGCGGGCTCGGGCCGACGTACCTCGTCGAGGTCCTGTCACACCGGCACCTGCGTTATGCGAGCGGGCTGCTGCACCTCGTCCTCCTCGGCTCGTCGATCGCGCTTGTGGGCGAAGGGCTCGTCTATCAGGTCGTGCTCGGCGCACAACTCGGGCTGCTCGCCGCGGCAGCACTCGGCGTCGGCATTGCGCGTTATTACGTGCTCGTGACCTGGGCGACCGTCGTGTCGCTCTTTCGTTATCTCCGCTTCGGCGTGCCTGCCGTGTGGGCCAAGGCCGAGGGAACGCGGTGAACCGTGCGCTCGACGCAGCCGCCGCCGGTCTCGGTCTGGCGGTGGCGAGCCCCTTCCTGGCCGTGGCGGCGCTGGCGATCAAGCTCGACGACGGCGGTCCCGTTCTCTATCGCCAACGGCGCGTCGGGCTGGACGGCGAGGAGTTCGAGTTGGTGAAGCTCCGGACGATGGAGGTTGGTGCAGAGCGGAAGGGCGCCGGCTTCGCGGTCAACGACGGCGATCCGCGCATCACGCGCGCGGGACGGATGTTGCGGCGTCTGTCGCTCGACGAGCTGCCACAGCTCTGGAACGTCGTCCGCGGTGACATGAGCCTCGTCGGCCCCCGCCCCACGCTCGCCTATCAGGTGGAGCGCTACACGCCGCGCCAGCGGCGGCGCCTCGAAGTGCGGCCTGGCATCACCGGCTGGGCGCAGATCCACGGGCGAGCGCGCCTGCCCTGGGACGAGCGCATCGAGCTCGACGTCTGGTACGTCGAGCATCGCTCGCCGTGGCTCGACCTGAAGATCATCGCGCGGACTCCGCGCGCGCTCTTCGCCGGGACGTACAAAGGGGAGACCGGAGGCTGGTCGGGTTGATTCCCTTCTTCAACGGCGAGAACGTGCGCGCCGCAGTCTCGCCGGAACGGGCGCTCGACGCGGTTCGCGACGCATTCGTCGCGTACGCCCGCGGAGAGTGGACGATGCCGCCGAAGGTCTACGTGCCCGCATATCCGGAGGGCGACTTTCGCGCGATGCCCGCGCTCGGTGCCGGGCATGCGCTGCTCAAGTGGGTGACCTCCTTTCCCGGGAACCCCGCACAGGGCTTGCCCACGGTGACCGGGCTCGTGCTCCTGTCGGACGGGTCGAACGGGATGCTGAAGGCAGTGCTCGACGCCAGCGCCGTGACGTCGCTGCGGACCGGTGCAGCCGCTGTGCTGGCGGCGGAGACGCTCGGCCGTCCCGACGCGGAGACCGCCGCGGTGATCGGAGCCGGAGTGAACGGCGAGGCAGCCGCGCGAACGTTCATCGCTCGAGACCGCCGTGTCGAGCTGTGGGACATCGACCGCACGCGAGCAGAAGAGGTCGCCGAGCGAGTCGGGGCTGAAGTTGCGGCGGGCCGGGAAGAAGCGCTCGCGGCGGATCTTCTCGTCACAGTCACACCGGGCCGGCAGGTCGTGCTCGACGAAGGGTCCCTGCTTCGCGGCCAGCATGCGAGCCTGATGGGTGCGGACGGCCCGGGGAAAGCCGAGATCGCAGTCGCGGAGCTGGAACGCGTGCGAGTCTTCTGTGACGACTGGGAGCAGGCGAGCCACAACGGTGATCTCGTGCACGCGGTTGAAGCGGGCGTCCTCGCGCGCGACGACGTGTCGCAGCTCGGCGACGTTCTGATCGGGACGGCCGAGGGGCGGAAGTCCGACGACGACATCACCGTCTTCGATTCGACCGGGCTCGCGATCCAGGATCTCGCGATTGCGCTCGCCGCGCTCGAGCGCTCTGACGAGCTCGATCTGCCGGCGATTCCTCTCTAGACCAGAACCTTCTCGGAGGGGTGGTGTTCCCGATCCCTGTTGGCAGGCGGAGCGGCGCGCGGTGGCAGCAGCCCGAATCGGGACAGGGCGAACGGGAGATACCCGTGAGACTTCATTTCCGTCGTGTGCGCCCAGCTGCCGACGAACTGTGTGACCGGCGCAAACGGGTTGAGGCGCATGATGTCCCGGTAGAGGAGGCCCGACTCTCGAGTTTGATCGGTGACAGTGGTGTCCCTACTGCTCCACCAGATCTGGAGCGGCACGCCTGAGAATGCGATCTTCCGTGCCCAGTCGAGTGGGCTCCGGATCTGGTAGCCCTCGGGATCGGTCGCCGGAGTGCCTCCGATCTCGCGGCGTGCCAACCTCTGCAGGCCGTCGCCGAAGCGCAAGGTGTCGAAGGCCCGGTAGCGGGCGGCCATGTTCGTCGGAGCATCGAACGCGGCGGCGCCTGCCAGCAGGTGTGGGAACCTCGCGACGAGCAGAAGAGTCTCCTGGCCCCCCATGCTGCCGCCGACCGCGTAGACGCGACGGGGATCGATCCGCAGCCACGGGACCGCGCGCTGGATCATCCCCGGCATTCGGGCGAGGTCGCGGATCTCTCCGGGGTCGCCCCAGGAGAAGAGGGTCAGCGCCCGGCCCTGCCCTTCGGGATTGATGACTGCGAACGGGCCGAGCGCGGGGAGATCGAGCCATCGCCGAACGTTCGTGCGCGCTCCGACCCCGCGGCCGTGTGGCGAGATGACGAGCGGGATCGGTGGGTCGTCCCGCGGGCCATACCAGGCTGGGAGGATCAGGTAGGCCCGTCGCGGGAGGCCGTCATGGGCCCGGTAAGAAATGGCGAGCGTGCGAACGGCCGGAGGCTGCGCGGCGCTCGCTGCGGATCCGGGATGCACGGCGATTCCCGTGCAGAGAACGGCTCCGAGGATCACCACACATGTGCGCGCGCGCATCTCGCATGGAACGTAAGCGTGCGCATGCACTTTTTCGTCGCCCGCAACAGACGCTTAACGACAAGGCAACCGGAAGTACGCGCTTGGGAGATCTAGAGCTTGATCAGGCCCGCATTCGTCGGCTCGAAGCCGCAGGCGTCGAAGTAGAACTTGCGCAGGTGATCGTCGAAGTCGACGTGGAGCCACTCGCAGCCCGCCGCGCGCGACTTGGCGACCGAGATGGTGACGAGCTCGGTTCCGATTCCCTGCCGGGCGGCTCCGGCTCGGACCATCGTGTCGAGGAGGAAGGCGTGCACTCCTCCATCCCACGCGACGCTGACGAAGCCGACGAGTCGGGCCCTGTCGCGCGCGCAGACCCAGCCCAGGCTGTGCTGCTGGACTTGAGCCTGCCAGTCGTCTTCGAGGACGCGGTGCCCGAACGCCTCGGCGTGTAGCTCGTTCACTTCGGCGTTGTCGAAGTCGCCGCGCCAGTGGAAGGAAATCGCCATGCCAGGCCCGGCCGGGTCAGCTCGCAGCGTCTTCCGCCTCCTCGGCCTCCTCGCCGTGCTCGACGATGTCGCCGGGCTTGAAGAGAATCCGCTCGAGCGCGATGCGCCACTTCGGGCTCTGCCGGATCAGGAACTCGAGATCCATCCCGAAGTGCTTGAACTCCTCCAGTTGCGCGTTCTCCATGATCGCCCGCGCGTCGGCATTCGGCTCGAGGGAGATGCGCTGCTGGTACCAGCCGATTGCCTCGGCCTCCTCGGTCAAGGAGGCGATCATCCGTGCGAACGTCCGCGTCTCGGCACTCAGCTCGGAAGCGGGCTCGTGGTATTGCTCGAATCCCATCGTCAGCTCCTCTCAGGATGAAAGTCGGCCCAATAACGGCACGCATGTGAGCGTAACGACCTTTCCCACAGGCGACCGCTTCGGCCACGACCCTGGGGTCAGACCCCGCGAAGTTGGCCCCATAACGGCACACACAAGTGCGGAAGGACCCTTTTCCACAGTCGTACGCTTCGGCCACTGGCTGGGGTCAGACCCCAAGCGACGTCCGTACCGGACAGGGCCGCGGCCGGCTCACCGGAATCAGCCGGACACGAGGAGTCGCGCCGGTGCGAAGAGCTCCAGCAACGGGTCTTCGCGACCTTGCAGCGCTGACGCGACTAGCTCGCCGCACATGAAGCCCAGGACGTTCCCGTGGCCCGAATAGCCCGCGGCGATCCACGTGCCGTCACGGCTCGGGACTCGCCCCACTAGCGGCAGCAAGTCTTGGGTAAGCCCGAAGATTCCCGCCCTCTGCGATCCCCCGGGCGTCGTGCACGCGCACACGCAGACCGCCGCCCGCAAGCTGGAGCGCGCAGGCACAGCCGGTGATCCCCGCGCCGATGACGTCGACCGGGCCCTGCGAATCCGCTTCTACAGGCGAGGCCGGCTCGTCGAGCCAGAAGGGCGTATCCACCCCGGGCGATGCTACGCGAGTCTGCGATAGATCCCATCGCCCTCCTTCGCGAGGCCAGCCACGTCGAGCTCGGCAAGAGCCGCGGTCACCTGACCGGCGCTCAGCCCGGTCTTCTGGACGAGCTCGTCGGCCGTCGCCGGCAGGAGGTCGAGCAACGGCCCGCCATCTGGGTCGCCAGTCGGCGGCGACTCGAGCCCCAGTGACTCGAGCACGTCACCCGCCGCCGTCAGTGGCGTGGCCCCGAGACGCAGCAACCCATTCGCTCCCGCGGACAGTGCCGACGTGATCTCGCCCGGCACCGCGAACACCTTTCTCCCCTCCTCGAGCGCGAAGTCCGCAGTGATGAGCGCACCGCTTCGCTCACGCGCCTCGACGACGACCGTCGCGACACAGAGACCCGCGATGATCCGGTTGCGGGCAGGGAAACGCCACGGCGCGGGCTCGACACCCGGCTCGTACTCCGACACGATCAGCGACCGCTCGGCGATCGAGCGGGCCAGCGACATGTGCGCGGCCGGATAGTCGCGGTCGATGCCGCAGCCGAGAACCGCAACGGTGTGACCCTTCGCCTCGAGCGCACCGCGATGCGCTTCGCCGTCGATCCCGCGGGCGAGACCGCTGACGACCACCACACCCGCCGCTGCGAGCTCGCGTCCGAGCATGCGCGCCACCTGGGCGCCGTACGGCGAGCAGGCGCGCGCGCCGACGATCGCGACCGCCGGGCCCGTAAGCAGCTCCGCGTCACCTTCACCTCGCAGGTAGAGCCGAGCCGGCGGATCGTGGATCGCGCGAAGCAAGGGCGGTAGGTCACGCTTGCGTAGGAACCTCACGGCGTTGCGAGCTCGCTCGGAGCGCGATATGCAAGCGCCTCCGCAACGTGCTCGGGGAGCACTTCGTCCGCTGCAGCCAGCGCAGCGATCGTCCGCGCGACCCCCGCGACCTTCGCCCGACCACGTCCCGAGAGCGGTAGCCGCTCGACCGCGCGGGTCAGAAGCTC